>Ga0315273_10005066_pt1 | contig 16250 bp, 13 predicted proteins | sample YL17G02_0_MG_FD_205753 | JGI IMG/M metagenome (GOLD analysis project Ga0315273, IMG submission 205753) | Sediment microbial communities from Yellowstone Lake, YNP, Wyoming, USA - YL17G02_0 | ecosystem: Environmental > Aquatic > Freshwater > Lake > Sediment | place: USA: Wyoming | collected... | reverse complement strand
ATTGGTCGTACCATCGGGCTTTCCTACGAATATATCCGGATTCATAATCAATCCGGTCAATATGGCATTTGCAGCGCTTACAACGAAGGTTCGGCCAGGGCCCAAGGGAGCATTCTGGTCTTTGTCCATGAAGATGTCTTCTTCATGGAACCGGGCTGGGGCCGGATCTTAGCGGATAAATTCATTCGCGACGATTCCCTGGGGCTTGTGGGCGTGGCCGGCACGCAATATTTGACTTCCGGGCATCCGGCTTGGCTGGCTGCCGGGGAACCCTTCTTGCGCGGCCGGGTCATCCATGAACTAGACCAAGGCCGCTTGCACTATTTGTCTGTCTTTTCCTGGGAAAAAGAGGATGCCGAAGTCGTGGCGGTCGATGGGCTTTTTATGGCGATCCGTCAAAGCCTTTTTCCTAAAATTTGGTTCGATGCGCTCACTTTTGATGCGTTTCATTTTTACGATCTGGATATCTGCATGCAAGTCCGTAAGACCCACAAGCTGATGGTAACTTGGGATATCCTGCTCAAGCATCTTTCCAAAGGCACTTGTGATGCAATCTGGCTGGAAGCCGGAAAACGATTTTTAAAAAAATATCGTCATGAGTTGCCTGTAAGTTGTGTTGACTCTGCTCCTGGTCCCGGTAAAAAAAAATTTGGCCGCGACTATGACCTGAAAAAATGTATCTCCGAACGCTTTGTATCTCATGTCTAAAACATCGACAATTTGTTGTCGATAGGTTTTCAAATACCGTTAATCCTGTATCGTCATTCCGGCATGATTTTGGCCCGCCTTCGTTAAAAGCTACGGCGTGGCAAGCCGGAATCCATCATACTCGATGTCCGAAAACCTGGATTCAGCCCCGGATCAAGTCCGGGGCTGAATGACGTTGAATAGTGTTTGTTTACTTTGAAACTAACTGCCTTCTTAGGTCAGGCCTGCGCCCTCGTGTGACCAGGGCCTGCGCGCCCTCGTGTGACCAGGGCCTGCGCGCCCTCGTGTGACCAGGGCCCGCGCCCTCGTGTGACCAGGGCCTGCGCCCTCGTGTGACCAGGGCCTGTGCGCCCTCGTGTGACCAGGGCATGGCCCTCGTGTGGGCCTTGTCTTCCGGGTAAGATCACGGACGACGCGTAGTATCTTAAAAGTTATCTGATTCCTTTTTTCCCGTTATCAAAAGCAAATCTGTCTTATCCATGCGAAATTATCAAAAACCTGAAGAAGATGTGGAAGTGACCAATCCGGAACATAAAGAAGTTCTAAGGGATTCGCATCCGCTGAAACGTCTGACCTTTTCCATCCGTACCCAGACCGGTATTCATGAGTTGCAGCTCTATCTGAACATCCATCAATATACTCAAAAAATCCTATGGAACCATCTCATTCATAACCGAGTATATGAAATTGATCAAGATCGATACCGAAGGCGCGGAAGGGGCCGTATTGAAAGGCGCCGTAACCAGCTTGTCGAACCTCGAGATTCCTTATGTGATTTGTGAAATAAACCGGCTCGGCCTGAAACAAATGGGGAGTACTGAAAAAGAACTAAGAGATTTCATGCGGGAACTCGGGTATGATCCCTATCTGATTTCCGATCAATTCCCCCATCTTCAAAAATTGGCGCCGGATTTTTTCATGAAGTCGATTTATGTCTTTAATCTCTTGTTCTCCAAAAAAATTCCCTGGAAACGGATTCATAAAAAATGCGGCCGCGCTTGATGAATTCAAAGAGTTACTTCAGGAGCAACCGGTTGCGGTGGTCGTTGCCGAGCCGACCTAACAATTGAAGTTTTTCTTTGAAGAATTAGGGAAACTCCTGCCTCTTTTGGAAAACAAGATCCCGTCGGTTTTGAAAGACCTGGAATGAAATTACGGATTCTTCTCATACTTCCGCTTAATGGCGGTTCGCTTATTGTCGGCCGCCATTTGGCCGATGCCGTTCAAAATATGCCCGGCATCGAACTCGATGCGCTTGCCATGCAACCGCTTTATGACCTTTATGAAAAAAATTCCCGGGAGATCCCGGACAAAGCAGAACGCTTGCGGAAAATCAGCGAGCAGTTGAATCTGTCGGCTCTGCGCCGGGTCGCGGAGTTCAAACCGGACCTGGTTCTGGTGATGGCTCTGGCCCCGGTCGGTCCCTGGTTCATCGATCAGGCGAAGCACTTAGGAGTCGTGACCGCCCATTGGTATATCGAAAATTTCAGGTACTATCCCGCCAACCCTTTAGTTCCTAAATGGCAAACCATTGCGCCTTGTTATGATTATTTTTTCACCATCCAAAAAGGGGAATACTTCGAAGCCTTAAAATCGATCGGCCAGGTGCATTGCCATTATTTGCCTACCGGCTGCAATCCGCGTGTCCATTATCCCTTGCGAGACTCTGCCGCCGCGGATCTCGGCTTCTCGGCCGATATCGCTTTTATCGGTTCACCTTATCCCAATCGCGTAGCCCTTTTTCAGGATCTGCATGAATTCGATCTGGCTTTATGGGGGCCGGGTTGGTCCGAGATCCCCGCTCTGCAATCTTCGGCCCGGGGAAACGACCAATGGATCGGGAGCCAAGACGAATGCAAAATCCTGAACAGCGCCAAAATCGCTTTGAATATACACTCCAGCCTGGTACCGGGACATCTCATTGAACGGGCGGATTTTTTAAATCCTCGGGTTTTTACTATTGCGGCTTGCGGCGCTTTTCAATTGGTCGATGATCCGGAATTGCTCTCGGAAGCTTTTGAACCCGGTGTGGAATTGGCTGTCTATCGTGATTTGGCATCTCTTAAAGACCAGCTCCGGCGTTACCTGGTTGATCAAGACCAAAGAAGCCAAATGGCCGGAAAAGCGCATGCCCGCGCCCTTGCGGAACATACTTATGCCAAACGCATGGAAAAAATGTTGAACATCATGAATCTTGTCTAAACCATCGGATGCGCCCCGTGCGCCCTACTTTCTCGCTTTTTCACGTTCACACGTTCATACCTTCTCTCATTCACACGTTCACACATTCTAACCAGGAGGCACCCATGATCTCCTCTCTAAAGATGAGCCCTGACAACGATATCCGCGAGCTACTTCTTAAAGGCGAAACGCTTTTCAGCCGGGATAAAACCATAGAGGCGATCGAATGCTTTCAGAGCGCCCTTTCCAAAGACCCCACCAATGTAACCGCCCTGAATAATTTGGGGGTTATCGCCTATCAACTGAACGATCCTAAATTAGCCGAAGACTTCCTGGTCAAAGCGGTCCGCCTGAACCGCCGCGATCCCGAAAGCCTGGACAACCTGGCGGATATCTATTGGCAACAGGGTGCCCATGAAAAAGCCCGGCAATTAATGTTCAAAGCATTGGCCGGCGGACTTTCCTTCCCGGAACTGACGGCCCGTTTTCCTGAAATCAGGCTGGGTCCCGAAACCGCGTTAGCCGAAAATAAGAACATATTGGCTTCCAAGAAGATATTGGTGATCAACAACCTCTTTCCGCCCCAGGAACTGGGCGGTTACGGCCGGGTCCTTGCGGATTACACCCTCATGCTCAGGCAACGGGGACACCAGGTTGAAGTACTCACCTCCGATACTCGTGCTTTAGGCCAAGCGCCTGAACCGGAGCCGCATGTTCAATGCACCTTGAAGCTTTTCGGAGAATGGACCGATAAAGGAATGGTCGAATTTCCCAGGGACCGCATCATGACCATAGTCAGCCGGAATGAGCAGATCATTCATCAGGTCTTAGAGCAATTCCAACCCGACCTCTGCCTGGTCGGTGACCTTGATTTATTGAGTGCCCTGGTTTTTCCTCCCATTTTTGCCTGTCATATTCCAGTATTGCATCAATTGGGGACCAAGTCTGTCGGATATCGGGTTAACGATGCACCTCGCGATCCGTTCTATCATGTGGCCACGGCCAGTCAATGGCTCAAGGACGAAGGGATAAGCCGGGGATACCCTTTTGAAAATGCGATTGTGATCCATTCCGGAGCCTTTACAAAAGAATTTCAAATGGTTTTGCCGCCGGCCACGGATAGTTTGCGAATCGTATTTGCCGGCTTGGTCAACAGTTACAAAGGCCCGCAAGTGCTGGTCGAAGCTCTTCATCTTCTCACCCGGAAAAATATTCCTTTTACATGCACGATCGCCGGCGGAAGTTTCGATTCTCAATTCGTGAAAACGCTTGAGGACCGGGTGATGACTTTGGGGCTGGCTGATAAAATTTCTTTTTCCGGTTTATTGAATCGCATGGAGCTGAAGAGCTTATATGCCCGTCATAATATCCTGGTCTTTCCTTCTTTGGTGTCTGAAACGTTCGGGATCAGCCAGGTGGAAGCCATGGCCGCCGGTTTGTTGGTCGTCACCAGCGCCAAGGGTGGAGCCAAGGAAGTGATCGAAGACGAAGTGAGCGGTCATTTTTTCAAGCCCGGTGATCACCATGCTTTGGCGGCTCGGCTCCTGTCGGTCCTGCAGGACCGCGAAAAATGGGAACGGATCGCTCTATGCGGCCAACAACGCGCATTGGAAAAATTCGATATTGAACAGGCCGTCGATAAGCTGGAGACAACTTTTAAAAGTTTTTTCAAAAATTTAAGAGCTTAAGATTCCCATGCAATTCATTACCGCCCTTCAAGACACTCAATTTTTCAACCCGGTTTACGGCGCAGGCGATTTGAAAAAGGGTAAGACTTATTACACCTTTAGTCAATTCGCCCGTGAAACGATCGACCGGGGCCTGGCCCGGCCCCTGGACCGGGCTCCGATTCCAATTACCCGTTTCATGCCGACGCATTTGGACGGCCCTGACCGGCCGCAACGTGTTTTGGTTATGTTTGCGGGCGGGCTGGGTGATGCCATTACCGTGGGAATTGTGTTGCCTACGGCTATGGCTCGCCATAACCTTCATTTCGATATCTGCTGTGACCCAAAAAAATGGGAAGGAATTTTTAAGCCCATGGCTTCCCCGGGCCGGCATGTCCCCTTTCCTCCCGATCTTGATATTTTAAGCGGCTACGAGGCCGTTCTATGCGACATAAGCGATTTTTTCCCCATTAAAGAAGGTTTAAAGGTTTCGCCGGTCATTCAATTGATGCAAGGCTTTCATATTCACGATCCGCTTATCCGGGTTGCTTATCGAATTCCGGCTGAAATCGGACAACGCATGCTTTTGCCGGCAACCGACCGCAAACGCATCGGCTTGAATCTGGATTCCAACGGCCGGATAAAGTCCTATCCCTTAAAATTATATGAAGCGCTGTTCAGCACCTTACGATCTCTTGATTTGGATCTTCATCTTTTCGGGAACAAGAGTCTCACGCCCGACCTGAGCAATGGCGACGGTCTGTTTGATTGGCGCGGAAAAGCCGATATTCCGGAATTGGCCGCTTTACTTGCGCAGATGGATATTGTGTTGGGAGTGGATTCCTTTATCGTGCACTTGGCCGATCTATTGGAAAAAACCTCTTTGGTCTTATTGGGCACGACCGCGCCGACCTATTTCGACTGGCACCGCCATATCGCTTGCCTGCAAAGCGGGCTTGATTGCTCCCCCTGCTTCGCGTTTGCCGACCAATGCCCCAAGGGCTATGCGGCCTGCAAGGCTTTTGAACAGCCCGGAATCCGTCCGGATGTAATAGCGCAAACGGTTCACTCGCTTTTATATAAACGACCGCTCTAATCTCAAGATGATTTTATGCAAACCATTATATCGGGAGTAAGGGTAATTGTTCGATAACATTTATAAAAACAAGATCGTTTTGATAACCGGCCATACCGGCTGCAAGGGTTCTTGGCTGGTGATCTGGCTAAGGGAATTGGGGGCGGATGTCATCGGCTATTCCCTTGCTCCGCCCAGCCAGCCTAATAATTTTGAAGCAACGCGGTTCCGGGAGAAAATAACTCATGTTCATGGAGATATTCGCGATCTTGATCGGCTGATGGAAGCTTTTAAAAAATATCAGCCTGAAAAGGTCTGAATTTTGCTGAATTCATAGACATGTTTAAACAGTAGAAATAAATTCTCTGTTAACTTCCTTCAGCGAGGGGGCATTTTTTTATGAAAGTCGTGATATTTGCCGGTGGCGCGGGAACCCGTATTTCCGAAGAATCCTACCTGAAACCCAAACCGATGATTGAAGTTGGCGAAAAGCCTATTCTGTGGCATCTGATGAAAATCTTTGAAGCACAGGGTTTCAATGATTTCATTATCTGCGTCGGTTATAAAAGTTTTATGATCAAAGAATACTTCCTCAATTATTACGTCTACAATTCTGATGTTACCGTCAATCTTCTGACAAACAGCTTTGAAGTCCACCGGTCCAACACGGAAAAATTCCGCGTCACTCTGGTGGACACGGGACTGAATACTCAAACCGCAGGGCGGCTTAAACGAACTCAGCATTACATCGGAAATGAAGAATTTCTTTTAACATACGGCGACGGATTGGCGGACGTCAATTTGAAGCAACTGATCGACTATCATCATCGGCACGGAAAAATCGCCACGGTCACAGCGGTACAGCCGGCCGGCCGCTTTGGCCTACTCGGCATCGATGCTGACGACCGCGTATCCAATTTTAATGAAAAACTTCTGGGGGACGGCGGCTGGATTAACGGTGGGTTTTTCGTGCTGAAACCGGAGGTGTTCGACTATCTGCCCGAAAACGCCGACCAACTGATGTGGGAGGATTATCCTCTGGAAAAGCTGACCCAGGACAATCAATTGATGGCCTACAAACATTCCGGATTCTGGAAATGCATGGACGCCATGCGCGACAAGCAAGTTCTCGAACAACTCTGGCTATCGGGCCAGGCCAAATGGAAGATCTGGAAATAGATTGCGGATAAACTATGTTTAATTCTGCTTATCTAAACAAGCGAGTTCTTATCACAGGGCACACTGGCTTTAAAGGATCCTGGCTCGCCCTATGGCTTTCGCAAATGGGCGCAAAGGTCACCGGCTACTCCCTGCAACCGCCAACTAACCCCAACCACTTTCAATTACTTGGCCTCAATATCAACTCCGTGATCGGCGATATACGCGACACATACAAACTCAAACAGGCTTTCAAGGAACAACAGCCGGAAATAGTATTTCATCTGGCCGCACAGGCCATCGTCAGACTTTCTTACAAAGATCCGACTGAAACCTTGACCACTAACGTCATGGGAACTGTCAATGTTCTGGAGGCCGCAAGAGCAATCGACTCGGTCCGTGCAATGATCGTTGTAACGAGCGACAAATGTTATGAAAACCGGGAATGGCCCTGTGGATACCGGGAAATTGATGCCTTGGGCGGCTATGATCCATACAGCGCCTCGAAAGGATGCGCGGAAATCATCGCAAGCTGCTGGCGCAATTCCTTCTTCAACCTCAAAGACTACGGCAAAACCCATTCGACGCTTTTGGCCAGCGCCCGTGCAGGCAATGTCATCGGGGGCGGCGACTGGGCGCCCGACCGACTGATCCCGGACATCATGCGCGCCGTCTCTCAATCACAGAAAGTAACCATTCGGAATCCCGGCGCCACGAGACCCTGGCAGCATGTCCTTGAACCATTAAGCGGATATTTGCTCCTCGGCCAAAAACTTCTGGAAGGCCAGAAGGAATTTGCCGAAGCCTGGAACTTCGGACCCTCCGAAGAAGAAAATCTCAGCGTCGACCAAATCGTCAAGCAGGTTAAAAAACTCTGGCCGAAAATTGATTATCAAATTCAGAGATCTCCGGATCGACTCCACGAAGCGGGCCTGCTTCGGTTGGATTGCGCCAAAGCCCGCGGCAGAATGCAGTGGCATCCCATCTGGGACAGCAAAAACGCCGTTGAAAAAACAACTGAATGGTATCAGGCCTATTATGAAAGCCGCCATGTTCTAAGCGCTGAACATATCGGACGCTATATCGAGGATGCAAAAAACAAAAAAACGGGTATGGGCTGAAGAATGAAATTTATTGAGACAAAACTCAAAGGAGCCTTTATCATCACGCCTGATCTCATCGAAGACGCGCGGGGTTTCTTTGCCCGGACTTTTTGCCGCCGCGAATTTGAAGACCATGGCTTAAATCCCGATCTGGTCCAGTGCAATACTTCCTTCAACATAAAGAAAGGCACACTGCGCGGCATGCATTATCAAATCCCTCCGCATGCCGAAGCCAAGCTTGTGCACTGCGCGGCGGGAGCGATTTACGATGCCATCATCGATCTGCGTCCCGAATCGCCGACCTTCAATCGGTGGTTTGCGGCAGAGCTGACTGAAAATAATCATCAGATGCTTTATGTTCCCGAAGGTTTTGCCCACGGCTATCAGACCCTCGAAGAGCAGACGGAAGTCTTTTATCAGGTGTCTGCCTTCTACCACCCGGCGAGCGAGCGGGGTGTCCGATGGAATGATCCAATATTCGCAATGAAATGGCCGTTACCAGCTACCGCCATCTCAACAAAGGACTCCTCCTATCCGGATTGGGAGGCTAAACGATGAGAGTATTCTTAACCGGCGCTTCCGGGTTTATCGGCGCCCAGGTCACAAGAACCTTGCTTTCAAGAAATCATCAAGTCACCATTCTGACCATGCCGGATGATCCTATGACGCGCTTGCAGGCATTGCATGATCGTTTTGATACGATCGCCGGAACGCTTGAGGATACTGATCTTCTAGAAAAATCCATCAATGGATTCCAGCCTGAAGCTTGCATCCATCTAGCGTGGTATGCCGAGCCGGGGAAATATCTTGATTCGGCGCAAAACATCCAATCGCTTGTGTCGAGTCTGTCCCTCTTCCAGACACTCATCAAGGCAGGATGCCGGCAGATTGTCGCGGCAGGCACTTGCTTCGAATACGACACGAATTTCGGCTACCTTCATGAAAACACACCCACCCGTCCGGTAAGCCTGTATGCGGCGGCGAAATTATCTTGTTGTCTCTTGGGCAGCCAGTTGGCCACACAGGCCAAAATTCATTTTGCTTGGGGCCGTATATTTTATCCTTACGGACCACAGGAGGATCAAAGACGCCTGGTGCCGGCAGCCATCAAAGCATTAAAACTGGGAACGCCTTTCCCGGCCAGTCCCGGAGAACAGATCAGGGATTACATTCATGTGGTCGATGTCGCCACCGCCTTTTGTATCTTGATGGAAAAACAGACTGACGGCATATTCAATATTTCAACAGGGTCCCCCGTGTCGATCCGTCAATTGCTGGAAATGCTTGGCAAGCTCATGAACCGCAGCGATTTAATTCAGTTGGGCGCGCTACCCTATCGGAGCTGGGAGCCGCCGTTTATCTGTGGAAATAATACACGCTTAAAAAGCTTGGGATGGAATCCTTCTTTCTCATTATCGGAAGGATTGTCCGACACGATCCATTTCATGCGGAAAATGACGGATTAAAAAATATGAAAGCAGAAATCAAACCCCGAATCGAGCTGGAAAACCGGACAAAACTCGAAGAGGTCATCCCTCTTTCAACGCCTTTCGTGTTATTCCTCGACCCGTCGAATGTGTGTAATTTCCGATGCAAGTTTTGCCCGACGGGCGATACCCGATTGATGAAAAAAATTAAACGGCCGACAGGTTTGATGGACTTTGATTTATATAAAAAAATTCTTGATGACTTAGGGGAGTTTGAAAAGCCGATTAAAGCTTTACGTCTTTACAAAGACGGCGAACCGCTTTTAAACCCCAAATTTGCCGATATGATCCGTTACGCCAAAAAACGCGGCTGTGCATTGCAAATTGATACAACGACCAACGCCTCGCTGCTGAGTCCCCAAAAAAATATGGAACTTGTTTCAGCCGGCTTGGACAGGATCAATATATCTATCAATGGCCTATCCGATCAATCTTATCGGGAGTTCACCCGCCATAAAATACAATTTGACAAGCTGGTTGACAATATCAGGCACTTTTACGAACATCGGAAAAATTGTCTGGTCTGCATCAAAATTGTCGGCGATAACCTGTCGCGTGAAGAGCAGGAGCGGTTCTATGACATCTTCGGCGATATTGCCGACAGGGTGTTCATCGAGCACATCGCTCCCTGCTGGCCGGAATTCAAGATGGAAGAAGCCGTGCCGAATTTATCAGTCGGCATTTATGGTCAGGAAATCCGGGAAGTCGAGGTGTGTCCTTACATATTTTATTCTCTGAGCATTAATTCGGACGGCAAGGTCAGTCTGTGCTTTCTGGACTGGGCCAGGAAGCTGATTGTGGGCGATGTGAAGACGGAAAGCTTAAAGGACATTTGGAACGGCAACGCGCTTTTGAATTACCGCAAAATGCATCTATTAAAAAAGCGCAAGGCACATCCGATTTGCGGCGCATGTGGACAGTTATCGCACTGCCTGCCGGATGATATAGACGCCCATGCCGCGATGTTGCTGGTACGGCTTGGACTTCAAGGGGTCTATCTGAAAACAGGTAAGCGTGTATAGCGGCATGCGAGATGATCAGTTACCAAAGGAGGAGTGACGGATGGATGAGAGGAAGAAACATAGGATTCAAACCAAAAATCGTACCGAACTTCAGAACGTCATTCCACTGAATACCCCTTTTGTGGTCTATATGGACCCTTCGAGCGCCTGCAATTTCTGGTGCAAATTCTGCCCGACCGGTGAGCGCGATGAGATCGGTAAGACCACCCGTTGGACGGGGACAATGGGGCTGGACATTTACAAAAAAGCCGTCGATGATCTCGCAGAATTTAACACTGCCATCAAAACATTGAAACTATACAAGGACGGCGAGCCCCTGCTCAATAAAGATTTCGCGGAAATGGTTGTCTATGCAAAAGCTTCCGGTTTTGCAAACTGTATCGAAACAACTACTAACGGATCGTTGTTGATGCCGAAATTAACCGATAAGATTATAGCCGCCGGATTGGATCGGGTAAACATTTCCGTCTACGGAATGTCCGATGATGATTTTCTACAGTTCTCACGAACAAAGGTTAATTATGACAAGTTCCTGCAAAACATCCGTTACTTTTATGAAAATCGAGGAAATTGCATCGTACACATCAAAACAACCGTTGGGATTTCCAACAGGGATACACTCGATGAGTTTTACCAGAAGTTCGGATCTTACTGTGACTCCATCGATGTTGAAAATATAAGTCCATTCTGGCCCGGATACGATTTTCAGAAAAAATACAATCTTCAGGTAAACAAGAAATCTGGCACCTTCGGCCAGACGCTCGAGAAAAAACTAGTTTGCCCTTATGTTTTTTATGCACTGGCCGTAAATTCTGACGGACGTGTCGATTTGTGCAGTTGTGACTGGACACACGACTACATAATCGGGGACGTGAGAAAACAAAGTTTGAAAGAAATATGGAGTTCCAAAGAGCTATACCATGAACAGATCTTGCAACTTCAAGGGCTGCGAATGGATCATCCACTCTGCAGGGACTGTCACGAAATATCCTATGAAAGCATTGATAATATCGACAAGTACCGGGAGGAACTCCTTGGACGATTGAAGAACCATGCGCCCCAATAAACCAGGACCCCCAACCTAAGATTAAAAAGAGGAAGGTTTACATGAAATATCGACCTATTGGCAGCTCGGGTATGCAAGCTTCCACCATCATTCTCGGTACGTGGGCAACAGGTGGCTTTCAGTGGGGCGGCACCGATGCGCAGGAATCGATTCGCGCGATCCATGCCGCGATGGATGAGGGAATTAACACCATCGATACAGCGCCCGTATATGGTTTTGGGGAATCGGAAATACGAGTTGGTAAAGCCGTCAAGGGTCGCCGCGACCGGGTTTTGCTGGCCACAAAGTGTGGAGTTGTCTGGCACATTGAAAAAGGTCAATTCTTCTTCAGTGCTGATGATCATGGGCCCACTCAAGACGGCTCAGGCCGAAAGGTGTATCGTTACCTTCACCCGCAATCCATTCGATACGAAATCGAGCAAAGCCTGCACCGGCTGAGCACCGATTACATCGACTTGTATCAGGTTCATTGGATGGACGACACCACACCGATTCCGGAAATTATGAACGTTCTGCTGGAACTAAAAAAAGAAGGCAAAATTAGAGCCATTGGCGTTTCCAACGCCACAGTGGAACATTTGGAACAATATCGTGCTGAGGACGTAATAGATTCTGATCAGGAAAGATACAGTTTATTCGATCGCGAGATAGAGAAAAAAAACATCCGCTACTGCACAAACCATGCCATGTCCTTCATTGCCTATTCCCCCCTATTCCATGGTTTATTGACCGGAAGAATGACCGGGAAGACACGCTTTGGTCAGGGCGACATCCGGAGCACGAGGTTACGGTTCGCTCCGGACTATATTGAAAAGGTCAATCAAATGCTACTGAGGTTGGACCCGATCGTCGCGTCCCACCAGACAACCACAACCCGATTAGTGCTGGCATACATGTTACGCCAACCCGGATGCACTCACGTTGTGGTTGGTGCGCGCAAAGTTGCTCATGCCTGCGAAAATGCCAAAGCAGCCGACGTGGATCTTTCAGCCGAGCAAATACACACGATGAACCAAATATTTTCGGATTATTTACCCAGATTATCAACTGAAACCACAGCTGTCAAAAACAAGGACCCATCAGTTGCATAATTGGAGTTATACCTGATGAAAAAAATATTGTTTGTGATTTTCACCGAAAACTTCTCCTGGGGTGCGGCCATTCTGGCGTCTTTGGCGCAAAAACAAGGCTGGCATGCCGATGTGTTGTTTTTACCCCGCGAAAATACAGCGGCGCGCTTCATCGCCTATGCTGAAAACTTTAGTCCTGACGTGGTGGCAATTTCCTTTATGTCTTATGATCGGCGTCTAGCCTTTATGGCGGCACGGATATCTAAGAAAATGGGATTACCTGTCATAGCCGGAGGCGTCCATCCGACCTTCTTACCCGACGATGTCGTTTCGACCGGGCTATTTGATGTGATTGTTGCCGGTGATGGAATGGGAGTGTTGGAAAACCTGTTGGATAATATTTCCCAAGTTCCGGATGGAAGCAGTCGCGTGATCCGAGGGAAGCGGCACGCAGACAGGACACTATACACCCGCTTATTCTATTCAGACTCCCAAATCCAGCGAATGGAGCGCACCCGATCAGCCATGTTGTTATCGTCCCAGGGATGCCCGTTTAAATGCCGCTTTTGCGCGTCAGGGGCTTTGGAATACCTTGCCTACAGTCCTGATGAAATCGTTTGCATGATAGATAAGCTTCATGCCGAATATGGCGTTAGCAACTTCCAATTTTTCGATGATCTTTTTGCGCACAGCGCTCAACGGTGCCGTTCTATCCACCAGGCTGTCCTCGCCCATTTCGGTATGGGCGTCGGCATCAGGTACGGCAATTTTGTGCAGGCTCGATCTTCCACTTTTAATGAGTCCATCGCGGAGGAACTCGTGAAGATGGGCGTAAGTTGTGTGAACTTCGGCATCGAAACAACCTCTCCTAAACTACTGAAATTCTTAAATAAAAAACAAACTCAGGAAAGTTGCTACAAAACCATGCGGATATGCAAGGAATACGGGCTTGTTCGCAAGGTGAACTTGATGTTTGGCCTTCCCACGCAAGAAAGAGAGGATTACGAATCCACACTGCGCTTTGTTGAAGAAACGAAACCTGAGATCAAAACCTGCTTTTTCTTTGTTCCAATGCCCGGAAGTGAACTGTATGATTACTGCTTCAATCACGGGTACTTTCCGGACCATTATGATCGCAACCGATTCGATTGGTTTGATGATCGACCCGACGGTTTCGTCGATATTCAATGCCATCTGCAAAACGTGGACTATGACATGGCCATAGCCTATAAGAATCGTATTGAAAAATCAGATGACCAGGTTGAATTTCTATTGCAGCAAGTCCGTTTGGTTGATCGGCAACCCTGGGTGATTCTGGGCACTTCAAAAACCTATTACTTTAAACGGTTTATAGAGAGAATATCGTCGATTAAACCTTTCAATTGTCTGGGATACATCGACCTGGAAAAAGATGGCGGATTTGCCGTCGACAAAACATTGAGCATACAGAAGCATGACAAAAACAATCAGATAAAGCCACTCGTGTGTACAACATATTGCTATCTTGGCGGGGATGATTTCAATTTTATGCTTCGGGCGGCTAATGAATATTTCGGAGAAATCCCCCTGATTTCTATGGCATCCTACAGGAATCACAGTTTGGATGCAATAGAACAATTGATCCGCACGGTAAAGTAAATCGAGGTTTCTGAAACAATGAAAGCGAATTTCCCGCATGCTAAAAAGACTGTTCTTCATATAACTTCTCATTTGGGCGGCGGTGTTGGATCGGTTCTTTCGAAAGTATCCCTTACAAGGAAGAGGAACGAGTCGCCGATCGAAGACGTATTTGCATGCCTAGAGCCGCCGGAAAAGAAAGAGACCGTTTCGGCCATGCGCGCAGGCGGTTTAGATGTTCATATTTGCCCAAATGAATCAGAGATGAAACATCTTATTCGAAATGCCGACGTCGTTCAACTGGAATGGTGGCATCACCCATTGCTTACAAAGTTTATGTGCGAAAACAAGATCAAGGCGCGATTGCTTGTCTGGTCTCACACATCGGGGCTCAGCTACCCGGATGTTCCGATCCAATTCGTTTATACTCCGCATGCTTTTCTTTTTACTTCGCCCGTCTCCCATCAAAACATCGAAAGAATCGGCGGCATTGATACGGTACACAGCTCTGGGGGATTTGACAACATACCGATGAGCAAACGTCCGCTGAAAGAAGGCGATCTCAATTACAGCTATCTGGGCGCGCCGAATTTTTCCAAGCTTCATCCACGAATTGTCGACTTTCTCACTGTTGTAAAAACTCGGGGATTTCGTGTGCACTTTTACGGCGACGCAGATGCCAATCCGAAATTGCATTCCGATAAAATCGCACTCCGCGGCTTTACGACGGATCCCATCGGTGCTCTGATGGAATCTGATGTATTAATTTATCTGCTCAATCCCGATCATTACGGCACAACTGAAAACGCTCTTCTGGAAGCCATGGCGGCAGGCGTTGTACCTGTTGTATTTAATAATCCGGCGGAGGCATCCATTGTTAAGCACAAAATGACCGGCATGGTTGTTGATTCACCCCCGGAATTTGCCGATGCGATTACCTTTTTAAACGATAACAGAAACGCTCTGCAGAATATGTCGATGGCAGCCAGCCTGGACATTCGTGAACGGTTTCCATTGGAAAAAACAATCCAGGGTCTTGATGCTCATTATCGAAAACTGATGTTGGAAGAAAAAAAAATCTTCAATTTTGCATCTCTTTTTGGAAACACTCCTCATTCATGGTTCTTATCCTGCATTGGTAAGTATGGCCATTTTTTCACATCTGCCACAGACAACACCTTAAGACTTGAGCGACTGAAACATCCCGTACTTTACGACCAATCCAAAAGTTCCGCTTTCCAGTTTTTCAAATATTTCCCGCACGACAAAATATTGGAACAATGGGTCGACATGCTCAAAGAGGATTTACACTATGAAAAAGAACTCCCGGTAGGAAACACCCTATGCACATATTTTTTCCAATCCATTGGTGAGAATTTAAAGAAAATGAACATTTTGAAGGTACGAAAATGAATGCTAATTGCAAACGGCAATTCATCTTAATTCATACGATTAACGAAGTATTAGAATTTGTAAAGCAAAACCCTGATACAGAAGCACATGTCTTTGACAGACTTAAAGATGCGTTTCTTTTACTAGGACTAAGCGAAAAAAATCGAATGATTGAACTGCTGGATACAATGAAATCAAACCGATCTCGATTAGATGAATTCATTATTTTATTTGATAAATGGTTCGACTTAAACATCATTGCATTATCCAATCGAATAAAAACAAGCGAATCGTATAAAGCTGGTGTTTTGGGATGTGATAGAACGTTTGCCGAACTTATTTCGAAAATCAGAAACAACAATACACAAACGCTTATTAATAATGCAATGGAGTGCTTAGGAAATATCAAGAATGAAAATCATTCGTTGTATGAATTACTCACCGTTGGATATCGAGGCTGGTATTTTGAGCAAAATTGGCTTGATGGCGTTGATGGTGGTAACAATTCACTTGTCACAAACAGAATTTCAACCTTAAAAAATAATGTAGATAAAATTGAGTGGCTCTATGACCATTTAGAAGATAATTTATCAAAAATTTCATTAAATGCACTTATTGGTAGTTGGTTAACGTTTTCAATGCAAGAAGCACTGGAAGTCTCTGTGTACGCAACTCAAAATATTGTATCGAATCCAGACATATTT
>Ga0315273_10005065_pt1 | contig 16255 bp, 14 predicted proteins | sample YL17G02_0_MG_FD_205753 | JGI IMG/M metagenome (GOLD analysis project Ga0315273, IMG submission 205753) | Sediment microbial communities from Yellowstone Lake, YNP, Wyoming, USA - YL17G02_0 | ecosystem: Environmental > Aquatic > Freshwater > Lake > Sediment | place: USA: Wyoming | collected... | reverse complement strand
TGGCCTCAACCGTTCAAGAAGCCTCCCACAAGACCGGCATACCGGCGGGGTCAGTGCAGTTCATCGAATCGCCCGACCGAGGCCTGGTAGACCACATGCTCAAAATGAAAGAGTACATCGATCTCGTCATCCCGCGCGGCGGCGCCCAGTTGATCAAATTCGTCAGGGACAACGCCGCTATGGCCGTGGTGGCCGGCGGAATCGGCGTCTGCCACATGTACGTGGATAAGAGCGCCAAAATAGACAACGCCGTCGCGATCGCCTGCAACGCCAAGGTTCAGCGTCCCACGGTCTGCAACGCCCTCGACTGTGTTCTCGCGCACAAAGATATAGCCGCTAAATTCCTGCCCCCCATGGCGAAGGAATGGGCTAAGGCAGATGTGGAGATACGCTGCGATAAACGCTCGCTGGAGATACTCAAATCATCAGCGGGACTGAATATCAAGCCCGCTGTGGATGATGACTGGGGAAAGGAGTTCCTGGCGCTGGTCGGCGCGGTCAAGGTGGTGGATTCGCTGGATGAAGCGCTGGAGCACATCGACCTCTACGGATCGGGGCACTCCGAGGCCATAGCCAGCGAGGAGAAAGACTCGATCGACCGCTTCCTCAACGAGGTGGATGCCGCCTGCGTATATGCCAACGCCAGCACGCGCTTCACCGACGGGGCGCAGTTCGGTATGGGAGCCGAGATAGGCATCAGCACGCAAAAGTTCCACGCACGCGGTCCCATGGGCCTGAGGGAGATAACCAGCTACAAATGGTGTATTACCGGCAGCGGGCAGGTAAGACCGTAAAGATCAAATACTAAGCACGAAATCCTAAACAAACAAATATAAACAAAAAAATCCAAAATACTTAATATCCCTTTTAATATTTCGTTATTCGAATTTTGAATTTGTTTGTTTAGAAATTAGTATTTAGGATTTCGCCATTGTTTGGTTTCAGCGTACCCGTCTAAAGACCCGTCCCTACTTCAACTGTGCCAGCGCCTTTTTCTGTTCCTCGAAAAGCTGCCTTATACCTTTGTCAGCCAGCGTGATCAGGGCGTCCACGGTCTCCCTGGTAAATGGCCTGCCCTCTGCAGTTCCCTGCATTTCGACGAATTCACCCTTATCGGTCATAACCACGTTGAAATCCACGGCCGCCCCTGAATCCTCCTCGTAGCAGAGGTCGAGCAGCTTCTGCCTGTCCACCACACCCACGCTGGTGGCCGCTACCGCGTACTTGAATGGCATGACCTTGTATATCCCCTGCTTCCTCAGCTTGCTTACCGCGATATAAAGCGCCACGTAGGCGCCGGTTATGCTGGCCGTTCGCGTGCCGCCGTCAGCCTGCAGCACATCGCAATCGATGGCGAATGTGCGTTCGCCCAGTGAGTCCATATCCACTGCGGCGCGCAGACTCCTGCCGATCAGCCTCTGTATTTCCTGCGAACGGCCCTGCTGCCTCTCCGGGTTGCGCGGCGTGCGCGTGTGGGTCGCCCGCGGCAGCATGGCATACTCAGCCGTCACCCAGCCGCTGCCCTGTCCTTTCATAAAAAACGGTACCCTATCCTCGACACTGACCGCGCACAATACCCTGGTGTTTCCTATTTCGATCAGGGCCGACCCTTCCGGGTAGTCCTGGTAGCCCAGCGTAATCTTCACCGGCCTCATTTCGTCGTTGGCGCGCCCGTCTTTTCTTGCCATCTTGTTTCCTTCCTAAATTAATTCCAGCGAAAGTATAACACCTCGCACTGACATAATAAACGTGCTATCCTTTCACTCACTATGCCAGCCGACATCAATATCTGGGTACTGGCCGGAACGGGGTTCGCAGCCGGTTTGACGGGAGCTATGCTGGGCGTGGGCGGTGGCATTATTATCGTTCCAATACTGACCCTGGCGATGGGACTACCAATCCAGTTCGCCATCGGCAGCAGCCTCGTCTCTATTGTTATTAACGCCTGCACTGCCACCAGCGTCTACATCCGCACTCACATGACCAACCTCAAACTGGGCTTGCTGCTATCCTGCACCCTCGTCCCGGGAGCAGTCGCCGGGGCGTTTTTGGCAGCCGGGCTCTCCTCCCCCGCACTTACGATCATATTCGGCCTGCTCATGCTCTATGTCGCTTACGTGATGATTCCTAAAAAGCAGCGCAGGCTATCTCCTGAGCAGATAGAGGCCGCTAAAATCGTACACGAGAAGGAGCATACCCCGCATGCCTGGCTGGACGGTTGTTACTACGATCCCGCCATAAATGAGGAGATCGGCTACCAGGTACACCGCCCGGTCATCGGCATGGTGACCGGCTTCTTCGGCGGTGTCATATCCAGCCTGCTGGGCGTGGGCGGCGGCATCATTAACGTCCCGGTCATGAACCAGGTCATGAAGGTGCCACTCAAAGCCACCATCGCCACCAGCAGCCTGCTCCTGTGCTTCACCACCATGACCGGTTCCCTGATTTACGCTTACAACGGCTATGTAATTCCCTATATCATCGCCCCGCTCATCATAAGCGTTTACCTGGGCGCCAGGCTGGGAGCAACCCTTGCCCACCGGGCACGCAGCAAAGTGCTCATAACCGTATACACCGTGTTCCTGGTACTTACCTCGATTATCATGATCCTCAAGGCTCTTAACGTATTCGGGTGAAAATGAAATGGAATGCCAGTTGGATAGTCAGCACGAAAAATTACACGGCCTCAACAGACGCATCGGCCTGATTCTGCGCATAGGCATTGTACTCAGCCTCGTGCTGATCTCAGCCGGCCTGGTTATGTTCGCAGTTGCCGGCGCCTCTCACCTCGCACCGCTCACCCCGCTTTCTTCCCTGCTGACTGAGATTGCCACGCTCAACCCTGCAGCCCTCGTAACGGCCGGCCTCGACATCATATTGCTCATGCCTGTAGCCATATTGCTCCTATCGCTGGCGCACTTCATTGCAATCCGCGAGAGGCAGCCTGTTATAACCTGCATCGCGTTGCTCATCCTGCTGGCCGCCAGCTTTATTCTGATATTGAAATAAATTGACCGCTGCTACGGCCTGTGTTATCATTCGGATTAGATGTCACCTCTGACCGAACTGCACGCGGAAATAGAGCGCTGTAATAATTGCGAGTTAGCCAAACACCGCACGAAGGTGGTGCCGGGCGAAGGACCGGAAGATGCGAAGCTCCTCTTCATAGGCGAAGCCCCGGGGTATAACGAAGACCAGCAGGGCAGGCCCTTTGTCGGCCAGGCAGGTCAGTACCTCGACCAGCTCATCGGCATGATCGGTTACAAGCGCAGCCAGGTCTTTATCGCCAACGTCATCAAGTGCCGTCCTCCGGAGAACCGCGACCCCATGCCGGGCGAGATCATGGCCTGCGGCCAATGGCTGGAGCGCCAGCTCGACCTGATCAAACCCCGCGTAATCGTGACCCTGGGCCGCTTTTCCATGGCCAAGTATTTCCCCGGCGAGAGCATCAGCAAGGTGCACGGCCGGGCCAAACGCATCGGCGGCATCATCTATTTCGCCATGTACCACCCGGCGGCTGCCCTTCACCAGGGCAACCTGCGCAGGGTGATAGAGGCCGATATGCTCAAGCTTCCGGCCGTGCTGGCCGAAGCTGGCAAAATGGAGGAGGAAAAAGACCGGCCCACCCAGCTCAATCTTTTTTAAAGTAATATGACCAAACACAAGCTCAGGATAGTCCCACTCGGCGGCCTCGGAGAGATAGGCAAGAACATGATGGCCATCGAGTACGGCGATGATATCTTAATCATCGACTGCGGTATGATGTTCCCCAAGGACGAGATGCTCGGTGTTGACCTGCTCATCCCCGATATCACCTACCTGCTTGAAAACAAAGACAAACTGCGCGGCATCGTAATCACGCACGGCCACGAGGACCATATCGGCGCGCTCCCCTACATACTGCCGCAGATCGATCTGCCGATCTATGCCACCAGGCTGACCCAGGGGCTGATAACGGTCAAGCTGAAGGAGCACCGCTCGCTCATCAAGGCCAGGCTCAGGCTGATAACCCCCGGCGTGCGATTCCAGGTGGGCAATTTCAAGGTCGAGGCCTTCCCCGTCTGCCACAGCATCCCGGATGCAGTGGGGCTGATCATCTACACACCGCTGGGAGCTATCGTCAACAGCGGCGATTTCAAGATAGATTACACACCCGTGGACGGCCGTCCCACCGACCTCTCCAAGCTGGCCAAGCTGGGCAATGAAGGTGTTCTGCTGCTCATGGCCGATTCCACCTACAGCGAACTGCCGGGCTACACTCCGTCAGAGAAAATCGTTGGCCAGACCCTGGACCATATCATCGGTGATGCGCCCGGCCGGGTCATCATCGCCACCTTCTCATCGCTGATATCCCGCATCCAGATGGTTATCGATGCCGCCACCCACCACAAACGCCATGTCTTCATCGTCGGACGCAGCATGCGCGATACGGTCAAGATGGCGCTGGAACTGGGCTACCTGCGTGATCCCGCTCAAATACTATGTAGTGTAGATGACCTCAAGAAGTACAGCCACCACCAGACCATCCTGCTCACCACGGGCAGCCAGGGCGAGCCGACTTCGGCGCTGGTGCGCATCGCCAACCGCGACCATCCCGAGATACGCATCCACCAGGGCGATACCGTGGTCATCTCGGCCACGCCCATCCCGGGCAATGAGTCGCTCATCAACCGCACCATCGATAACCTCTTTCGCCAGGGTGCCAACGTTATCTACGGCTCGCGCTCCAACGTGCATGTACATGGCCACGGCAGCCAGGAGGAGCTCAAGATGCTCATCACGCTGGCCAAGCCCAAATTCTTCGTTCCCATTCACGGCGAATACCGCCACCTGGTCATCCACGCCGGGCTGGCCAAAAGCCTGGGCATACCAGAGGGCAACGTCTTCGTCATGGACAACGGCAACATACTTGAGATCGACGGCGATAAGGGTCGCATCGCCGGCCGGCTGCCCTACGGCAATGTGTACGTCGATGGGCTGGTACTGGGGCAACATGCGCAGGTGATACTGCGCGACCGCAGGATGCTCTCACGCGATGGCATTGTGGTGGTCATCGTCGCATTGGACAAGAAAGAAGGCAAACTCGTGGGCAATCCCGATATCGTGTCGCGCGGCTTCGTGGACGCCGAACATGACGGTAAAATCATCGAGGAGGGCTGCGAACTGGTGGCCAGTACCCTGGGCAAGGGACACCACGCTGAGCAGAGCGCCATACATACCCGCGTCAAGGAGACCCTGAGCAAGTTCTTCTACGAGAAAACCAAGCGCCGCCCTATGATAATTACAACTGCTATCGAGGTATAGTAGAATAAAACTATGCCCGCCAGGAAAAGCAGGGGAAACAACCGGCAAAAACCAGCTCAGAAGAACGCCAGAAAGGGCTCCGGCAGTTCATTTCTCGCCTTTCTTTTCTCGACCCCCGTACTTCTCGCTATTATCTTCGTCGTAGCCGTCTGCCTCGTTATAGCCTTCTGGCCGCTCATTATGCGCGCTATGGGTGAATTGGGTGAGGACATATCCTCCGCCCTCGATAGGGCCGGGGCCAATATCGTCAGGCTGACAGGGTTGGGCGTAATATTTGTAATAACTGCTATCATCGGGCTGCTTGTCATTATTGGACGCCCGTCATCTTTCGCACGCCACTGGAACTACTATATAGCCGCCGCCGCCTTCATGACGGCCGCCTGGGGTATCCTCTCCTTCCTGCGCCCTTCAGGTTCCGGGCTGCTGGCACAGGTAACGCTGGGGGGCCATATAGGGCAGGCCATTGTCACAGATACGCCTGCTGCAGGCATATTCATCCTGCTGGCACTCGTTATGCTGGGTATATTCCTGGTTGCGCCCGAATGGACGCTGGGGCTTTTAAAACGAACGTCAAAGGGAACGGCCGGCGCCGTGGGCGAGATCGTGGATGTTGTCAAAGAGTCCAGGGACAAGAAGAAGGATTTGCCGCCGGCTGAGCAAGCAGCAGAAGAAAAGGCACCGGCCGTTATTGAAAAGCCGGTTGAGCCTGCTTTGCCTGCAGACACCGCGGTGATGGACCGGCTGCGCTCCGGCATAACCATAGGCGGCTGGTCGCTGCCTAATATAAATATACTCGACAAGATAGCCGAGACCATCATCAGCGACAGCGAGATAGAGAAGCGCAGGGAGACCATCGAGGAGGCGCTGGCCAGCTACGGTGTTGAAGCTAAAGTCATCGAGGTCAACCGCGGCCCCACAGTCACGCAGTTCGGCGTCGAGCCCGGCTGGGACCGCAAGTTCAAAGAGGTCAGGGAGAAGGACCGCGACGGCAACGTCTCCTCCAGGCAGGAGGAGGTCGGCCGCACGCGCGTCAAGGTTGAGCGCATCAACTCGCTGGCCAACGACCTTGCCCTGGCATTGGCCGCGCCCAGCATACGAATTGAGGCGCCTGTGCCCGGTAAATCCATGGTCGGCATCGAGGTGCCCAACACCACCTTCGGCTCCGTCGGCCTGCGCGGCGTGATGGAGAGCACCGCCTTCCAGAAGATACTGGCCAAGTCCCGCCTGGCCGTTGCGTTGGGCAAGGGGGCTGGCGGAGAGACCATCGTGGCCGACCTGGCCAGGATGCCCCACCTGCTGATCGCCGGCGCCACCGGCAGCGGCAAGAGCGTATGTCTCAACTCTGTAATCTGTTGTCTGATGATGAATAACACCCCCGACGCCGTGCACCTGGTGATGGTCGACCCCAAGCGCGTCGAGCTGGTCAACTACAACGGCATCCCCCACCTCGTTTCACCCGTCGTGGTGGATACCGACAAGGCAATCATGGCCCTGCGCTGGCTCAATGCCCAGATGGACGGCCGTTACAAGCGCTTCTCCGCCGTCAGGGCGCGCAACATCGAGGAATACAACAAGAACAGGCAGCCATCCGAGTGCATGCCCTACATAGTGATCGTTATCGACGAGTTGGCCGACCTCATGATGGCCGCCTTCGACGAGGTCGAGCATTCACTCTGCCGCCTGGCCCAGCTTGCCCGCGCCACCGGCATACACTTGATAGTAGCCACGCAGCGCCCGTCGGTGGACGTGGTTACCGGGCTCATCAAGGCCAACTTCCCCACGCGTATGAGCTTCGCCCTCACCTCGCAGGTGGATTCCCGCACCATCATCGATTCGGCCGGCGCCGAGAAGCTGTTGGGCAGGGGCGACATGCTCTACATGCCGCAGGACGCCGCCAAGCCCAAGCGCCTGCAGGGCACCATGGTCGGCGACGCCGAGATAGAGAGGCTGGTCACCTTCTGGGCCGGCCAGCGCCGCCAGGAGGCGCAGCCAGTAAGGTTCGAGGATATGGCCCAGGCCGGCGCCGACGGCAAGAAACCCGCCGAGGACGAACTGCTCGATAAAGCTCGCCAGCTTGCCATCGAATCCAAGGATATCTCCGCCTCCTACCTTCAGCGCAAGCTTCAGATCGGCTTCCCGCGGGCGGCGCGGATTATGGATACGCTAAAGGAGGAGGGGTTTGGGAAAGAGAAAAGCGGGGAGAAGGAGAAGGGTGAGGCATAGTAGTTTTGTTGAGACTCTACCATTTACTTGTTCGTCTGTCTTATTAGGCAATTGAGTCCACATTGGAATTAGGGTAATATTGTTTAATTTATGGCTTATCGTTAAAATATTGCCGCCTACCAAATCGCTGTCGACGTTTAGGGGGGTTTAATATGACATTGGAAGTCACTCGCAAAGGGATCGCTGACCTCTTAGATTATCTGGCCAAGGGTGAGTGGCAAGTACCAGAATTTCAACGTGAATTCATATGGACTCCTCAACAAGTATACGAATTGCTAATCTCAATCTTCAAATCACGTCCGATAGGACTGATCACCATCTGGGCACAACCCCAAGGAAATCTACACACTGCTTGCGCAAGAATAAATTTAAAAAATATCATTTGGACTTTCAAACGGGGATCCGGCCGTCATGAGACTCGTTTTAGATGGCCGTCAAAGATTGACAGCCTTAGCCATAGTATTTGGCGGGCTGCATACACCCGATGACCGGTATTCATATTCCGGCCAATATTTTTTAGATCTTGATGCGGATTTCGAGTCGGATAAATTCATTAAGTATAAGAAACAAAGGGAAATCTCCAAAGAGCAACTGGATTCTCAGCCTAACTGCGTAGCAAAAGCGTTGATACCCTTAGCTGACTATAAGAATTTGAATTTATATAATCAAAACATTCACAATGAGGATTTTTATCCCTTCGGGAAGTTCCCAAATAAAGACATCAGAGCCAAGAGAAGCCACCTACTCGGCTACTTATATCAGGCTTTTCAAAATTGCCAGATACCAATCGCCGAATTGCCTGAAACTATAACCTTGGCAGAAGTCTGTGAAATATTTGATGTTCTTAATACCACCGGCACTAAAGTATCTACGTTTGATTTAATTCACAATTCTCTTTACGCCGATACCTCAGGCGATTTTAATTTACGTAACCATTTTAATAAATACCAGGACGAAACGGGCAGTTTGAGATTTTTATGTGATCCGGATCGTAATGATTATTTGTGTCAGATCGTAACCGGCTGCTACCTCAGCGAACCAGAACCTATCAAAAAAATCCATTTTAAAAATAAGCAAACTATAAAAGGTAATACATCGGCGAAAGAACGGGAGGAACTACATATAAAATCCATCAAAGGCGGTGACCTCATAGAGACACCTACGAGTTTTTATCAGTTTTTCAATGAAAATATTGGGAAAATTGACAGTTATTGTTTCACATTATTCGGCGAAGTCTTAGGCGGCGAATTCAGACTGAAACAAGTCCCATACCCGGTAAGCCTGATTTTGTACGTTTCCTTGAGATGGCGCACTGAGCTTCATCCCAAGCAAGATGATTTCACCACAGAGGAATTGAATAGATTATTTAGGGCATTTTTCTGGCGAAATAGCCTGTCTGGACGTTACGATCAGGGCTTCCTGACTTTATTTGCTAGTGATGTTAAGCACCTGGAGGAAATTCTGACGTCTAACGTCGCGTATCGTGGCTCTGCCGAATGGTGCTCCAAATGCGATAATAAACTGGATATATTGTTCGAGGAAAATAAACTGTTGTCTCAGGAGGATTTGGAAGAAAAAATGGTTCTCAGTGAAATTCACGGCGCACTTAAGCAAACCGTAGATCTATTTTTATATTCTAGAATTCGCAAAGATATTGTTAGCGGCACAAGTCTAGACCGCTTTACAGAGGACAAAAACCTTAAAGTGCAACTGCATCACATATATCCACAAAAATGGTGCGCAGATAATAAGGGCAGCCACCCAATCCTACAAGAAGACGATAAAATAATAAATTGTGCCGCAAACCTCGTTCCACTAACAATGGGTTCTAACAATCAATGGAAGACCAAGGCACCTAATACCGCTATTATTGACTTTAATTTAGCAAATCCTGAAGCAAAACGCCGATTCAAGGATGCCTACATTGACGAAAGGAGCTATAGCATCCTCGCCAGTCAATCCACTGATCCAAAGGCATTTTGGGAACATAGATCTCAAGCGATCGCATCGGAATTATACAAGCTGCAATTGGTCAGATAATCTTTCACTGCTCAATACATCGCTTAATCCAAGCTTCGCGAGAGTAATACGTGCCCTAATTTATAATCTCTTTAACTCGGCCAACCTGGCCGCTTTCCAGCCTGACCTTGATGCCATGGGAATGAAATGAAGAGTTTGTCAAAATATCTTTGACTATCCCTTCAGTTGGTTTCCCGGACCGCTGATCTGCCTTCCTCACTATTGAGACCCGCAAGCCCAATTTTATATTTTCACGCTTTGTAACGCTCATAATGCTAATTATATCTCGTATCACTCTGCTTCACTGCGAATCTTTTCTGATTGGCTTGAGAAGATATCCCAATCCGTTAAGTTTGATTTCATAAAGAGCAGCTAACAGCGCGCCGATTTTTCCCGGAGGGAAACCTTTCCGGTGAAACCAGACCAGATAAGCTTCAGGCAGATCACAGAGGATATAGTCCTTGTATTTTCCAAAAGGCATCCTTATAGACACCAGGTCAACTAACATTTGGGGATTGATGGGACTGGCCTTATTTTGATCCATTATTTTGACTCTCCCCACGCTGATTTACTTGGTATTAGCCAGGTCTAATGTGCTCAACATATTTCCGGGGAGCATTATCCCACTTGACGCCTGACCGGCGTCATCATCATGGGATGGTATTACCCCGCACCATTGGAATGACCAGCTCCACGCATACGTCGGCATACTGGTCAATTGAACGTGTGTCCTTAATCAGCCATCGCTTTAACGCCCATGATACACACATCATATGGATGCTGCAGGCCGTAAGAAATGAGTCACTCACTCTGAATTGTCCGCGCCTCACACCTAACTCAATTATGTCTTTGAAGAGATTTATTATCCGAGTCTCCACGTCGACTATGCCGGCGTTCTGCTCATCGCTGAGATGCAGAGATGCATGGTACCAGAAGACCACCATCTTGCGCCTCAGATGAACAAGATAGACGTATCCCAGGACGGCTTTCTTTAACGATTCCTCCGGCGGCAGGGTCTTCATGCCTTTGCGGATTTGCTTCTCCCACTTATCTATATCCTTCTTATGTATCTCCGCGAACATCGCCGGAAGATCGTCTTTGGAGTTTATGTAATAGTAAAGATGCCCGGGGCTGATGCCGCATGCCTTGCCTATATCCCTGGTTGTAGTTTGCACATACCCCTTTTTAAAAAAAAGAGACGCTGCCGCGTTGGCTATTTGAAGCAACCTTGCATCGGCTCTTGGATTCAGCCCCTTCTTAGACAGGTCATTGATTGTTAAATCACCAGGTATAAGCTTGGGATTACGCACTTGAACTGACTTTTTCACCGCCATTTATTTATCCTGTTTCCAATGATATCTGTTCAAATATAGCTCAAACATGATGACGTTCGAAATATTTAGTATCTTCCTAAGCCACTTGACAGTAGTTTGTTACTGATGTTACATTAATAAACATTATTATAGAGCAACCATTCGCACTATTTCAATGGTTGTTCTAATGTCAGGTAGAAAAATAATTTTGTCAGCGAGTTGAACCGAAGACTGTGCCAGATTTATTGCCGTTAAATAGTTGAGCACCGGATTTAAATAGCGATTTAGTTAAAAGGAGGTGGTATGGGCTGAAAGTCATTCACCGGCAATACGGGTAAACACTAAATAAAGGAGGTAGGCAATCGATGAAAAAATGGTACAACGTCTTGGCAATTTTAATGACTGCGGTTATTATGCTTGGCACGCTTGGCATGGCCTGCGCGGAGAAACCGGCGCCGCCCAAGCCAACCGGCCCAATCACCATAAATATCGGGTTACCAATGCCCCTTAGCGGCTCGGCGTCTCCATGGGGCCAGATTCCCACACCTTTCCGCGAGGCCTGGTTTGAGGTGTTCAACAGGGAAGGCTTCCAGGTAAATGGCCAGACATACAAGCTTAAGTTGATCCAGGTTGACGACCAGAACACGGCTGAGGGCGGCGCTGCCGCAGCCAAGCAGCTCATCTACGGCGATAACTGCAAGTTCATAGCCGGGCACTGGAGCTGGAACTTCGGGGCCGTAGCTTCGGTTACCAACCCGGCTAAAGTCATCTTTGTGACCCGGACCGGCGCCCCGGATGCTTTGCCCGCCTCATGGGGCGGCGCATATGACCCGAAGACCATGCCTTACGTTGTTTTTGGCACTCCATCTTTTGATGAATTCGTGAACTACTGCTTCACGCTTAGAGATGCCTACCCCAACATGAAGAAGCTGGGCCTTTTGGACTGCACTATCAGCAAGAACGGCATGGGCTGGCAGAAGGTACAGGATACGCTTACTAAAGCAGGGATCCCGTGGCAAGAGGAGTGGTTCACGTACGGCCAAACGGACTTTGCTCCCATCATAACCAAATTTGCCGAAGGAGGTTGTGATGTCGTCCTCATAGCCGGGTGGATCGGCGAACATATGGCTTTCCTCAAACAGCGCTACGAGATGGGCTACAAGAACATGAAGGTTGGTTGTTCCGGCCCGTTCGTAAGCATGGACATATACAAGTCGGTTGTGGGCGCCGCTGCTTTTGAGGGCGCCATCGGCGCGTACGATGATAACTCGAAACTGAAGAAGACCATCGTTAACCCCAAGTACATTGCCGAGTGCCAGGAAGCCCTCAAGATCGCGGCGGAAAAGACAAAAGGACCGTACGAATACACCGGTGAAATAAAATGGATACCGACTCACCCGCAGATCCTGGTCCAGGCAATGCAGAAGGCCGGCACCGTGGACGACCCCGATGCCATAATGAAAGCCATCCGCGGCGGCACCTTTGATACCGCCCAGGGTAAATGGACAATGTCGGGCGAAAAGACATACGGCTCTGCGGTGAATTTCGGAAACACCGGCCAGTTGTGCATCATCAAGGACGGCAAAGAAGTGTATCTTGCCGAACATCCCATGGACCCCATACCCTAATAACACTTAGATCACATAAGGAGAATTGGTATGCCCCCTGCCGGAATATGGGTAGACGGACTGGTGCAGAGTTGCATCTACATAACGATGGCATTCGGCATGGTGCTGGTATTCAGCATCCTCGGCATCCTGAACTGGACACACGGCCAGTTTTATATGCTGGGCGGATTCGTCGTCTATTACGCTGTCACGGCGGCGGGCATACCTTTCCCTCTAAGCTTGCTGGTATCCGGCGTGGTCGTAGGCGGACTGGGCATGCTGGTCGAGAAAGTCGTCATCGAACGGCTAACCTCCCCGGGCTACGGCATATTGTCAGTGACTGCAGCTACCAACGCCCTTATCTTCTTCTTCGAAGGCGCCGCCGGCATGGGCTTTGGCCTCATGAATAAGGGGATGGCCACCGTACTGCCCGGCGTACTTGACATGGGTTCATTCAGCATTAGCTATCAAAAAATTGCCGTGATCATTTTCACCCTGGTTGTTATGGTAGCCATGTATATCGTGCTCAACCGCACCAAGGTGGGCAAGGCCATCAGGGCCACATCGCAGGAACCGGACGCTGCGAGCCTTTACGGGGTCAACGTAAAATGGGTCCGGGTAATCGTCATGGGTATAGGCTGCGCGCTGGCCGCCATGGCCGGCGGTGTCATAGGAATTGTCCAGTCAGTCAACCCTTTCATGGGGCGTGTCCCCATGATAATGTCACTGCTGGCTGTTGTCATCGGCGGCCTGGGCAGCCTGACCGGCGCCATCGTAGGTGGTATCATGCTGGGACTACTTAACAGCGTTATAGCATATTCGATCTCCTATTACTCGGAGGTGGCGTTGTTTATGCTGGTAATCATTCTCCTGCTGATCAGGCCGCAGGGACTGTTTGGAGCTGCGCCGAAATGATAATCGGTCGCCACTATATAAATGAAAAGACCTTAGTGCCCAAGGTCGTCATCGGCACGCTCATTATGATAGTCGCCATTTTCCCTGTCTTCACGACCAACATTGTGACACTGTCCACCATTATATTAAGCGGCATTTGGGCAGTCGCAGTAATGGGTTTTCTACTGATATTGAGGACCGGCCAATTCAGCCTGGGGCAAGCTGCTTTCATGGCCATAGGCGGATATGTTTCGGCCATACTCACGGTCAGGATGGGAGTGCCTTACTGGCCAAGCTTCCTGGCGGCCGGCATCATCTCCGGGGTGATAGCCTTTATTATCGGTATAGTCGTTCTGCGCGCGGGTGGAATATATTTTTCTATCATTACCATTGCCTTCGGCGAGATGGTGAGGATTGTGGCCATGAACTGGGAATCTGTCACCCAGGGGGCTTCCGGAATATTGACCCGGGCGCCTGACCCCATTATGATGGGAAATTTTGAAATCAATTTCGCTGCCGGCGCAGTACCATATTATTATTTTATGTTGCTCCTGGTAACAATATCGGCGTTATTTTACTGGCAAATAGACCGGACCCGTATTGGCGGGACATTCCGCAGTGTGGCCGCAAATCCCGTATTGGCCGAGCACCTGGGGATCAATCTCATGAAGTACCGACTGATTGCCTTTACAGCTGCCGGCGTGTTCACCGGCCTTGCCGGTGCCTATTATGTTACCTTTCTTTCAGTAATGAATCCATTGATTTTTGATCTGTGGAAATCAGTACAGATCATGATGATGACCATCGTCGGCGGCATGGGCTCCATAGTCGGCGGGCCGATCATAGGGGCCACCCTGCTGTATACCCTGGGTATATACCTGTCACGCCTGCCAATACCCAACATCCAGTACCTGGTTTTCGGCGGCGTTGTGGTTCTCTTGCTGCTGGTGCTCCCCAAGGGAACAGGCTTGGTCGACCAGTGGGGCAAGCTGTGGCGCTGGGTATTCGGCGAACCGGAAGACTTCCAGATGCCGGAAGAGGCCGGTATGGATGAAGAATAAACCGGGGAATTAATGTGAAATGCCGTTACTTGAACTTAAGGGGGTAACAAAGTTTTTTGGCAAGCTGGCAGCGCTTGAAGACATCGACCTGCAGGTCAACGAGGGAGAAATACTGGGCATCGTCGGCCCCAACGGGTCGGGCAAGACCACGTTGATCAACCTCATATCAGGATACTACAGGCCGACCCGCGGCTTCATCTATTTCGACGGCAGGAAGATATCCGGGCTCAGGCCCGATCAAATAGCCCGGCTTGGTGTTATCAGGACCTTTCAGTCGAACGTGCTCTTTGAAGGCGCCTCGGTAATCGAGAGCATGATGATAAGTTCCAGGCTCCAGTATAAGACAGATGAGTGGCAGGCCTTCTGGGAAACGAAGGCCTACAAGGATGAGCACGAAAAAATCGTCGGCAATGCGCTTAACGCGCTCAGGTTCGTCAACATCTTCAACGAAACCTTCAGGCCGGCGGCGGCACTGCCGCACGGGTTTCAGCGTATGCTGGGCATCGGGGTTGCGCTTTCAGCCAATCCCAGAGTATTGCTCATCGATGAGCCTACCACCGGCATGAACCATGAAGAGGCCATGGGTGTCGTGGAGAATATCAGGAAGATCAACGAGCAGGGCGTAACAGTTGTACTGATAGAACATAATATGAGAGTCCTGCTGAACATAGCCACCAGGGTTATCGTTCTCAACTTTGGCAACAAGATCGCTGACGGCAACCCGTATGAAATGATGAGCAAGCCTGAGGTCATCGAGGCCTACCTGGGCACAGAGACGGTATAGACATGCTGGAACTGAAAAATGTCTGGATCAAGTATGGAAAAACTGTGGCCGTCAGGAAATTGACACTGACCGTCAATAAGGGCGATTTCGTCACAATCTTAGGAGCGAACGGCGCGGGCAAGTCGTCGACACTTAACGCTATCAGCGGGCTGGTGAAATTCAAAGACTTGAGGGGAGAAATCGACTATAAGGGTGAGAAGATAAGCGGGCTCAAACCCGGGGCGATAGCATCCAGGGGCATCATACAGATCCCTGAGGGCAGGAGGCTGTTCCCGCTGATGACGGTGAGGGAAAACCTGGAGATGGGCGCCTACCTGCGCAAAGACGGAAAGCAGATCGCTGCATCTATGGAAAAAGTGATGGCGTTGTTTCCCATGCTGAGGGAGAAACTATCTGCCAAGGCACGCGAGCTCAGCGGCGGTCAGCAGCAGATGGTGGCGATCGCACGCGGCCTCATGGCCGAGCCCGAACTGCTGATGCTGGACGAACCCTCCTTCGGCCTCAGCCCCATGCTGCGCCAGCAGCTTGCCGAGAAAATCAAGGAGGTCAGCAGCGAAGGCGAAACCATCATACTTGTCGAGCAGAACGCCCGGCTGGGCCTGATGCTGGCCAAGTACGGGTACGTCATGGAAAACGGCGAGCTGGTGCTTCAGGGCAAAACTTCCGACCTGATGCAGGACGAAAACGTAAGGAAGGCGTACCTGGGAGTTTAGCATCCGGTTTAACGTGCGCCGCGAGGTCAGAGATGTTGATAAATACAGCCACGGGATCAATCTCACCCGATAAGCTCGGTCAAACACTAATACATGAGCATTTCTGCTTCGCCTACCCGGGTTGGTTTGCGGACATCTCGCTGGCGCCATACGACCCGGAAGCAGTGCTGATTGCCGGTGTCCAGGCAATTGAGGCGGCGAAGGCTGTCGGCATCCAGACCATCGTAGATCCCACCCCCAATGATACGGGCGGGCGGGACCCCATGCTCTACAAGGAGCTATCCAGGCGGACCGGGATAAATATAATTTGCACTACGGGCCTTTATACTGAAAAAGA
>Ga0315273_10005064_pt1 | contig 16256 bp, 10 predicted proteins | sample YL17G02_0_MG_FD_205753 | JGI IMG/M metagenome (GOLD analysis project Ga0315273, IMG submission 205753) | Sediment microbial communities from Yellowstone Lake, YNP, Wyoming, USA - YL17G02_0 | ecosystem: Environmental > Aquatic > Freshwater > Lake > Sediment | place: USA: Wyoming | collected... | reverse complement strand
TTGACCATAATTGTTTCAAAGCCTTCGTCCCGAAGGGTAAAGGCGGCGTGAACGCAGCAGTAGTCGAATTCGATACCCTGGCCGATGCGGTTTGGTCCGCCGCCCAGCACCATTACCTTGCGTCTTTTGCTTGAGCCGACCTTGTCCGGTGCGTTATAAGTGGAGTAATAATAAGCAGCATTTTCAACGCCGCTGACGGGGACAGCATCCCAGCCTTCCACAATGCCGAGATTTGTGCGCTGGCGGCGTATTTTATCTTCGGGGATGCCGAGGATGCCTGCGAGGTAGCGGTCGGCGAAGCCATCCTTTTTGGCCGGTATCAACAATTTGTCGGGAAGCTTTTTGCCTTTATATTTGAGGATTTTTTCTTCAAGCTGAACAAGTTCTCTCATTTGTTCGATGAACCAGTGCTTGATGCGTGTTTTTTCGTAGAGGGCCTGAGTTGAGGCGCCTTTGCGGACGGCTTCATACATTATAAACTGGCGTTCACTGGATGTAATATTGAGCAGATTCATCAGCTCATCGAGCGAGAGCTTATTGAAGTTTTTGGCAAAGCCCAGGCCGTATCGGCCGTTTTCAAGGGAGCGGATTGATTTTTGAAAGGCCTCTTTGTAAGTTTTGCCGATGCTCATTACCTCGCCGACCGCCCGCATCTGTGTGCCGAGTTTATCTTCGACTCCTTTGAATTTTTCAAACGCCCAGCGGGCGAATTTGACGACGATGTAGTCGCCGGAGGGCGTATATTTATCGAGAGTGCCTTCCCTCCAGTATGGTATCTCATCGAGAGTCAGTCCGCCGGCGAGCATTGAGGAGACCAGTGCGATGGGGAAACCGGTGGCCTTTGAGGCAAGGGCAGAGGAGCGTGATGTTCTTGGGTTAATTTCGATGACGACCACTCTGCCGGTATCGGGGTCATGGGCGAACTGGATATTGGTGCCGCCTATGACCTCGATGGCATCGACTATGTCGTAAGAATATTTTTGCAGTTTTTTCTGTAATTCAGGGTCAATAGTGAGCATAGGTGCGGTGCAGTAAGAATCGCCGGTATGAATGCCCATCGGGTCGACATTTTCGATGAAGCAGACGGTGATTTTCTGTCCCTTTGTGTCGCGGACGACTTCAAGTTCGAGCTCTTCCCAGCCGAGGACTGATTCTTCGACGAGGATTTGGTGGACGAGGCTTGCGGACAGGCCGCGGGCAGCGATAGTTCGCAGTTCCTCTACGTTGAATACAGCGCCGCCGCCGGTGCCGCCGAGGGTGTAAGCGGGACGTATGACGACAGGATAGCCGATCTCTTCAGCGACTTTTTCGGCTTCTTCGACTGAGTAGGCAGGATTACTTTTCGGCATATCAATGCCGAGGCTGTTCATAGTTTGTTTGAAGATGACTCGGTCTTCGCCTCGTTTGATGGCATCGATGTTGACGCCGATTACCTTAACGCCATATTTTTGGAGAACGCCTGCGCGTGCAAGTTCCGAGGAAAGATTGAGCCCGCTCTGACCGCCGAGGTTGGGCAGGAGGGCGTCCGGGCGTTCCTTTTCAATGATTTTGGTCATAGTCGCAAGATTGAGCGGCTCGATGTAGGTTGCGTCGGCCATACCGGGGTCGGTCATAATGGTTGCGGGGTTGGAATTGACCAGCACAATCTGGTAGCCCAGTTTTCGCAGGGCCTTGCAGGCCTGTGTGCCGGAATAATCGAATTCGCAGGCTTGGCCGATAATGATAGGGCCGGAGCCAATAATCATCACCTTTTTTATGTCTTTTCGCTTCGGCATATTAAATGTTCTCCTACTCCATTAGGTTAAGATAACGGTTTAGCCCAGTGAGGCATATTGCGGGGAATTAGACATAATAAAAATGGCGATGTCAAATAAGAAAAATTGATAAGAAGGCTGGTAGTGAATTTTTTTTAATGTAAGGCTTCAAACTGAAATTTCTTTTTCTGCCAAGTAGGAGCTTCTGGCAAAGGGAGAGGAAATAATAGAGGAAAAGCCAAGTTCTGCTGCTTTATGCCGCCAGAGGTTGAATTTTTCGGGAGGAATATATTGGACGACATCGAGGGAATTTTTAGAGGGTTTCAGGTATTGGCCTATGGTGATTCTGTCACAGCCGACGTTTCGCAAATCCTTTAGCGTCTGTTCGACTTGGTCGTCAGTTTCACCGAGGCCGAGCATAATAGATGATTTGGCCTGTATGCCGTCGTATTTTTCTTTGGCCAGTTTGAGCAGATTCAGCGATAACTGATAATTGCCGCCGGCCCTGACAAGGGGGTATAAAGACGGCACAGTTTCAATATTGTGGGCGAAGACAAACGGGAGCGCGTTGCGGAGGATTTCCAGGGCCTCGCCCTGGCAATTGCGAAAGTCGGGCGTCAATATTTCGAATTTGATATCAGGACAAAGTTGTCTTACTTCGTTGATGCAGTTGCAAAAATGTGCTGCGCCGCCATCGAGCAAATCATCACGGTCGACGCTTGTAAGGACTAGGTACTTCAGGGACAATTGTTTTGCCATTTGTGCTATCCGCTGCGGCTCGGTGGGGTCAGGGGGCCGGGGTTTACCGGTGGGGACTGAGCAGAATCCGCAGCGCCGCGTGCAGATATTGCCCAGAATTAAGACGGTTGCTGTTCCTCTGCTCCAGCAGTCGCCTCGATTAGGACAGTTGGCGTGAGTGCATATTGTATTTATGGCCAGCGAGTTCAGTATGGTTTCGGTGCGGTTGTAATTCCCGCCGGCAGGGAGAGTTTTTCGCAGCCAGCGAGGCAATTTTCGTGGTTCGTGATTCGCAGAGAAGTGTTTGATGAGCAGGGGGGACAATTTTTTCTTTATGTCGGTCATAGAATGTTTTTTGCCGGTTTCATTTAGCACCGATGTCATTTTTACACCTTCAAGGCCGCAGGGGACGAACAAATCAAAAATACTCAGGTCATTCCGGATGTTTATCGCCAGGCCGTGACGGGTTACAAATTTTGATACCTGCACACCGATGGATGCTATTTTTTTCTCGCCAACCCACAGGCCGGGGAATCCTTTTCGCCGCTGGCATCGGACGCCTAATTGCTCCAAAAGCTGCAAACCTGCTTCCTCCAGTTTTCTGACGTATTCGCTGACGCTGAGGTTTAATTTTTGCAGATTAAGGATTGGGTAGACGACCAGTTGTCCGGGGTTGTGTGCTGTTACGCCGCCGCCTCTGCGAGTATCGACCACATCAATGTTTTGTTTTATCAGGTCATCGCGGCTGGTCAGCAGTTTGTTGGCATTCTGGCGGGCGCCGAGGGTAATAACGGGGGGGTGTTCAACAATTAAAACGGTATCCGGTATTTCGCCTCGTTGTCTTTTTTCGCACAATTGAATTTGTTGTTCCAAAACTGTTTTGTAATCGGCAAGGCAATAATCGAGAATGCGAAGGGCATCGATTTGAAGCTGACGGTCAATCATTTTGTATGGCTTCTTCCAGTGTTTCAGAGAAGGTCGGGTGCGGGAATGTTATGTGAACGGCTTTTTCGGATGTCCCGATAAACATTCTCGCCAGTGTTATAAGTTCGGTTGCCGTTGCACCGACGATTGTAATACCAACGATTTTATTTGATTGGTTGTTTCTTATAACTCTTGCTTCACCGGTAGTTTCGTTTTGTGCCACGGCTCTTCCGTTGGCCCTGAAGAAGGCTTTTTCAACAGATGTTTCGGTACCTTCCGCTTTGCAGGCGTCTTCGGTTTTGCCGACCGATGCAACTTCCGGGAATGTGTAAATGACTCGTGGTATGAGCGAGTAGTCGGTCAGGGTATTGTTGCCGCCGGTTGCGTTTGCTGCCGCTGCCTCGGCCTGGGCGGTTGCACCGTGTGCCAGGTATGTTTTTCCGGTGACATCGCCGATGGCGTATACGCCGGGGGCGCTGGTTTCCATTTTTTCGTTTATTTCTATTGCCGGGCCGGACATTTTCAAATTCAGAGACCGGATTGTTTCCTTGTCTATGAGCGGTTTTCGGCCTACCGAAACAAGTATCTTTTCTGATTCGATTGTCCGGACGTTTTCGAGGACTAATTTTGCCGGAGAAGAGGCTTTATCGAGCGAGGAGGCCTTTTGACCCGTCAGAATATCAATACCAAGTTTTTTGAATTCACGCTCCAGCAGCCTGCCGACCCATTTGTCCTCCATCGGCAGGAGATTGGGCATCGCCTCGATGACTGTTATCTTTGTCCCCATCGCTGCGTAGACACAGGCCATTTCACAGCCGATTACGCCGCCGCCGATAATTATCATTGATTTGGGTATCTGGGGGAGTGTCAAGGCCTCTTTACTGGTGATAACGGTCTGGCCGTCAAAGGGTATTTGGGGAATCTGAATCGGCTCAGAGCCGGTTGCGATGATTATCTTTTCGGCTTGGATTTCCGTCGGCGAAGAGTTGGTTTCAACTATTATTTTGTTTTGGGATGTTATAGTTGCACTGCCCTGGATGAATTTTATTTTGCCGAGGGCCCGCATCGAATCTGCCATACCCTTGCGGAGACTGTTTATAATTTCATCTCTTCTGCTTTGAATTTTAAGCCAGTCAGGGACTGCTGAGGCGATGTTGATTCCCATCGCAGCAGCCTGTTTTGCTTTTAGCAGGATGTGTGCCGATGCGAGCAGTGCCTTTGATGGTATGCAGCCGCAGTTCAGGCAGGTGCCGCCGATGACCTCTTTTTCAATGATTGCGACCGAAGCGCCTTTTTGTGCGCACCTTTTGGCTGCCTTGAAACCGCCCGGGCCGGCGCCAATTACTGCGATGTCAAATTTTTCTGTCATAGTTTATTCGTATGTCGTATTTTGTGTTTTGTAATAGTATAGCAATAGAATGTGAAAGTAAACAGTAACTTTGCCCGGCTTGGACGTTAGGAATCTTCTTGACAACAGATGTAAATAGGTATTTGATTGTGCATAATTGGCTTAATGTTACTGATGAAGGAGGATACGATTAAAATGTATAAGCAATATTATGTGCGTAAATTCGTTTGGTTTAAGACTATTTTTAAGGTTTTCTTTGCTGTTCTGCTGGTCGGCTGGGTCTGTTCATACGAGAGTTTTGCGCAGATTGAAGAGAAATATGCGTACGTAGACAGCCGTGATTTCCCCGGAAATCACAAAGAGACATCGATGTATAGCTCTCTTTCTACGGCAAGCGACGGCAGAATTTATATCGGTCTGTGTGTACATGGAGGCCCTTCGCAGTTTTACCAGTACGACCCGGCTGCAGACCGTATGCGCCACATTGCGGACATACCGGAGTTCCTCGGCGAAAAGGGCAAGGGGACACGAGTAACGTGTAAACTGCACACAAAGGCGGTTGAGGACCGGGACGGCCGGCTGTATTTCGGGACGATGTGTGAAGACGGGGGTCCTCTTAATATAGAACCTTCCAGCTGGCCGGGCCATCACTGGATGCGCTATGACCCGAAAGCCGATAAACTTGAGGATTTAGGGCTCGATAACCGTTTATGGGGGACTTACGGTCTGGCTATCGACCGCCAAAAGAATTACCTTTTTGCCACCGACTGGAGCGGTCATGTCTATCGTTTCGATATCGACCACGGAGTCACCCGTGATTTGGGTCGAGTGGACAACTGGGATGTTCTTCGTTCTATTGCAGCAGATGATGAAGGAAATGTGTATGGCTGTTATCCGCCCAAGGCCCGAATCTGGAAATACGATGCCAAAACGGAGCGGATTTACGACCTTTCCGTGTCAATTCCTTATGATGTTACAATCTTTCCGCGGACAATGACAAACCCGATGCTGGAACGAAAGGCGATTTGGCGAGCGGTCGAATGGGACCCGGTCGACAAGGTAATTTATGGGGTAAACGGCGGGAATTCAGTTCTTTTCCGCTACGACCCTAAAGACGGTCCTGAAGGAAAAGTAACCACTCTCGAAAGATTGTGTTCCGAATACTTCTACCATTCGGACCGCAGGGATGTTCCGTATTCGACACTTGCCTTTACAATCGGCAAGGACAGAAAAATTTATTATTCGCCAGTGGGCATTGCGTTTGATTTTATTCACGACCTGGGAAAAGTCGACCTGGCGCAGGATTTCGGGGGCATCAGGACGTCGCCACATTCAGAGTTAACGACCTACGACCTTCGGACAGGTAAACGTGAGTACCTTGGAATTTTAAGGACCAAAGACGGACGGGGTGTATTTGGCTGCGGCGCCGCCACCTGCGGTATAGACGGGACGATTTATCTTTGCGGCGCTGTGGAGGCAAAAGATGCGAAGGAAACGGCTGGAATTGCTATGGAAAAATATCCATTTAAGATGTCGCTGCTGACCTATAAACCGAACGAAAGCAGGAGATGAGTTATGAAATACGAGATTAAAATCGAACCGGACCAACGCCAGTTTTTTTCATATTTTGCGTTTATTCCGGTATCTTTCTGTATTTCCTCTTTGCTGTTTGCACAGCAGTGGGTGAACCCTGACTATGAGTGTCACCATCTGGAACTGCGAGACCTTGGTTATATGGAGGTGAATCTCATCCCGCCTGATTGCTCTGCAATCACCTCGCTTGTAACCTCCGGTGACGGGAAAATATACGGGGCCACCAGCGGAGATACCTCTTATCTATTTGTTTATGACCCAGGAATAAACAAGGTAAGACATCTGGGGAGGCTGACAGGACATCAGGGCGTATACCATTCATTGGTGATGGACAAAGAAGGCTGTCTCTATATCGGAACGGGAAAGAATGTTCTGGAACGGGTGGAGATTTCAAAACAGACAGGGTTTGGGGACAATTCCATAGACGGCTCATTGTGGAATGACATTAAAAAACAATACGATGGATACAAGGGGGGACATCTGTTGCGATACGACCCGGCCAGAAATGATGATAAGGTATATCTGCCCGATTATAATTGTCCGGTGGAGGATTTGGGAGTGCCGGTGACCGGTGACGGTGTATACGCCCTGACAATTAGCGGGGACAGAAACGTTATTTATGGTTTAACCTATCCTAACGGCCGTATGTTTAAGTACCAGATTGGGGAGAGGATATTCAGCGACCTCGGTGAGACGAACAAAAAGGTTGTTTTTCACGGTCCGGAGCGTGATTGGCGGACGCTGCCGCGAGCTTTGGTTTGTGATGATTCCGGAACAGTATTTACATCGGGTTCGGGCGGGTTTGTGCATTATTACAGGCCGGGAGATAAATCGCTAACAGTAACTAATATTAAACTTCCGGGCGAATACTATCCTGTCCAGGCATACGAAGGATACCCGGCAGTTGAATATTTTGCAAAAGGCACAAACGGCCTGATTTACGGGGCAAGTTGTGACGGCTACCTTTTTTCTTTTGAGCCGAACAAAATGAAGTTGAACAATTTCGGCAAGCCGCGTGTAAGCCGGCGAATGCGTGCGCTAGCAATCGGATGCAATGGGAAGGTGTACATGATAGCCGGCGAGCGGGCTGAGCCGTGCCGCCTGTTTTCGTATAATCCGCAAGGCGGTGTTTTTTCCGATTTAGGGGTTATGGCAGTGGATAGAAGTCCGTATTATTCCTGGCGGGGAGACCAATTCGAGTGTATGACAACCGGTTTGGACGGCACAATTTATATGGGTGAGAGTGACCGGCGGGGGCATTTGTTCCTTTACCTGCCACTGGAGAAATCGGATTCGGAGTAGCCCGAGAGCCGGCGAATGCAAATAAGAAAAAGCGGGCGAAGGGATTCGAACCCTCGACTTTCAGCTTGGGAAGCTGACGCTCTACCACTGAGTTACGCCCGCAAACAGCGATACACAAAGACCACATCGAAATTATACAGCTAAATTTTGTAAAATCCAATGCGGAACTTATTTTTTTTCGCTGGTTAATTTTTCGAGAAGGTTCCTGGCATCGGTGTGATTCGGGTCTATTTGCAAAGCCTGCTGGCAATGGCTGATTGCTTCATCGAGATTGCCCTGCAGCTTAAGTGCATAGGCCAAATTGTATTGTGCATCAGCCAGATGGGGATTTAGCTGTAATGCCCGGCGGAATTGGCTGACAGCCTCATCGAATTTACCCTCTGCCAGCAGCAAATTTCCCAGATTGTTATATACCTGAGCAGAATCAGGTTTCAGCTTAAGCGCCTGACGATAATGGTCAATCGCCTCATCGAATCTGCCTGTAGACTTTAGCGCTATGCCGATATTGCTGTGCGCATCGAAATAATCAGGATTGAGTTTTAGGGCCTGACGATAGTAACTTATGGCATCATCGAATCTGCCCAGCGATGCAAACACGTTGCCGAGATTATAATGTGCTTTTGCAAAACGGGGGTTGACGTCCAGTGCTTTGCGATAATACTCTATGGCCTCATTATACTTACCCTGAGAAAATAAAGCGTTGCCAAGGTTATTGTATGCTTCGGCAAAGTCACGGTTTTTATTTATGGCCTGACGGAAGTGGTCGATAGCTTCATCTAATTTATTCTGCGACTGGAGGGCATTACCCAGATTGTTATGTGCTTCGGCATAATCAGGTTTGATTTTGACGGCCTGGCGAAATGAATCGATTGCCTCATCTAATTTGTTTTGTGATTTAAGAACGATGCCCATATTATTATATGCCACGATACTTTCGGGCCAAAGCTGCAGCGTTTTTCGATACTCATCAACTGCTTTATCGAATCTGCCCTGCGATTGAAATGCAAGACCTAACATACTATGCAGCGGAGCCACGTCCGGCGTCAGTTTTAACATATATTTGACAAGTGATTCCGTGTTCTGCCAATATGTGAGATAGAGGCGAGTAGCGACAGATTCGGCACAAGCCAATACCAAAATTATCACTGCTGACACCCTGCAAAGCGTTAAAAATCTATTATTGCAAAGCCATACTAAAAAGGACGCTATTATCATCAATAATCCTATCGATGGCAGATAAGCAAATTTGTCTGAAGCAATGACGTCGCTGAAGCCAATAATTTGCATTGTCGGCAAAATGGCTATGAAAAATATCAGCCAGCCGGTCAATGCTGCACGTGTCCGGCGCAATGAAAGCACTAACAGCAAAATCAGTAAGAATGTCCCAATGACACCGGCTAACACCATCGGCTGGGACAGATTCAACGGCTCAGGAAACGGATAGTGTGATGACAAATTTACCGGCCAAATCATTTTATAGAGATAGAAAATTATATTGTGGCAGAGGACCAGGGGGATGCGTGCAGGGCCGAACTGACTGGGCATTGTCGTTCCGCAGGTGTGAGTTTGCGAAATAACGGTTATAATGGTAGATATGCCGCCAAGCACGAAAAAGGGTATCTTTTCAAAAACAGACCGCCAATTTAACCTTTTTAACGGCCAATAGTCCATCAACAACATCACAGCAGCCAAAGGCGTGCTTGTGGGTTTTGACATTAATGCCAGCAGATACATCACAGAACTGCAAAGATAGAATCCCCATCGATTCTTTTGCGCGTACCGCACGTAAAAAATCAGAGACCAAAGTGCTAAAAATGCTGCCAGAAGCGTTTTGCGCTCACTAACCCAGGGGATTGGCTCGACTGTCATAGGATGCACACCGAAAAGCAGGCCGACCGCCGCTGCCACCCATACCTGGCCGAAAAGCAGATAAAGCAGCACTATTATCAAAGCGGTATTTGCTATGTGCAGAATGAGACTGGTGCGATGAAACGGCATAAGGTTATTTTCGCTCCCGCCGAGAGCGTAATCGAGCATCAGCGAAATCATCGCAAGAGGCTGATAGTAGCCTGCTACGGTTGACGGCTCCAGTATTTCGGTAAGAAACCTTTTGGCGGATATCCAGCCGGGGTTTTGAACTAATACGTTTTGCGTGAGATACTGGGCATCGTCAAATGATAGCGTTTTTGCTGATAATGCCGGCCAATGTGTTATCAGAGTAAAAAAACAAACAACAATTATTAAAATTGCCGGTAGTTTAACTTGCCGGATGATAGTTTCTTCTGAAGATTTTTGATGCATAGAGTTGCTGCTAATATTTTTTCTGTCTGTAAAGTTCCAATTTTTTGCGGATTTGTTCGGATAGGTTATTATTTTTGTTGGCGGAAGCCAAATCCAGAGCTTTTTGGGCGGTGGTAACTGCCTGGTCGAACCGGCCTGCAGAGGCATAACCGGCTGCCAATGTATTAAGAACTGTGGGGTTTCGATTATTTGTTAATTTATCTGCCCGTTCAGCCAGTTCAATCGCCTGATTAGGGTCCCGCATCGCAGGGTCAGGATGTGTGGCCAGTACCCACGCTATGCCGTTCATAGGCAAAGGCCAGTTGGGTTTCAATCGCAGCGCCTGACGATAGTTGACGATTGCCTCATCGAATTTATTCTGTGACTGAAGTGCGAGGGCAAGATTGTAACAAATGTCGGGGTTGTCACCCTTAAGCCGAAGTGCTTCACGAAAATGGCTGACGGCCTCGTCAAGATTTCCCTGTGAAACAAGGACATTAGCGAGGTTGTTATGTGCCTCGGCGTAGTCGGGCTTAATTTGAATCGCCTTGCGGTAGTGTTTTATAGCCTCGTCGATTCTGCCCCGCGACCTGAGTATAATGCCGAGGTTGTTGTGAACCTGGGCATAATCAGGTTTAATTTGGATTGCCTGATAGTAGTGATTTATTGCTTCGTCGGGTTTGCCGAGTGCCTGCAGGGCATTGGCCCAGTTATTGTGGGCATCGGCATCATTAGGGTTTATGCTAAGCCCCTTTTGATAACAGTCGATTGCCTCTTTAAGCTTGCCTTGCTCCTGAAGCACTATTCCCATATTGCAATATACTTCCGCATAATAAGGGTTTATTTGCAACGCTTTCCTGAAATAACCTATCGCTTCATCGGATTTACCCCGCAAGCCGTAAGCCATACCCAAATTGTAGTATGCTTTATCTGAATCGGGTTTTACCTTCAGAGTTTCTCGATAGTGGCGAACCGCTTCTTCATATTTGCCCTGCAATTGGAGCGCAGAACCAAGATTATTGTGTGCCATCCAGGAATTGGGGTCTTTGGCCAAAGTGTCATACCACAGCGTCTCGGCAGTCCTGTAAACGCTGCTGCGCTGCCAGGCGGCTGTCCCCAATATTATCAAGGCCAAAATCGCAGCAACCCTCAATACGCCCAGACCCAAATAACGGTAAATGACGCCAACCGCAAGGGCAATAACGCTGATTATCGACACATACTGATAATGGTCGGCAACGAATGAATACCGCATAAAGTATATGTTGAAAAACCCAAGCACAGGCAAAAGCATCACAATATAAAAACTTAACGCAAAAAAGACTGGCCTGCCCCAGCTACGCCGATACCGCCACGCCAGTGCCAGCAAAACAATCAGCAACAAGCCGGGGACATACGAAACCGGATTTGCAGGGTCAATCTTCCAGCGGGGATATATAAAAGTAAGATTTACCGGCAGTATGGCCTTATAAAGATAGAACCACACCGCCCAGCCTGCACCAGCCAGCCGCGAAAAGAAGCTGTCACTGCGGACTACATCCTCGCCTATCGCACAATTATACTGAAACCAAATCTCCACAACGCTCATTGCGGCAGAGACGGCGAAAAAAGGTATGCTGCGAATGATGTCACGTTTGCTGACTGTCCCCCGCAGCCACCATACGCACAATAAAATCACAACAGGCAGGCCGACAACCGAGCCTTTGCTCAGCATCGCCAGAATAAATAACGTTACCGACAGCACATAAAATATTTTTCTGCTGGTTCTGTCGAATCGGAGATAATAAAATAGCGACAGCAAAAAGAACAGCATCGACAGAACGGTCTTGCGCTGGGCAATCCACGCTACCGATTCAACGTTCACCGGATGCACTGCGAATATAAGCGCAGCGGCAAATGCGCCGGGGATGTTTAGTTGAACTAGGATTCGCCATATCAGCAGTGAGCAGACTGTATGAATGAGGATGTTTGTGATGTGGTAGCCGGCGGGTTTGAGTCCCCAGAGTTTATGCTCCAGCCAGTATGAAGTCCAGGTTATCGGCCAATAGTTGCCCTGCTTTGTGGTAAACCAGGATTGGTAGAGGCCATCATTCTGAACGACGATATTTTCCGTGAGCATACTGTCGTCGTCCCAAACGAAACCGGCTCGCATAGCAGGAATGTATACAAGCAGGGAAACCGCAGCGAGGACAACAAATTTTGTAAAAAAGGCGGCATTAAGGAATGGGCAGGAGTCGCTTTGTTGGTTTTTTCCTGTGAGTTTTTGGCATAATCGGGCCATAAATCCAATTTACTATACGGCACGAATAAGTTCAAGAGCCGAACAGAAGCCGATTACCTGACAAACCGCACCTTGAGCAGATGGGTCGAACAGGAGATGCAGGGGTCGTAGGCACGAACGAGCATTTCGAGTTTCAGCCGAATAGCATCTTCGCTTTCGTCAATTATCTGAGGTAAAAATTTCTCAATATCCTTCTGGATGTTGGCGTGGTTCTGATTGGTCGGGATGCACATATCGGCGGTGAGGCAGTTTCCTTTGCCGTCAAATTCATATTCGTGAATGAGCATTCCGCGAGGGGCCTCGACGATGCCGACTCCTCTGCCGGCGCGCGGTTTGGTAACAACCTTCTCCTGCTTTAAGCCATTCTTCAGAAGCCTGTCGATTAGGTCAACGCTCGTTTCAGCAATGTGAACGCATTCAACAAGCTGTGCGATGGTGTTCATAAACGGGTTGCAGCAGCCTTTTTCGAGAGAAAACATCATAGCAAGCCCTTTTGCGGTAGGCGAGAGCAGTTCGGCGTTATTGTTAAATCTTGCGAGTGCGCCTACCATATAAGAATCACGGTGCCATTTTGACCACTTTGCGGTCGATTGCTCAACAACGTATTCATTAATGACCTTATGCCAGTCTCTGATGGGGACGGTCTTGCCGTTATCGTCGGTTGAAGCAATATCGCCGTGATAGAAGGTATAGGTCGGAGGGTCGGTCTGTTTAAGCGAGACGTATTCGGTCTGCCGTTCGAATTTTGGGATATTGCCGACGACGCTAAAAATCGCGCCTGCGATAGTTTTTAGGTCGCCGATAGTGTTTTTGATAGTTTCACCAAGCTCTTCGAGCTGTCCTTCGGTTGGTATACTCATAAAACCGCCGGGTTTTATAGTTATAGGGTGTGTGGGTCTGCCGGCGGTAAGCTCCGACCATGAATTTGCAATGCGATGGGTCCTTACAATGGTCTTGACGACATCAGGCGCTTTGGCGATAAGTGGCAAAACCGAGGGAACGCCGAAAAAGTCCGGCGCAGCAAGGTATCCGATATGCAGGATATGGCTTTGAAACTGTTCGGAATAGTGCATCAGCAGTCGAATCATATCTGTTTGCTCCGAGACCTCGATGCCGAGCGCCTCTTCTATCGCCTTTATTGCGGCCAGGGAATGCGAAATTGAGCAGATACCGCAAATTCTGCTGACAATAATCTGGATGTCGTCGTAACTTCTGCCTCGTACCATTGCCTCAAAGAACCTTGGCGCCTCGACAATTTGCCATTGTATTTTTTCGATTTTGCCGTCGGCAACGTCAACAACAATATTTCCGTGTCCTTCGACGCGGGTCAGGTGATGCACGTCAATTTTCACATCTTTACTCATTTGTAGGCCCTTGTTTGCTCCCAAAAAGAACCATCTTACTTTTAAGACCGTCAACGGTTAAATTGTATTTTTCGATAACATCCTTTGCTGCGGTAATGTTGGGGTTGTCCATATAGCCGCGGCAGCCGAAACATCTGTGAGATGCTGTGGGGCATCTTGCGCCGCAGCCGGCCCTTATCACCGGCCCCAGGCATATCTGGCCGTAATCCCACAGGCAGGGATTGCCCTTTGCCTTGCACTCAACACATACCGGATACTCCGGCACTTCGGGCTTTTTGCCCATGAGCAGGCAGCGTATCAGGTACGTGAACTCCGGTCTGTGCATCGGGCAGCCGTGAACCTTATAATCGACCTTGACCACCTCATCCACTGCCTTGGTCATCGTCGTATCGAGATGGGGCATATCGGCGTCCTTGCCATAGACCCACTTCTTAACGTCTGCAAGGTTAAAATTATTCTTGAGTTTGTTTATGCCGCCGATGGTGGCGCAGGCGCCGATTGCGATGAGGGTTTTAGCTTTGCTTCTTATGACCTCCAGGCGAAACTCGTCTTCCGGCCTTGTTATGGAGCCTTCAACAATGGCGATATCATACCATTGCCTCTCCTCGCTCATCGCCTCTCGCCATACAACCAAATCGATTGCGCCGACCAAATCCAACAACTCCTCCTCAAGATTGACTATCTGAAGCTGACAGCCCTCGCAGCAGGCAAAATCGATAATAGCCACTCGGGGTTTGCTTATTGTCGTTGTCATATTGCCTCCGGCGCAATGTTTAAATCAGAATACCGAAATACAGGCCCATCTATGCAGACATAGAAGCTGTTTATCTGGCAGTGCCCGCACTTGCCCACGCCACACCTCATTTTTCTTTCCATATTGAGGTAAATCCTCTCTTTCGGCACACCGGCTTCGGCTACGCACATCAATACAAACTTATACATTACCGGCGGGCCGCACACAAACACCCAGGCTGATTTGAGTTTCGGCTCTATTTTAGGTATCAGGGTTGTAACCACGCCGACATCTCCACTCCAACAATCGTCGACCTGGTCAACGGATTCCAGGAAATCAATGTCGGTTCTTTTAGTCCACGATGCCAGTTCTGAATGAAAGAAACGCTGGGCGTAGCATCTTGTTCCAAGCAGAACGGTCAGGTCGCCATAGCTGCTGCGATTATCCAGCACATAATTGATGAACGATCGCTGAGGCACAAGTCCGATTCCGCCGGAGATAAAAACGAGATTTTGGCCTTTCATTTCCTCGACCGGATAGCCGTGGCCGTAAGGGCCGCGAACACCAAGTTTGTCGCCGACTTTTAGCCGGTGAATCGCATTTGTAACGCTGCCGACCCTGCGGACAACAAGTTCGATACCGTCTTTGAGGGTCGGCGAGGAAGCAATTGTAAGCGTTGCTTCGCCGATACCCGGCACCGAAACCTCAACAAACTGGCCCGGCTGATACTTAATCTGCCCGTCATCCATTGAAAGACGCAAATACAGCTCTGTGCCGTTCATCAGCCTGGATTTATTTACGGTGGCCAGGTGCGGCAGGTAAATATCTTTCTCACTGCTACACTGACACATTTATCAGTCTCCAATATGCTAATTAAACGCCTATATCTTTAACAAGCCTGTTATATACATTGACAGGATTTGCGATGTCCGGCAGACAGGCGCCTACGCATCTTCCGCAGCCGACACAGGCGATTTCGCCGTCTATTTTGGCCGGCACATATTTGCCCTTCCTGTATAACCGGTGCCGAAAACGGTCGGCTCGATTTTTTCTGAATTCGTGTCCGCCGGCAACCTTTGTAAAACCATCCAGCAGACAACCATCCCAGAACCTCTGCCGCCGGGCGGTTTTCATACCCCAGCTAACATCGTCCTGAACGTTAAAACAATAACAGGTAGGGCATACCTGATTGCACGAGCCACAGCTAAAACACGTTTTGGCTTTTTCTTCCCAGACAGGATGGTTATACGCTTTTTCCAAAAGTCGCGGCAAATCAGACGGTTTGCAGTCCAGCTTGTGTTTGTTCAGTATCTTCTGGTTTCTGTCCCATACCTGCTGACGTTTTTCCAAATCCTGTTTTATTGCTTCCCCTGCACCGGCTGCTTGCGCAAGAAGTTTTTCACCTTTTTCCGTAGCAGCTTCTGCGATGTATTCGCCGCCAATATCCGTCAAAAGTATGTCGTAACCTTTTTTAACGACCGCTGTTCCCATATACGAGGCGAATACGTTTTCAGAGGGCGTTACCACGTCGCAGGCGATTATGGTGGCATTATTTCGCCGGGCAAAATAATGTGTGTCGCAGTTGTCCAAACAGAAAATTTTGTCCATCTGGTTTATTGCTGTCATATCGTAAGGATGCACGCCGATTAAGACAAACTCTTCGGTATTATACTCTGGTTTGTATCCCTGCTCTGTGCTATAGGTCAAGAGCGTTTCGACCGGAGGCTGGAAATACTTCTTGGGCGGCAGCAGTGTAACATCGTAGTCTAACCGCAAATCCTTTGCCGACCGCAAAGGCCCAAAATCGAATCTGTCACCCTTTGCCTGAACGCCTATGACCTTATTCGTTGATATTAGAGCATCAACGAAATCCATTAAGGCATTTTGTGTTATTTTCTTTATGCTCATTCGTTGTAATACCTTCTTTTCACCAATTTTG
>Ga0315273_10005062_pt1 | contig 16258 bp, 11 predicted proteins | sample YL17G02_0_MG_FD_205753 | JGI IMG/M metagenome (GOLD analysis project Ga0315273, IMG submission 205753) | Sediment microbial communities from Yellowstone Lake, YNP, Wyoming, USA - YL17G02_0 | ecosystem: Environmental > Aquatic > Freshwater > Lake > Sediment | place: USA: Wyoming | collected... | reverse complement strand
AGCGGCCACTCGGCCCTTAAGGAAATGCCATTCGGGACAGAAACCATTTATCGTTGACGTGCGGTGATTGCGGGGGCACACAACCTACTCCATTGTGAATGATAGTTCACTTCCTAGCGCCGCCTCCGTTCGCGTTATAACATTGTTATAACACGAGGGCTAACGAGGAGCAGGCACTATTCGCTGCTGACGAGGAATCCCCGGCATGGTAGAAGAGCGACGCAAAATGACTTCTTCATGCCTACAACCTCACGTCTCAAGTCTCAGGTCTCATTTCTCACTTCCTCACCCCTCACTTCCTCAAACCTCACTTCCTCGCGCTGCGCGCGATACCGTCTACGCGTCCTTTACCGTCCGATCCGACGCTCGAGAATGGCCATTTTACCGTCCGATTTACCGCTTGATTCTGTCCTTCCAGCGTCCGCCACCGTCTGCCCCCGACGCGCGATCCCGCGTCCGATTGCGAATAATTACCGTCGGATTGCCGTTTTTGACCGTCTGACACCGCTCACCGCCGGGGGCTCCACGGAGTTGACGGCTGTATGGGCGGCGGTAGAATTGCCTGCTGCAAAATCAGAAAAACCCTTCCGGAGGCCACGGTCATCGCTGACGCTGCAACGGGCAGTATAGACAAGTTCTCGCCAGCCGGCATCCACTCGGCCGGCTCGCATGGCGGCGCGGCGATTGGGTCCAAACTTATCGCGGCGGTTGCCGGCTGTCTCATGTTCCAGGGCGAGCTTCTCGCCGGCAAACGCCTCCTGCCTGAGTTTGGCGGCGCGGCGTACGTCTGGTGCAGCGTAATCCTTTTCTTCCAGCTCGTCCTCGTCATCGGCTATTACGGTAGCCGGAGCCTCGCCGCCGCGGACGCTCAAACAAGGAAATGGATACTCGCGATATTGGGCCTGAGCGGCCTCGGAACGCTTGCCCCGAGACTCCCCGAGGCGGCATGGCTGCCTGCCGAACTGCAGCCCCTCGTGGCGCTATTCCCCTTCGCCGGCCTGAGCGTCGCGCTTTTCACCACGACGCCGCTTTTGCACCGCAGGCAGTCTGACCGCTCCGATTACAGGATATACGCATGGTCCAATGCCGGCGCCTTGTTAGGACTCATCAGCTACCCGCTCCTGGTCGAGCCGCTGACGGACCTGAGGCTCCAGAACTGGGTTTGGGCGATCGGCGGACTCCTCATCGCGACGGTCGGGCTGGCCGGGCCGAGCGTTCCCGCCGAGGCCGTTCCGGGCAAGACGCCCGCAGGCGGGACGCGCTGGCAGTGGTGGGCTCTCCCGGCGCTTGCGAGCGCACTCCTTTTGGCGACGACGAATCGCCTGAGTTACGAGGCCAGCGCCGGCCCGCTCACATGGGCGCTGCCGCTGGCAGTTTTTCTCGGGACTTACGTGTGGGCCTTCAGCGCCAGGCGCGCCGTGCCGGCCGGCGTCACGGCAACGGCGGGCCTCGCGTTACTTGCCCTTTCTTACATCCTGCTGGAGCGCACGAACTACCTGCTGCTGACGCTTCTGGCGGTGGGCGGCGCGGCCATGCTCGCGGCCAACGCCTCCCTCGCGGCAACGAGAAACGAAAACACGCACGGATTCTACAGGGCGACGGCCATCGGCGGCGCAATAGGCAGCGCGTTTGTGGTCATGGTCGTGCCGCGCATAACGGCGTGGCCGGTGGAATTCCCGATTCTGACGATCGGGACCCTCACCGTCGCGGGGTTCCTCGGCGGCAACAAGCTGCTGAAGCTGCTGGTCACCGCCGCGGCCGGCGTCGCCATCGGCACCGCGGCCTATGACTCCTTCCACTCCGAAGGCCGGGAAGTCGTAAGGGCCCGTACCCTTTACGGCTCCATGCTCGTGCGGTCCCTTAACGACGGCCGGTACTACGAGCTTCTCAACAATGGCACGCTTCACGGCGCTGAGGATTTCGACAACCCCGAAGAGGGCCTCACCTATTACGAGCCCGACGGCGGCATAGCGACTTTCATCAAGGAAAAACAGAGTGAAAGCCCGAGCGTCAAAATAGGCGTCGTCGGGCTTGGCTCGGGAACGATCAGTTGGTATATGCGGCCGGAAGACTTCATCACCTATTACGAAATTGACCCAAAGGTCGAGGAACTCTCGCGAAAGTATTTCGACTATCTCCAGCACGGGCACACGCGCATTGTCATAGGCGACGCGCGACGGTCCCTCGAAGGGGAAAGCGGACAGGATTACGACCTCATCATCCTTGACGCCTTTAGCGGCGACGCCATCCCGACGCACCTCCTGACGAGGGAGGCCGGCGCCATCTACCAGAGCCATCTCAAAAGCACCGGGGCCATCGCCGTCCACATCAGTAACAGGTACGTCGATCTCGAGCCGGTCGCACTGGGGCTTGCGCGGAGCATGGGAATGTCCGCAGAGGTTACCAGCGACGACTGGGCGGTGTGGGCGCTCTTGAGGCCCGGCGGGTTCATGGCGCCTGACGGCGGCGTGCTTGAGTGGACCGACCAGCGTAGCAGCGTCCTGCCGCTGCTGAGGCTTGCTGACGACCCCTTCTGTCGCTACGACTTATAGAGCCTGGAAACGCGCTTCGAAACGCCGCAGACAAGCGTGTAGGGAATGGTGTCGATAAGCTCCGCCAGCCGCTCGACCGAGTTGGGCGCGCTCGGGTCCGTCGAGAATAGCACCGCCTTGTCGCCGGGCTTCACTCCGGCAACTGCCGTCGCGTCGACGGATATGAGGTCCATTGACACCCGCCCGAGCACCGGCGCCTCCGCCCCGTTTATGCCCACGACCGCCCTGCCCGAAAACCGCCTGTCGTACCCGTCGGCGTAGCCGGCTGAAATGACCGCGACCAGCGTCTCCTTTTCCAGCCTGTGCGTGCGCCCGTAGCCGATGGACGTCCCCGCCCCCCGGCGTTCAACGTGCACCACGCGCGAGGCGAATTCCATCACCGGCTCGAGCTTAACCCCCTTCGAACACTCGGGCGTTGGCCTCAACCCGTACAGCGCCAGCCCCGGCCTCAGCGTGTCGAAGTGCGCCTCCGGTACGTCCATGCAGGCCGCGCTCGCCGCCGCGTGGTGGTATTTGAACTTGATGCCGACTCCCTCCAGCGCGCTGATCGTCCGGTTGAAATCCGCCGCCTGCCTCATCGTAAAACTCTTGTCCTCCTCGTCGCTCGACGCGAAGTGCGTGTACACGCCCTCGAGCACGAGGTTGGGAAGCATCGAGATCTTCTCGATGGCCGGCATCGCCGACCCCATCGGAATCCCCAGCCGCCCCATCCCCGTGTCGATCTTCACGTGCACGGCCGCCTTGACGCGCCTGCGTCCGGCCGCGCGGTCGAGGTCCTCGGCAAACTGAAAGGATGACACCGAGGGCACGAGCTCCAGGGCGAGGATGTCCTCGCAGTCAACCCTCGTGTACGCTCCGAGGAGCACTATCGGCGCCTCGATGCCCGCCGAACGCAGCTCCGCCGCCTCCGCGACCGTCGCCACGGCCAGCATCGTCGCCCCTTCTTCGACCAGGCGCTTCGATGCCTCCACCGCGCCGTGCCCGTAAGCGTCGGCCTTGACGACGGCGATGATCGACCGCTGCGGCCGCCCCTTCCAGATGGCTCGGAGATTGCGCGCAAGCGCTCGCAGGTTGATTTCGGCCCACGCATTGGGAAAAGAGGGCATTCGCGGATCCTCGCAAGATGTCGTCTGATGCTGATATCGGCCGCCGCCGTTGTCGCGCTTTACAGCGCGCAGACGCGGTTGCGCCCGCGCTGCTTCGCGGCGTACATCGCCTGGTCAACCCGGTGGATGAATGAGTTGATGTCGTCGCTGTCGTTGAATAACGTGAGTCCGACGCTTATCGTAAACGAGCATTCCCTGTACCGGTCTTTGAGGTGCGCCCCCAGCCGTTCGGCGAGCTTCCGCACGCGCTCACCGTATATCCCCGCTGACTCGATGCCCGTCTCCGGCAGTATGACAAGGAATTCCTCGCCGCCGAAACGTCCCGGGATGTCGATGTTTCGGCTCGATTTCCGCAGAAGCCTGGAAAAACTCCTCAGCACCCTGTCTCCGGCCTGGTGGCCGTACTTGTCGTTAAAGACCTTGAAACGGTCGATGTCGACCATCGCGATTGACAGCGGCAGCTTGTACCGCTCGGACCTGTATACCTCGTTCTGGAGAAGGTGCAGAATGTGCCGCCGGTTGAAAAGCCCCGTCAGCGCGTCCGTCTCGGCCATGGTCTTGAGCCGCTGCGCGTGTTGGTAGAGAACCGCATTCTCAAACGCCATACCCGCCTCCTCGACCAGAACCGACATGCTGACAAGATCCGCCGACGTGAGCGGCCGCTTGCTCAGGTAGTTATCGGCGAATACAATCCCCTCGGTGCGCTTGCCCGCCGCCAGCGGCGACACGACCGCCTCGCTTGAGTCCATCGCCCTGAGAAGCCCTTCGCCCTCGTCCGCCAAAAGCAGCGAAGGCTTCCCGCCCGCGATTATCTTGCCGAGCGGCTCCTCCGGCTTCGGCGCCGGCAGCGCAATCGACGTAATGTCCGGCGCCGCGCTCGATATGTCGAGAACTGTCAGGCCCCTTATCGCGCCAGTCTCCGCGTCAATGTCGAAAAACGCCGCGCGTTCCAGAGCCAGCCCCTTGCATATGGCCTCCAGGAGGTTCTTCACTACGTCGGCCTTGTCATACGTGTATCTCACGCGCTGCATCAGTGTGTTGACCGCCTCGACCTCGCGGGTCTTGCGCGCGAGGCGCTCCTCTATGTCGCGGTGGAGAGTGTGAATGCGTCCGAGCTCCGCGGCGGTCATCGAGAGGTTCCGCCGCAGTTCCTCCTGGTTCGGAACGGCGACCCCGAATAGCTGCGCGGCCTTTTCCAGCTCGCGCGTCATCTCCTGAAATACCGCCGCCTGGTCAACGCCGGAAAGCGCCTTCTCGACCACCGGCGTCACCGCAATCTTCGGCGCCCCGTCAAGGCTGCCCAGACCGTTGGACCACGCGATGAAATCGGCCGCCTGCACTATGGCTGCTATCGCGGCCGCCGCCTTGTCGTCCAGGCCTGAAAGTACGTCGGCGTGGTGCATCCCAACGCCGCGGCACACGTGCTCCGGTATGTTCCACCGCCTCAGAACGTATTCCCCAATCCCGGCGTGGTCGATCCCGATCGTCTCGCGCTCGATCTGAACAGCCACCGTCCCGCTCTTTCCCATGGCCTCCAGCACCGTCCGCAGTTCGTCCGGCGCGCAAATGTCCAGTATCGCCCGCCCCACGTCGTGCAAAAGCCCCGCGGTGTACGTCTCGTCGGGCACCTTGTAACCGGTCTTCACCGCGATGAACTTCGCCGCCGCGGCAACCGCCAGGCTGTGCTGCCAGTGCCTCAAGAGATCCAGCGCGTGCGCCTTCGAAGGAGACAACACGTCGAAAACCGTCAGCGACAGTACGAGGCTTTCTATCGCCTTCAAACCCAACAGGCTCACCGCGTGCTCCACCGTCGTTACCTGGTATCGCACGCCGTAATATGGGCTGTTGACCAGCCGCAAAACCCTCCCCACGAGGCCAGGATCGCTTTCAATGATCCGGGAGATCTCCGTCATGTCGGGTTCCGGCTTCATCACTTCCTGCATGAGCCGGCTGGCCGCCTGCGGAAGGCTCGGCAGCGTCTGCAGCTTGTCCGCAATTCGGGCGGGGACTGTTGCCGCGGAAGTATCAGGCATAACCGTAAATACCCTAATGGCCCCTGTCATTTCGAGGGTTAACATCTGAACTCTACAACACTTCCGGCCCATATGCAAGTAAAACTGTTAACCTTTTTGAAACAGGCACTTGCGGCCATGCGCTAACGCCCGCCCTCCCCTCGCGCCGCCCACTTTCATGCCCTCCAGACGGCCGTCCTCTACTCCGTTACGCCCTTCTGCCCCTCGCGAAAATGCTTGAACCGCGCCACAAGATGCGTAAGATTCCCCCCAATTCGCCAAGAAAGAGGTGCCATGAAAGACCTTGCCGTATACGCCCGCGACCTGCTCGGCGCAATGCCCGTCTCTTACGGCGATGTCCGGTTTGTCGAGACGCACCTTGAGACCATCGAGGTCAAAAACAGCGTCCCCCGCTCCGTAACATCCAATACCTCAAGGGGCATCGGCATCCGCGTCATCGCCGACGGCTCCTGGGGTTTTGCCGCTACATCCGACCTGTCGCGCCGCGCCGTGGCACGAGCCTGCCGCCTCGCAGTCAAAATCGCCCGCGCCGGAAAACGCGCTCTGGTCACGCCCGTCGCACTGTCGCCGCTGGAACCCATTGTGGCGCAATATGTTACTCCGTTTGACGAGGACCCTTTCGAGGTGCCGCTCGAAGAGAAACTGGCAGCCCTCTTCGACGCCGACAAGTCAATGTCCGCCGAACCCTCCGTCAAGGTCCGCCTGGCGCACTACCAGGGTTTCGAGCGCGCAACCGTATTTGCCTCGACCGAAGGCTCCCTCATCGAGGAGCGCATAGTGCAGTGCGGCGGCGGCATGCAGGCCGTCGCGGTCGGCGGCGGCGACTCCCAGGTCCGCAGCTACCCCCATGGTAACCGCGGCAATATCCAGTCAACCGGCTTCGAATACTTCAGGTCCCTCGACCTCGCAACTCACGGCCCGCGCGTCGCCTCCGAGGCCGCGGCGCTTCTTACCGCGCCGGCCCTCCCGGAAGGCAAGCGTACCATCATCCTCGAAGGCGAGCAGCTGGCGCTGCAGGTTCACGAATCCATCGGCCACCCCACCGAGCTCGACCGCGTCCTCGGCATGGAGGCCGCCTACGCCGGCACCAGTTTCCTCACTTTCGACAAGTTGAATACGCTTCGCTACGGCTCCGAAATCGTCAACGTCGTCGCCGACGCGACCGCCCCTCGCGGCCTCGGCACCTTCGGATACGACGACGAGGGAGTCCCCGCGCAGAAGGTCTTCCTCATAAGAGATGGCCTCTTCGTCGGCTACCAGACAAGCCGCGAAACAGCGCCGGTCCTCGGCCAGCGGTCAAATGGCACCATGCGCGCCGACGGCTGGAACCGCATCCCCCTCATCCGGATGACGAATATCTGCCTCCTCCCCGGCGCGTGGAAGTTCGAAGACCTCCTCGCAGACAGCGACGGCGCCCTCTACCTCGCCACAAACCGCGCCTGGTCCATCGACAACAAGCGCCTCAACTTCCAGTTCGGCACCGAGATCGCCTACGAAGTGAAAGGCGGCAAGCTCGCCGCTATCTACAAGAACCCCTCTTACACCGGCATCACCCCTGAGTTCTGGAACTCATGCGATGCCATCTGCGGCGAAAAGGATTGGGTAATGTGGGGCACGCCCAACTGCGGCAAAGGCCAGCCCGGCCAGACCGCACGCGTCGGCCACGGCACCGCCCCTTCCCGCTTCCAGAACGTCCGGGTGGGGGTCGTCAGATGACCGAACGCGCCGCCGGCATCGCCGCCCAGGCCCTCGACCTCTCGAAGGCCGGCCAGACCGAGGTCATCGTCTCCTCGTCCGAGAGCGCGCTTACCCGTTTCGCAAATAACACGATCCACCAGAATGTCGCCGAGGAAAACGCCTCCGTCACCATCCGCGCCGTCGCCGGCAGGAAGGTCGGCATCGCGTCAGGTAACGACGTCTCCAAAGCCGGCCTGAAGCGCCTCGCCCGGTCCGCCCTCGAAATCGCGAGACACCAAAGCGAGGTCCCCGATTTCCCCGGCCTCCCGGGCGCCAAACCCGTCGCCGAGGTTGGCGCGTACTCGGACGCCACGGCCAGGCTCACCCCCGCCAAACGGGCCGCCATGGCCCTTGCCGTCATTAAGCCCGCCGCCAGAAAGGGCGCCAACGCCTCCGGCACGGTTTCGCACGACGCCGGTTCGCTCGCAGTGGTCAATTCCCTCGGCGTACGCGCGTCCTTCGCCCGCACCGAGTTTGAGGTAACCGCCGTCATCGAAAAGGAAACCGGCGCTGGGTACGCCGGCGCCATCTCCGCGGATCACCGCCGCGTAAACGCGAAGGCAGTCGGCTCCGCCGCCCTCGCCAAGTGCCTCAAGTCGCAGAATCCCCGTTCGATTGAGCCCGGCGAATATACGGTTGTCCTCGAGCCGCAGGCGGTCGCGGGGCTCCTCTCCTACATCGCGTACATGGGCTTCGGAGCTCAAGGGTACGTCGAGGGCCGGTCGTTTCTCTCCGGCCGCATGGGTGAAACACTCATGCACGAATCCGTCTCCATCTGGGACGACGGCCTCGACCCAGGCGGTCTTCCGGCGCCCTTCGATTACGAGGGGCAGCCCAAAAGCCGAGTGAACCTCATCGAAGCCGGCGTCGCCCGAAACGTCGTGTACGACACGTACTACGCCGCCAAAAGCGCCGGCGCGGCATCGACCGGCCACGCCCTGCCGCCCGGCTTTACAGGCGGCCCGCTGCCGACGAATATCTTCATGGCCCCCGGAGAGAGCTCCCTCGATGAAATGATCGCCTCCACGGAAATGGGCCTCCTCGTCACGCGGTTCCATTACATCAATATCGCCGATCCGGCCAGGGCCGTCCTCACCGGCCTCACGCGTGACGGCACTTTCCTCGTAAAGAAAGGCCGCGTCCGCTATCCCGTCAAGAACTTGCGATTTACAGAGAGCATGCTTTCGGCGTTTTCCGCCGTCGAGGCCCTCTCGCGCGAGCGCTCCCTTGAGTCCGAGATGCTCGGCGCGATGCTCGTCCCCGCGATGAAGGTCTCGCGTTTCCGCTTCACCGGAGCAACCGAGTTTTAGGCAAGACACCGAACCCCCTTAACGCTATAATGGCCGCCCACGCAAGACTACTTGCGCCCGCTGCGGCGCTTGAGCCGAGGTCCAACGGATGAATGCCCTGCTTGTCCTCGAAGATGGCGCGGCCTACCAAGGCCGGTCCTTTGGCGCGCCCGGCGAGACCTCCGGCGAAGTCGTCTTCAATACCTCCATGACCGGGTACCAGGAGATACTCACCGACCCGTCCTACACTGGCCAGATCGTGGCGATGACCTGCCCCCTCATCGGCAACTACGGCATAAACCCCATCGACGTCGAATCAGCCGCCCCTCAGGTCGAGGGGTTCATCGTCCGCGAACTGTCGTCCATCTCCTCCAACCAGCGCTCGACCGAATCCCTCGACGGATACCTGCGCCGTTACGGCGTCGTCGGCATCCAGGGAATCGACACGCGCGCCCTGACTCGCCACCTGCGCCTCGTCGGCGCGCTTCGCGGTGTAATATCAACCGTCGACCCCGACCCTCGCTCGCTTGAGGCCAAGGCCAACGCCGTCCCGTCCATGCTCGGCCTCGACCTCGTCAAGGTCGTGACGCCCAGACAGGCCAGACCCTGGACGGAGGACCTCTACGACGAGTTCGAGCTCGATCGCCGCGAAATCCCCAGCCCCCGGTACCGCGTCGCCGCGATTGACACCGGCCTCAAGCTCAATATCGCGCGCCTCCTCGTCCACCACGGCTTCGAGGTCACGCTCGTCCCGGCCACAATGCCCGCCTCGGAAATCACCAGGCTCAGCCCCCAGGCCATATTCCTCGGCAACGGCCCCGGCGACCCGGCGCCCCTCGACTACGCCGTCGAGACGATACGCGAGCTCCTGCCAAAGTATCCCACCTTCGGCATATGCCTCGGCCATCAGCTAATGGGCCGCGCCTTCGGCGGCAAGACCTTCAAACTGAAATTCGGCCACCACGGCGCCAATCAGCCCGTCCAGACCCTCTCCACCGGCAAGGTCGCCATCACGAGCCAAAACCACGGCTTCGCCGTCGACCCCGCCACCCTTGACCAGTCGAAGGTCGAGGTCACCGAGATCAACTTGAACGACCGCACCGTCGAGGGCATCGCCCACAAGGACCTTCCGGCCTTCAGCGTCCAGTATCACCCCGAGGCCGCGCCGGGCCCCCATGATTCGAGGGGTCTCTTCGCCAGGTTCCGCAAGCTCGTCGCCGATTCCATCTGAGCATCCCGCCGCAGCCCGCCTTTGTGCTCTGTCGAAACGTGTCTGAGTTGCAGGCGGAAAACCGCGAATACCCCTTTTCTCCGCCTCCCGGCAGGGTAAAATCCTCAATGCCGGCTTCGCCCGAAAGGCCTCTGGAGCGCCGCGGGCATCCCGGCCGTCGCTCGAAGCCCTGTAACCAATGAGGAAAAACCGATGAATCTCCTTACCGTCGCCTTCCTGGCCGCCGTCGCGCTCCTTTTGGGGTACCTGTTATACGGCGCACTGCTCTCGCGCCTCTTCCGGCTGAGCGGTTCCGCAAAGATGCCCGCTCAAAGCATGCGCGACGACGTCGACTACATCCCGACCCCGCCGAAGTACCTCCTCGGGCAGCACTTCTCCGCGATCGCCGCGGCCGGCCCCATCGTCGGTCCCATCCTCGCCGGGCTTATGTTTGGCTGGGTCCCCGCCATCATCTGGATAGTAGTCGGCTCCATTTTCATCGGAGGCGTCCACGACTTCGGGGCCCTCGTCGCCTCGGTGCGCCACAAGGCCCGCTCCATCGCCGAAATCGTTCGCGAATACATGAGCCACCGTTCGTACCTGCTCTTCCTCGCGTTCGTGTGGCTGACGATCGTCTACGTCGTCGTCGCCTTCACCGACATCGTCGCCAACTCCTTCGTCGGCTCCCAGACCCTCGAAAATAACGTCACGGTCACCGGCGGCGGCATCGCGACCTCCTCGATGCTCTACCTCGCTCTTCCCATCGTGATGGCGCTCCTCATGCGCTACGCCAAGCTCGGCCTCGCCGCCGCGACCGCCATCTTCCTGCCGCTCGTCGGCGTCGCCATCTGGGCCGGACAGTACATTCCGCTCGACCTCGCCCGAATCCTGAACCTCACCGATGCCCAGGCGGTCAAGGTCTGGGACGTCCTCCTCCTCTCGTATTGCGTGATCGCATCGATCGTGCCGGTGTGGATGCTCCTGCAGCCCCGCGGGCATCTCGGGGGTTACTTCCTCTACACCGCAATCGCAATCGGCGTCCTGGGCATCGTCTTCGGCGGCAAAACGGTCGAGTACCCCGCGTTCAAAGGCTGGACCTCCGCGGCGGGCGACTCCCTCTTCCCGATGCTTCTCATCACCGTGGCGTGCGGCGCCTGCTCGGGCTTTCACGCGCTCGTGGCGTCCGGCACCTCGTCGAAACAGTTGCGCTCCGAACTCGACGCCAAACCCATCGCGTACGGCGCGATGCTCCTCGAGGGGCTCGTCGCCGTCGTCTCCCTATGCTGCCTCATGATGCTTAAAAGCGATGCCACGCCGCTTAAGGGCGCGCCCAGCCCCAATCTCATCTACGGCTTCGGCATGTGCAACTTCCTCGGCCTCGTCGGCGTGCCCGCCGCGTTCGGCATATCGTTCGCCCTGCTCGCTTTCACGACCTTCGTCTACGACACCCTCGACGTCTCGACCCGCCTCGGGCGTTACATCTTTCAGGAACTGACCGGCTGGCAGGGGCGTCTCGGCAGGTGGGTCGCCACCGTCATCACCGCCGGCGTGCCCCTCTTCTTCGTAACGCAAAAAACCGTCGACGCCAAGGGCAATGCAATCCCCGCCTGGAAAGCATTCTGGTCGGTCTTCGGCGCGTCAAACCAACTGCTCGCCGCCCTTACGCTTATGGCCCTGACCGTCTGGCTCATGCGCACGCGCAGGAGTTGGTGGGTGTGGCTTGTTACAGGAGTCCCCGCCGCCATCATGTTCACGACCAGCGGCTGGGCGCTTTTGGGATTCGTTCGGAAAGGATTCTACGACGCGGCGGGCAACTTCAAAGCCGCGCTGCCGAGCGCCTCGACTCTCGTCTCGCTTGTACTTCTCATCCTCGCGCTCGTCCTCTTCGTGGAGACGGTCATCGCGCTTTCAAAGAGAAACGCCCCCTCTCCGCAGGCTAACTAAGGAAAGCGTCTGAGAAACCTCCGCGCGGCCCGCGCCGTCGTGCTTGTCCTACAAAAGCGACAGCGCCTTGCGCGCGGCCTCGGCCAGAACCACGTCGCCGCCCAACGCGATTTTGGAGGTCTCCACCTCATAGCCGCCCGCGGCGTACTCCGAGCTGACCGGAATGTACCCCGGGTCGTAGTCGTTTGCGTAGCTCCCCACGAACGTCCCCCGAAACTCGGAGAAGGACTTGACCGTCATGCCTATCGCCGTAAAGACCTCGCCCGGCAATCCGATGATCGCCACGTCCCCTATGCGAAAGCCCTGGACCTCGCCCTCGTAGAATTCGCCCGTCGCCGTCGCGTCGAGGCCGATCCTTTTCCGCGGCAGTATCACCGGCACGATCACGCTCTTGAGTTCGTCGCCCCGCACCGGCTCAGCCCGGTTGATCGCGCGTTCGGCGACCTCGGCCACCGCGCGCCCCTTGGCCTCGACCTGGTCGAACGTGTCCCTCGGAAACCGGGGGTTGACGTCGCCGCAGCAGCCTTGCGCCACGGCCACCCACGGCGCCGCGCCCTTGGTGCGCGCGTCACCTGCGAGGAGCTTTTGCAGATGGCGGCACGTCTGGCCAGGCCAGTCGGCGGTGATGAGGTAGTTCCCGCTGTCCGTGACCGTTGCATGGCAGGCGAACTGCACCAGCACCGCGCGAAGCCCCCTGTTGCCCTCAAACGCCAGGACCTGCACCGCCGGATCCACCGGCGCCCGGTATGCCACCTTGGCCGGATCCGGCTCCTCCCAATCCATCGCCACCTTGCCGTCCAGCATGTGATAGCGGCGGTTATGCTGCACCTTGTCCGTGACGGCGCGCCCAAAGGACGCCCTTACAGGTTCGAGCGCCGCGGCCGCCGCGCTCAAAGCTCCGGCGAGCCTGCGCGGCAGTTCATCGAGGTACGCCTTGTGCGCCGCGTGGTCGGCCTTGGTTTCCGGCTGCGGGCGCGTGTCCGGCCCGCCGTGATTGTGAGTGGTTGAAACCATGATCGCGCTCGCGGGAATCCCCGTCTCCTCCGACGCGAGGGCGCGAATGCGCCGGGCGCTCTCCGCCCAAAAGCCGATTAAGTCCGCTATAATCCAGCCGACGCGCGCCTCGCCGTTATCGACCACGAGCGCCCGCGCCATGATGGGATCGTGAACGCCCCGCGAGCCGCTCTTTCGCGCCGAGTAGCCCGACATCGGTACGTCGACCGGCGGCGTAATGTCAACCTCAGCCGTCCCTATCCTGAACACCCGCTAACCCTCCTCGCCGGAACCTGCAACCCCGGCAGCTCTGCCAGCAATGCTTCGCGCGATTCCGCCGAGACGGCCTCTACGCCCAGTACACCTCGCCGCGTTTCTCCTTCAGCACCACGTTCTTGAGAAACGCGAGGCCTTTCTTGAATCCTTCGTCGACCGACATGAGCGAATCCTCGTGCTCGATCGAAAGCACGCCGTCGTACCCGACCATCCTCAGCGTCGACACGAAGTCGCGCCAAAAGTCCTCCCCGTGCCCGTATCCGACCGTCCTGAATATCCACGCCCGCGTCATTTCGGACGCGTAGCTCGACGTATCGAGAACCCCCTTCGTCGCGACCGGCGGATAGATCTTGCAGTCCTTTGCGTGGACGTGATAGATGGCCTTCCCCAAGAGGCGCACGCACGCGACCGGGTCCTGCCCCTGCCAGAAGAGGTGCGACGGGTCGAAATTCGCCCCGATATTGTCGCCGCACGCCTCCCTCAGGCGCATGAGCGTGTCCGCGCTGTACACGACAAAGCCCGGATGCATCTCGAACGCGAGCTTCACGCCGTGCGCCTTCGCGAGCTTCGCTTCCTTCTTCCAGAACGGTATGACCTTCTTCTCCCACTGCCACTTGGAGATCTCCCAAAAGTCCGGCGGCCACGAACACGTGACCCAGTTCGGGTACTTCGCGTTGTCGCTGTCGCCCGGACAGCCGGAAAAGACCACCACCGTATCGACGCCGAGTCTCTCGGCGAGCTTGATCGTGTTGTGCTGCACCTCCAGGTGCTCGGCCGCGAATTTCCTGTTCGGATGGAGCGGGTTCCCGTGGCACGAAAGCGCGCTGATGACGAGGCCGCGCTTCCGGATCTGCCTCTTGTAATCATCCGCCATCGCCTTCGACGCCAAGAGTTCCTTCATCGGGCAGTGCGCGCCGCCGGGGTAGTTCCCCGTGCCGATCTCGACCGCCTCAAGCCCGTTCTTCGCGATGTAGTCGAGCGCATCCGGAAATTTCCTGCCGCCGAAAAGCACCGTGAAAACGCCTATCTTCATTGCGCCGCTCCTTATCTCATGAGCCTTACGAATCCGCCCTCGAAACCCCTATTTTCTGCTCGCCACCGTCACCCACGCGCCCGTCTTCGCCGACGCGAGAACCGCGTCCAACACCTGGTTATTGTAAACGCCGTCCGCAAAATCGGGCGATAGTTTCCTGTTCTTCGCGATGCCGTTAACGAGGTCCGCCGCCTGGTTAATGAACGTGTGCTCGTACCCGACGATATGCCCGCCCGGCCACCACGCCTTGATGTACGGGTGCACCGGCTCCGTCACGAGTATGTTCGTGAACCCCTGCAGATGCAGCGGCGCCGTCCTGTCGAGAAACTGCAGCTCGTTCATCCGTTCGAAGCTGAAAACAATCGTCCCCTTCGAGCCGTTTATCTCGATCTGGTTGGCGTTCTTGCGCCCGCCCGCGAATCGCGTCGACTCGAACGTCCCCACCGCGCCGTTTTCGAACCTCGCCAGAAACAGTGTCGCGTCGTCCACGGTCACCGTGCCCTTGGCTTTCGCCCCCGGCGCAATCGGCCTCTTCTTGATGAACGTCGCCGTCATCCCCGTGACCGATTCGATCCGCCCCACGAGCCAGTACGCCATGTCGATGATGTGCGCGTTCAAGTCCCCGTGCGCGCCCGAGCCCGCGATCGCCTTCCGGAGCCGCCACACCAGCGGAAAGCTCGGATCCATGATCCAGTCCTGCAGATACGTCGCCCGCACGTGGTAGACCCGCCCGATCCGCCCCTCGTCGATTATTTGCTTGGCGAGCGACAGCGCCGGCGTCCGCCGGTAGTTGAACCACACCATGTTCTTGACGCGCGCTGCCTGGACCGCCGCGAGCATCCGCTTCGCGTCGGCGGTATTCATCCCGAGCGGCTTTTCGCAGGCGATGTGCTTGCCCGCCGCGGCCGCGGCGATGGCGATCCTGCCGTGCGACGAGTTCGGCGTGCAGATGTCGATGACGTCGACGTCCTCGCGCTTCACGACCTTGCGCCAGTCGGTCTCGATTCCCTCCCAGCCCCACTTCTTTCCAAACGCCGCCAGAGGCTTCTCCGTCCGGCCGCAGACCACTTTCATCACCGGTTTCGCGGCGAGGTCGAAGAACTTGCCGGCCTTCATCCATGCGTTCGAGTGCGCCTTCCCCATAAAGGCGTAGCCGATCATGCCGATGTTGAGCGTCTTCATCGCGCCTGGGCTCCTTTCCAGGAAAACATCTCCCTGCTTTCGGGCGATAATAACGCCCAAAGCCCGCCGTTCAAGGAAAAAGAGCCTTCGCGGATAACGCTATAGAATGGCGAAATGCCCGCGCCCTGATGGAGTGATTCCAACTGCCAGCCGCCGCTCTTGAATCCCGACCGGTCGGGACTCACGAGGCCTGTTAGGATAGGCTCTTAATACTCCTTGAGTATGTCAAACACCTTCTCGGTCGTCTCGGCCGCGATGATCGCCTGGCGGATCTTCTCGTTCTTCAAAAGCAGCGTCACCCGCGCCAGCGCCCTGATGTAGTCGGCCTGCTGCGCGTCGTTGGCCCCTATCATCACCACGATGTGCACCGGCTGGTCGTCAAGCGCCCCGTAGTTGATGCCCTTCTTCGTCTTGCCCAGCGCCGCCACGAGCGTCTTCACCGACGATATCTTCGCGTGCGGCACCGCTATCCCGAGCCCGATCCCCGTCGAGAGAATGCTCTCGCGTTCGAGTATCGCGTGGTAAAACGCCTCCTTGTCCTGGACCTCGCTCGCCCTTGCCAGTACCTCGACGAGCTCCTTCAGGACGTCATCCTTCGTCGTGCCCTTTAGTTCGACGATCCTGTCCGTCGCGATGAGGTCTGCGAGTCTGAACATAAGCTTCCTCCCACGTTCTCAGGTCTTTCAGCCAAAAGAAAAAAACACCTTCGCCAGCCTTTTCGACCATATATGATATGCCACTGCGCCCCTTATTCCAATATTTTCCGGCCGAGCGCGCCCGGCGCGGGAAATGAAAGGGGCCGCAAGGTCTCGTCGACGAGCCTCCCTGCGGCCCACAAGTCGCCGTCATACCTGGCCTACGAGCGCACGGGCGCGTCCGCGTGCTCGACGATCACCGCGCGAT
>Ga0315273_10005061_pt1 | contig 16258 bp, 12 predicted proteins | sample YL17G02_0_MG_FD_205753 | JGI IMG/M metagenome (GOLD analysis project Ga0315273, IMG submission 205753) | Sediment microbial communities from Yellowstone Lake, YNP, Wyoming, USA - YL17G02_0 | ecosystem: Environmental > Aquatic > Freshwater > Lake > Sediment | place: USA: Wyoming | collected... | reverse complement strand
GTGGTCCTTGAGGTGCCGCTGCAGCGTGTGGAGATGGAAGTGCTGGCGCTGGTCGCCGAAGATGAACCCGTGCACGAACGCCTGCGCGCCGGGGCCATCGAGGTCGAAGTAGGCGTTGGCCTTGGTCATCCGGCCGCCGAGCATGGTCTGGATCCACTGCAGCTCGGCGTCACGACCGAGGCGGGCACGGGCGTTGCCGTAGTGATAGACGTTCCGGCCCCACTCCTGCAGCGAGCCGTACACGAGCTTCGCACCGTCACCGATGAACGCCTCGGTGCCGCCGGCGAAGAACGAGCCACCCTCGACGGTGTCGGACAACTGCTCCTCGATCACGGTCGCCGACGCGCCCTTGCCGAGCACGATCACCGTGCGCGGCGAAGCGAGCTGGCCGGGACGATCGAGCCAGTGCACCAGTCGCACCGGGATGGCCGCGGCGACGCCGTCGGGCACCCAGACGAACGCTCCGCCGGCGCGCACCGCCTCCCCGATCGCAGTGTAGCGGTCGTAGTCGGCGGTGAGCAGGGCGCCGAAGTGCGCCTTCACGAGCTCGCCGTGCTCCTTCATCGCGCGGTCGAGCGAGCACACCACCACGCCCTGTCTCTCGAGCGCCGGGTGGGTCTGCTCGATCGCCGTGTCCGCGCCGCGCTGCACCACCAGCGCCAGGTTCGACCTCTCGGCCGCGAGCCGCTCGATCACCGGGTGCGGCAGGTCGTCGAGGTTGCGCGCGCGACCGCCGCCGAGGGCGGGATCGAGCATCTCGAGCGGCAGCGAGCCGAAATCGGTCCGGCGCCACAGCTCGTCCTCGCGGCTTGGGAAGCTCATCGAGCGGGCGTTGGCGGCGGCATGTCGACGGCGGGCGAGCGCCCAATCGGGCTCGCCCGCCTTCGCGGCACGCGTGTCGGCGGCGGCGAGCCAGCCCGCCAGCGTGGCCGCGAGTCTCTCGTTCGCGATCGCAGTCGTCATCCGACCGAGCCCTCCATCTGGAGCTGGATGAGGCGGTTCATCTCGACCGCGTACTCCATCGGCAGCTCCTTCACGATCGGCTCGATGAAGCCCGAGACGATCATCGCGGCCGCCTCTTCGGAGGGGATGCCGCGGCTGGTCAGGTAGAACAGCTGTTCATCGCCGATCTTGGAGACGGTCGCCTCGTGCCCGATGGTGACCTGGTCCTCCTCGATCTCCATGTACGGATAGGTATCGGAGCGCGAGTCCTCGTCGAGGATGAGCGCGTCGCAGTTGACGGTCGAGCGGCAATTCACCGCCCCCTTCTGCACCTTCACCAGCCCGCGGTAGCCCGCGCGACCGCCGTCCTTGCTGATCGACTTCGACACGATCTTGCTCGAGGTGTCGGGCGCGCAGTGCACCATCTTGGCGCCGGCGTCCTGGTGCTGCCCCCTGCCCGCGAACGCGATCGAGAGCACCTCGCCGTGGGCGCCAGGCTCCATCATCCACACCGCCGGGTACTTCATGGTGAGCTTCGAGCCGAGATTGCCGTCCACCCACTCCATGGTGGCGTCCGCGTAGGCGAGCGCGCGCTTGGTCACCAGATTGTAGACGTTGCTGGACCAGTTCTGGATGGTGGTGTAGCGGCAGCGGCCGCCCTTCTTCACGATGATCTCGACCACCGCCGAGTGCAGCGAGTCACTCGAGTAGATCGGCGCCGTGCAGCCCTCGACGTAGTGCACGTAGGCGCCCTCGTCGACGATGATCATGGTGCGCTCGAACTGGCCCATGTCCCGGGTGTTGATGCGGAAGTAGGCCTGCAGCGGCACGTCGACGTGCACGCCCTTGGGCACGTAGATGAACGAGCCGCCCGACCACACCGCCGAATTGAGCGCGGCGAACTTGTTGTCGGTCGACGGGATCACGGTGCCGAAGTACTGCTTGAAGATCTCCGGATGGTCGCGCAGCGCGTGGTCGCAGGACAGGAAGATCACGCCCTGCTTCTCGAGCGACTCCTTGATCTTGTGGTACACGACCTCGGAATCGTACTGCGCGCCGACGCCGGCCAGGAACTTCTGCTCGGCCTCGGGGATGCCGAGCTTGTCGAACGTGCGCTTCATGTCGGCCGGCACGTCCTCCCAGCTCTTGGCTTCGTCGGAGGTCGGCTTGACATAGTAATAGATGTCCTGGAAATCGATCTGCGACACGTCCCCGCCCCAGGTCGGGAGCGGCTTCTTCCAGAACACCTCGAGCGCGTTCAGACGGTAGTCGGTCATCCACTGTGGCTCGCCCTTCATCTTCGAGATCTCCTCGACGATGGAGCGGTCGAGCCCCTTGCGGATCCGGAACACGTACTGGTCGCTGTCGTGGAAGCCGTACTTCTCGGCGTACTCGCCACGGATATCCACGCCTGGGGTGACGCTCATCGCACCGCCTCCTCGTCCGCTTCGCGCACCCAGTCGTAGCCACGCGACTCGAGTTCGAGCGCGAGCTCCGGTCCGCCGGAGAGCTGGATGCGGCCATCCTTCATGACGTGCACCCGGTGTGGCTTGATGTAGTTCAGGATGCGGTTGTAGTGCGTGATGACGAGCACCCCCAGCTCGGGACCGGCGAGCGCGTTGACACCCTCCGACACGACGCGGAGCGCGTCGATGTCGAGACCCGAGTCGGTCTCGTCCATGATCGCGATGGCGGGCTTGAGCAGCGCCATCTGCAGGATCTCGGCGCGCTTCTTCTCGCCGCCGGAGAAGCCGTCGTTCAGGTAGCGGGTCGCGAACGATTCGTCCATCCTGAGCACGGCCATCTGCTCGCGCAGCAGAGCGCGGAAGCTCTTCGGATCGATGCCCCTGCGGGTGGGCATCTTGCCGTCGGTGTCGGCCTGCGCCGGCGCCAGACGCGCGTTGAGGGCGGTTCGCAGGAAGTTGGCCACCGTGACGCCCGGGATCGCGACCGGGTACTGGAACGCCATGAACAGGCCGGCGCGGGAACGCTCGTCCGTCTTCATCCCGAGGATGCTCCCGCCGCGGAAGCGGATGTCACCGCCCGTGACCTCGTACTTCGGGTGGCCCATGAGCGTATTGGCGAACGTGCTCTTGCCGGAGCCGTTCGGGCCCATCAGGGCGTGGATCTCGCCGCGGTCCACCGTGAGCGAGAGACCCTTGAGGATCTCCTTGCCCTCGACCGCGACCCGCAGGTCTTCGACCACCAGCTCGGGCGTGTGACTCATGTCGTCGTCGTCTTTCCCTGGCGCCGCCACGGCGGCGCGGTTGAGGGATCCGTCGCGCCACCGCATCCGGCGCGCGTCACGGCTCCCGATCGTGATCAGACGGAGAAGCTGTCCCCGCAGGCGCAGCTGTGCCGCACGTTCGGGTTCTCGAACTTGAAACCGGCGCCCATCAGACCCTCGACGTAGTCGATGCGGGTCCCGCCGAGCAGCACGGCGCTCTTGAGATCGATGTAGAGCGTGACACCCTGGATGGTGACGACCTCGTCGCCCGGGCTTTCGCTGTCGCAGAACTCCATGAAGTAGGAATTGCCCGAACAACCGCCGCCGCGCACGCCGATCCGGAGACCGGCCCCCGGGGCGCCGCGCTGGGCGATGAGTTTCTGGATCTTGGCCGCCGCGCCGGGAGTGATATCGACGATCGCCCCGGTGTCGTTCTGCGGGTCCTGCTGCGATTCCTGCATGGGTCGTGCGTCTCCGTCTGGCATTGGATTCACGCGCCGCGCTCGCGCGGCCGGTCGACTTCCTGCAGCGGCACGAACGCGCTGCGCCGGGACTTCGGTCGCGCCGAGCGTTCGGGCCGTGACGTGATGCCGGCGACCAGCGCCGGCTCGCTGCTCATGCCGTGATCGATGCCGCAGTGCACGCACCCGATCGCGGTCTCCTGCACCCCGCAGTCGCGGCAGGTCTGCAGGTACTCCAATCCGTCCACCAGCTCGCGCTCGAGGCGCTGGTGGCGCTCGATCGCTTCGCGTGTGCCGGCAAGCTTGGCCTCGAACAACGAGCGAAGGCGTTCCATCGCCGCGGGACCCAGCTCGGCGTCCCACCACGAGCGCAGCACCTCGCGCATCTCCTGCAGCGAGAAACCGGCCGTGTGCAGCAGGTCGATCCACTTCATGCGGTCCACCGCCGCCGAGTCGTAAAGGCGGAAGCCGCCGCTGGTGCGGGAGGAAGGGGTGAGCAGACCCATCTCCTCGTAGAGATGGATCGCACGCACCGTTTTGCCGGTGCGCCGCGCCAGGTCGCCGACCTTGAGCAGTGGGGCCTCGGCCGGCTGGAAGTTTCTCGTGGTCAAATCCATACCCTCACGCTCACGTTAGAGTGCAGCTGCAAGGTAATGGATTCGATCAAGTTGGTCAATATCACCTCCGGCCGGGAGCGGGATCGCCGATGCAGTCGTCGTGCGAACGTAACCCGTTGTAATAAAACGAGTTGATGCGTCGGAAGGATCCTGTGTGGCCGACCACCCGACAGGCCTGGAACCGATCGTTGGGATGTCCCGCCGCGCGGCCGGTCGGTGGTTTGGGAGAACCCACCGTGCCGCCGGAAGGTGGCTCGGGCGGACCCTGGGTGCCCCCGGCCGCGACCCGGGCGAACCTTCCGCGTGCCGCCACCCGGGACCCCGGGGTCCAGCCGGATCGGGTCGCACCTCAGAAGGAGAGGATGATGTACCCCTCGCCGCCGAACGTCATCAGCGCGATCAGCGCGTCATCGGCGACGGTGACGAGCGGTGTGAGCGTCTTCGGGTCCACATCGTCGAACGCCAGGTTCTGACCGCAGACGTAGAACCGGACCCCGTTCTTCTTCATCTCGGCGATGACAGGAAGGTTCGGATTGGCGACGTGGTAGCGCGTCTGGTAGTGCACGTCGTCCAGCAGGGCCTGCATCGCGGCGCCGTGGATCACCACCACGAAACGCGCGTTCTGGATCGGAACCCCTTCCATCGCGAACAGGTTGAGCTCCGAACCCGCCATGTCGAGCGCCGGGATGATCTGGTCGGGCTTGTCAGCGCCCATGGTGGCGTTGAACACCGCCTTGTAGACGCGGTCCTTGCGCACCGGCATCGCGGCTCCGGGGATGGAGACGCAACCGCTCGCGCCTTTGATGAGCGGCGCCTGGGGGGCGGGCCAGTGGGCTGCATGGGCGGGCGTCAGGACAAGCGCGGTGAGCGCAAGCGAAACGGCGAGAAGACGGATCATCGGCGAGCCTCCGGTATCACGGACAGGTGTGTATTGAGAAGGACCAGCTCCTTACCGCTTTTCGAGCAGCGCCGTCCAGTCCACGATGATGGTCGTCGATGGCTCACGGACTGCGGCGTCGGGCGACAGCATCAGGAAGCGCTTCCCGTCCGAGGTCGGGCTCCAGCCGTAGTCGTCGACACGGAAGGGCGGCCGGAATAGTGGGCGCACGTCATCGGGACCCGGCTCACGCCCGGGCTCGAAGGCCACCGAGAGGATGGTGCGGTGGTCGTTCGCGATGAACACCACCTCGCGGCCACCCTGGGTCCAGAACGGCTCGGTGCCTCCCCGGGTCGTCAACTGGAGCTTGCCGGACCCGTCGAGCATTCGGCGGACGAAGATCTGTGAGGTGCCGGTCTCGTCGGAGTCGTAGACCACCCACGCGCCGTCCGGAGAGATCCCCCCGTCGGTCTGCGACCCGGGATCGGAGGCCACCGCACGCAGCACACCGCCGTGGACGGCATCGACGACGAACAGATCGCGGCCGGTCCCGGGCATGAGCTGGCTGATGAGCAGGCTCCGTCCATCCGGCGACCAGCTGACCGGAGCCTTGAACTGCATCGCGCTGGTGGACAGCACCTGTGGTGGGTGGCTGCCGTCCGCGGGCATCACCGCGATCTCCTCGTTCCCGCCCTGATGCTCGGTGGACAGTGCGAGCATCCGGTCGTCGGGAGACCAGCACCCGACGTAGTTGTACTCGTGCGGATCCGTCAGCGCGGTCGCGATGCCGCGATCGAGATCGACCCGCACCGTCTGGACGATCGTATTGCTGATCGGGCGAGTGACCGCGGCACGATGCCCATCGTGCGAGACGTACAGGCCGACCAGGACCTCGGCCGGGACCGGCACGATCGCACCCGCCGCACCGGAACGCTCGAACCATCGGATGCGTCGGAGCGGGCGGTCGGCCCGAAGCATCGCGATCCGCCCGTCCGCCGAAGCGGTCGCGATCCGGCTGGCATCCTCCGATGCGCCCCCGACGTCGTCCGCCAGCGGGATCACGTCCCCGGTCAGCTCGAAGCGGCGCGGGTCGAGCCGGCGCGCGACGAGCTGCCGGTCGCGATCGAACAGCAGGTAGCCGGGCGCCACCCAGGTCGCCGCGCTGGTCGCGAAGCCGAGTCGCCTTACGGCCCGCGAGTGCAATGAGCCCAGATACACCGTCCATCCCTCGGGGGTCACCGGCAGGGCGGTGAATACGAAGTGCTCGCCATCGGACAGGAACGAGGGATGGCGGTGCGAGGTCTCCTTGCGTGTCGAGTCGAGCACCGTCACGGTGGTGACCCGCCCGCCGTTCTCGGAGATGCGCATGATCGGGCTGAGCGGCGACGGCGAGAACAGGATGTCGCCATGGCGGCCCCAGGTCCCGCCACGCGTCCAGCGGATGTCGCACAGCTTGATGGGTGGACCGTCGGCAAGCGGCACCTTCACGAGACTCGCGCCATCGCCCGTGGTGAAGTACGCGATCCAACGGCTGTCCGGTGACCAGAACGGCCGTTGGGCGCGATCGGTCGCCGGGATCATCCGCGCGTTCGGCGAATCGAGCGCGCGCACCCAGAGATGCGTCACCCCGGCCGAGTCTAGACCCGCGTAGGCCATCCAGCGACCGTCGGGAGAGATCGCGAGGTCCGCGGTCTCCAGCGGACTCAGCTGCGAGCCCGGAGCCGTCGGCAGCTCGAGGATGGCCGGCGACGGGAGCTGCGGACGCGGCACGAGCAGCAGCCACGCGACGCTCGCCAGTACGAGCCCGGCGACGATCCCGGAGACCAGCGGACGTGCGGCAACGCGTGGACGGGGCGTGACGGGCGCCGCGGCGCGCGATGAGGAGGATGACGACGTGTCGCCGCTCCACTCGAGTGCGTGCTTCAGGTCACCCGCCGATTGCCAGCGCTCGTCGGGATCCTTGGCGAGGCACTGCTTCACCACACGCTCGAGCGCCGCCGGCACCAGCGGCGCCAGTTCGCTCAACGGCCGCGGCTCGCCGCTGATGATCGCCGAGATGAGCGTCGCCTGACTGCGGCCCTCGAAGGCACGCTTGCCGGCCGCCATCTCGTACAGCACGCACCCGAGCGCCCACAGGTCGCTGCGCGCGTCGGCTTCCTTGCCCTCGAGCTGCTCCGGCGACATGTACTGGAAGGTGCCCACGATGGTGCCTTCGGCCGTCAGCGGCGCCGCCATCGTCGGCGACTGCGTCATCGCCAGCACCGTGGCACCGCTCGCGCCGGCGGGACCCGCGAGACCGGTCGCGCGCGCGAGTCCGAAGTCCATCAGCTTCGCACCCGACTTGGTCAGCATCACGTTGCCGGGTTTGAGGTCGCGATGGATCACCCCCGCGCGATGCGCCCGGTCGAGCGCGTCGGCGATCTGCGCGCCCAGCTTCAGCACCTCAGCGGATTGAAGTGCCCCGCGCGTCAGCTTCTGCGCCAGCGTCTCGCCGTCCACCAGCTCCATCACCAGGTAGTCGGTGTCGCCCTCGCGCCCGACGTCGAACAACGTGCAGATGTTCGGATGATTGAGCGACGAGACCGTCTTCGCCTCGCGCTCGAACCGGGCGCGCACCTCGGGGTTCGCCGAGAGATGCTGCGGCAGCACCTTGATGGCGACGTCGCGCCCGAGCCGCGGGTCCTTCGCGCGATACACCTCGCCCATGCCCCCGGCGCCCAGGGGAACGACGATTTCGTAGGGGCCGAGCCTTGTTCCGGTCGCGAGCGTCATCGGTGGGCTTCCAGCTGGCGTGTCCAGTTCTGGGCCACGGTCAGTGTCGAGGTGGCCGAGCCCATCGAGGTCAGGAGCAGGAAGCGCCGTCCGGCCGGATGGTAGTCGACCATCACCAGATCCTTCGGAAGGCGCGTGAGCAGTCGCGGCGGTCCGATCGACAACTCGGGCGAGATCGTGACCGTGCACGTGTAGACCGATCTCTGGTCTCCTGCGACGAACAGGATCTCTCGATCGCCCTCCCCCCACCACGCATGCTGATAGGTGCCCAGCGTCATGGGCCCCATGTCGGTGCCGATCGAGACGCGCCGGGGGCTGCCGGGGACCGGGAAGCGATCCACGTACAGGTCGGCGTGCCCCGCGGCATCACTCCAGTACGCGAGCCAATGGCCGTCGTGGGAGAACGTCGCGTCGGCCTCGTCGCCTGGGGTGACGCGGTAGTCGTGCAACTCGGGTTTGCCGTCGAGCGACACCCATCGCAGGTCGCGACCGCGCCCCTGGACCAGTTCGTAGCAGGCGATCGCGTGCGCCGTCCCGGACCAGGACGTCGGCAGACGCCACACTCCGCTCCCGGCGAGCAGCAGGGTTTCGGGTCCCCCCGCGGGGTCGAGCAACTTGAACGGGAGGTTCTCGCGGCCGGTGGCCGTGCCGACGATGCGGGTCCCCGTCGGATCCCACAGCGGCGCGACCACGCCCTGTCCGGGAGCCGCGATCTGAGCGAGCTTGAGGGTCTCGAGATCGAGGACCAGGTCGGCGACCGACAGGCCCTCCTGCCGGGCGAAGACCACGCGCTTGCGGTCGGGTGAGAGGGCCATGTTGCCGTCGATGTACGGCAGTCCCTCGCGGATCGTGGACAAGCGACCATCGGGATCGAGCCAGGACAGCCGGGTCGGCGACTGCGGGCGGGCCGAATAGACCATCGTCCCGTTCGCCGAGGCGCTCGCCACGGGAGACTCCGAGTACCCGCCGATCTCGCGGGTGCGCTCATCCAGCGGCACCGGATCTCCGGTCGGTCGCAGCGTCCGCAGGTCGATGCGCTGTGCCACCATGCTGTGGTCGCGGAACAGGACCACCCAATCCGGGGCCGCGAAGATGAAGTTGTTACCCACCACATCGAGCGTGCGCCCGTGCGGGTCGTCGAGCGAGGCGAACTGGGCCGCCTTGAGCTGGGAGTCGTTCGAACGCTGCACCGAGAACAGGAAGTGCCGGCCGTCCGGCAGGAACTGCGGGAACCGGTGCGACGAGACCCCGCCGGTGGTGTCGAGCACGGTGACGGCGCGCGGAGTCCCACCGCTCTCCTCCACGCGGTAGAGCGGGCCGCGCGGGTCGGGGGCGTAGATGATGACACCGCGCGCCCACGAGCCACCGCGCGGCTCGCGCACCTCGGCCAGGTTCTGGTACGCGCCGCCCCTGGCCGGGATGCGCCGGAGGTTGCCCTCGGCGAAGTAGCCGATCTCGCGCGAATCGGGCGACCAGAACGGCCAGGCCGCGCCGCCGGTGCCATCGAGCACGCGGGCGATCGGCGAATCCAGGTCGCGCACCAGGAGGTGCGGCACGCCGGCGCTATCGTTCATCGCGAAGGTGATGGACCGCCCATCCGGCGAGATGGCGAAGTTGCCGCGATCGCCGATGTCGATATCGGGATCGGACGACACCACCTGGAGCCGCGTGAGCGGGCCGAGTTCCGGACGACGCGTCAAGAGCACGCCCGCCAGCGCGAGCGCCGCGATCACCGCGGCGACCGCGAGCGCGCGCCAGGCGCCGCCGGCGCCGCGTGTCGGGCTCGCCGCGCCGGCGGCCGGAGCATCCACCCCACCCGCGGCGATCTCGCCCAGCTCGATGCGTGCGTCACCGATGTCGCGCAGCCGCTCCTTCGCGTCCTTGCGCAGACAGCGCTCGAGCAGCTTGCGCAGCCGCGGCGGCGTCGCGGCCGGCAGCGCGCTCCAGTCGGGCTCGGTCCGCAGGATCTGCGCGATCAGGTCCGACACCGTCTCGCCGGCGAACATCGGACGACCGGTGAAACATTCGTACAATACGCAGCCGAACGACCAGATATCGGTGCGCCGGTCCACCGCCTTGCCGCGCGCCTGCTCGGGGCTCATGTACGCGGCGGTGCCGAGGATGACGCCGGCGCCGGTCGCGGCGTAGGTCATGGTCGGCGAAGCCGAGAGGTTCGCGTCACTCGAGGACGTGTCGGTGGCGCCGGCCTTGGCAAGACCGAAGTCGAGCACCTTGACCACCCCGGCGGGCGTGAGCATGACGTTGCCCGGCTTGAGGTCGCGGTGCACCACGCCGCTCTCGTGCGCGGCCTCCACTCCGGCTGCGATCTGCCGCGCGACGTCGAGCCCCTCGTCGAGTGGCAATGGCCCGCGCGCGAGACGCTTCGCGAGCGTCTCGCCGTCGACGAACTCGAGCACGAGGTAGCTCGCGCCCGACATCTGCTCGAGCCCGTGGATGCCGGCGATGTTCGGGTGCGACAGCGAGGCGAGCAGCTTGGCCTCGCGCTCGAAGCGCGCGAGCCGCTCGGGGTCGCGCGCGAACGCGGCCGGCAGGGACTTGATCGCGACCTCGCGTCCGAGCCGCGTGTCACGGGCGCGCACCACCTCGCCCATGCCACCAGCGCCGAGGGGAGCGACGATCTCGTAGGGGCCGAGCCGGGTACCGGGGAGCAGGGACATGGGGCGGCACTATACCTTGAAGGCACCCATGGCCGGCGGACGAATTCCGCGCCACCACGGGCCCTTGCAGCACCCCGATGACCATCTCCCGGCCCACCCCGCGCCGCCCCGGCACGACGAAGGCCCCGCGCGCGGATGCGCACGGGGCCCGCGTTCACCGCATGCGCATCAACCGCCCGGGAACTCGGCGTCCTTCGCGCGATCCTCGCCCAGCGGCTCGCTGGTCATCTCGGCTTCGGGAGCCCACACGTCGGGCGCCACGTCGTGCCCCTCGGGCAGCACGTCGGGCTTCACGCCCGGCTCGCGGCGATAGAGCACGCCGAGCTTGAAGCGCTCGGCCCGCGCCAGCGACATGGCGCGATCGAGATCGCTCGGGTCGTGGTCGTCGGGCAGCACGTCGCAGCGGTCGTAGACCGTCTGCGCGTAGCTCGGCGTCTGGTAGGTGACGCACCCCGCGAGCACGTGCACGAACGCGAAGCCGGGGTACTGGATCGCCTCCCGCAGCATGATGCGCATGTGGGGCAGGTTGCCGGCATGCGTGCGCGCCACGAACCCGCAGCCCGCGCTCAGCACCAGCAGCACCGGGTTGAGCGGACGCTCGTCGACCCCGGCCAGACCGCGGTCGCGCTTGAACTCGGTCGCGGTGGTGGGCGACGCCTGTCCCTTGGTGAGCCCGTAGATGCCGTTGTCGAGCACCGCGTAGGTGATGTCGACGTCGCGCCGGATGGCGTGCGGCAGGTGGCCGAGCCCGATGCTGAACCCGTCGCCGTCGCCGCCCACCACGATGGTGGTGATCTCGGGACGCGCGATCTTGAGCCCGCTCGCGATCGGCAGCGCGCGGCCGTGGATGGTGTTGAACGCGTACGACTTCGTATAGCCCGGCAGACGGCTCGAGCATCCGATGCCCGAGATCACCGCGAGCCGCTCCGGCGGCACCGCGATGTCGGCGAGCGCCTGGGTGAGCCCCTTGAGCACACCGTAGTCGCCGCAACCGGTGCACCACACCGGTTCGATGCCGGAGCGATAGTCCTTGGCCTTGAGCGGGATCGTGGTCATGAGCGGGCCTCCAGCAGGTGCTCGAGTTCGCGAAGGGTGATGGGCACGCCACCGCTGCGACCCAGCCGCTCGATGCCGCGGATGTCGGTGTGGCCGGCGAGATGGTGATGGAACTGACCCTGGAAGCTCAACTCGACCACCGCGATGCGCTCGAGACCCTGGCGCCACTTCTCGAACGCGGCGGTCGGGAACGGATGGATGATCTCGGGCAGGAACACGCGCCATCCGGGATGCACCTTCACCCACTCGCGCAGCAGGCCGAACTGGCTCCCCCACGACACGATGCCGTTGGGCGCGCCGGGGTCGCCGAACGTGCGCACCCAGCCCGCGGTCTCGACGGCGAGTGCCGCGAGCTTGGCGAAGCGCTTGGTGTTCATGCGCTGGTGCATGTTGGTGTCGGCGGTGGGCAGACCGTCGGGCGTGTGCTCGATGCCGGCGGCGGGATAGGTGCCACCCGGCGTACCGGGCACGCGGAACGCGTTCACACCCTTCTCCCCCGACAGGTCGAAGCGTGCCGGCCCGTCATCGGGCGTCCAGCGCTTGCGCGCCGGATGCGGCCCGAGATCACCCGGCGGCTCGAGGATCTGGCGCCGCTGCGCGATGTAGGCGTCCGACAGCACCAGCACCGGCATCTGGTAGGCCTCGCTCAGGTGCAGCGCCTTGTGCATCACCTCGCGCCCGTGCAGCACGTCGAACACGCCGAGCACCGCGCGCGGGAAGTCGCCGTGCCCGCCGTAGACCGCGTGGTACAGATCGGACTGCTCGGTTCGCGACGGCATGCCGGTGGCGGGACCGGCACGCTGGCAGTCGATGATCACCGCCGGGAGCTCGGCCATGCTCGCCAGCCCGAGCATCTCGGTCATGAGCGACAGCCCCGGCCCGCTGGTCGCGGTCATCGAGGTCACCCCGCCGAAGCTGGCGCCGAGCACCATGCCGAGGGCGGCGATCTCGTCCTCGGCCTGCACCACGCGGCCACCGCGATCGGGGAACTCCTCGATCAGCGTCTCCATCACCTCGGAGGACGGCGTGATCGGATAGCCGGCGAAGAACCCGAGCCCGGCGTCCATCGCGCCGCGTGCGAGCGCCTCGTTGCCGGTCTCGACGTGCAGCACGCGGCCGTGCCCCGTGAGCGCCGGCATCACCGGCATCCCCTCGTGGGCGAGCGCCTGGTCGAACGCCGTCAGATTCTCGGTGAGCCGCGCCGCGCGGTGACCGAAACGCCTGCCGAGCGTCTCGCGCGCCAGCTCGGGCGACCAGCCGAGCAGCTTCACGATCAGCGCCAGGGCCTTCATGTTCTTGGGCTCGCCCGGCACCTCGGCACCCGCGTCCATGCGCGCGAACGCATAGCGGAACGCGTCGCGGCCGTCACGGCCGAGCCATTCGGGCAGCGCGCCCTCGTCGGCGGTCTCGAGCACCATCACGCTGCCGGCGTGCAGGCGCACGGCGCCGAGGAAGCGCTTGAGGTCGGCGGCGCGGAAGCACAGCAGCAGGTCGGCTTCGTCGCCTTCGTACTGCACCTCCTCGCGCGACAGACGCAGCACCACCGCGGACTCGCCGCCGCGGATCTGCGGACCGTAGGACTGCACCATCACGCCGTACAGGCCCTGCTGCGCGGCCATCTGCAGGATGATGTCGCCGAGCACGGCCACGCCGTCGCCGCCGCTGCCGACCAGCGCGAGCACGCGCGAATCGGCGGAGGCGGGCCGGGGTGTGGACGCCTGGATCGAGGACGGGGCACTGGACATGGTCACGCTCCGACGGTGGCGGGTTCTTCGGCCGGGAGCTCCGGCCTTGGGCTCTGGCCCACCCGGTGAAGGATGGTGCTCGGGCAGATGTCGACGCACGCCTCGTTGCACGAGGGTCCGTAGGCGACGCACTTCTCGTGATCGATGAGGATGGTGCGGCCGTCCCACTCGATCGCGCCGGCGGGGCACTTGGCGACGCACTTGCGGCACAGGGTGCAACCTACCATGCAGGTCGCGCGCACCACCGCCTGTTTCTCGCGCGCGACACACGACAGCTCGACGCGATGCTGGCGCGGGTAGAGCGTGAACAGGTCCTTGGGGCACACCGGCACGCAGATCGCGCACCCGGTGCACTTGGCGACATCCACCTGCGCGATGCCACCCGCGCCGATCGAGAGCGCGTCGAACGGGCAGGCGCGCACGCAGTCGCCGAGCCCGAGACATCCGTTCTTGCACGCTCGCGGTCCGCCGAACACCAGCGCCGCGGCGCCGCAGGTCGGGATGCCGGCGTACTCCGCCTCCTCGCGCGCGTAGGCGCTGGTCCCGTGACAGGTCATCACCACCATCCGGTCGAGGATGTCGCCCGCCGCCTTGCCGGTCAGCTCGGCGACCCGGTTCGCCACGCCCGCGCGCCCGGGCGCGCACAGACTCGGCGCCACGTCGGTGCGCTCGACCACCGCCTCGGCGTAGGCGGTGCATCCCGCGAAGCCGCACGCGCCGCAGTTGGCCGACGGCAGCACCGCGCGCACGCGGTCCACCAGCGGGTTGGTCTCGACGTGGAACTTCATCGCCGCGGCCGCGAGTGAGAACCCGAACATCAGTCCCAGCACGAGGAACAGCGCAAGACCCCACAATGCGATGTGCAGACTGGCAGCATCCATCCCCATCACCTCAGGAAGCTCAGACCGGAGAAACCCATGAACGCGAGCGCGAACAGCCCGGCGAGCGCGAACGCGATGGGCAGCCCCTTGAAACTCTCGGGCACGCGCGCCAGCTCGACCTTCTCGCGCGCACACGACATCAGGAACAGCGCGAGCGCGAAGCCGACGCCCGATCCCACCGCCAGCGCCAGCGCGTCGGCCGGCCCGGCGTTCGAGGCGGCGTTCAGCAGCGGCACCGCGAGGATGATGCAGTTGGTGGTGATGAGCATCAGGTAGATGCCCCACTTGCGATGCAGGTCGGCGTGGGTCTTGCGAAGCATGGTGTCGAGGAACTGCACCACGAACGCCACCACGCCGATGAACACGAGGATCTGCAGGAAGCGCAGCTGGAGCGGCACCATCACCCACGTGAACAGCGCCCACGACAGCATCGCGGTGAAGATCATGACCGCCGTGAAGGTGATGCCCATGCCGATCGCGGTGTCGCGCTTCTTGGACACGCCGAAGAAGATGCACAGCCCGAGATAGCGCGTGAACACGAAGTTGTTGATGAGCGCGGCCGACATCGCGATGCTGAGCAGCAGCGCCCACGGCGCGGGGTGCACCGCCTTGCGCGCCGGCGGGTCGTGCGTCTCGAGCACGTAGCTGCCGGCCGGATCGAGCCGCCCCGCGACGGTGAGCAGCACGCGCCCGTCGTCACGGAGTTCGGCCGAGCGGATCACGAACGGCACGTCGGGCGCCTTCGCCTCGCAGAAACGGAAGTTGGCGGGGTCGAGTGTCCCGGGCGGCGTGGCGAAGCGGATCACGACATGGTCGGGGGTCATCACGCGCGCCGCCTGGATGACGTCGGCGGCGTGCGCCGATCCCGCCAGCGCGGTCATCCACGCGATCAGCGTGATGATCACGAGCAGCAGCAGATCCAAGCCGAGACGCCGCGGATCACGCATGACCGCCTCCGCCACCCGACGAGGAATGCCCGGTGATGCGGCGCTCCATCGCGTTCATGAACGCCATCAGCAGCGCGATCGAGAAGAACCCGCCCGCCGGCAGCGCGAAGAACAGCAGCGGCTTGAACGCCACCAGCCGGATCCCGGCCAGCGAGCCGTTGCCGAGCAGTTCGCGGAATGCGCTGATCACCACCAGCGCGAGCATGAACCCCAGCCCCATCCCGAGACCGTCCCAGAAGGTCGGGATGAGCGGCTGGCGCGAGGCGAACACCTCGAGACGCGAGATGATGATGGCGAACGCCACGATCAGCTTGATGTAGAGCCCCACCTGCGCGTACACCGCCGGTGCGAACGCCGCGAGCGTCATGTCGATCACGCTCACCCACACCGCGATGATGATGGTGTACACCGGGATGCGCACCTTGGGATGGATCCACTGCCGCGTCAGCGCCACGCTCACGCTCGACAGCACCTGCACCGCGAGCACGGCGATGCCGAGGGTGAAGCCGTTGATCACGCTGGTGGTCACCGCCACCGCGGGGCACAGCGAAAGCGCCAGGCGGAACACGGGGTTCTCGGCGAAGATGCCGTTGAGCAGCAGGAACCGTGCGGACGGACGTTCGCCGGGGACCGGCACCACGCTCACGACGCACCTCCCAGCTCGGGTCCGATCAGGGCCCAGCGGCGCCTGAAATGATCGACGGTGGCGCGGATCCCGTCGGTGACGGCACGGCTCGAGATGGTGGCGCCGGTCACGGCGTAGATCGGATGGCCGTTCTCACGCGCGATCAGCCCGGCCTGCTTGTCGCGCCACTGGCCGCGCGGCGTGCGCCCGATCGAATCCAGCGCGCCGCGCCAGTCCTCGGGCATCGGGTCCCGGGTCACCTCGAGCGCCGACATCTGGTCCGCGCGGCGGCCGATGAACTGACCCGCGAACCACGGGGTCGCGGTCTCGGCGCCGAGACCCGGGTGCGCCGCGGGGTCCACCACCCGCCCCCCCACGATGGCGAAGCGCGAGGCCAGCGCGACGAAGAAGCGGATCACATTCATGTACC
>Ga0315273_10005060_pt1 | contig 16260 bp, 16 predicted proteins | sample YL17G02_0_MG_FD_205753 | JGI IMG/M metagenome (GOLD analysis project Ga0315273, IMG submission 205753) | Sediment microbial communities from Yellowstone Lake, YNP, Wyoming, USA - YL17G02_0 | ecosystem: Environmental > Aquatic > Freshwater > Lake > Sediment | place: USA: Wyoming | collected... | reverse complement strand
GAATGAAACCTTACAAGCCGGCAGAGACCTTCGACGACGGTGAGTGGCTGCGCCCGCTCTTCGTATCGCAGCAGGAGAAGACCCAACTCGTGCCCGACAGCGAGACCGTCGCCCGCATCCGCGCCCAGCTCCTTCGCCTGATTGAAGAGGAGTCCATCCCTCTCGTCGCCTAGGTTCGGCCGTAACCCGGTAGTTGGCCGAACTCCTCGCTGTGCCAGGCGGCCTGGCCCGGCGCCTCCTCGACACCCACGCTGATAGATGTCAGATTCCTGGCGCCCGCCGCCCTCAACTCATCCTTCAGCCGGCCGCTCAGCCATTCCGCCAGCCGCTCCGCCGTGACGTTGTCGATCGGCAGCGGCACCACGTCCGGCTTGGGGAATACGTAGCGGCGGCCGGCGACGGTTATCTCCCACTCGTCGCCGTGCTCCTTCGCCTGAAGGATGCGGCTCTCACGCTGGAGAAGAAAGCGGTGGTCAAGCTCGGCGCAGAGACGGCGCGCCAGCCGTCGCAGCGCCACGAAATCGAATACCCAGGAGTCCGCTGTCAGGTCCCCCTCCAGCGACACCGTCACCCGATAGTTGTGGCCGTGCAGCGGCTCCGCCTTGTCGCCTATCGTCGTCATGTGGGCGGCGCTGAACCTCAGCCCCTCCCCTTCGACGGTGACCTTTCGTTTCATCTCGACCTCTCTCCGCCGTCCCGTTAGCCCGGCGCTTCCCACGTCCTATCGATCGTACCCCCCGCGGCCCCTCCCGGCAACGGCCGCTGCGAAGAGAGTCGCCAGAGCATGCCCGCCAGCGCCAGTACCGCCGCCCCGAACACCGCCAGCGCCAGGAAGACCGACGACGTACCCCACCTGTCGGCCAGCAGCCCCGAGAATGAGGCCGCCGTGGAGCCCAGCCCAAAGCTGGCGAAGAAGGAGAGACCATAGCTCCGCCCCAACGCCGTCCCGGGCACGTAATTCGCCAAGAGGATGTTGTAGACCGGCTGCCCGGCGAAGTTGAAGAAGACGAAGATCGCCGCCGCCCCCACCAGGAGCAGTCCGCCGCTCATCCCCATAAGCAGCAGGGCCGGCAGCAGCGCCAGCGCCATCAGTGTAGCCAGGCGCTCCAGCGAGCCCCGGTCGGAGAGGCTGCCGCCGAGGTACTGGCCGGCGCCGCCCGTGAGCAGCGCCAGCGTCGTCAAAGAGCCGGCGAGGGCGGTCTCATTGATGCCCAGAATGTGGATGTGTACCTGCTCTTCGATGAGAGTGGGCATGAAGGTCATGCTCCCTCGGTAGATGAAGCCATTGAGCAGGTAGGCCAGGTATATCAGGATGAGAGCCGCTATAGACACCTTCGCCGTCTTCTGCATCGCTGCCGTCACTGCCGCGCTCGCTCGCTGGCGGACCGCCGGCGCCGCGGGCAGGCGAACAATCTGGAGGAACACGACCATCGCCAAAGCGAGGCCCGCCAGGAAGACGTAGGACCAGCGCCACCCAATTGTCGCCGCGAACCCGAGGGCAATTGCCGGCGCCAGTGCGATCCCGATGTTCCCGGCCATGCCGTGGTAGCCCAGCACCAGCCCTCGTCGCTCCGCTCCCTGCGCGATCAGCGACATCGCCGCCGGGTGGTACAGCCCGATGCAAAGTCCGAGGATCGTCAGGAACACTCCCAGCACCAGCGGCGAGGGCGAGAACGCGACCAAAAGGGCCGCTCCCGCCGCCGTCAGGAAGCAGACCCGCAGCACGCGGGGAGAGCCCAGCCGGTCAACCAGCACACCCGAAGGCAACGCGCCCACGCCAAAGGCGAGAGCGAAGGCGTTGGCGATAAACCCCAGCGCCAGCTTGTCCACCCCGAACTGGACGCCGATGCGCAGGAGAAGGGCGGCGTAGGTCAGCTCTATGCAGTGCACCACCGCATGAGCAAGCGAGATGCTGATCGTGAGTGACCGCTGGCCTGCTTGCTCGTTCAAGTCCTCACCCACGGGGATAGAATAGGCCCAGTTTACCTTCTCCCCCAGGATTGGGCCACCTGAGGCTTTCTTGCTTGTCGCCCCCGACCGCCGCTGATAGAATTCGCTCCATACCGTTAGGAGGGCTCTTTTGGCAGTAAGTCCATCACCGCTGACCATCCGCGGCCGCGAGTTCCTGTGGGGTAGCCGCACCTATGTGATGGGAATCCTTAACATAACGCTGGACTCTTTCTCCGGCGATGGCCTGGGCTACGACGTGGACGCGGCAGTCGCCCAGGGGCGGCGCTTCGCCGAAGAAGGCGCCGACATCTTGGACATCGGCGGTGAATCCACCCGCCCCGGTTTTGATGGAGTGACCGCTGACGAGGAGATCGGACGAGTCGTGCCCGTCATCGAGCGCCTGCTCACGGCCGTCGACCTCCCTATCAGTGTCGACACCACCAAGGCGAGCGTGGCCCAGGCTGCCCTCGCGGCCGGCGCCCACCTGCTGAACGATGTCTCCGGCCTCCGTCAAGACCCGGAAATGGCGGCCGTGGCAGCGCGGTTCGCGGTTCCCGCCGTCATCATGCACAACCAGCGGGGCCGCCCCTTCACCGACGTAATCGCTGATGTCCGTAGTGGCCTGGAAGCCAGCATCGGCCTGGCTGCGGCGGCCGGCATCCCCCGCGAGCGTCTGATCATCGATCCCGGCTTCGGCTTTGGCTGGACACCGGAGCAGAACCTGGAGATGCTCCGCCGTCTGGGAGAGTTGAGGGATATGGGCCTGCCCCTACTCGTCGGCACCTCCCGCAAGTCGACCATCGGCGCGGTGCTCGATCTGCCGGTCGAGGAGCGGCTTCTGGGCACCGCCGCTACCGTTGCCATCGCCGTCGCCCACGGCGCCGACGTCGTCCGCGTGCACGACGTCAAGGAGATGGTGCAGGTCTGCCGCATGGCCGACGCCGTCTTGAGATGAGGCCGCCATGTCGAACGAAGAGCCCGCGGTCTATCTGGGGCTTGGCTCCAATCTCGGTGATCGTGTCGCCAATCTGAGGGAAGCCCTCCGCCGCCTGAGCCCCTTGGCGCGGCCGGAGGAAGTCTCATCCTTGTACGAGACGGCGCCGGTCGGCGAAGAGGAGCAGCCCACCTTCTACAACGCCGTCTGCCGCGTCGTAACGGCGCTGGAACCGGAAGCCCTCCTCCATCACCTCAAGGAGATCGAGTTCGCGATCGGCCGCCGTCCCGGGCCGCGCTGGGGGCCGCGACCTATCGACCTCGACATCCTCCTCTACGGCGATCGGGTGCTGGAGCAAGAAGACCTCCTCATTCCCCATCCCTTGCTGGCGGAGCGGGCCTTCGTCCTCGTGCCCCTGGCGGAGATTGCCTCCGACCTGGCGCACCCCGTGCTGGGGAAGCCCATGAGAGAGCTGCTATCAGCCCTCGGCGATGCTGCCCTGGCGGGAGTGAAGAGGATAGAGCCGCCGGGTTGGGAGAACGAGTAAATCCCTCGGTATTGGGGAAAGAAAAGGGCCGCCCCTGTTTCGGCGGCCCGCTAAGGCGAGTCTTTAGATAAGTCCGATAGGTTGGGGCACCTGCCTAGACGCCCGTCTCCTCCGGCTCCAACTCCAGGCCCTCCTCCGGCATCTCTGCCTCGGTGGTGAGCATCGTCCAGCCCACCCAGAGGGTCAGAAGGTTGAGCGCTGCCATCGCCCCCAGGACGGGGAGCGCCACCGCCATGTAGCTCCGGCGCAAGATCCCCCAGAGAAAGAGCATCATCTCCAACGCCGTGCCCGCTATGATGAGCAGACCGAAAAGCTGTGTCCTCTCCATCCTCTCATTGACCTCCGAAGGTTACATTGGTGCGCCGGCTGGAACACCGGCGGCTCGGTTCGACTCGGGTGCTGCCCGCTCCCGAAGCGCTAGCCCTGTTGCTGGGCTTTGCGCAACTCCGGCGGCAGCAGGTTGGGGATGCTCTCGTTAATGGGGTAGGTCTCGTTGCACTTGGCGCAGAAGAGGCCACCCTCGATCACGTCATCCCCTTCTTCCTTTTCAATCGTCAGCTCAAGGCTGCCCTTGCACATCGGGCAGGCCAGGATGTCCATCAAGTCCTTTCGCACGATCCAACGCTCCTCAGCAAGCCATAATCTCGCTTAGACGTACGGCCCATTGTACGGCGCACCCCCTCTGGTGTCAATGTCGCCAGATTGCTCCCACTTGTGAAGGGGGTATGCATCCGAATCCGATCGGGGTCAACCGGTAGCCCTATCACGATCCCGGTGTAGACGCCGCCGCGAAACCCTTCCTATAATGAAATGTGAAGCCTGTGCCATTCCATTGCCGCCGGAAGCGGGCTCTGATTCAGCGAGGGTAGGTCGTGGCCCGAGACGAGCCTACCGCAACCGACCGTCCTTACCTTTCCCTGGTGTTGCCTGCCTACAATGAGGAGCAGCGCCTCGGTGCTTCCTTGCGTAAGCTGGCCGACTACCTGGGCGGCCGAGACTACCCCTGTGAGGTCATCGTCGTCGATGACGGCAGCGCCGACGCCACCGGCGAGGTAGCTGAAAGCTGGGCCGCCTCCATGCCCGAGAGCGTACAGCTCCGCCTCCTCTCCCATCATCACAACCAGGGCAAAGGCGCTGCCGTAAAGACCGGCTGTCTGGCCGCCGAAGGCGAGTTGGTCATCTTCATCGATGTAGACTTGGCGACCCCTCTCGAGGACTCCGAAGGGATCGTGGCCGCCCTCCGCGACAAGGCGGATGTGGCGATAGGCTCACGCGTCCAGCCCGGTGGCTACGACATGCGCCGCTCCCAACCGTGGCACCGGCGCTGGCTGGGGAAGGTCTTCACTTTCTTCCGCAGGCGCCTTCTCCTGCCGGATATCGAGGACACCCAGTGTCCCCTAAAGGGCTTTCGACGGGAGGCGGCGCGGCGCATCTTCGCCGCCCAGCGGCTCTCCGGCTGGTCATTCGACGCCGAGATCCTCTACCTGGCCCGGCGCTATGGGATGACGGTGGCCCAGATACCGGTCCGCTGGCAACACGTGGAGGGCTCGACCCTGCGGGTCAGCCCGCGCACAGCCTTCAAGGTTCTCTGGGACCTGCTCCGCATTCGCCTCCTTCACCGACGGGCAGGTGTTGAGGGGAAAGCAGGCTAGCATGCGCGGCGCTGTCATGCACCCGGAGCATCTCCTGATCGTTCCCCCCGCGGCGAAGAAGCTACAGATTGCCCTCTTCTTGACCGTCATCATCCTCGTCGCGGAGGTGGTCACCGGCTTCCTCGCCAATAGCCTGGCCCTCCTCTCCGACGCCGGTCATGTGCTCTTCGACCTCTTCGCGCTCGGCCTGAGCTGGATCGCCGTGCACCAGTCGAGCCGCGCCGCCAGCGGTCGCATGACCTTCGGCTATCACCGTGTCGGCATCCTCGTCGCCGTCGTCAACGCCGTCGCTGTGGTTGCCGTCGCCGTGGTTATCTTCATCGAGGCGGCAGGCCGTCTGGGCGAGCCGCCGGAGGTGAAAGGGACTCTTCTCCTGGCGATGGGGCTCGCCGGTGGTCTCGTCAACCTTGTCGTCGCCTGGGTGCTCCATGAGGAGAGCCGCCACAGTCTCAACGTCCGCAGCGCCTTCCTCCATGTCCTCGGCGACCTCCTGGGCTCGGTGGGGGTCTTGGTGGCGGCCGTCGCCGTCGTCGCCGCCGGCTGGCTCTGGATGGACCCCTTGATCAGCGTCGTCATCGGCGTCATCATTCTTGTCGGGGCCGTAGGAATAATCCGCGAGGCCGCCTCCATCTTCCTCGAGGCCTCGCCTGCTCACATCGATATCGATGAAATGGTGCGAGAGATGGGCCGCGTCCCCGGTGTCCGGGGGATGCATGACCTCCACGTCTGGTCGATCACGCCCAGCATCCATGCCCTGAGTTGCCATCTTCTCGTCGAGGACCAGACGATCGCTCAGGCCTGTGTCCTCCTCGAGCGCGTGAACGAGCTGTTGTCCGACCGTTTTGCCATCGGCCACAGCACGATCCAGATGGAGACCGACGTGTGCGACCCCAACGCCCTCCACTGCACCCTCTCGCCCAACGGCATGGCCGAGCCCCATGGCCCCCATGGCTAGCGCTCCTAGACCTGTAGATCGAGCGTGCTGCTGAGGATCGGGCGGGCAAGATGCCCGCCCTACGAAAAACGAAGAGTGCACCGTCCTCGCTGGTCCGCCGCACGGCCCTCAAATTGACCCCCACGCCGGTCGATGATAGGATTGGAGTGTAAGGAGTGATGATCTACCGGTCGCTCGAATTGCGCGCTTTGACCGGCGGGGTCTTCATTATCCTGGTTTTCTTGACGGGGATGCGACTGCTTTAGGGCAGGAGGTACGCGTGCTGTCCAGTCCCCGGGAATACTGCGGCGTCTTCGGGGTCTATGCTCCCGGCGAAGACGTCGCCCGGGTCGCTTTCTATGGACTCTATGCGCTCCAGCACAGAGGGCAGGAGAGCGCAGGTATAGCCACAGCCGACGGACACGGCATTCACCTCCACCTCGGAATGGGCCTCGTCTCCCAGGTCTTCGATGAGGAAGACCTTCGCCACCTCCCCGGCGACATCGCGATAGGCCACAACCGCTACTCCACCACCGGCTCCAGCCGTATCAAGAATGCCCAACCCTTCCGCGTGCAAGGCCCCAATGGCCAGCTCGCCCTCGCTCACAACGGCAACCTTGTCAACGCCGACATCCTGCGCGCCGACCTGGAGGAGGAGGGGCACGAGTTCACTACCACCACCGACTCCGAGGTGATGGCCCGCATCCTCGCCCATGCCCCCGGCCGTACCTGGGAGGAGCGCTTCGCCCACATGATGCGCCGCGTTCAGGGCGCCTACTGCCTCGTCGTCCTCACGCCGGATGAGCTGCTGGCGGTGCGCGACCCCCTCGGCGTGCGGCCTCTCTGCCTCGGCCGCTTCAACGGCGGCTGGGCCGTCGCCTCCGAGAGCTGCGCCTTCGACCACCTCGGCGCCACCTTCCTCCGCGAGATCGAACCCGGCGAGGTCGTCCAGATCGACGGCTCCGGCGTCCACAGCTCCTTCCCCTTGGAGAACAGAGGGAACGCTTTCTGCATCTTCGAGTACATCTATTTCGCCCGCCCCGATAGCACCATTCGAGGCAAGCTTCTCTATCCGGTGCGCATGGCGATGGGCGCCCGCCTTGCCCGCGAGTACCCGGTGGACGCCGACGTGGTCATCGGCGTGCCCGACTCTGCCACCGCCGCCGCCATCGGCTATTCCCAGGAGTCCGGCATCCCCTTCGTCGAGGGGCTGGTCAAGAACCGCTACGTGGGCCGCACCTTCATCATGCCCGACCAGCGCATCCGCGATGTCGGCGTTCAACTGAAGTTCAACCCCCTGCCCGAGATACTGAGCGGGCAGCGCGTCGTCGTGGTCGACGACAGCATCGTCCGCGGGACGACCACACCTCGCGTCGTGCGGATGCTGCGCCGGGCGGGCGCGCGGGAGGTACACATGCGGATCACCTCCCCGCCGATCACCCATCCCTGTTTCTTCGGTGTAGACATGGCTGCCCGCTGGGAGCTTATCGCTGCCCAGAAGACGGTGGAAGAGATACGAGAGCATATCGACGCCGACAGCCTCGGCTATCTCAGCCTCGATGGTCTGGTCGAGTCGGTCGGCCTGCCGCGGGAGACGTTCTGTCTCGCCTGCTTCAGTGGCTCCTACCCGCTTGATGTCCCGCTTCAGATGGACAAGCTGGCCCTGGAGGCGCCGCTCGACGCGCGCGACCGCCACGATCTCGAGTGGGTGGAGAGCGTACCTGCGCCGTCCTCCAGTTAGCCCAACCGGCAACGGAACACCTGGCCTAGTTCTTGGGAGTCTGTCCTCTCCTTATGGATGAGACACGCGAACGTCAATCTGCCTATGCCCAAGCGGGCGTCGATATCGACGCCGGCCAGCGTCTTGCCTCTCGCATCAAGGAACTCGTCCGTTCGACAAGCCGGCCGGAGGTACTCGCCGGAGTGGGCCCCTTCGCCTCTCTCTTCCGCCTCGCCGGCTACCGCGATCCCGTCCTCGTGTCCAGCGCCGACGGCGTCGGCACCAAGCTCAACGTCGCCGCTGCCATGGGCCGCTACGACACCATCGGTGTCGACCTCGTCAACCACTGTGTCAACGACATCTTCACCACCGGCGCCGAGCCCCTCTTCTTCCTCGACTACCTCGCCAGCAGCGACCTGACGGAGGAGCAGAAGCTGGCGACTGTGAGCGGTATGGCCGCCGCCTGCCGTGACGCCGGCTGCGCCCTCATCGGCGGCGAGACGGCGGACATGCCCGACCTCTACGGCCCCGGCGCCTTCGACCTCGTCGGCTTCATCGTCGGCGTTGTGGAGCGCGACCAGATCATCGATGGCTCCCGCATCGCGGCGGGCGACGTCTTACTGGGGCTCGCCTCCAGCGGTCTCCACACCAACGGCTACTCCCTCGTGCGCCGGATCTTCAACATCGGCCGCGGCGGCGACCCGGAGGCGGAGCGGGCCGCTCTCTACCGTACCTACCCCGATCTGGGAGTGACCCTGGGCGAGGCCCTGCTCGTTCCCCATCGCTGCTACTATCGCGAGGTCAAGCCGCTGCTGGCGCACCTGAAGGGGATCGCCCACATCACCGGCGGCGGCCTCATCGACAACGTGCCCCGCATTATTCCCGACGGCCTAGCCGCCCGCTTCGACCAGAAGAGCTGGCGGGCGCCGCCGCTCTTTACGCTGATCCAGCGACAGGGTAACGTTGGCGAGGAGGAGATGTACCGCGTCTTCAATATGGGACTGGGTCTGGTGCTGGTCTGCGACCCCGCCGCCGTCGACGCGGTGAAGTCCCTCCTCCCCGAAGTGATGGTTGTGGGGCAGGTGGTGCCCCAAGCCGGTCAAGACCGGGTGATCTTGGCATAATCTCCATTCAAGAGGGGGTCATTCTAGAAACTGTATGAAAGCTATTCTCAGCGTCTCCAACAAGACCGGACTCATCGATTTCGCCCGCGGCCTCGCCGATATCGGCGTCGAGATCTACAGCACCGGCGGCACCCACCACGCCCTCGACGCCGCCGGCATTCCCGCCAAGTCCATCTCCGACCTCACCGGCTTCCCCGAGATCCTCGACGGCCGCGTCAAGACGCTGCACCCTGCCGTCCACGGTGGTATCCTCGCCCGCCGCGACATCCCGGCTCACCGCCAGGAGTTGAAGCGCCAGGGCATCTCGCCCATCGACCTCGTCGTCGTCAACCTCTACCCCTTCGTCCAGACCGTGACTAAGCCCAAGGTTACCCTCGAAGACGCCCTGGAGAACATCGACATCGGCGGCCCTACGCTTCTGCGGGCGTCGGCCAAGAACTTCCCCCACGTCCTCGTCCTCGTCGACCCCGACGACTATGCGCCCGTGCTCGCCGCCCTGAAGAAGGGGAAGGTCTCCCAGGAGGAGCGGCGCCGCCTCGCCCAGAAGGCGTTCCAGCACGTGGCCCTCTACGACACCGCGATCTCTCAGTACCTGCGCGGCTCTGAGGATACGCTGCCCCAGTACATGACCATCGGCCTCCACAAGCTCTTCGACACCCGCTACGGCGAGAACCCCCACCAGAAGGCCGCCTTCTACGCCGAAGAGAGCGTCCTCAACTCCAAACCGGGAGGGATGGCATCCGCTGTCCAGCTCCACGGCAAGGAGATGTCCTACAACAACATCATGGACGCCGACGCCGCCTGGAACGCCGCCTGCGACTTCCGCTCGCCGACGGTGGTGGTCGTGAAGCACACCAATCCCTGCGGCCTCGCCAGCCACCGCGATCTCGTCGAGGCCTACCGCCGCGCCTTCGCCGGCGACCCCGTCTCCGCCTTCGGAGGCATCGTTGCTCTTAACCGGCGTCTGACGCTGCCGGTGGCCAAGGAGATCAGCGAGATCTTCTACGAGGTCATCATCGCCCCTGAGTACGACGACGATGCCCTCGCCCTGCTGCGCAAGAAGAAAGACCTGCGCATCATTCGCGCCGCTCCCCCTGCCGCCGGGCGCGAGATGGACTACCGCCGCGTGGTCGGCGGGCTGCTCGTCCAGACCCGCGACGACATCGCCGACGACCAGGTGGAGGTGAAGGTCGTCAGCAAGAGGGCGCCTACCGCCAAAGAGACCGCCGACATGTGCTTCGCCTGGCGCATCGCCAAGCACATCAAGTCCAACGCCATCGTCTTTGCCAAGGACAAGCAGTTGGTGGGTATGGGCGCCGGCCAGCCCAACCGCGTAACCAGCGTCATGCTCGCTGCCCGCGCCGCCGGTGACAAGGCGAAGGGCGCCGTCTTGGCCTCCGACGCCTTCTTCCCCTTTCCCGACGGCATCGAGACAGCGGCGGCGGCCGGCATCACGGCCGTTATCCAGCCCGGCGGCTCCATCCGCGACAAAGAGGCGATAGAAGCCGCCGACGCTCACGGCATGGCGATGGTCTTTACCGGCATCCGTCACTTCAAACACTAGAAGCTTTGCACAGAATTCTTCTGCTTCTATTTGCGGGTGTCCTCCTGCTGGCATGCAAGGAGCAGCCAGCTTCTCCATCGCCGATTCCGTCGGAGACGGTGAACGAGGGATACGAGACGGTGGATCCTGTTTCTATGCCCACTCGGCGTCCCCCAGTGCCTCCTGATGCCGTCCCGCTGGAGATTGCGGGATCGGTGGAGTTGCCTCATGACAATGGTGGTCATTGGGCCCTTACCACCCTTATTCCGGGTCGGAACGCTTTCGTTGCTCAATACTGGCCGTTCGAAATACCCATGCCGGCTCCCGATTTTCAGATTCGGCTGGCCCTTTTTGATGTGACTACGGGCTCTTTGACTGAGTTCGCAGTTCTGGCTCCAGGTGCCGCAACACCAGGGATAGTCAGTGATGGGCGCTTCATTGTGTGGACCGAAGGCGTGCGTGGCTCTCTTAACCCCCGGGGTTGGAAGATGTTCGCTTTTGACTTGGAGACGAATGAGAAGTGGGAGATCGCACGAGATTCGGAGGTGGAGTTCAGCCGTCCTGGAGTGCAGTTGGCGACTGTGCCGTATCTCTCAGCGCAGAGTGGGCGGTTGGCCTATTCTCTCTTGACAGCAGATGCTTCCGGTCAGCCGGTCTACGAGTTAAGGATTGTCGAGCTTGAAAGTAGAACCAGCACCACCATTCTAGGGCCTCTCAATTCTCGGGACTTTTCAATCTACGGGCCCTCATTATACGGTGACAACATTGTTTGGACGTTGAGTGTTTGGCAGGAGAACGAAGTCAAGGTCAGAGCGTTGTGGAAAATGCATCTACCGAACGGACAGCCGGAGGTCTTGGAGTCCGGATGGGTCGGATTTCAGCCAGTGCTGAATCGAGAGAACGTTGTTTATTGGCTTTATACAGGTCAACAAGACGAAGGTGTGATAAATGTAATGAATATTGAAACCCGCAAGAAGACACAGCTGTGGGAATATGATTCGGCCTTGTTCCCCGAAATATCTGGACGATTCGTCTATTGGATAGTCCCGAACAACGGGACAGGTGTGCTCGTGAACGCAGCAAGTGGGGGAAAGATGAAATTCGGGGGACCTCACGTCCTACAAGTAGCGATTGAAGACGGGCGCATATACTGGTCATGGGGTTCGGGTGAAACTGACAGTCCGCAGTATCTTCAGTGGGCGGACTTGCCGGAACATTAGGGTTTGAAACGTAGCTCGGTCCGAATGAGATTTCATCCGGTTGGAAACGATGCTTAGTTCTCAGAGGGGGTGCATGATGCGCTTTCGGAAATATGGCTGTAGGCTATTCATCGAAAGGAACCTATTTGGATTACCTTGACCCCTACAATAATGGGGCCGAGAAGAATTACAACAATACGAAGGGGCTGCATCGGGCCTTCCTAACATCAAGAATGGCGGAACTCATCAATGACCACGGTATAGCATGGTAGGGGTTTCTTGGAGGGCTTCTCTCTCGCTGTCTGTAGCGCTGCTCATGACGGCATGCGGCGGTCATGCGGGATCTCCATCGTCAGGGCCGTTGGCTACTGAGGAAGGGCTAGGGAGCATCACTCCCACGACGGGTTCCGGATCGCCGTCTCCCTCTGCGTCTCCCACTTCCAGCCCGGTTGTCATCAAGGCTTCAGGATCGGTGGAGATGCCCCGGGATAGCGGAGGTGCCTGGATTCCGTGGACGCTTGTCCCGGGCCGAGACGCATTCGTCGCCACGTCTGGCCCATCGGGAGACTGGAGCGGCTTCCAAATGCGCCTGGCTCTTTTTGACCCGGCTGACGGTTCATTGAGGGATCTCGCGCTGGCCGCGCCCGGCCAGCAGATGATGCAGGTTGGCAGCGATGGGCGCTTCGTCGTATGGGTTGAAGTTTCGGGGGAGGACTCCACTGCTCGCGGTTGGAAGGCATTTGCCCTTGATATGGAGACGGGGGACAAGTGGGAAGTCGCTGCCGATTCCAGCTCGATTACGTCGGATTGGCAGGTGTTCCGGCCGCGCCCTTTGCCAATATACTTCCCCTTCCTTTCGGTTCAAGGGGGACGGCTGGCCTATTCAGTCCTTACGACAGATTCCTCGGGCAATCCGGCCTACGAACTGCGGCTCCTGGACCTCAAGAGCAGGGAGAGCGAGACCGTGCTCGGCCCGGTAGACGCTCGAGAGGCATCCTTTACCTACGTTTCGCTTTATGGCGACAATCTCGTGTGGATGTCGTACGCCTGGCAAGGCGACACTATGCTTAGCCAAGACCTGTGGCGGATGCACCTTCCCGACGGGGAGCGGGAGATCCTGGACTCCGGCTACATAGGGATAGCCTTTAGCCTCTACAAGAACATAGCTATCTACGACAAACAGCCCGACACCGACTACAGTTTACCTGATCGGCTCATATATACCTTTGACCTGGAGACGGGCGAGAAGCGCCAGATCGCCTACCGAACTCAAGATCCTGATGACCTACGCTTGACGGACCGGTTTGCCTATTGGCCGGATCCTGACACGTCAGTGGGTATGCTAGTTGACTTGCAAACCGGGGGAACCATAAATCTGGGCACGGAACGGGTTTGGCGTGTCTTCCTTGTAGATGACCGGGCGTTCTGGGTCAGAATCGACGATGTTCCAGGGCGCGGCTCAGGGCGTGGGATTTATGCGGAGTCGGCGGACTTGCCTGAATGGCTGCCTTAGTGAAGATTGGCGTGGGCACTGAAACGATGCTAATGTTCTCTTTGCAGGATTGCCTGGAGCGCGTGGGTGTGAAGGATCACACTCCAAAGCGCGCCCGAAGGAGAGGCTCGGAAAGATACTGATGCTGCCACAACACACTATTGGCGACCTACCCCACATCGTGGAGAGCCTTCCGGCGGCCGAAAAGGCCGTCTTCCAGCGCATCTTCCGCGTCGACGTCACCCAGGGCCGTATCGTCCCGCCCGACTCCATGCTCCCCTGGATCGAGCGCTACTTCGGCAGCGTCGACGCTACCCTGGAGCAGACGGTCGTGCGCGTCACCAACCTCGTGACGGGGCGCGGCGCCCTCTTCAATCCCCTGCGCTCTCGCCGCCCTCATTGGGCCGGTAGCGAAGGCGTAGATGCCTCTGCCGGCTTGGAGAAGGAGTTCGGCCCTGCGGTGGAAGACCCGCTCGCCGATCCCTACTCCGGCACTCCCGCCGACACCTTCGGCCGCGTCGAGGGCCGCTTCTGCGTCACCGCCTCCAACGTCGCCAAGTGCGATGGCCTGCACGCCGTCATCGTCTTCAAGGCGCTCAACCCTCTCAGCTTCAACCGCGAGATGCTCCACGATTACGTCGATACCGCCTTTCGCTGGGCGGAAACGGCCCATCGCAGCGACCCTTCCGCCAAGTACTTCCTGTTTATATGGAACTGTCTCTGGCGGGCGGGCGCCTCCCTCGTTCACGGCCACGCCCAGGCCCTGCTCGGCCGGGGGGCGCACTATCCGGCGGTGGAGCAGAGCCGACGGCTCGCCCTCTCTTATCATGACCAGCATGGCAGCAGCTACTTCGACGACCTCTATCAGGCCCACGCCTCAGTCGGCTGCGGCTTTCAGCGGGGAGACGTGAAGGTACTCGCGAGCCTGACGCCGGTCAAAGAGAACGAGGCGGTTCTCATCGCTCCCCAGGTTGGCCCGGAGTTGATCGATACCCTTTACGACCTCCTCGCCTGCTACCGCGACCGCCTCGGCGTATCCTCCTTCAACCTTGCGTTCCATATGCCGCCGCTCGCCCCCGTCGAGGAGGACTGGAGCGGCTTCCCTGTCGTCGTCTACCTTGTCGACCGCGGCGACCCCGGCAGCCGCACCAGCGACATCGGCGCGATGGAGCTTTACGGCGCCAGCGTTATCGCCGGCGACCCCTTGCAACTGGCGCGCCGCTTGCGGGATACTCTGGGCGCCTGAGAGACGCTAGAAAAGGAAAGTGCGATGGCCACAGTTGACGTCGTGATACCGGTCTACAACGAGGAGCACGTTCTGGCGCAGAGCGTGGCGAAGCTCCGGGCCTTCCTCGACAATAACCTGCCCCATGACTGGCGCATCGTCGTCGCCGACAATGCCTCGACGGACGGGACGCTCGCCGTCGCCCAGCGCATGGCTGAGGAGCACGGGGACGTGTCTCCCCTCCATATCCCTCAGAAGGGACGGGGGCGTGCCCTCCGCGCCGCCTGGCTGGGCAGCGACGCCGACGTCCTCACCTATATGGATGTCGACCTCTCCACCGACCTATCCTTCTTCCCGCCGCTCGTCGCCGCCATCGCCGACGAAGGCTATGACGTGGCCATCGGCTCGCGGCTCAAGAAGGGCGCTCAGACTACCCGCTCCTTCCGCCGCGAGTTCATCTCCCGCACCTACAACGTCCTCATCCGCGCCCTCTTCTTCACCCACTTCGTCGATGCCCAGTGCGGCTTTAAGGGGATCAGCCGCCAGGCCGCCCAGGAGCTTATTCCCCTCATCAAGAACGAGGAGTGGTTCTTCGACACGGAGCTTCTCATCCTCGCCGACAAGGGCGGCTACCGGATCAAGGAGATACCCGTCCGCTGGGTCGAAGACCCCGACACGCGCGTCAACATCCAGTCCACTGTCTCCGAGGACCTGCGCGGCCTCGCCCGCATGCGCCGCCGCCGCATCCCCAAGCGACCCCCCTCAGCCTAGCCCTCTTCCTGAGTCCTGGACGGCCTTTCGATCCACGAAATGTAAGAGGAGGGCCGTAGCCCTCCTCGTCGTGTCTTGCTGTTGTAGCTGGGCCAGCCCCTAGCCGGGCTCTCTTAGTCGGGCGCCCTGCGGCCTGCGTTCGACCGGCGCTCCAAGCGACTGCAGTCGTTCGCCCACCCGGCAGAGAAGCCTGCCCATGGAGCGTGCCAGAAGGATCAGCTCCGGAGGCGTCTCAATCGCCAGAGGCAGCCGCGGCGGCTCACCGATAGGTCGGCCGATCTCCCTAAGCTTCTCCCGTACATAGATGTCGTGCAGCATTATGACCCTCCTCCCTGCCGGGGCGTCCCCGCGGCTTCTGCCGAGCCGGGGACAAACAGCTCCAACGCCCTTCTCAGCTCCTCCGAGACAGAGGGGTTGATCGAGAAGAACTTCATGTTGTTTTGGCGCCGCGACCTCACCAGTCCTACGGCGCTCATGAAAGTGAGGTGGCGCGAAATGACGGACTGGTTGAGCCCTGTACGCTCCACGATCTCTTGAGCGTACATCTCACCATCTCGCAGCAGGTGCAGGATGCGCAGCCGTTGCTCGTCGCTCAGCGCCTTGTAGACGCGTGCCATTCGCCGCGTTTGCTCCGCCTCCTCCTGGGGCACACCGTCGGCGTACTCCGATTCACACGGGTAGAAGAGACCGTGTATCTTGCCGACCTCCGCGCATGAGGTGTAGGGGCCCATGTCGAGTGAGGGCGCGAATATAAGCTCATCGTACGGTCCGGGACAGACATCCTCGAGGCACGACGTCTGCCTGCCCGTCAGCTTGCGAGCGAGCTGGATGACGTCTGGCTCGGACGAACCCCTGTGGGCGGCGACGCTGCGCTCCATGCAGGGTAGGCGCTGGGGCAGGTCGTGGCGATAGTGCTCTTCGTAAAACCGCTCGATTAGGCGGGCCATCCGCTCCCGCAGTTCTTCCGGCCGGTCGTAGACGGCTAACACAGCGGCGTCGTTGAGGCCTTCTTTCTGCAGGATATCTCGTAGCGCTCCTCTGACATCCTCAAGCGAACTGATGTCGAGATCGCCGCAGTCGAAGAGTGAATGGATGCTGCAGAAAGCGAGTCCCTGGATTCCCGGCCGCTCGGGCCATTCGCCGATGCCCAGCGGTAACTGGCGCACGAA
>Ga0315273_10005058_pt1 | contig 16263 bp, 7 predicted proteins | sample YL17G02_0_MG_FD_205753 | JGI IMG/M metagenome (GOLD analysis project Ga0315273, IMG submission 205753) | Sediment microbial communities from Yellowstone Lake, YNP, Wyoming, USA - YL17G02_0 | ecosystem: Environmental > Aquatic > Freshwater > Lake > Sediment | place: USA: Wyoming | collected... | reverse complement strand
TGAGCTCGACGGCCCCCGCACCGGTGCTCGACGCCCGCTCCTACCAGGACCTGGTCGACGAGGCGCTCGCGCGCATCCCGATCCACAACCCGGAGTGGACGAACTTCAACCGCAGCGACCCGGGCGTAACCCTGATCGAGCTCTTCGCCTTCCTGACGGAGAGCCTGCTCTACCGCGCGAACCAGATCCCGGAGCGGAACCGCCGCGCGTTCCTGTCGCTCCTCGGCGTCCCCCTCCAGCCGGCCGCCTCGGCACGCGGGATCGTCACGTTCTCGAACGACAGCGGCGCCCAGAGCGCGATCACGCTGCACAGCGACCTCGAGGTGCGGGCCGGACAGGTGCCGTTCCGCACCGAGCTCGGCCTCGACGTGCTGCCGGTGGAGGCGCGCGTGTACTACAAGCGGCTGCTCGTCGACCAGCCGCAGCAGCTCGTCGACTACTACGGCGCGCTCTACGCCTCCTACAAGGGCTCGAACCCCGACGCGGCCACGCTGCAGCTCTACGAGACGGTTTCGCTCGCGGCGCCGCCCACCCAGCAGCCGGCGGCCGGGGTCGACCTCTCGGCGACCGTCGACGGCTCGCTCTGGATCGCCCTCCTGCTGCGGCGCGTGGACGGCACCGGAGACGCGGCGCTCGACGCGGCGCGGGCCGCGCTTGCCGGCAAGACGCTCAACCTCGGGATCGTCCCGATCCTCGACGACCCCGACGCTCTGCTCTCGCCGCTCGGCCGCTCCGCCCAGGACACGAAGTCACGGCTCGACTACCTGCTGCCGCAGGTGTCCGACTCGGGCTCACTCGGCTCGGCCGCGGACAGACCCGTCGCGAAGTACCGCTCGCTCGACCCCGACGTCGGCGTCAACGTCCTCGACGAGCCCGGGATCGTGCAGCTCACCCTCCCCGACGAGCGCGGGCTCACCCTCTGGCAGGACATCGACCCGCTCGAGGCCGGGGTCGGCAACCTGCCGCCCGCGCTCGAGGACACGAAGCTCGCGGCGCGCGTGATCACGTGGCTCCGCATCCAGGCCACGAGCGGCGCACAGGCGAAGCTCCTCTGGGCCGGGATCAACGCGGTCACGGTCAGCCAGCAGGCGCGGGTCGTGAACGAGGTGCTGCCGAACGGAACCGGGACGCCGGATCAGACGCTGCGGCTCGCGCACACGCCGGTGCTGCCGGACACGGTGAGCCTGCGCGTCGGCGCCCCGCCCACTCAGTGGACGCGGATCGACGACCTCTACACGGCCGGGACCGAGGTACCGGTGCCCGACCTCCGGCTCTCGCCCGGCGCGCCGCAGCCGGCGCCCGCGGATGCGAACGTCTTCGTCGTCGACCCCGCCTCGGGGATCGTGCGCTTCGGCGACGGCCTGCACGGCCGACGGCCGCCCGCGAACGCGCTGATCAGAGCCGACTACGCCTACGGCAGCGGCCGCGCCGGCAACGTCGGCGCGGCCGCGATCGCGACCGCTCCCGCGCTCCCCGCCGGGGTCAAGGTCACGAATCCGGTGCGGACCTGGGGCGGCGCCGAGGCGGAGACCGTGGGCGAGGGCGAGAAGCAGATCGCGCGCTTCCTGCGTCACCGCGACCGGCTCGTCTCAACCGAGGACTTCGACACGATCGTCCGCCGCACGCCCGGGGTGGACGTCGGCCGCGTCGACGTGATCCCGGCGTTCAACCCGGAGCTCGCGCCGAGCTCGCCCGGCGACGCGGCCGGAGCGGTGACGCTGATGCTGATCCCGCGGGCCGACCCCCTGCACCCGGACGCGCCGCAGCCGGACCAGCCGTTCCTGGACGCCGTCTGCGACTACATCGACCCGCGCCGGCTCGTCACGACCGAGGTCTTCCTGCGCGGGCCGAAGTACAAGGCGATCTGGGTCTCCGTCGGCTTCGATCCCGTCGCGGGCCGGAGCATCGCCGAGGTGCGCGACGCGGTGAAGGCGGCGCTACTGCGCTTCCTCGCCCCGCTCGGCTCCGAGACCGGCCCGCCGGGGACGTCAGAGGCGGACTTCCCGCACGCCGCGACCGGCTGGCCGCGGCTGAAGCCTGTCGTGCCGCTCGAGCTGCTCGCGGTCGCAAGCCGCGTCTCCGGGGTCGACCTCGTCCGGCCGGTGGTCGTCGCGGCCGGCGCGGACCCCGGCAGCGACAGCGACCCGGTGCCGATGAGCGGGCTGGAGCTCCCGCTCGTCACCGTCTCCGTCGTCGCGGGCGACCCGCTGCCGCTCGACCAGGTGCGCGGGCTCGCGCCGCCGGCCCAGCCGCAGCCGAAGACACTCGTCCCGGTGCCCGTCGTCCCGGAGACCTGCTGATGGACGTCAACGGCACCCGCTTCCACCTCCTGCTCGGCCACGACGACTGGGCGCGGTGCACCGACGAGCACGGCCGGTTGCTGCGCGACCTCTGGGCCGGCGGCTTGCCCCTGAAGCAGGCCCCGTCCGTCCGCTGGAACCACGCGCTGCGCGAGCTGACGCTCCGGGACGAGGTCTTCGAGTTCACGCCGGGAAGGCTCGACCGTCAGCCCCGGCTCGTCGACCGGCGGGGAGCCGGGCGAGACGCCTTCGGCAACTGGTACTGGATCGGGCCCGACGCGCGCACGATCCTGGTGACGTCGGTCGGTGACGGCACGACGACGCAGTTCTGGCCCGGCCACGGCGATCCTGCGCCCGCCCTGCCGCGGCTCGGCTCCTTCGGCCCAGTCGCCCCGGCGCCCGCGCGGCCGGCCGAGCGGTTCCAGGGCGCGGCCGTGACGGACGACCACTTCCTGGTCGTGGGCACGCTGGACCCACCGGGGCTCCTGGTCTTCGACCTCGAGACCGGCGGGCCGCCGCTGCAGCTGCCGTGGCCCGATACGGGCTTCCGGCCCTTCGACTTCGCGCCCCGCCCGAGCGGCGGGATCTTCGTCCTCGACCGCGAGAACCTCCTGGCCTGGGAGCTCGACCGGCACTTCCACGTCGTGCCGGTGCGCACACCGTTCCCCGGCTCTCTGCCGGACTTCGGGCCGGCCGAGGGTGGCTCGCCGCCCGCCGAGCCGACGTTCTCGGCGGTGGAGGCGACCGCGCTCGTGGGCGACCCGATCGCGATCGAGGCCGCGCCGGGCGGCGGCTTCCTGATCCTCGACCGGAACGAGGGCGGCGGCGTCTCGCTCGTGCTCTCCTACGCCGAGGGCGCGCAGGTCGGGGCGGCTGCACCGCTCGAGGACCTGTCGCTGCCCCTGAAGGTGATCGGCCACGACCTGGCGGTCGTCGGCGGGACGCTCCACGTCGCCGACGCGGCCGGGAACCAGTCCTACGCGTTCGCGATCACGCTCACCCCCGAGGGCCCCGCCCTCCAGCTGATGCAGCAGTACTTCCCGATGCGGCTCTTCGGCGGCAAGGGCCTCGTCGCGGGCGGCGGCCAGGCCTGGTACGACTTCGAGGACCGCTGGATCCCCCTCGTCAAGCAGCAGCGCTCGCGCTACGTCGAGACGGGGACCGTGGTCACGCCGGTCCTCGACGGCGGCGAGCCGGGGTGTGTCTGGCACCGGCTGCTCGTCGACGCGTGCCTCCCGCCGGGCACGTCGCTGGCGGTCTCGAGCCTGGCCGCGGACGAGCAGGAGGCGCTGGCGCTCGCCGAGTGGCTGCCCGAGCCCCAGCCGCGCGCGCGCCGCACGGGCTCCGAGGTTCCGTTCGTCGAGCTCGGCCCGTACGAGAGCCACGAGCTGCTCTTCCAGGCGGCGAAGGGCCGCTATCTGCAGGTGAAGCTCGAGCTGATCGGCGACGGTCGCGCCTCGCCGCGCGTCCGCGCGCTGCGGGCCTGGTACCCGCGCTTCTCGTACCTGCGCCGCTACCTGCCCGGCGTCTACCGCGAGGACGACGCGTCGGGGTCGTTCCTCGACCGCTACCTCGCGAACGTCGAGGGCCTCTCGACCGCGATCGAGGACCGGATCGGCGCGGCACAGGTGCTGCTGCACCCCGAGACCGTCCCCGCCGACGCGCTCGACTGGCTCGCCGGCTGGTTCGAGCTCGCGCTCGATCCCCTCTGGGACGAGCGTCGCCGCCGCCTCTTCCTCGCGAATGCGATGCGATTCTTCCAGGCCCGCGGGACGATCCGTGGCGTCGAGATCGCGCTCCGCTTCGCCCTCGACCGCTGCCTCGACGCGACCGTGTTCGACCAGCCGCACCCACCCGCGCTCGCGACCGCCCGGATCGTCGAGTCGTACCGGACGCGCAGAACTCCCGGGGTGATCTTCGGCGACCCGACCGAGCTCGAGCCGCTGCGGCTCGTGACGCCGGCGCAGCGCTGGTCGCCGGACCAGGGCAGCGACGCACTGAACGCGGGCTACGCCGCCTACCTCGCGGGCCAGGGCCTGCCCGGGGGCGACTATCCGATCGCCGACCCCGGCGGTGAGGCGAGCCGCGCCTGGCAGGACTTCTCCCGCGCCGCCCTCGGCTTCGTCCCCACGGCGCCCGACCCGGTGCGCTGGCAGGCGTTCCTCGCCCACCGCTATCCGAACCCGGCCGCGGTGCTCACCGCGTACCGGCTCTCGGGGAGCCCGCCCGACGACTTCTCCGGCTTCACGCCGCCGGCGGGCCCGCGGCTGCCGGGCGACGGCGCGGCGCTCGTGGACTGGTCCCAGTTCCAGTCGGTCGTGGTGCCGATGAGCCGCAAGGCGCACCGGTTCTCGGTGCTGCTGCCCTGGCCGCTGCACGTGCTCGACACCGCAGGGCATGAGCTCGATCACGTTCAGCTCGGCAACCTCGCGCGCCGCGTGGTCGAGCTCCAGAAGCCGGCGCACACGATCTTCGACGTCAAGTTCTTCTGGGCCGCCTTCCGGATCGGCGAGGCCCGGCTCGGCGACGACACGCTGCTCGCGAGCGGCAGCCGCGTGCCGGAGCTCGTCGAGCCCGCGGTGCTCGGTCGCGACTACATCGGCACGAGCACCCTCGCCGGCCCGGTCGCAACCGACGAGCTCCGCCGCACGCCGCCCATACCCCCACAGCCCTCGACCCCTGACTCGGTCACCCCAGAGGAGGCGCAATGAGCAGCTTTGCACCGACCGCGCTGCCCCAGGTCGGGTCGGCCGACCCGAGCAAGCACGTCAACTACGTGGCCGGGATGGTGCTCGGCGTCGACGACTTCGTCCAGGACTTCACGTATCACTCGAGCCACGCGGCGCGGATCGTCCGCGACCTGATCGGCTACGGCGTCGTCTCCGGCCTGCGGGTCTCGGTCGACGTCGACGCCGAGCGCGGGCCGCGCGTGCAGGTCGCCCCCGGCGAGGCGGTGACGCCGTCCGGGAAGCTCATCTGCGTCGATCCGGCGCAGTGCGCGTACCTCAACGACTGGCTCGCCTCGAACCGGGCCGCGGTCGACGAGCTCGGCTCGCCGCCGCCGTCCGGCGTCCCTCTCTACGTCGTCGCCTGCTACCGCGAGTGCCCGACCGACGACGTGCCGATCCCGGGTGAGCCGTGCCGCAACGACGACGAGCTGATGGCGCCCTCGCGGTTGAAGGAGAGCTTCTCGCTCGAGCTGCGCCTGAACGCTCCCGAACAGCTCGAGGAGAGAGCGGTGCGCGAGTTCGTCTCCTGGGCGCGCCGGATCCCGCTCGTCGACGCTGCCGGCGCCGGCGTCGACGCGTTCCTCGCGTCGCTCCGCGCGGCGGTGGGCCTCGAGGACTCGCCGCCGTCCTCGCCGCCGGAGCTGCTCGACGACCTGCTTGCGTCGCCGCCGCTCGGCCTCGAGATCCCGAGCGGCGACGCTGCCGCCTACCGCGCCGCGCTCGTCCGCTTCTGGGTCGAGGAGCTACGGCCGCGCCTTCGCTCGCCGCTTCCCGGCGCGGAGTGCGGCTGCGGCGGCTCCCCCGGGGAGCTCGGCGCCGACGCCGACTGCGTGCTTCTCGCCGAGGTCGAGGTGCCACTCGCGGTCGACGAGCTGACCGGCACGTGGCTGGTCGCGGACACTCCCGCCGTCACCGTCGACGACACCGAACGCCCGACGCTGCTGCACGTCCGGTTCCTGCAGGAGTGGCTGCTGGGCGGCGGCGGCGAGCCGGCCGTGAGCGGGCGCGTCAATGCGGACGGGACCGTCGCCGCGGGCACGGGCGGGCTGACCGCGACGGCGCTGAACGACACGTTGTTCCTGCTCGACTACCCCGGCTTCGACCCGGGGCTCGACCACGTCGTGCTCGGGCAGCCGATCGCCGGCTTCACCGACAAGGCGCCGAGCACGTTCGAGGTGATCCCGGGCGACGACGCCGACCTCGTGGCGGCGCTCGGGTCGGCTCCGGGCGAGGGCGTGGTCGTCCGCGTCCAGGACTCGAAGGGAAAGCAGGTGCCCGGCGGCTTCGCCGTCCGGATCGAGCAGCTGGGAGGCGGGCTGTGAGCGCGCAGACGATCGACCAGCCCTTCGTCTCGAGCACCTCGCTCCGCTCGGTCAACTTCTTCAACGGGCGGCTGCTCACCGGCGACGACCTGCGGCGCGAGCAGGCGACCCAGGAGGCGCGCCTGCAGCGGCTCGGCCGGGTTGCCGGCAGCGGCGTCGCGGAGGGCCTCGAGGTCGCGGAGACGCTCGGCACGTCGAGCAAGGCGCGGCCGGTCGTGACCGTCACCGCAGGCCTCGCGCTCAGCCGCTCCGGCGTCGCGCTGGAGCTGCCCGTCGACGTGGACGTCGCGTTGTACCGCGAGGATGCGCCGACCGGCGCCGAGCCGGGAGCGCTGTTCGCGGACTGCCAGCCCTTCGCGCCCGGCACCTACACGGCCGGGGCGGGCGTCTACCTGCTCACGGTCGCACCCGCCGAGCAGGGAGAGGGCCGCGCGCAGGTGAGCGGGCTCGGCAACGAGGCGGCGCCGTGCAACGTCGCCCTCTCGGCGGAGGCGCTGCGCTTCCGGCTGATCCGGCTCGCGCTCGAGCACGCCGAACTGGTGGACAAGGCCCACCTGCGCAACCGGGTTGCGTACGCCTGCTTCGGCTCCGACGCGCTCGCGGGAGCGGTCGCCAACCCGTTCGGCCCGCCGGTGACGTCGTACGGCCTGCTCGACACGCTGCGGACGCAGACGCTGACCGACGACGAGGTGCCGCTCGCGACGATCGGCTGGTCGATCGACGACGGGATCCAGTTCGTCGACCTCTGGTCGGTGCGCCGGAGCGTCACGCCGCTGCCGGGCGAGGGCGGCTGGTCGAGCCTCGTCGCCGCCCGCCGCCGAGCCGAGGGCGAGGCGATGTTCCTCCAGTTCCAGCAGCAGCTCGCGGACCTGCGAGACGAAGGCGCCGCCGCCCTCGTGAAGGCGACGGACCGCTTCGAGCACCTGCCTCCGGCCGGGCTGCTGCCGCTTTCTGCGTCGCTCTCGGCCGGATTCGACTACGGCACGTTCTTCGACTCGGTCACCACGACGGACCCGGTGTACATCGAGGGCGCGAAGCTCGACGCGCTCGTCGCCGAGTCGCTGAGCTTCCCACCGATCGCGCTCGCGAGTGAGGAGGCCGTCCGGCTGTACCTCGTCCGCGAGAACGAGCAGGCGCCCACCCCCGACCAACGCTACGTCGTCTTCGCGAACGGCCACCTGCCGTATCGCGGCGACGCGCAGTTCGACCTCGCCTACTGGAACTTCGCCAACTACTCGCAGGCGTACTGCTGAGGCGCGAGAGGAGCACGCAGATGACAGTCAACGTTCCCAAGGTCAACCCCGGCGATCTGATCGCGGCCTCTTCCTGGAACCTGGTCGTCGACACGCTCGTGTCGCTGCAGGACCAGATCGATGCGATCGGGGTGGTGACGCCGGCCCCGACGGGCAAGAAGCCGGTGATCACCAGCACCGAGCCGACCCCGGACGTCCCGGCGGGCTCGACGCTCACGATCCACGGTCAGAACTTCGAGGTGCCGGCGATCCTGAACACGGTCACGCTCGGCGGCGCCCCGCTCGGCGACTTCGTGGGCGCCGGAACCGATCAGCTCCTGAACGTCGTGATCCCAGGCGACATTCCGGGACCGCTGCCGCAGACGAAGGAGCTCCTCCTCACAACGACGGGTGGCGACGCGAAGGCGAACGTCCACGTCGTGGCTGCGGTGGTGCCGTTGGTCGGCGCGATCGTGATCAAGAACTCGTCGGGGTCGCTGCCCGCGCCGAAGGTCGGCGACACGCTCGACTTCCAGTTCACACTCGACGCAAACGCAGTGAACCTCGAAGAGCAGTACCGCCTTCACGTGGAATTCAGCAACGCGGTCGGCGCCACGACCGACAAGTGGCAGCAGGGGACGAGCTACGTCGGCGTCGACAGCGAGCAGACGGTGAGCGTCAACCCGACGCAGACGGTCACGGTCGGGGTCAACGTGACGGTTCCGACCGCTGCGAAGTCCGTCGACATGACCGTCTGGGCGATCTCGCTCCACCACGACCCGGGCTCGAGCAGCAACCACCTCGCCGTCCCGATCACGATCGGCGACGCGGGCCCGCCGGCCGACCCGTCGATCCACCTCACCTTCGGCTCGAACGCCTCGCCGTTCATCCACTCGCAGAACTACACGGGCGCGGTGTCCGGGACCGGCCTCGCGGTCGGGTACGGGACCAACCCGGTCGTGACGATCAACCTCGGTGTCGACCACGACGGGACCTACGTCGTCGACGCCCACGTCGAGAACGCCGACGCGACGATGTGGGCTCTGACCGGACTGCCGAAAGAGGTGCCTTTCTCTGTGGGCCAGCCTGCACAGGGCGTCCACTTCAACCTTCACCTCGTGCCGGCCCAGGCGGTCTCCGGCACCGACGTGACGCGCTTCTTCATGTTGACGGCGACCCGCAGAGAGTCAACGGGGGTCGGTCAGATCTCCAACTTCTTCCGCTTCCCGATCGGCGGCTTCTAACAGGAGGAAACACAATGACGCTGTACGACCAGATGCCGTTCCCGCCCCACCAGGGGATCCCGTTCGACTACGCCCCACCGAAGCTCGACGGGTTCGTCGAGCCGAACCCCGGAGTGGCGACGACCCAGCTCGACCCGGGCTACACGGCAGGCCCGCGCTTTGCGTTCGGCGGCGCCTCCGGCGTGCCGATGGTCGTTTTCCAGGGGATCAAGCACAACGCGCCGGATCAGCTGCTCTACATGGGCTTCGTCGCCCGTTACGACCCCGGGTTCGACGGGAAGGACTTCGTGAGTATCTTCCTCAAGCCGACCCCCGGCGCTGCGCCGTCCGCAGCCGACCGGCGGATCGACGTCCACCCGAACCTCCCCCTGCCGAGCCCGAATCCCGCGCCGGTCACGACCTCCACCGCGGGCGTGCCCGCGGCACCGGTCGACCCCGACGGGAACGACAGGCCCAGGCCGTCGCATGTTCCCCCCGACCCCGCGCTTCCCGAGATCCGTACCAACAAGCCGCCGAACATCATGAACGTGTACAAGCGCACGCCCGCCGGAACCGACAAATGGGCCTCGATGGCGGCGCCCCCGGGTCTCGACTGCAAGGTTCGCTCGGAGTTCGACGGCGTGAACCGGTTCTGGAGCGTCGAGCTGCAGGTCCCGACCACGAGCGCGGGCGACTGGATCGCTTTGGCCTCGACGTTCGGGCTCTATTTCAACGTCGGGGTGGGCTGGACCGATGCGAGCGCGATCTCGTACGTCGTCCAGTACCCGTGGCCGTACGACCCGGACAACCCGATCAGCAGCTTCCTCGCTGACCCCTCCGGGTTCAGCATCACGCCGGAGAACTGGGATCCCCCGCTGTACGGGAGCGGACTGCTCCTCAATCCGGGCGACCCGAACCCGGCTCTTGGCGTCCGCTTCCTCAACGACGCGTATGGGATCGGCGTGCTCAGTGGCGCGAGCATCGGCGGCTCGGTGGACATGACCCTCGGCCACGTGAACAAGATGGTCGCGCGGCTTCAGAACACCGGTCCGAACACCGCGAAGAAGGTTCGCGCCCGCTTCCGGATCGCCGAGTTCGGGATCTCCGGCGGCCTCTACTCCGGCAGCGCTGCATGGGAGGACCTTCCGACCCCGACGACGAATCCGGCGCCGCACACCGGAGTCGACATTCCGACGACTCCCGGCGCGACCTACCACGACATCGAGCTCGACTGGACGGTCAGCGCCGCCGATCATGCCAAGTTCCACACGCTCAGCTCCGACCAGTGCCTGTGGGTTCAGCTCGACACGGTTGCGACCGTCCCCGCGCCTCCCCCCGGGCAGCCAGCGCCGGCCGGGGCCGCTGTGGGGTTCGTAGAGGACAGCGTACGCCGGAACCTCTGGTTCTCGAACCTCTCGAACATCCGGCGCAAGGCGATCCTCGACGCGTCGCACCTCGACCTCCAGCATCTCGTCAAGGACACCCACGACGTGTTCCTCCAGGTGGCTTCGACACCGGTGAAAGCGGTCGACCAGACACCGGTCGAGAAGGCGCTCCTGGCCGCCGAGATCACACACGAGTCCTTCCGGCCGATGCTCGCACGGGCGGCGACACCTGCGCCGATCGCGCGTGCGACGACCCCGGCCGCCCATGCAGCACCGATCGCATCGCTGCTCAACGAAAACCCGATCCTGAGCGCCACGGTCGCCCGGGCCCCGCTCGTGAAGGAGATCAACCCGAGGATCAAGCCGCAGAAGCTCGCGACGTGGTTCACGGCGGTGAACGGCTACCAGGTGCTCGGCAACCGCACGCTCACGTTCGCCGGAGGCGAGAAGGCGAAGATCGTCGTCTATGTCGGCTCCTACGGCTACATCGCCCAGCACGCCCTCAAGCTCGGCGAGACGATCGACAAGCTGCAGCTCAGCCACCAGCTCGCCGGGCCGGCCCTCGAGCCTATCGGCAACAACATGTACCGCGGCAAGCTGGCGCCACAGGCGAAGGTCGAGCTCCTCAACAGCCTGAAGACGGTCCCGATCTCGCGGCTGCCGACGCCGCTCGCGAGGCCGGCAGCGATCGTGATGTTGCCGGTCATGGCAATCGTGAGACCGGTGTCGAACCTGGTCACCAACATGATCCGCAGGCCGGCCGCACCGCAGTGAGCGGAGCCCCGACCTCGGTCCGGAGCGTGCGCGTGCGCGGCGTCGATACCGACGCCGCGACCGCGCGGCTGCGGCTCGGGAACCTGCTCGCGGGGTCCGAGCTGCGGCCGCCCGGGCTGGCGCCCTCCGCCGTGCTCTGCGTGCGGCGGATGATCGACCCGCTGCCGGGGGCGCTTCAGCTCGAGACGGCGGAGGCGCGACCGCCACCCGAGTGGGAGCGTGCCTTCGTCGACGCGCTCGAGAAGGCGCTGCGAAGCGCGGCGCGGCCTGCCCGCGAGGCCGTGCCGGCGGGCGCGGAGGCGGTGCTCTTCGCCGACCGGGCGGAGCTGCTCGCCTGCCTCGCACGGGACGCGCGCGACGGCACCGCCTGGACGCGCTGGTGGTGGCGGAGCCTCCGTGCCGGGACCGCGCCGGGCGCCGACCTGGTCGTCGAGGCATGGCTCGCGGCGCCCGAGCACGTGCCGGCCGCACTCGCGCTCCTCGCGGCGCGCGGTGAGGCCCAGGCGTTCGTCGCCGCGCTCCCGCTCGCCGCCGCGGCGACGTTCGCGGAGCGGGTGGCGCACGTGTTCGGCGCAGCCGAACTGAGACGCGCGCTCGTCTCGACGGCGTCCGCGTCCGCGGCGGCTGAGCCCGGCGCGAAGCAGCGCCCTGCGCCGCGAGCGGTCGCGCCGCCGTGGCGCGCGCTCGTGCCGGAGACGGCCGAGCGCCCGCTCGCGCCGCGCCGGGAGCTTCTGCTCGGGATCGCACTCGCCCTGCGGCGGTCGCCTACGACCGCCCGCAGTCCCGGCTTCGCAGCTGCGGTGCGCACCTGGCTCACCCCCTCTCCCGGGCCGGGTGCGCCGGAGCCGGAGTCGAGGCCGAGCCCGGCCGGGGAGCCCGCGCCCCTCGCAGTCCCGATGCCCCCGGCGCAGGCGAGCCCACGCTCGGCCGTTCCAGCCTCGCAGCCGCTCGAAGAACAGCCATCGCCCGTGTTCACACCACCACCCGAAGCGGCGCGCGGAGCCGAAGCGCTGCCGTCCACGCCCGGGTCGGCCGAACGCCCTGCCCCGCCCAGGAGACACGACGGGCAGGCGCCGGCCCGCGAGACACCTTCGCCTTCAGAGCCCGAGGCGCAGGTCGCCGCGCAGGACCCCGCGCCACGGCCTGCGGAGGCGGCTCCGTCGGCCCCGACGCGCCGCACCCGCGACGTCCCGGGACGCCCGACGCCACCGCGCCGCGCCCCGCGCGCGCGGACCGAGGCGGCGCCGCCGGAGCGCCGCGCGCCCGCGCGGCCGCCCGTCGCAGCCCCGCCACTTGCGTGGTCCGAGTCGGAGCCGCCGCAGGAGTCGCCGGCACTCGTCGTCGAGACGGAGCTCGGCGGCGTCTTCTACCTTCTGAACCTCGCCCTCTTCCTCGGCCTCTACGGCGACTTCACCCGGCCGCTCGAGCCGGGAATCCCGCTCGACCCGTGGACCTACCTCGCGCTGCTCTCCCGGCGCCTGCTGGGACGGGCGGACCGGCACGACCCGCTCTGGAAGCTCCTCGCCCGCCTCGCCGGCCCGAGCGCCTTCCGGCCGCCGCGCGCCTGGCGGGCCCCGCGGGCGTGGCTCGAGCCCTTCGACCACGACGGCGTCTGGCGCTGGTCGGCTGCGCGCGGGACGCTCCGGCTCGTCCACCCGGCCGGTCTTCCCGTCGTTGCCGTCCCGCGCACACGCGACCCCGCCCCGACTCAGCTCGCGCGGGAGCTCGCCCGGCTTCGGCTCGCACCGGCGCTGCGACGCACGACGCTTCCCCCGGAGCCGGCCCGTCCGCTCGCCCGCTGGGTCGCGCGGCTCGCCGCGTACGCAGACGCGCGGCTGCGGCTCGCGCTGGGCCTCTCCGCCGACGCCGCGCTCGACGAGCTCCTGCTGCGGCGCAACGCGCGCGTCTTCGTCACCGACACCCACGTCGACGTCGTGCTGCGGCTCGCGGAGCTGCCGCTTCAGGTGCGCTTCGCCGGGCTCGACCGCACTCCGGGCTGGATTCCCGCCGCGGGACGCTTCGTCTCCCTCCACTTCGAATGAGCCGCCTCGACGAGCTGCCGCGCACGCCCGCCGCCCACTTCCGCCTGCACGTGTACGGAGCCGTGCTTCGGCTGCGCACGCGCCTGCCCGCGCCGGACGAGCACAACGGGCTCGGCTTCCTCGCCGGCTACTACGCCGAACTGGCCCCGGCCGGGTTCGCCGAGCCTGAGCCGGACGAGGAGGCGCGCTGGTGGGCCCTCGTCGAGGACTGGGAGCGCACCGCCGCCGGACACCTGCCGCTGCGGGCACTCCGGATCGCCGCGTCGCTCGACCCGCTCGCGCTGACGCTGCTCTTCACGGCCGGGCTCGTCGACGAGGACGCACGGTTCGGCTCGCTCTTCGAGGCGCTGAACGGCGTGCCCGGCGAGCCGCGGCCGACGATGGGGCTGCTGGCGACGTGGACGGACGACGACGCCGCGCGCGATGCGGCGCAGGCGCTGCTCGGCGCCGGGCTGCTCGACGCAGCCAACCCGGACGCGCCGCGCTCGCGCTGGGCGCTCCAGGTGCCGCCCGTGCTCTGGGACGGGCTGCGCGGACGGCCGCCGGAAGCGCTGGCGCCGTGGGCGCACTACCGGCCGGTCGAGGAGCTGCCGGCGCTCGACGAGCTACTGCTGCCGGAGGAGACCGCCCGCGCGCTCGCGCGGGCGCCGGCCCTGATTGCGACGCGTCCGCTCCTGATCCGCGGCCCGCGCTCGTCCGGGCGCCGCACCGCCGCCGCGGCGGTCGCGAAGGCGCTCGGACGCGGCCTGCTGGAGCTGCGCGACCCTGTCGCCGGCGCGCGCCTCGCCGGCCCTCTCGCGGCGCTGCTCCACGCGCTGCCGCTGTTCACGCTCGACCCCGCGCCCGGCGAGACCGTCGACCTGCCGCGGCTCGCCGGCTACGACGGCCCGCTGGCGGCGGTCGCCGGCCGGCGCGGCGGCGTCCGGGCGGAGCGCGCGGTCACGATCCGGCTCGACCTCCCCGACCCCTCGCTCCGTGCCGCGCACTGGGCCGCTGCGCTCGACGACTTCGAGCTCGGCAGCGACCTCGGGGTCCGCCTGCGGACGACGTCGGGCACGATCCACCGGGTCGCGGAGCTCGCCCGAGGCGAGGCGGCGCTCGCGGGCCGCATCCGCCCCGATGAAGCAGACGTGCGCTCCGCGCTCCGCACGCTCGAGACCGAGGCGCTCGAGACGCTCGCGGCGCGCATCCCGGTCACCGGCGACTGGGGCGACCTCGCGGTCGCGGACGAGACCACCCGCGAGCTCGAGCTGCTCGAGAGCCGCTGCCGCCACCGCGAGCTGCTGCACGAGACGGTCGGCGCCTCGCTCGGCACCCAGCTCACACCCGGGGTCCGCGCCCTCTTCAGCGGCCCGAGCGGCACCGGCAAGACGCTCGCCGCCCGCCTGCTCGCCGCCGCGCTCGGCAAGGAGCTCTACGCGCTCGATCTCTCGACGGTGGTGAACAAGTACCTCGGCGAGACGGAGAAGAACCTCGACGCAGTGTTCTCGCGGGCGGAGGAGCTCGACGTGATCCTGATCCTCGACGAGGGCGATGCCCTGATGACGCGCCGGACCGACGTCCACACCTCGAACGACCGCTACGCGAACCTCGAGACGAACTTCCTGCTGCAGCGGCTCGAGTCGTACGAGGGCATCCTGGTCGTGACGTCGAACGCGAGCGAGCGGATCGATCCGGCCTTCCGTCGCCGGCTCGACGTCGTGGTCGAGTTCCGGGCGCCCGACGCGGCCGAGCGCTGGGCGATCTGGCTGCTGCACCTTCCGCCTGGCCACGCGATCGACGACGACTTCCTCGACGAGGCCGCGGCGCGCTGCCAGCTCACGGGCGGCCAGATCCGGAACGCGGTGCTGCATGCATCGCTGCTCGCGCTGGACGACGGCGTCGCGATCGGCTCCGGGCACCTCGACGCAGCGGTGCGCCGCGAGTACCGCAAGGCCGGCGCCGTGTGCCCGCTGCGCATGACGGCGGCGGTCGGTGGCTAGCGCCGCGCGCGAAGCGGCGCCCGCGCCGCCGGCGCGCAAGCCCTCGCGGCTCGCGTCCTCGCCCGCAGTCCGCTCGCCGGTCGGCGGGACCGGCGGCGGGGCGCCGCTGCCCAGGCCGGTCGCCTCCGCGATCTCGAGCTCGCTCGGCGTCGATACCTCCCCCGTCCGCGTCCACTCCGACGCGAACGCGATCGGCGTCACCCAGTCCCTGGGCGCGCGCGCGTTCGCCTTCGGGAGCCACGTCTTCCTCGGCCGCGGCGAGCGCCCGAACGACGTGTCGCTGATGGCCCACGAGGTCGCGCACGTCGTGCAGCAGCAGGGCGCGCCGAGGCTCCAGCTCTTCACGGGTGGCGGCACGGAGAGCTACGAGCGTGAGGCGCGCCAGGCATCGGCCGCGGTCGTGTCGCGGACCCCGTTCACGGTGCGCGAGCGCACGCGTCCGCGCATCCAGCGGCTCCCCGGGATCAAGGACGCGCTCGACTACTTCGCCGACAAGGCGTACTTCATCCCGGGGTTCCGCATGTTCACGATCGTGATCGGGGTCAATCCGATCAACATGAGCAAGGCCGAGCGCAGCCCGGCGAACATCCTGCGCGCCGCGATCGAGTTCATCCCCGGCGGCCCGCTGATCACCCAGGCGCTCGACAACCACAAGATCCTGGACAAGGTCGGCAACTGGGTCTCCGACCAGATCGCCTCACTCGGGATGACGGGCGCCATGTTCAAGGCGGCGCTCGACCAGTTCGTCTCCTCCCTGGGCCTGAGCGACCTCTTCCATCTCGGCGACGTCTGGGATCGCGCCAAACGCATCTTCTCGGGGCCGGTCGACAAGCTGATCGCGTTTGCGAAGGGGCTGCTCGCCGGGATCATCAAGTTCATCAAGGACGCGATCCTGATGCCGCTCGCGAAGCTGGCGGAGGGGACGCGCGGCTGGGACCTGCTGATCGCGGTCCTGGGCAAGAACCCGATCACCGGCGAGCCGGTTCCACGTACCGCAGAGACGCTGATCCCGGGTTTCCTGAAGCTGATCGGCCAGGAAGAGATCTGGACGAACATGAAGAAGGCCAACGCGCTCGGGCGTGCGTGGGCCTGGTTCCAGGGCGCGCTGGCAGCCGTGATGGGCTTCGTCGCCCAGATTCCGACGCTGGCGATCAACACCTTCAGGTCGCTGGAGCTGATGGACATCATCGTGGTGCCGAGGGCGTTCATGAAGGTCGCGGCCGTGTTCGGCAACTTCATCGGCAGCTTCATCAGCTGGGCCGGCAAGGCGATGT
>Ga0315273_10005056_pt1 | contig 16270 bp, 12 predicted proteins | sample YL17G02_0_MG_FD_205753 | JGI IMG/M metagenome (GOLD analysis project Ga0315273, IMG submission 205753) | Sediment microbial communities from Yellowstone Lake, YNP, Wyoming, USA - YL17G02_0 | ecosystem: Environmental > Aquatic > Freshwater > Lake > Sediment | place: USA: Wyoming | collected... | reverse complement strand
CAATTTCTATTTGATTTCTGGGATGATTGCCTATAACCTCTACGAGGTATGTTGCCAGATGTATAATTGTTTCTACAATATCTGAAGCCCTACGGGCTATTCGTCTTTTATTAATATTATTGATTTATAATCTGCCATGTGAAATTATGAACCACCCTTTGAACCCTTTAATTTTAAAATGGAATCTTCTACCGCACTAATCGTCAGAAGTCAGGATGGTCGCGACCATTGCCTGCAATAAATATTTTAATGAAATAATCCATATCTGATCAATATTTTTTTATTTAATTAATATTTTAGTTGCATAACTAATATTTTCGTTGTATATTTGATACGGACTAACAAATTCAAATTGCACGTTATTTTTTATCAACAAAAATTAACAATTATGAAAACTAAAAAGACTTTCATTAAATCGACGAGACAGAAATATTTATTGGTGATTCCAATAGCTATTTTGGTTCTTGCAGTTTTTACTTTAAATGCTTCAGGGCAAGCATCAAATAAAAGTAAAACAGAAGTTGCACCACCACCGCCGCCACCGCCACCTCCTCCTCCACCGCCTCCTTCTTCTGACAAGAAATCCGGGACAGACATGACAGATGGTGCTTACCAGACGGTAGATGAAATGCCTGTTTTCCCTGGTGGAGATCAGGCATTGATGAAGTACATAGCAGACAGTATCCGCTATCCCAATGAAGCTAAAGCAAAAGGTATTCAGGGTAAGGTAATCGCAAGATTCATGGTAAAAGCTGACGGATCTGTTTCTGATGTCAGCATAGTCGAAGGAGCCGATCCTTTTCTGGATAAAGAGGCATTGCGGGTTGTGCAGATGCTTCCCAAGTTCACCCCGGGGAAACTAAAAGGAAAAACTGTACCTGTATGGTACATGATTCCTATCGATTATAAATTAAATTGAATTGAATTACATAAATAATTAATGCAGAGACAGGTCTGAGATCTGTCTCTGCATTGTTCTACGCATACATTATCACACCAAAATTTTAAAAAATACATATAATTGTCCGGATGGAGGGACAGGTCGCAACCTGTCCCTCCATTTTGTAATTCTAAATCTGTAAATTTGTACGCTGCAATCATTCAGATTATGAATCTTGAAGAACGAATAAAATCATTTGCTCATCTGGGGGAGACCCTCCGGAACTCTTTAAATGACAATTTTGTGACGAACGCAGGGACTGGTCGCGACCGGTCCCTGCTAAATACGTTGGTTGATAATCAGCAAAAAAATAATCCTTGGTTCACACCAGAAAATGTCAGGAGAGCTATAACAGCTATAGCCGAAGAACTTACAGAGGAAAACCTCATCAAATGGACTAATGCCTATCCCAGACTTAATGGTAAGATTAAACCAGTAAGGGTCGGAATAATAATGGCGGGTAATATTCCCCTTGCGGGGTTTCACGACTTTCTTTCAGTCCTTATAACCGGACACAATCTCATCGCAAAAACCAGCTCAAAAGATGATGAACTAATTGTTTATATAAGCAATCTCCTCTGCTCAATTAACCCGGGATTCATAAACAGAATTAAGTTTACAGAAGGTATGCTTGCAAATTTTAATGCTGTGATTGCCACAGGAAGTGATAACAGTTCCAGATACTTTGAATACTATTTTGGAAAATATCCGAATATCATCAGGAAGAACAGGAGCAGTATTTCTATTATTGAAGGGGATGAATCTGACTCTGAACTTGAAAGCCTGGGAATTGACATCTTTTCATATTTCGGCCTTGGATGCAGGAATGTATCTAAGATCTATTTCCCAAAAGGATATGATTTAATGTCAATTATAAAGCACTGGGATCATTTTGGCGGAGTTACAGGTCATTTAAAATATGCTAATAACTACGACTTCAATAAAGCTGTCTACCTGGTGAATAAAGAAGTTTTTTATGATACAGGATATCTTTTGTTGAAAGAAGACAGGAAAATTTCATCTCCGGTTTCTGTGCTTTATTATGAATATTACGAATCTCAAGATGCTATAGAACAGCAAACAGAACTCCTAAAGGAAAAAATTCAGTGTGTGGTTGGCAAACATTACATTCCGTTTGGCAAAGCTCAGTCGCCTCATCTATGGGATTATGCCGACGGCATTGATACTATAGAATTTCTTATAAAAAAAAATTAGCTGGAATATTGTAATCTAAAAAATATTATATTGCACCCGTCGAATTAATACATATTATGGTTTACAAATTTGTAGTGTTATCAGATGAAGATGAGTCATTTGTCAGGGAATTTGAATTCCTTGATACCCATACATTAATGGATTTTCATAACCAGATTCAGGATGAACTGGAGTTTGATAAATCCCAGATGGCTTCATTTTTTATGGCAACAGACAATTGGGAGAAGGAAGAAGAATTCACTCTTTTTGATATGGGAACAGGTTCTTCGACGATGGAAGTTGCTGTTCTGGAAGATATTATTTTCCGTAAAAACCAGAAATTACTCTATGTATTCGATTTTTTTAATGAAAGATCTCTCTTTGTTGAGTATACCGGTGAGCTAAAAGAGATTGATGGCCGTGAATATCCCTCCTGCACAAATTCGAAAGGAATACCTCCCAAACAGGTGATTTTCGGCGGAACCTCACAAAAACTTTATAACAATATTGTAGTTTCCGATGATGAGGATGATGAGGATGAACCTGAAGTTGATGATCTCTTCCTCAACGGAGAGGACGAAGAAACGCTTCCTGATTTCGAAAACATAGAAAACCTGAACGAGGACGAAGAATAGTCTTCACCAGATTCTGATTTCAATGAAAAACTTTCTGATAGTTTTGCTTGGTCCGACAGGGGTCGGGAAAACTGATATTTCTGTTGATATTGCCCGGCATTTTAATTGTGAAATAATCTCTGCAGATTCCAGACAGTTCTTTATGGAGATGAGCATCGGGACAGCACTGCCTACAAAACTTCAGCTAAAAACAATACGACATCATTTTATTAAATTCTTATCAGTTAAAGATTATTACAGCTCAAGTCTTTTTGAAAGAGACGTACTTGAACTTCTTCCAGAGCTCTTTTCTAAAAATAACATAGTTTTAATGTCTGGGGGCTCTGGATTGTATATTGATGCAGTTTGCATTGGTATTGACGACATCCCCGATGTTGATCCTTTTATCAGGGAAAAATATCTTGCCAGGTACAGAGAAGAGGGAATCGAAGGATTAAGGTCTTCTTTAAAAATCCTTGATCCTGAACATTATGTAAAAGTTGATCTGAAAAATTATAAACGGATAATCAGGGCTCTGGAAATTTGTGAAACAACCGGCAGTCCATATTCCTCATTTCTCAAAAAACAAAAAAGAGAAAGAGACTTCGGAATAATAAAGATTGGACTTGAGAGACACCGGGATGATCTGTACAAAAGAATTAATTCAAGGGTTGATGATATGGTAAGAATGGGACTTGAGGACGAGGCAAGAATACTTTATACTCTAAGGAATCTGAACGCATTGAATGGTGTAGGTTACAGGGAATTTTTTGATTTTATTGATGGGAAAATATCAAAAGAGGAAGCAATAGAACTGATAAAAAGGAACAGTCGAAGGTATGCAAAACGACAGTTGACCTGGTGGGGTAAGGACAAGGATATCAGGTGGTTTCACCCTGAGAAGATTGAGGAGATAATCGTGTATATCGACGAGCAGGTTAGAAAGGCCGATATCATTCGTTAAACCCCCTTGCCCTTGGGGCTGCCTTTTAAGTCAGGTCAGTCGTTTTAGTCTCTGAATAGTTCTGAGCGGATCATCCGAGCTAAAAACCGAATTGCCGGCCACCAGAACATTAACACCTGATTCAATTAATCTTGCTGCATTTGTGGTATCAATTCCGCCGTCTACTTCTATTAAAACCTTATACCCGCCTGCATCAATCATTTTACGGAGCTCAGATATCTTATTATAGCTCTCCACAATAAATGACTGTCCGCCGAAACCAGGATTAACAGTCATTATTAGTACCATGTCGATATAAGGAAGTATATTCTTTAGAAGAAAGACAGGAGTATGTGGATTTATGGCGACACCGGCTTTCATTCCAAGATTGCGTATTTCTGTTACCGTCCCGTGCAGATGAGTACAGGCTTCATACTGAACAGTCAGATAATTGGCACCGGCATCGCAGAACTGAGTAAGGTAACGGTCGGGATCTATTATCATCAAATGAACATCCAGCGGTTTTGCCACAACTTTTTTTACTGCTTCAACAACCGGGAATCCGAATGATATATTAGGTACAAAAACACCATCCATAATATCAAGGTGAAGCCAGTCAGCCTCACTTCCGTTTATCATCAATACATCTTTTTCGAGATTGGCAAAATTGGCTGCCAGCAGTGATGGAGATACGAGATGGTTCATTTAAGATAATTTTGGGCAAAGATAGAAACAAATTGCTATCCGAGGTAGGATTTCAGTATTCTGCAGCGGGTAGTGAACTGGATCCTTTTGATAGCCTTTTCCTTTATTTGTCTGACTCTTTCACGTGTCAGGCTTAGCTCCTCCCCTATCTCCTCCAGGGTGTAAGGATGCTTCATACCAAGACCGAAATATAACTTCAGGACCTTGGATTCGCGTGGAGAGAGGGTACTCAGCGCCCTTTCTATCTCATATGCAAGCGATTCATTAATAAGGTTTTTATCAGGACTGGGTGCATCAGAACTCTGGAGGACATCATACATATTATTATCCTCCTCTGAACTTATTGGAGCGTCCATACTTACTGTACGTCCATTTGTTTTCAGGGCGTTTTTAACCTCTTCAGGTATCATCTCGAGTATTTCAGCAATCTCCTGGGATGAAGGTTCTCTTTCATATTCCTGTTCAAGCCGTGCAAAAGCCCTGTTTATCTTGTTAATCGAACCGATTTTATTAACAGGAAGCCGGACGATCCTGGCCTGTTCTGCAAGAGCCTGAAGAATTGCCTGACGAATCCACCATACTGCATAAGAGATGAATTTAAATCCTCTTGTCTCATCAAAACGCTGGCCGGCTTTCATCAGACCAAGGTTACCCTCATTTATAAGATCGGGCAGACTCATTCCCTGGTTTTGATACTGTTTTGCGACTGATACAACAAAACGAAGATTCGCTTTAACAAGTTTTCTAAGAGCCTCGGTTTCTCCCTTTTTAATCCTTCTGGCGAGGACAACCTCTTCTTCAGGCGAAATAAGTTCGACTCTGCCAATCTCCTGGAGATATTTATCCAGTGACGGAGTGTCACGGTTAGTAACCTGTTTCGTTATCTTCAACTGACGCATTTAGAGGCCAGATTTTAGTTTTTCAAAGAAATTTCAGGCAATATGTACAATTTTAGTAATAAAATGCTACTATACAACATAAATTACTAATTTTTTTTTGTTAAATAATAGTTTTTTAGTAAATTGCAGAGTTATTTTACATATTGAATATCAAATTATTAATCGATTTGATAAAGTCCGTTGCATTTTTGACAGCATTTATTAGGAAATATATTAGCAATTTTATTTAATATTGCAGCGGTTTCAGGATATGTGAAGTAGTTGCAGCATAGTCCATCAGGTTAATCTTCATTTCTTGACCTGTGTATCCAACAAAATCATTAAGATCTCTTATATTCCATTTATCATTACAATATGTACGACATTCTTGAGTTAAGTAAGAAGCTGCTTCCTGAGTTAAAGGATATAGCAAAGGAACTTAAAATCAAAAAAGCAGAATCTTTGAAAAAACAGGATTTGATATACAAAATCCTTGACCAGCAGGCAATTGAAGCCACCGAAATCAATATGCCCCCAAAAATTGAAAATGATGAGATCCAGTCATCATCTGAGGTTAATAGCCAGGATTTTGATTCCGCTGTGAGACGAGGAAAACGTCCAAGGACATTAAAACCTGTTGTTAAAAGATCTAGAGAATCTGTTATGTCGGTTTCACCTGATGGTGTCAAGAGACCTGAACCACGACAGGGAGATTGGCAGGAAACGGCAAAAAAACCTGAGAATGCCGATGAGAAACCGGATCTTTTTCAAAAAACGGATCAGCTGCGTGATAATAGAAAAGTTCCGAAATGGAGAACCGACCAAAAACTTGAAGAAAAGAATGAAAGGAAGGAAAGATTTAATAGTGCTCCTGCCATCAGGTTTGAGAAAAGCAGATCCGAACCTGTGATAGATAATGCGATTCCGACACTTAATGGTGAGGCCCCTTTGGAAGAAATTAAGCCATCTGCTGATTCTTATTTCGGCGATATAACAGTTGAACAACCGGTACCGGTAAAAGAGACTCTCCAGGATGTCATCCCTGTAAAAGAAGAGAAGAAAGAAAGACCTTATGATTTTGAGGGAATAATATATAATACAGGCGTTCTTGAAATTATGCCAGACGGTTATGGGTTTCTAAGATCTCCTGACTACAATTACCTTAATTCGCCTGATGATATATACGTATCCCAGTCCCAGATAAAACTTTTCGGGCTCAAGACCGGAGATACCATCAAAGGATCAATTCGTCCACCGAAAGAGGGGGAAAAATATTTCCCGCTTATTAAAGTAGATGAGATAAATGGAAGAAGTCCCGATTTTATTAGGGACAGAGTTCCTTTCGATTTTCTTACTCCGCTTTTCCCCGATGAGAAATTTACCCTTTGCCAGCCAGGTGAGGGATCTCTGTCAGTAAGGGTAATAGATATGTTCACTCCTATCGGAAAAGGACAGCGTGGGTTAATAGTAGCACAGCCAAAAACAGGAAAAACAATTCTCCTTCAGGAGATCGCCAATGCAATAGCTAAATTTCACCCTGAAGCTTACCTGATGATATTACTTATAGATGAACGACCCGAGGAGGTCACCGATATGGCAAGAAATGTTAAGGCTGAAGTTATTGCCTCAACATTTGATGAACCTGCAGAACGTCACTGCCGTGTTGCCAATATAGTTCTGGAAAAAGCTAAACGGCTCGTTGAGTGCGGCCATGATGTGGTTATTCTTCTTGATTCAATAACCAGGCTAGCAAGAGCTTTCAATACAACGGCTCCTGCATCAGGAAAAGTATTGTCAGGAGGTGTCGACTCAAATGCTCTTCATAAGCCAAAGAGATTCTTTGGAGCTGCACGTAACATTGAAAATGGTGGATCTCTTACAATCCTTGCAACAGCACTTACTGAAACGGGATCAAAAATGGATGATGTTATCTTTGAGGAATTTAAAGGAACAGGTAACATGGAATTGCAGCTCGACCGCAAACTTTCAAACAGGAGGATATTTCCTTCAATTGATATTCCTGCTTCAAGCACCCGAAGAGAAGACCTGCTTCTGAATAAAAATATACTTCAGAAGATATGGGTATTGCGTAATTTCCTTACAGATATGAACTCCGTTGAAGCTATGGAATTTCTTCGTGACAGGTTACTGCAGGCTAAATCGAATGAAGAATTTCTTATTTCAATGAATGGTGGATAAATATCATTTTTTATGTTTTTGCACTTTATTTCAAAAACATTCTTTTAAATCATATATATAAATTACAATGGGAACAAAAAAATTTATAACATGCGACGGCAACGAGGCCGCTGCGCATGTTGCATATATGTTTAGCGAAGTTGCTTGCATATATCCTATCACACCATCTTCCACTATGGCAGAATTCGTTGATGAATGGGCTGCCAACGGATTAAAAAATATATTCGGGGAACAGGTAAAAGTTGTTGAGATGCAATCTGAAGCTGGTGCTGCCGGTGCATTACACGGAGCATTGCAGACCGGTGCATTATGCTCGACTTTCACTGCCTCCCAGGGCTTGCTTCTGATGATTCCTAATATGTACAAAATTGCAGGAGAACTTCTCCCGGGTGTTTTTCACGTTAGCGCCAGGACAGTAGCAGCTCACGCTCTTTCAATCTTCGGAGATCATAGTGATATTTATGCTACCCGTCAGACTGGTTTTGCAATGATGGCCAGCGGAAGTGTCCAGGAGATAATGGACCTTTCAGGTGTAGCACATCTTTCAGCTATCAAATCGAGAATCCCATTCCTCCATTTTTTTGATGGTTTCCGTTCATCAGCAGAGGTTCAGAAGATTGAATATCTTGAAATGGATGATCTGAAAAAACTTCTCGATCTTGATGCTCTTAAAAAATTCCGTGAAAACGCTTTGAATCCCGAACATCCCGTAACAAGAGGAACAGCACAGAACCCCGATATTTTCTTCCAGGCAAAAGAGGCGGTTAATAAATTCTACGAACCGATTCCGGATATTGTAAACTCTTATATGGCCGAAATAACAAAGCTCACCGGAAGAGAATACAAACCATTTATATTCTATGGAGCTCCCGATGCGGAAAACATCATTATTGCTATGGGATCTGTCACAGAAACCACAAAGGAAACAATTGATTATCTCAGAGCAAAAGGCGAAAAAGTCGGATTATTAAACGTACATCTTTATCGTCCTTTCTCAGCCAAATACTTTTTTGATGTATTCCCGAAATCAGTTAAGAAAATTACCGTCCTCGACCGTACAAAAGAACCCGGAGCAAACGGAGAACCTCTTTATCTGGATGTTAAAGAGATGTTCTATGACAAGCAGGAAAGACCAGTAATAGTAGGTGGTCGTTTCGGCCTGAGTTCGAAAGATACAACCCCCGGCATGATCCTTTCAGTTTTCGAGAATATGAAACTTGCTCAACCTAAGAACCGGTTTACTGTGGGTATTGTTGATGATGTTACATTCACTTCACTCCCGGTACTTCCTGAAATAAATGTGGCCCTTCCAGGCACCTATTCAGCAAAATTTTACGGACTTGGTTCCGATGGCACGGTAGGGGCAAATAAGAACTCCATCAAAATCATAGGCGACATCACTGATAAATACTGCCAGGCATATTTTGCTTATGACTCAAAAAAATCAGGTGGTATCACCACCTCACATCTGCGCTTTGGTGATAAACCGATTCGCTCCCCATACCTTGTTAACTCACCCGACTTTGTCGCTTGTCATGTTCCATCATATCTTGATAAATACGATATGCTAAAGGGGTTGAAGAAAAACGGGACTTTCCTTTTGAACTCAATCTGGGATGCTGAAGAGACAAAAAAACGGCTTCCTGACCATATGAAGAATTACCTTGCTGAAAACCATATCAACTTCTATATTATCAATGCTACACTTATTGCTGAAGAGATTGGCCTTGGAAACCGTACCAACACAATTATGCAGGCTGCTTTCTTTAAGGTGGCAAACGTGATTCCTTATGAAAAAGCCGAATCTGAGATGAAGGTGGCCATTTATAAGAGCTATGGCAAAAAAGGTGAAGATGTTGTTATTATGAACAATGCTGCCGTAGATAAAGGAAGTAATGTTATAAAGGTTGAGATCCCTGCAGAATGGGCAGGTATTAAAGTATCAAAAGCTGTTGACACACGTGATATTCCAGAATTTATACGTGATGTTATGGAACCTATAAACAGCATGAAAGGTGATGATCTTCCTGTAAGCGTATTTGCCGGCAGAGAAGATGGAACTTTCCCATCCGGCACTTCACAATATGAAAAACGCGGCATCGCAGTCAATGTTCCCGAGTGGCAACCTAATGAATGTATTCAGTGTAACCAGTGTTCTTATGTTTGTCCTCATGCAGTTATTCGTCCCTTCCTTTTAACTGAGGAAGAATTAGCTAATGCACCGGCGGGAACAAATACAATACAGGGGATCCCCGGCGTTCTGAAACAATACCAGTTCAGAATTCAGGTTAGTGTACTTGACTGTACAGGTTGCAGCAACTGTGCTGATGTATGTCCTTCAAAGAAAAAGGCACTGATCATGAAACCACTTGAATCGCAGCTTGAAGAGGTTAATCGCTGGACCTACATGCATGAGAAAGTTGGTTATAAAGATACAGTTGTAGACAAATTTGTTAATGTTAAGAACAGCCAGTTTGCCCAGCCACTCTTCGAATTCTCAGGCGCCTGCGCAGGTTGCGGTGAAACACCTTATATCAAGTCAATTACACAGCTTTTTGGTGAGAGGATGATAGTTTCGAATGCAACAGGATGTTCTTCAATTTATGGCGGCTCTGCTCCTTCAACTCCATATACACATAATAAAAATGGATTGGGTCCGGCATGGGCTAACTCATTGTTTGAAGACAATGCTGAATACGGACTTGGCCTGGCTCTTGGAACCAATAAATTAAGAGACCGTATCGCACTCCGGATGAATGAAGCTCTCACAAATGGTTCAACACATGCAGAGACTAAAGCTGCTTTTGAAGAATGGCTCAAAGGAAAAGATAATGCAGAAGCTTCAAAAATTGCATCTGCAAAAGTGATTGAAGCCTGCAATAAAGATAAATCAGACATGGCCAGTGAGATACTGAGCCTTAAGCAATACCTGGTTAAAAAATCGCAATGGATCTTTGGCGGCGACGGATGGGCTTACGATATAGGCTTTGGAGGTCTTGACCATGTTATTGCCTCGGGTGAAGATGTTAACATTCTTGTTATGGATACTGAGGTTTACTCCAATACCGGAGGTCAGGCTTCAAAATCAACACCGGCCGGAGCTGTTGCTAAATTTGCTGCTTCAGGAAAAAAAATCCGTAAGAAAGACCTTGGCATGATGGCTATTAGTTACGGATATGTTTATGTTGCACAGGTTGCAATGGGATCTAATAATTCGCAGTATTTCAAAGCTATCAAAGAAGCAGAAGCATTTCCCGGGCCTTCACTCATCATCGCTTACTCACCATGTATTAGCCATGGACTCAGAGACGGCATGGGAAGGACCCAGACTCAGACAAAAGATGCGGTTGCAGCAGGATACTGGCATATGTACAGGTATAATCCTCTTCTTGAAGCTGAAGGAAAGAATCCATTCATACTCGACTCAAAAGAGCCTGACTGGTCCAAATTCCAGGATTTCCTGAATACTGAAGTACGCTATACCTCTCTGGTTAAAGCCTTCCCCGGCGAAGCTGAAATACTATTTAAAGCTGCCGAAGAGAACGCAAAATGGAGATACAAATCGTACCAGAGAATGGCTGCTATGGAATATGCGGCCCCCGTCGCTGAGGTGAAAGCAGAATAGTTATATTCGTACTTTTGCTCCCTGTTAAAATTTATGGGAAGGATAATAGGAATAGACTATGGTGTGAAAAGGATCGGGCTTGCCGTAACAGATCCCCTGAAGATTTTTGCTTCACCTCTGATTACAGTTAGTCCCGGGGAGTTTGACAACTATATAAAAGATTATCTTAAAACCGATGAGGTGGATGCTTTCGTCATCGGGTATCCGGTAAAGATGAACAACCAGCCCAGTGAATCTGTTACTTACATTAATCCATTTATAAAAAAGCTTAAGAAAACATACCCCGAAAAACATATCTATCTTGCAGATGAAAGATTTACATCCCAAATGGCTATGAGGACAATGGTCGAAGGAGGGGTGAAAAAAAAAGGCAGACAGGATAAATCGATTGTTGACAAGATAAGTGCTTCCATTATTCTTCAGTCTTTCCTCGACAACAGATCTAACAGAACAGAAAACAATAAACAGAAATGACTTATCCTATTGTTGTATATGGGCATTCAGTATTAAGAAAGGTCTCGGAGGAGATTAAAAAAGACTATCCGGGGCTCAATCAATTGATTGAAGACCTCTTTGAGACTATGTATAACTCAGAAGGGCTTGGCCTTGCAGCACCACAGATCGGAAAGTCAATAAGATTATTCGTAATCGACGGGAAACCGGTAGCAGAAGATGAACCATCTCTCGCCGACTTTAAGAAAGTATTCATAAATGCTCATATCACCGAAAGATGCGGAGAACTTCAACCCATGAATGAAGGGTGTTTAAGCATTCCTAATTTAAGGGAAGAAGTTATGCGTGAGTCACATATAAGGATGAATTATTATGACGAAAACTGGCTCCATCATGATGAGGTGTTTGATGGTTATAAAGCAAGAATAATCCAGCATGAGTATGATCACCTCGACGGTATCCTTTTTACAGATAAAGTCAGTCCTCTCAGAAGAAGACTCCTGAAAGGCAAACTTACTGCTATCAGCAAAGGTAATTTTGAAGCCGATTACAAGACGATACTACCTGGGCAGAAGATAAAATAAGTAAAAGAAGTGCCTGAAGTTTGGAGTGCCTGGAGTGCCTAAAGTACTTAGCGACAACAGGCTAACTTCAACTGTTTAACCTGTTCAACCCCTTCAACTTTTCAACATTTTAACTTTAGGCACTCTAGACTTTAGCTCACTCCAAACTTTTTTCTTAACTTTATATGGTCTCATTAGCTGCAGACGGTGCTACATAAAGAAATTCCGTTTCTTCGTATTGGCCTGCCGTTATGTGCCGGAATTATTTCAGGCCTTTATATCAAACCGGGGAACATCTTCCCGGTAATAGCTTGTATTATCATTATTTTTGGATTTTCATTCAGCCTGTTCTTCAACAGGAATCAGACCAACCTGGTTTTTGGCTATGCCCTTACAATTTCGCTTTTTATGTGCGGTCTGATTCTTTACACCTTTGAAAAAAACAGTTTGTCGATCCTTAAACCTGAGAAGACCCTCTTTATTGCCACTCTTTCAGACTATCCTGAAGAGAAGAAAAATAGCTTCAGGCTGACAGTAAAACTTAATAGTAGAATTGAGGGGGATATTTCTGAAGCTGTAAAAGGATCTCTTGTATTATACAATAAAAAAGATTCAGCAATGACCCCATTCCTGCCAGGCGATATACTGATTGTCCATTGCACACCTGTTGAAATTGCTAATAAAGGTAATCCCTGTGAATTTGATTACAGATCTTTCATGGAACATCAGGGAATCAGATACTATGCTTTTACCAGCAGTCATGATATTATTAGTCACATTATTCCTGTTCACAGAAAACTGATTCACAAAGCATTGATCATCAGGGAGAAGATCATCTGGATGTTCAGAGAGTGCGGTATCACAGGTGAAAGGCTGGCACTGGTAGCCGCGATTACACTCGGACAGAAGAGTATGCTGGATCCTGAACAAAAGCTCAATTTTATTAAGGCCGGAGTTATGCATATTATGGCTGTTTCGGGCCTCCATGCCGTGATCCTGAGTTTGTTTATTTTCAATCTTCTGTTTTTTATGAAACGAAGATTCAATACACTCAGGATAGTAATAACAATTCTGATCCTCTGGTCATTTGCATTTGTGACAGGACTGACTCCTTCAGTACTAAGAGCAACCCTTATGTTCTCATTTCTTCAGGCTGGTAAACTGATGAAGAGACCTGTAAACGGAATAAACTCGGTGCTTGCATCGGCTTTTGTTCTTATACTGATCAGACCATCTGTAATATTCGACGCCGGATTCCTGCTTTCATATTCAGCTGTGATTTATATAATCTGTTTTTACCAAGACTTTTACCTGATCCTGCATTTTAAAAACTGGTTCGCAGACAAAATATGGCAATCGGCAGCTGTAACCATTGTGGCCCAAGCAGGTACGCTCCCACTGACAATAATGCTGTTCAACAGGTTCCCTGTTTACTTCATCCTTGCAAATATTACAATAGTGCCGCTCTCGAATTTGCTGATAATAACCGGGTGCCTTGTCCCGATGTTTTTCCATGTTCATTTTTTTTCACGATTTCTGGCTCTGATCCTTAATTTTCTGACCGGACTGACTGAGTCGCTTACGTCGTACGCCGCTTCACTTCCATATTCGACAATTGAAAATATTGGTTCAACAACTTTTGAATGTATTCTGCTTACCGCTACAATATTTCTCTTCAGCCATTTCCTGTTAAAAAGAAGATCTTTCCCTCCCTTTTACCCGCTTCTTTTGTTGATCCTGTTTTTATTTGCCGGTACAGTCAGGGACATTGCTTCTAAAACAACGAATGAGTTAATAATATACAATACGCCAGGTTCATCAACGATCGGAATCAGAACCGGTAAAACTCTTAATCTCTTTTCCGATACGTTATTAGCCGGACCTGAAGTAAAAAGACATTGTGCAACGTTGGGTCTTAGAATAAAACCTGCAAAACTTGTAAACAAATTCTACCTTATCAGAGCAGGCGGGGAAAAAATACTTATCACCAGTATTTTAAACAATGAGATTGTTCAGAATTTTGTCCCTGATATCGTGGTTCTCACGGGCCCAAGACCTGATATTGAAAAGGATTTGAATTTGAGGTATCATCCGGAAACAGTAATTATTTCATCAGAAGCGACTTCAGGTTTTCGTATCCCTGAACAGGTTCTCCTAGATGGGATAGACTCTGTTCATTTTGTTAGAAAGTCAGGGGTATTTATCAGAAGGATATGACCGGTTAGTAAATAAAAGTGGTAAAAAACTTGAGTATTAAGGGATTTATCTCTTATTTTGTCATGTTTTTTCAATAAAATTTTAAATGAGAATAGTAATTGCAGGCGCAGGTGAAGTTGGGACCCATCTGGCCAAGATGTTATCGAATGAAAATCATGAAATTATTCTTATCGATCCTGAAGAGGCCCGGCTGAAACCAATAGACAGTTCTCTCGATGTTCTGACATATGAAGGATCCGCCACATCAGTGAAGATATTACAGGATTCTTTGAGTAAAAAGACCGACCTGTTTATCGCTGTGACTCATTCCGAAGATACCAATATAACCGCATCTATTCTCGCCAAGCGATTTGGAGCAATTAAAACAATAGCCCGCATTGACAATCTCGACTATCTTGAACATTCCACCCTGGAATTCTTTAAATCAATCGGTGTGGACTCCCTGATTTATCCCGAACTGATTGCAGCACGAGAAGTTCTAGGACTGCTTCATGAAACAGGATCAACTGAATTCATGGAGTTTTCGGGTGGTAAGCTGGCAATGTACGTTCAGAAACTTGATGAGAAGGCACCTATTCTGAATAAAAGTCTTCAGGAGATTTCTGTAAGCAACAGAACTGAAAAGTACAGAGCTGTAGCGATAAAAAGAAATGCCGTAACAATTATCCCAAGAGGAAATGAGCACTTTCAGTTAGGAGATGTAGTCTTCGTTATCTCAACACACGAAGGAATAGATGAAATGATGAAGACATCAGGCAAAGAAAATTTTGAAGCTAAAAGTATCATGATACTCGGAGGCAGCAGGATAGGCAAACACGTTGCCATATATCTGCAGAAAACATGCGAAGTCAAGCTGATAGATTCAAATATTGAAAGATGTGAAGATCTTGCGGAAATCCTCGATAATACCCTGATAATTAATGGTGATGGCAGAAATGTTGACCTGCTTGAACAGGAAGGGATAACAAAAATGGATGCCTTTGTGGCAGTTACAGGTAATTCAGAAACAAATATACTCTCATGTCTTCTGGCAAAAAGGATGGGTGTTAAGAAGACTATTGCTGAAGTTGAGAATATGGAATTCATAAATCTTGCAGAAAACACCGGTATCGATACAATTATCAATAAAAAGATATCGGCAGCCAGCAGGATTTTCAGGCATACTACTAATCCTAATGTGACCCAGGTTAAATACATGACAGGAACTGATGCAGAAGTTATCGAGTTTAATGTTCCTGCAAACTCAAAAATTACAAAGGGTACTCTCAGGAGTATTGATTTTCCTAAAGACGCTATCGTTGGAGGTGGAACCAGAGATGGCGAGCCATTTATTGCTACGGGCGATACAATAATTCAAGCTAATGATAAGGTCGTCGTATTTACATTGCCATCAGCCTACGAAAAGCTTTCTAAATACTTTACCTAACTAGTTATGATCAACTTCAGGCTAATAGCCAGGGCTTTCAGCCTGGTGCTCATTGTTGAAGGTTTGTTCATGCTGGTCTCTGCAGGTGTTTCCTTATTATACCACGAGCATGCAGCATCTTCTTTCTTTTATTCTTCACTTATTTCAATTGTTACAGGGGTATTGGTTTTCACTCCTCTACGAAATGAAGAAAGGATTTTTGGAAACAGGGAAGGTTATATTATTGTAACAGGCATCTGGCTTATTTTCAGCATTTTCGGAACTTTGCCATTTTTAATCAGCGGCTCAATAAAAAGCTTCGGTGATGCCTTTTTCGAGTCAATGTCAGGATTTACAACAACCGGAGCTACTATTCTTAGAGATATTGAATCCATGCCTCACGGGATACTCTTCTGGAGAAGTCTTACACAGTGGCTTGGAGGAATTGGCATAATATTTATCTCGCTTTCTGTTTTTCCGGCGTTTAAATCATTCAATATCCAGATTTCTGCTTCTGAATTTTCAGGGCAACCA
>Ga0315273_10005055_pt1 | contig 16270 bp, 14 predicted proteins | sample YL17G02_0_MG_FD_205753 | JGI IMG/M metagenome (GOLD analysis project Ga0315273, IMG submission 205753) | Sediment microbial communities from Yellowstone Lake, YNP, Wyoming, USA - YL17G02_0 | ecosystem: Environmental > Aquatic > Freshwater > Lake > Sediment | place: USA: Wyoming | collected... | reverse complement strand
CCGGAACAAAATAAAGAATTTTCCGACCATTATTTGGAAGTTCCGTTTGATTTGTCGGAGGTAATGTTTATCGCTACCGGCAATCTTCTCGAAACCGTTCCCCCCGCCTTAAGAGACAGGATGGAAGTTCTTAGGTTTCCGGGTTATACGGAGGATGAAAAATTGCATATTGCCAAGGATTTTTTATGGCCGAAGCAGCTTCGCCTGCACGGTTTGGAAAACCGGAAACTCATCCTTACCGATGAAGCGATAAGGGAAATTATTAATCGCTACACGCGTGAGGCGGGGGTAAGGGATTTGGAAAGAAATTTGGCGACTGTATGTAGAAAAATTGCCAGGTTGTGTGCCGAAAATAAGAAATTCAGCAAGAAAATCGGTACTGAGGGCATTCATAAATTTCTGGGACCTCAGCAATATTCATCCTTAATTGCCGAAAAAACGGACGAGGTTGGTATGTCGACCGGTCTGGCCGTCACCGAAGCAGGCGGGGAGATTCTTTTTATTGAAATTGCTTTGATGCCCGGGAAAGGAAAATTGACTTTAACGGGGCAACTGGGGGAGGTTATGCAGGAATCGGCCAAAGCGGCTTTCACTTGGGCTAAATCGCACTATCAGGAGTTGGGACTAAAACGCGATTTTGCGGCCAATTTGGACGTTCACGTCCACGTACCCCAGGGGGCCGTGCCCAAAGACGGTCCTTCGGCCGGAACGGCTATTTCAACCGCGCTTGTGTCGGCTTTAACCGGTCTGCCGGTCAGAAGGAACGTTGGGATGACCGGCGAGATTACTTTAAGGGGAAGGGTCCTTGAAATCGGAGGGGTTAAAGAAAAAGTGATTGCCGGGCACCGAGCCGGTCTAAAAACGATAATTTTGCCAAAGGATAACGAAAAGGACATGGAAGATATTCCGAAGGCTGTTAAGAAAGACATAAAATTTGTTTATGTAACCAAATTATCCGAAGTCTTGGGCGTAGCCATGAAAGCCTGGCCGCCTAAGTCGGCCGGCAAAAAACAAAAAGCTATTTCTTTCCCCACTCTTTTAGCCGCGAATTAGGTTTTCAGCCTCAAATTTGGTAAAATATGAGCCAGGGCCCCATCGTCTACAATGTGCCTTTGCACAGTGCTATACGATAGAGCCGAAGGCTCTCGCCAAGTCCGCTTGGCCCCATCGTCTAGTGGTCTAGGACACCAGGTTCTCATCCTGGTAACCTGGGTTCGAGTCCCAGTGGGGTCACTATCTTTCGCTGAAGCTACAGATAGCAAGCTATGTTTTACACTTACATCCTTCGAAATGAGATTACGGGAAGGTATTACATCGGCTTTACTCCAGATTTGAAAAACCGAATAAAGAAACATCAATTTGGCAAAGTACAGTCAACAAAATCCAATTTAAATTATAAGCTTGAATGGTATTGTGCATTTAAAACACAAAAACAGGCCTTGGAATTTGAAAGATATCTAAAAACTGGCTCTGGAATAGCATTTATGAAAAAGAGGTTTTTCAAATCTGATCGGGTAGCTTTGGCGAAAGATATTAATTTAGTTGCCACCAACTCCTCGAAGCTTTAGCGAAGTGGAGTCCCAGTGGGGTCACTCGCTTGCAGCTCGTTCTTCCACAGACTCGATAATGCACAAGTAAGGAATTACGGCAGAAGTCTATATAGTCTGATTGCTTAGACCCGTTCGACCTTGCTCAGGTCTTCAAGTCCGAGGTCGCTCAGATTCGAGGAGGTCACCCTGAGTGAAATCGAAGGGTTGACAATGTCACATTGGAGAGATACAATTCTCGAGTATTATAGAGTAAACTCCCTCCTAATATTTCCGAACAGAAAAAGGGCGGGAGATTTTTTAAGGAGTATGAAAAACCAAAAACAGGTACAAATGACCCAAGAAGGTTATGAAACTCTATCGAAAGAGTTGGGGGAACTTGTGGAAACAAAAAGGCCCAAGCTGGTCGAGCGCTTGGCTTTTGCCAGACAACAAGGCGATCTGGCCGAAAATAGCGACTATATTAATGCCAAAGAAGAGTTGGAATTTTTAGATGGCCGAATAGGAGAGTTGGAGGAGGTTTTAAAAACAGCCTTAATAGTTAATAGTGATAAGCACAAGAAACTCAATGATGGAATTGCCCTTGGGACAATCGTAACCCTGAAAGTTAATGGTGGTAAACACGTTTATGAAATCGTTGGCGAGTGGGAAGCAGACCCTGTTAACAAGAAAATTTCTCATGAATCTCCGCTCGGTCGTGCCTTGGTTGGCAAAAAAATTGGCGAAAAGGTAGAAGTCGAAGCTCCGGCCGGCAAAGTTGCATACGAAATCCTCGCAATAGAGTAATCCCTTTGCTACAATGGCCTCAAGGTGTACTGGGCAGACAGAATAGCTAAACAAATAATCGACTCCGACAAATACAAGCCATATTGGGTGGATGATATGAAAACCCCGTCGGGATTTGCTCATGTGGGTTCTCTGCGGGGCCCGATAATTCATAGCCTCATATATAGAGCTTTAAAGGACGCAGGCGCCAAAGCCAAATATACATTTGTTATCAACGATTTTGACCACGCTGATGAACTTCCTCCGGAATTTAAGGATAGGCTCAAAGAATATATGGGATTCCCGCTTCGCAAAATCCCTTCGCCAATTAAAGGCCACGATAGCCTTGGTAGCCTTTTGGCAGATGACTTTAATAAATCTATGGCCGAGCTTGGGGTTGAGGCAGAAATTTTATCTTCTTGGGATATGTATCACCAAGGAAAATTTGACGAGGTTATAAAGGAAGCCCTAGACAATAGCGAAAAAATCCAGGATATTTATCAAAAAATTTCGGGTAGCAGAAAAAAAGATGCCGGTTGGCTTCCCTTCCAGGTGGTCTGCGAAAAATGCGGCAAAGTAGGAACTACCCGCGTATATGAATGGAACGGTAAAGAAGTTGCCTATAAATGCGAGCCCAATATGGTAACTTGGGCTCAAGGTTGTGGCCACGAGAGTAAAATTTCTCCTTTCGGAGGCAATGGAAAGCTTCCTTGGAAAGTAGACTGGGCAGCCCATTGGAAGGTTCTAGGGGTAACTATAGAAGGAGCAGGCAAAGATCACGCCTCCGCCGGAGGTTCTTATGATATTGCTTTCGCTATTTGCGAGGAAGTGTTTAAATATCCCCACCCGTATAAACTTCCTTATGAATTCATCTTAATAGGTGGCAAAAAGATGTCTTCTTCCAAGGGATTGGGGTTAAAGGCTCACGATTTAACAAACATATTGCCTTCTTCTTTAGCAAGATTCCTTTTCGCCAGAAGCGATTATAGGGAACAGACCAATTTCGATCCTATGGAAACAATGGCCATACCCGACCTTTTTGATGAATACGACAGAGCTTGGCAAGAGTATGTCGGGGGAAGTGAGGAGACTTTGGCAAGAGCATTCGAACTCTCGCAGATAAATGAGATTCCCGAGAAAAAGAATATATTTCTACCAAGGTTTCGGGACGTTGCCAATTACTTGGAACAACCGAATGTTGATTTGATAAAAAAATTCGAAGAGGTAAAAGGCGAAAGTTTTAGCGAAGAAGAAAAGAAAATACTTGATGAAAGAGTAAAATATGCCAAGATTTGGCTTGCCAAATATGCCCCCGAAGAAGCAATATACGAAATGCTCAGTAGCCTTCCTGATGGTTTAAAATTAGACGATAAAGAAAAAGAATTTTTGGCTAAGGTTGCAAATTTAATTGAGAAAGAAAGCGATGCCGAGAACCTTCAACAGGCAATTTATTCTTTGACCAAAGATATGAAACTTGACACAAAAAAAGCTTTTGCTTCTATTTATCAAGTTCTAATCGGAAAAGACCACGGGCCGAAAGCGGCCTGGTTATTGCTCTCTTTGCCCAAAGAGCGTGTAGTTAAGCGCTTAGAGGAGGTAGCAAAATGACCCGAGCACAAGCCCATAAGTTACTTCTGGCCCACATGACCCAGACGAATTTGATTAGGCATTGCTATGCGGTTGAGGCAGTAATGAAATCTTTAGCCCTTCGGTTAAACCCCGGACTAAATAAACCCGCGACCGATGAGATAGTCGAAAAATGGGGGATTGTCGGTCTTCTACACGACGGGGATTATGAAGAAACGAAACTGACACCCGAAAAGCATACTTTGGTTATGGCTGATTTACTTAAAAAAGAGGGGGTAACAGACAAAGAAATATTAGATGCCATTTTATCTCATAATTATGCCCATACCGGGCAAAATCCGCCGAAAAATAATTTGGAATGGGCGCTTTACTGTTGCGATGAGCTTACCGGATTTATTGTGGCCATTACCCTGGTTAGACCGGATAAAAAGCTCTCTTCGGTCGGAATTCAATCTGTTTTGAATAAATGGGACGAAAGGGCTTTTGCGGCCGGGGTTAAAAGGGAACAGATAAAAGAGTGCGAGGGCCGCTTGGGGATTCCACTTCAGGAATTTATTCAAACAGCCCTTTTTGCCATGCAAGGAATATCCGATGATTTAGGATTATAGATTATAATTAAATTTAATGTTGGACATTCAATACATTCGCGAAAATACGGAAAAAGTTAGAAAGGGAGTTAGCGACAAACAATTTGACCCGGGTTTGGTCGATAAAGTCTTGGAACTTGATAAGAAAAGAAGAGAACTGATTGTCGAAATCGAGGGGTTACGCTCAAGACGAAATCAATTGGCGAGTGAAGGAAAACCCTCCGACGCTAAAGCTATGGAGGGCAAGAAAATAAAGGAGGAGCTCAAAGTTAAAGAACCGGTCTTAGCTAAAGCAGAAGAAGAATATAAAGAAATCCTCAATCAAATACCCAACATTCCCTCGCCGGATGCTCCGGTCGGACAAAATGAAAAGGATAATAAAGAAATAAGAAAATGGGGAGAACCCAAGAAATTTGATTTTAAACCCCTTGACCATCTAGAACTCGGAAAATCATTGGGAATCTTGGATTTCGAAACAGGAGCCAAGGTGGCGGGTTCCCAATTTTATTTTTGGTACAAAGAGGGTGCCCTTTTGGAGCTTGCTTTGGTCCAATATGCCATGGAGCTTTTGGCCAAAGAAGGTTTTACTCCGGTCATCACGCCCGATTTGGCCAAGTCGAGATATTATCTTGGTACGGGCTATGTACCTAAAGGAAACGAAGCCCAAACTTATGAAATTAAGGATGAGGATTTGGGTTTAATTGCCACGGCGGAAGTAACCTTGGCGGGAAAACACGCCGATGAAGTGATTAACGGGGCGGATCTTCCCTTGAAATATATTGGCTACTCGCACTGTTTTCGTAGGGAAGCCGGAGCTTACGGAAAATATTCGAAAGGGCTTTATAGGGTGCATCAATTTACCAAGGCCGAGATGTTTATTTACTGCACTCCCGAAGAATCGGATAAATACCACCAGCATATTTTGGAAATGGAAGAAAAAATTTATCAAGGATTGGGGCTTCCCTATCGGGTCGTGGAAATGTGTACGGGGGATTTGGGAGCGATGGCAGCCAGAAAATTCGATATCGAAGTTTGGATGCCGACCCGGGGGGAATATGGAGAAGTGACTTCGACTTCCAATTGTACGGACTATCAGGCCAGAAATTTAAACATAAAATTTAGGCGTAAAAACGGGGAAAATGAATACGTCCATATGCTTAATGGAACTGCCATTGCGACTTCGAGGACGCCTTTGGCTATTTTGGAAAATTATCAGGAGAAAGACGGTTCGGTTGTTGTCCCCGAAGTTCTTCGTAAATGGGTGGGGAAAGATAAAATAACCTAAAATTTACTTTTGGCCCACATTTTGGTTTTTTCGGCAAAGCCCATAAGCGTGAGCAGTGTCGGGGTTCAGTTTGTTTAATTCTTCCACCACTTTTGCTCTAATTTCACTCGTATCGACTATTTCGAGGTTTTTACCAACTAGCCAAGTTTCAACATTAGTTGCTACCTTTAGGGCTTCATCGGGAGTAGCTAAAGATCGAATTATACTTGCCATTAGCCTTTTCGTGTCGTAATCTGCAATTTCTCCGTTATCTCTTCGCACTTTAAACATAATTCACTTCTAGTCGTCTAATCCTATTATATGCTTTTTGGCCAAAGAGGAAAATTTAGCACTGGTTAAGTTCTCTTAAGGCGTCTTTGGCTATCCACTGAGCTGATTTTGAATCGATTTTTAATATTTCTTCAGCCGTTTTTAGCGCTTCTTTTTTGAGGCCGGGTCGCATTTTTCCGATTTGTCTAAGAGCCCAATTGACGGCCTTTTTGACAAAATTCCGCTCATCGGTGGCGTATTTTTTAATCAAAGGAAAGAAAGGTAAAAATTGCGAATCATTGGCCCTTTTATCGTGCCAGACGAGGCAAGCCATTAGGGCAAAACCGGCTCGCCTTTCGAATTCCGGCTCTCTTTTTGTCCACTCGATGGCTTTTTTATAAGCAAACGGGGTTTTATCAAATAAGTTCATACAAACCTGATCGCAGACATCCCAGGAATCGAAACCGACGATCCAGGCATCCATTTGCTTTTCGGTTACTAATTTTGGATCGTCAATCATCCCGGCCAGAATTTTTGCTTCGTGATAACCGGAGCCATAAAGCTGTCCGGCCAAAATGTGGATATCGGGAGAGGTTTTTTTAATGTCTTTGGCCAGTTTTCTTAGAAACGGTATGGAAATACCAAAAGTTTTTTCGGGATTTATTCCAAATCGAGCCATACCCTCGACGTTTTTTGGATTGGCATTTTTCTTAAGAATACTAATTACGACTTGATATTCCATTAAGTATACTAAGACTTCTTTACCCTAAAATACTTTTTTCCTCTTAATTTTTCCGGCAGGTATGACTCGGTAGGATATTTTTCATAACCCTCGCCGTAGCCGACTTCTTTCATAAGTTTAGTAACCGGGTTTCTGATTTTTAGGGGAACCGGCAGGTTGCCATATCGTTTAACGTCGTCGAGCGCCCTAAAGTAGGCATCATAGGCACTTCTGTCTTTTTTAGCCAAGGCCAAGTAAACGACTCCGTGGGCCAGATTTTCCTGACATTCGGGATAGCCGATTGTCTCACAAGCCCTAAAAACTTCATTGGCGATAACTATTGCAGTTGGTTGAGCCATGCCGATATCTTCCGAAGCAAAAACGACCATTCGCCTCGCTATATATAAGGGGTCCTGGCCGGATTCAATCATGCGGGCCAGATAATAAAGGGCGGCATCCACGTCCGACGCCCGCATAGATTTAATAAAAGCAGAGATGACATTGAAATACTCCTCGCCTCTTTTGTCGAAGGTAAGCTGTCGTCTTTGTAAGGCTTGTTCGATATCCGAAGTTTGTAATAGCCGGCTTGCTGCCAGCGATTTGGCAATTTCCATAGTATTAAGAAGGACACGGGCGTCGCCGTTTGCCGACTCGAGAAGAAAATCTAAAGCTTCCTTGGTAATTTTTACTTTGAGATACGCTTGCGCCCGGGCAATTATTTTATTCAATTCTTTGGTCTCAAGTACTTTAAGGATAAGGACGCGTGTACGTGATAGAAGAGGTCCGATTATTTCGAAAGAGGGGTTTTCGGTTGTGGCTCCGACTAAGGTTATATCGCCCCGCTCAACGAACGGAAGCAGTTTGGCTTGCTGGGCCTTATTATACCTATGAATTTCGTCGATGACGACGACCGGGGGAAAAAGATTTCCCTTTTTCATTATCTTTTCGATATCCTTAATGGAAGAGGAAACGGCGGAGAATTCGAAATATTCTCTTTTTAGGTCACCGGCAATAATTCTGGCCAGAGTTGTTTTCCCCGACCCGGGCGGACCCCAGAAAATTAAAGAGGGAAAAAAACCGGTCCCCTTTGCACTTTTTAGTAATTTTCTAATAACCCCCGAGGGGCCGACTAAATGCTTTTGTCCGACAAATTCGGCCATTTTATTGGGTCTTAGAAGTTCGGGAAGAGGCGTTGTTTCCATGGTCAATTATTATACCCCCTGCCCGCAATGTTACGCTCGCCCGAAACGCTGTATCGACCGTGAGCGGGCATAGCGTTGCAGGCGCGGGAAGAAAATCCGAAGTAACCCCCCGCATAATATTTAAGAGGGGTAAAGTATAATCAAAAGAAATGTTGGGCGTAAAAATATTGGAGGAGAAAACTTCACTCATAAACGGCAAAGTCAGCGTTGTTAAAAGCCTGGGGCTGGGGACTTATATTCAGGTTGCTAACCTGACGCAATCAGGCGGGGTTGTTTATGGGGTTTGGAAACAGACGCTTTCCCATATACGAAATACAAATCCCAAAATACAGAGAGTTCTGATTCTTGGACTGGGCGGAGGAAGTGCGGCCAAATTGGTTCAAAAATATTGGCCGAAAGCGAAAATTACCGGAGTGGATATAGACCCCGTAATGGTTGAAATGGGCAGGAAATATCTGGGCTTGGAAAATGTCGAGACTGTTATTGAAGATGCACAGGATTTTTTATCAGCTAACAGTCATCAGTCACCAGATATTAAGTATGATTTAATCCTCATCGATTTATATGTCGGCGATGAAGTTCCCGCAAAGTTCGAAACTGATAACTATATACACCTTGTAAGATCGTGTCTTGAAAGGGGTAGGGTGGCGGTTTTTAATCGGCTCTACTTTGGAGAAAAAAGAAGCCAGGCGGTCAAATTTGGCGAAAAATTGGATAAAAATTTCCCCAAAGTTGAAAGATTTTTTCCCGAAGCCAATATTATGTTTATATGCTTCGCTTAAATCCCCATTCTGCTACAATTTAAGGAGACAAGGGAGTAGAATAAAAACTTCGTATGTTTAATCTTTTTTCAAAGCTACTGGACGTTAATCAGAAAGAAATCAATCGACTCCAAAAGGTAGTCGACAGAATTAACAGCTATACCGATAAAGCCAAGAAACTGAAAGACAAAGATTTTTTGGAAAAGACGAAGGAATTTAAGGAAAGAATTGCCAAGGGCGAAGACTTTGCCGATATTTTGCCCGAAGCCTTTGCCGTAGTCCGTGAAGCTTCCGACCGTGTCCTTGGGCTTAGACATTTCGACGTTCAATTAATGGCCGCGGCTGCCCTTTTTGAGGGAAAAGTTGCGGAACAGAAAACCGGAGAAGGAAAAACCTTGTCGGCTGTTCCCGCCTTATATTTAAGAGCTTTAGCCGGTAAAGGGGTTCATTTGGTGACGGTTAACGATTATTTGGCTCGACGGGATGCCGGTTGGAATGCCCCGATTTTTCATCTCTTGGGTTTATCGGTTGGCTCGATTATTCAGGAGACCAAATCGTTTGTTTATGATCCCGAACATAATGACCCCAGCCACGGTGACGAAAGGCTTGCCCACTTAAGACCTGCCTCTAGAAAAGAAGCCTACGAAGTCGATATTACTTATGGAACAAATAACGAGTTTGGATTTGATTATCTTAGGGACAATATGGTTTCGACTTTGGAGGAGATGGTTCAGAGGGGACATTATTTTGCCATTGTTGATGAGGTCGACTCGGTTTTAATCGATGAGGCGCGGACGCCTCTTATTATTTCAGCTCCCGATATGGAACCGACGGATAAGTATTTCAAGTTTGCGGGTCTAATTGAAAAGCTTAATTCCGACACAGATTATTCGATTGACGAAAAAGTGCGCAGTGCCTCCCTCACAGAGAGGGGAATTGAGCGGGTTGAGAAAATTTTGGGCATTGATAACCTTTATGAGAAGGATTTTTCCTCGATTCACCATATCGAAAACGCTTTGCGCGCTCGTACTCTTTATCTAAAAGACCGCGATTATGTAATCAAAGATAATCAGGTAATTATCGTTGACGAATTTACGGGGAGATTAATGATGGGTAGGCGCTGGAGCGACGGACTCCATCAAGCGGTTGAAGCCAAAGAGCAAGTTCCAATTCAGCAGGAGAGCAAAACCCTGGCTACTATTTCTTTCCAAAATTACTTCAGGATGTATGAACACCTTTCCGGAATGACCGGAACGGCCGCAACTGAGGCGGAGGAGTTCAGAAAGATATATAAACTCGACGTAGTTGTCGTTCCCACCAATAAACCGATGGTCAGAAAGGACGAAGCCGACGTAGTTTATAAAACCATCAGGGCAAAATACGGGGCGATTGTTGCCGGAATTGAGGAAAGGTATCAAAAGGGCCAACCGGTTTTGGTTGGAACTACTTCGATCGAAAAGAATGAAATTATTTCCGAGTACTTAAAACGAAAAAGGATTCCCCATAACGTTCTTAATGCCAAAAATCATGAGAGGGAAGCTATGATAATTGCCGAGGCCGGGAATCCCAAAGCAGTGACGGTGGCTACCAACATGGCCGGACGAGGTGTCGATATTGTTCTGGGCGGGGCGATACCGGAAAAGAAATTGGGAGCAAAAGAATTTAAGAAATGGGAAGAGGCGCATGAACAAGTGGTGAATGCGGGCGGCTTGCATGTAATAGGAACGGAAAGACACGAAGCCAGGCGGGTTGATAATCAGTTGCGCGGACGCTCCGGCCGCCAAGGTGACCCCGGTTCTTCCCAATTTTATCTTTCCTTGGAGGATGATTTAATGCGCATTTTTGGAGGAGGGCAAATCAGTTCTTTGATGGATAGGCTTAAGCTTCCGGAAGATGCGCCGATTGAAAATCCGCTCATTTCCAAAGCCATCGAGCAGGCGCAGGTTAAGGTCGAGGGTTTCAATTTTGACATTAGAAAAAATTTGGTTGAGTTTGACGACGTCGCTAACCAACAAAGAGATATTGTCTATAAATTAAGAAGACGGGTATTGGATTCGGATAATCTAAAAGACGAAGTAATTGGCAAACTAAAAAATCAAGTCGAGCGCATAATGCTTTTGTCTTGGCCGGAGGGAGAGGCAACCCCCAATTACGAGAGACTCACGGTTGGACTATTGGATATTGTTCCTTTCGACGACGCTTCAATAAAAAGGATTAAAGAAGAGCTTAAAAAACACCGGACAAATGAAGAAATAAAAGAAGTTATGGGTAAAGTAATCGATGATATTCATCAAAGCCGGGAGAAACAAGTCGGGGGAACCATGATGCGGCAAGTCGAAAAGTATGCCTATTTAGGTTCCATCGACCATCTTTGGATAGACCATATCGATAGAATCGATGATTTGCGCGAAGGCGTCCGTTTAAGAGCCTACGGACAAAGAGATCCCTTGGTCGAGTTTAAGAATGAAGCTTACCAGCTTTTTGAAAGTTTAATTGATCGAATCGACGAAGAATTGTCTCATAGGATATTCAGAATCGGTGTCGCCATTCCCAAATCCGAGATACCCCTTGAACAAGCCAGGGAAAATATCGACACGACCGACATGACCGGTTTAGTCGAAAAAGCGGGGAAAGCCAAACAGGGTACACCGGCTTTCGGCGGGCAGTTACCGGAAGACAGCCAACAACCCTCCTCCGCTAAAGCTGCGGAAGGGCATGGAAAGCTCGGCCGCAACGATCCGTGTTGGTGCGGTAGCGGAAAAAAGTGGAAACGCTGTCATTATCCACAAACGGGTTAACTTTTTTAATACTTCCTTTCAAAATATTAAGCTGTTAAGATATATTTTCGTGGAAAGCGGAACAGAAAAGACAATATACCTTGTCGTCGGCGTTTTGGTTTTAATCTTTTTCCTTGTCGTTATTTACGGAAAAATTAAGCAGCCAAAAAGCGAAAAAAGTGAAACACAGGCCGCATCCCAAGAAAAAGTTATGGAAGAAAAACAAAACGAATTAAAAATTGAGGACATTACCGTCGGAACAGGTGAAGAGGCAGTTGTCGGTAAAAAAGTAACCGTTAACTATGCGGGTACTTTGGAAAACGGAACCCAATTCGACAGTTCCTACGACCGCGGTATTCCCTTTAGTTTTAATTTGGGGGCGGGCGAAGTTATTCAAGGATGGGATAAAGGTGTGGTCGGAATGAAGGTTGGCGGTAAAAGAAAACTGACCATCCCGTCGTCCCTGGGATATGGAGAAAGGGGCGCCGGAAACGCAATTGGGCCAAATGCCACTTTAATCTTTGAGATAGAACTTCTTAAGGTGGATTAATCCCACATCTATTCTCCTCGAGTACCTTTTTAAAGTGATAGCCAGAAACTTCAAGAAGAAGAGCATTAGACTATAATAAAAGGGAAGGCCAGTGAGAAAAATAGCGACAATCTTGGTAGTGGTCATCTTTATTTTGGGAGCGGTCTTTGGCTATAAAAAACTAATCAAGGATGGTAATCAAAAAGAAACGAACTCTTCCGACAATACCCAACAAAATTTGACGATAAAGGTTTCAAGTCCGAAATTCGCCGAAGGCGCAACTATCCCGATTGAATATACCTGCGATGACGAGAATATTAACCCCCCGCTTTCAATTAGCGGTGTTCCAAAAGAAGCCAAAAGCCTGGCTCTTATTGTGGATGATCCGGACGCTGCTTTTGGGACATTTGCCCATTGGGTTTTGTGGAATATTTTCCCCGATACCACGGAAATTAAAGAAAGAGAGACTCCTGTTGGAGCTGCGGTGGGGAAAAACGATTTTAATTTGGAGAAATACCGGGGCCCTTGTCCGCCCAACTCCATCCACCGCTACTTCTTTAGGATATATGCTTTGGATACAATCCTTACCTTGCCGGCCGGTTCTTATAGAGAAGACTTGTTAAAAAGTATTAAAGGGCACGTTATTGCTGAAGGGCAACTAATGGGCAAATACTCCCGATACCAATAGCCCTGAACATTAAGAGGGAAATCCATATCGTTGTTTTAATTCCAATAAGTGAGAGACAAAATTTTCGGACATAAGATGCTCATTATGACGGTAAACTTCCATCCACCTCAGAGTATCTTCGACGAAAAAACGGGTTTCATTTTCGGGGACTTTAGATAAATTGGGATCGGCAAAATAAAGACGCCCTAGCGATAGACGCCGGCATTTAAAGCAGCTGCCGCACCATTGTTCAGGACTGGCAGAACTTAAAACGGGCGTCTCCCTTTCCCATTTTCTGCGATTATTGGGGAGTTGATAGGGAGCACTAAAACAGTTTTGAATGAGAGCAATTACAGGAATTTTTAGCTCTTGTTCGATTTTTATTATTTCGCCGACGGTTTCGATTTCGCCCGGGTCAATACCCTGGACTTGTATTCCCAAACCATATGAGGTTAAAAGACGATTAAAAGTTTTCCAGGCGCCGGTATATTCGGAATATTCGCACCTATCCGGATTATCAATCATTCCGCCTTCGATTCTGACGTCTTCGATCCCATAGGGAAGCGACGCCACCGCACAGAGACCGGCAATAAATAAATCCCGCGTTCTCATGGTTGAATAGCCGCCGTTTCCGGAACTGTTTACCAGTTTTATCCGTTTGTAAGGAACTTGCCAAACCCGGCACTGCTTTTCGGAGGCGATGGCTTCGGCGAGCGGCCCTTTGTTTAAATTCTGGATGTGGACGCCTACCACTCCTTCTTTTCTTCTCAGGCAATCGGTGATTCTATATGCCGAATCGGCTCCGCCTGAGGTAGCCGAAGCGTGTTTAAGACGAGCTGGCTGGCGTCCCTCTCCCGTGACAAAGGGGGGTTTAATTTGCGGATATATTTTTTTTATAACCGGCCCCTTTTGTTTGTAGTGTTCATATAAGCCGGATAGAATCTCGGTCGCTTCAACCGGCCAATTGGTTTCGATTATTTTGGGTAAATGGGGAGCAATCAGGTGGGCAAGGGCTAGCGTTCGGACCAAATTTTGGGCTTCATATGGAGCAAAACGGCCGAAGTTATCAGGCTCAACCAGCCACAGTTTACGGTTTGTGTCATGACCTTTTAAGGTTAAGTGAAAAGGCAACTTTTCTGATTCCAAACAAACGGCAAGACTCGAAATTTGCGACTCGTGATTAGCCATAAGCGACTTAATAGTTGGTATTCTAACATGCCGTCTTAATTCTTGACCCTGTACTTAGTTGGGTGATACGCTAATTTGATGGGTAAGATTCTTACTTTTCTTATAGTCATTGCCGGGATGGGCCTTTTTATCTTTGTAATTCAAAGTTATTCACCGGTAAAATTCACCGATTTATTTGGCAATAGCAAATCGCCCTTTTCCGAATCGGCCTGCCTTAGGGTCGTCGTGGTAAAAGGAACTTCCGTCGAGCCAATATTAAAAGATGGCCAAACGACAACTTTTAATAAATGTTTTGAATCGCAAAGAGAAAATTTAAAGGTCGGAACAATTATTTTGATTGAAGAACCGTTTCAACCTTTTGAACTATTGGTGGTTAGGAAGAAAACCGGCAGTGGTTCTTCAACCGTCTACAAAGTCTCAACCAATATTAATCCGTCTTCAACAAAAGACGTACAGGCTTCTGACATAAAAGCTATTTTCCAAAAGTAAAAGATAGACTTCTTAAGTTACCGGGATTGGCGTTTTTTCGCGGTTGATGTATCATCTTGGCTATGTCGGCAAGTCCCGAGAGTGAACTTGATAAATGGTTTCCGAGGGAGGCGGAAGTATTTCAGTACTGCCAGATTACGCAGCCGGTATTTCAATCAAGAGCTCTTATGGAGGGAACTAAGTCAACCTTCACAAAGGGAATGGAAATAATTCGGAAAGAAGATGAAACTACGGGATTTCAAACAAATGTATCCCAAATAGAGGTTTTTTACCCCTGGATTCTTTGGAAAGCGGGACTTATTAATGCACCTCTTCCTGAAAAATGGATATCCGATAGCGCAGATACGGGAACAACACTGGGGGATAAGCTACACAAAGCCGACATACTTTTTAATTTAATAGTTGACCGGGTTAATGTGTTCGAAGTATCAAAAAGACTACCAACCTATAAACCGAGAGATAGAGAGCCCTATCAGGCTGCCATGATCGATATAGACCTTCCGTTAAAGGCCTCGCAGGAAGAAATAGAAGATGCCCTTATCAGAGCCTGGACCGTTCTTCACTCTTTCAGGGGATTTCAGGAGGCATCCGATACTCCCCTGTTTAGCGAAGGGTTTATTAATCCCGAAAAGAAAAATAAAGTTTTCTACGGCGACGAGGTATATGCTCTAGGTTTAATGCTGGCTAAAACGTGGGCAAGGGAAGCAGTTTCTCCCAATCCCCTGACTTGGGAATTTGAGATTGAGGCATATACACAAAGGGAGGTTGCTACGAGTATGAATTTTGTTGGGCCCAGACTTCAGTTTTTTGCCCGAATAGATAGCATCAGCCGTTTTGGCAGAACAAAAAGAAAAGTTAATTCCCAGGCAGTTGATTTAAAAACAGGGACAAAAATTGAGACTCGGGGTTTGGCAAGAGACGTCGAGATTAGACAAGCTCAGGCAACAAGAATCGCCGCTGAGCGATTTGTTTCCAGGTACTTAGTCGGAGAAGGGAGTCTGGCTCCGAGAGATGAAGCTTTTTTCTGGAGGGGGGACCATAGAAATAGAGCCTCAATCGAGAGGCTAGACATGGTCGGCTTTCGAAGGTTTGATAAAAAAACAGGCCTTATGCAGATAGAGCCTATTGAAATGAGTGAGGCCGATAGGCAAGAATTTGACGACTGGCTTCAGTGGTATGGGACAATGATACATGCGTATCGTAAGGAGATGGAAGGTTTGAGGGTAAAGATCAAAAAGGCGGGCCTCCATTATGATTTAAGAGAAATTTCAATTTCACAGTTAAATATATAAGCTATGTCATTTTCCTTCGAAATAATTACAAAAGACAAAAAAACGAAAGCCAGAGCAGGCATGATTAGAACTTCCCACGGCGAGATTAAAACACCGGCTTTTTCCCCGGTGGCAACCAAAGCGTCGGTTAAAACCCTTTCTTCGGAGGATATAAAGGATACCGGTTCACAGGTTGTATTGGCAAACACCTACCATCTGTATTTAAGGCCGGGTATAAAAACTATTAAAAAATTCGGAGGTTTCGGGCCCTTTATGAATTGGAAGGGGCCGACAATTACCGATAGCGGGGGATATCAGGTATCGTTTTTGTGGGATAGAAACAAAGATAACAGGAATAAAGATAATGGGGAACTGTCTTACGGAAAGGTTATCAATATTACGGATGAGGGAGCAGTTTTTTCTTCCTACCTGGACGGAACAAAGCATCTTCTGACACCGGAAAAATCAATGGAGATTCAACTCGTGCTGGGAGCGGATATCATCATGGCTTTTGACCAACCCTTGGGGTCGGATTATTCAGCCAAGAAAAAGAAAGAGACTTTCGAAAGAACTCTCAAATGGGAGGAAAGAAGTTTTAAGCATTGGAAAAAAATATCGGCGGGTAGAAAAGAAAAACAAGCTCTT
>Ga0315273_10005054_pt1 | contig 16272 bp, 11 predicted proteins | sample YL17G02_0_MG_FD_205753 | JGI IMG/M metagenome (GOLD analysis project Ga0315273, IMG submission 205753) | Sediment microbial communities from Yellowstone Lake, YNP, Wyoming, USA - YL17G02_0 | ecosystem: Environmental > Aquatic > Freshwater > Lake > Sediment | place: USA: Wyoming | collected... | reverse complement strand
GTATCCACTCGGTCATATCCATTGGTGTTAAACACGAACACCGGATCATGCCCGCGTGCTTTGATTGTATTGATGATGACCTTCACTTGCGGGATAAAATGAGAAGGCGACACAAATCCGACAACTCGGACGCCGGTAGCAAGAATCGCTTCGATTTGCTTGATGATGCTGATCAAGTCATCACGGTCGCGCGCGACCGGTGAGCGATTCTCGCTAATTTGATAGTTCTGGCAATAACAGCACTGCATATTACAGTGATTAAAGAACAGATTGCAGATGCCGTGTGGCCCGGATAACGCCGGTTCCTCGCCACGATGGGGGAAAATCGAATCGATGGCGAAACCGATGCCCGCCTGACAGTAGCCGAGTTGCAGCGATGTGCGGTCAGCATGACAGTCTCGCGGGCAGATCGAACATTCTTTCAGTTCTTCCAACGGCGCGAATATGGTTTGCCAGTCGAGCTTCCAACTGTCGTCCGGAGGGTACAGACTTAGATTCATCAAGGGGAATATAGGCGGTAGTCCAACCCTTCACAAGTGGTGGTGCGGCCTTGAGGCTGCTGCGAGGAGTTGGCAAACCAGAGCGAGGATTGGGACGACGAAGCACTTCCTTTGTTCGGCCGACGTACGTCGGGAAATTTCTTTGCTCCGCCCACCATCAGTCATAACGTATAAACAAGTTAGGGCGACTTCCGACTTGTCGTTGCGTGATGCTATGCGATGATCTATCCTTTGCGTTCAGGGGCGAAGGCAGGAGAGACGGTGCTAAAAATCGAGAACAGTTTGCTGGTAATTGTCGATGTGCAGGGGAAACTGGCGCAACTGATGTTTGAGAAGGAGAAGCTGATCGCCAATCTGGTGCGAATGGTGAAAGGGGCACGGATTCTCGGTATTCCCATTCTCTGGAACGAGCAAAACCCCGCAGGCCTTGGAAGCACTATTCCAGAGTTGACGGGGCTGCTGACCGCATTGCAGCCGCAGCCCAAGATGACATTCAGTTGTTGCGGAAATCCGGCGTTCATGGACGAACTGCGCCGGTCGGGTCGGCGGCAAGTGTTACTGGTCGGGATCGAGGCACACATCTGTGTCTATCAGACCGCCGCCGAGTTGTTACAGTTGGGTTATGAAGTTCATTTGGTGAGCGACGCGGTTTCGTCGCGAACTTTAGAAAACAAACAGGTCGGCATTGAGCGACTGAGAGCGCAAGGGGGGGGTGATTACGAGCACGGAGATGACATTGTTCGAGCTTCTCCGCACAGCCGATCAGTCACGTTTCCGAGAAATCAGCCGATTGGTGATATGACTACGACCGCGGAAACAGCCGTGTGATGAGTGGTAGTGAATGTATATAGATGATAAATATCTCAAGAGAGAGTCTGTGTCGGTATCTGAGAGGGAAACCTACAGGTGATTGAGCCGATCGAGCCGTTACGACGTTTCTGGCACACGCTTGTTCCGCTGCCGGTGAAGTACGGAAGCGAGTTTCGCCGCACTTTCGCGTTTTTGCAGAAGAGCCAGTACGGTAGCCGCGAAGAGATCGAAAGCTATCAGTGGCAACGTATCCAAGCGTTGGTGATCTATGCCTACGAACATGTGCAGTACTATCGCCAGACGTTCGATCGGGCCGGTATTCATCCACAGGATATCAAAACTCACGACGACTATCGACGCATTCCAGTGCTGTACAAGGAGAATGTCGTCGAGAATTTCGAGCTGTTTAAGTCGGACGAATTCGAGAAGCTTGCTCCAATTAGTACCGTGACTGGTTCCTCCACGCGAGACGGCCTCAGACTGTACCGGTCGGAGCGGGCTGAAGTCGTTCGCAAATCGGTCGTCTGGCGACACTTCTTCAACATCGGTTTTCGGTTTCGTGACCGACGGGCTCAACTAACGGTACCACTCAACTTTGTCCGCAACATCTATGAGATGCCCCTGGACTACAACGAAAACTTGCTGATGATCGATTCGCGCGCCATCACGCCCGGATTCTCACCGCAAATATATCGCCGGCTTCAAGCCTTCAGCCCTAAAATGCTTTTCTGCCAGCCAAGTAATGCTGTCATGTTTGTCGAGTATTGTAAGCAAAACGGACTCCCGCCGCTGTCGATACCGATTGTCTACGTACTCGGCGAAAAGGTCTACCCGGAGTACCATGAGATCTTGGCCGACTACTTCGGTGGCAGAATTGTGCAGTTTTACGGCAATCGAGAGAACACGGCCTCGGTAGGGGAACTGGAAGATGGTCGGATGTATATCAACTCCGATTTCTGCTATCTCGAGTTCGAGTCTGCCGAGGGTAACCCGGTGCTGGGACAACCTGCTGACATCATCTCGACTGCCCTGGAGAACTATGCGTTCCCGTTGATTCGCTATCACACGGAGGATGTCGGCGTGTTGCACGGCCATCCGGATGGCGCTTTGCGCAACTTCCCGGTGATGGAAATCGTCGGTGGGCGAGGCAAGGACCTGCTGTTGACGCGCAACGGACTAATTCTGCCACAGACAAATCCGTTCCTCAAGAGCATTATGTTTGATCGGTACAAGCGTATTCAACTCGAACAGAAATCACTCGATGATTTGGTCGTTCGGATTGTTCCGACCTCTGCATTTGACGTCGACAACGATCGTCAGTTGCTGGAATCCTCGTTTACAAAATACTTCAACGGGCAATTTAAGATCGCTGTCGAAGTAGTCGAGGAGATAAGTCGCACCAGTACCGGCAAGAACCGGTATGTCATCTCGGACATCGCCATCAGGCATCTGCGCGAGTCGCTGCCGAAAAAGTGACGGTCTCGGACTTTTGCATTGCCGTCTTAGGCAGACTATAGAGGCACTAAGCGCGGGGCTCGGAAGCCGGGGTTTTAGATTGACCTCGGGCCTAAACGAATGCTAACTTGTCTTGGAGAGTGAAGAGCCAATGTCCAAACGCGAATACCTCTTTGCCGAACTGCACGTCGATAGGGCAGTCTTAGAGCGCTTCAGCCAGGAAATGTCTCCCTATTATGAGGATGAAGAGCTATCGGCCAAGCATGACTACTATTCCTCGTTCAAGCGCAAGCTCCTCTGGCATATCCGTCATTCGTTGTCCACGCGCCAGCGTCAGGCGCTACTACTTATACTATCCGGCAAGACCGAGCGTGACGCAGCCGCCAGTATGGGAATATCTCAACAGGTGGTACATATTTATAAAGCGCGCGCCATTAATAAGTTACGCGATAAGTTTCAAACCTAAAGTGTATGTCAAAAAACTTATTAGTGGAAGGTTCACACCTCACTTTTGAACCGCCTCTGTTTCCGTAACTTGAATTAAAAAAAAGCATGGCTGAGACTGCATCCATGAGAATGCTGGCTTCACCAAACGTTCAATGGAGGTATTGTCATGCCACGACCAAAGGCCAAAACCGAGCATGCCTGTTTGGGCGAAAAGGACATCTGGCATCCGTACGAGTTGCAGTCCATGAAAACATGGAAGTTCGTCAAGATCGTTAACAGGATCTTGCAAGGCGACTACAGCTTGCTGGACACGTCCCACTGTGCAACGACGATCGAGATCTGAGACTGACTGAATTCCCTCCTCGTGAACCTTCCAAACGAGACCTGTCTGGCCCGATGTCTGCTAATCGACTTCGGGTTCCTTACGCATAGCCGGCAGCACGGACGCTTACCCGATCGCCGTGCGGGAGAAGGTAATCCCTATAACTCACAGGCTGCGTCATCATGTCCGCATCTCCTTTTTCCGATATACTGATAAGATGGTCTGCGCGAAGGAACTACGCAGGTCGGGTAAGCTGTTGCCAAGTTGGCACTTGACTTAGGAAGAAGATCCAAATTATGTTGGTGTCGGTACCTGTCTTGATGCCACAGATTGCATATTATTAGGGTTGACTTGCATGATTAGGATTGCACGAGTGAAACGCATCCTTTTGTTCGCGACCACATCTCTGTTTTTGGCGCTGGTTTCTTGGGCTTCCGGCTCATCGGCGTCCTTGATCGAACAGGATGCGAGGCTGGGGATCATCAGCCCGGATGAAGCGACGATTTACAAGGCGCTCGCTTTTGTTCGTCCTGCGGCGCTGCCAACGAAGTATCGTGACACCACCGCTGTCCCGGGTAAGTGCGCGACAGATGAAGTCAGGGAAGCGATGAAGGTCATTCTGTCTGATCCTGATCGATACGGTGCATACAAGGAGATCATGTCTCGCCCCATTACGCAAGCGGTCTTCTCGTCAGGGAGAGGCTATTTCTGGCTCCACTACGATACGACCGGCAATAATGCGGTGCCGGTGGCCGACGCTGACCACGATGGATTTCCTGATTTCGTGGAGCGCGCGGGAGCATATGCAGATTCCTGCTGGCGCTACGACGTGAATGACCTTGGCCATTTGCCCCCTCCGTCCGACGCTACTCTGGGAGGTGGCGTCAACAAATATGACATCTATTTTCAGAGCATCAATGTGTACGGTTACACTCAGGCAGAATCGCCCGGTCCGAACGCATGGAACGATTACTCTTCTCACATCGTTGTCCACTGCAACTTCGTCGGATTCCCGCCCAATCAGGATCCGGAAGGAGACGCGCTCGGGGCTCTCAAGGTGACGATTGCCCATGAGTTCTACCATGCCGTTCAGTTTGCCTATGACGTAGGTGAGGAGATCTACTTCATGGAGCAGTCTTCAACCTGGATGGAGGACATGGTTTTTCCGGAGGTCAACGACAATTACAACTACTTGCCTTACTTCTACGCGGTACCCCAGGTGGGTTTGCAGGCAACCGACAATCATGAGTACGGTGCCTTTGTCTGGCCCAAGTTCCTTCAGGAGAGATTCGGCGCTAAGGCACTACGCGATATTTGGACTGAATGTCGCTTCAGCTCGGCGATTGGCGCTTGGCACTACGTGCTGGATACTTTGGGAAGCAGTCTCGAGGACGAGTTTGTTCGGTTCCTGATCTGGAATTATCACACCGGGGATCGAGCGACCCCCGGCACTTTCGCATCGGGCGCCGACTATCCGCAAGTGCACGTTATGCGGTATTCCGAGACCATCCCCGATTCGAATCGAAATTCAATCGAACCGCCGGAGCCGTTTGCATCGAACTATATCGTGATCAATAACTATAGTGGCCTGCGTGGCATTCTGACCTTTGACTTCACCGGCATGGTTACCGCCACCTGGGGTCTGGGGTATGTAGTCGACTATGGCTCGGGTCAATATGCTGACTTTATTCAGACCGCCTTTCAGGGAACCAACGCCAAAATCTACATTCCTCATTTCGAGAACGTGCTTCGCGTCATTTTCATTCCGGGGGTTACATCCAGTTACGGATCTGCATACAATTACTCGTATCATCTGTATTGGAGACTGCCGGGCGATTTCAATGACGACGGCTCCATTGATGTTTCGGACGCAATAGCAGGGATTCAGTACATCTTTAGCGGTGGTCCACCTCCAGAGCCGCGGGAAGCTATGGATGCCAACTGTGATGGCAGCAATGATGTAAGCGACGTAACTTACTTGATCGGATTTATCTTCAATGGTGGCCCAGCGCCGTGCCGAGAGAGATAGGATGCAACCAGAGGTCGATTGGAGGAAGATTTGCCTAAGTTTTTTTGGGGCTTGGTTTGTCTGACGGTTTTGTTTACAACGTCACTTTTCGCCGCAAGATCATCATATCAAACCATTCAACAGGCATATCAGCAAGGCACTGTAACAGCCGAGGAAAAGTTGATATTGGAGGTCCGGTCGGTCAAGGACCCTTCGTCACTACCGGTGCAGTTTCAGTCCTTGGTTATCGAGACTCAAAAGTGCGCCACCGATGTCCTGCTTGAAGCACAGCGAACATGGAACGAGATCAGCACTTCTGGTCAGTTGACGTTGACAGCTCTGCTGGTGCGGCCGTCGGCGACCTACACCTATGACAGCCCCGGAGGCAAGTTCAAGATTCATTACAATACTACCGGTACCGACGCCGTTCCCACGTCTGACGTCGCGCCGGCCAACGGCATTCCCGACTACGTCGAATGGCTGGCCAGTTATGCTGACAGTTCTTATCGTGCCGAGGTCATTACTCTCGCTCAATTCGAGCCGCCATCGGACGGTACGTTAGGGGGGGACTCCAGATATGACATTTATACTGAGGAAATGGCTTACTACGGCTATACGCAGACAGAAGGCGCGGGACCAAATCCCTGGAATGACGCCTACAGCTATATTTCCGTGCACCGCAATTTCATCGGATTCCCACCCAACGACGATCCCGACGGCGATCAGAAGGGCGCAGCCAAAGTGACCATTGCCCATGAGTACTATCACGCCATTCAATTCGCGTACAACTACAACGAAAACGTGTGGCTGATGGAGGCATCGTCCACTTGGATGGAAGATTATGTCTTTGATCCGGTCAACGACAACTACAATTATCTTTTCGACTGGTTCAGCTATCCTGATTACTCACTGAACTCCACGACTATTCTCCACGAGTACGCGGCGTTCATCTGGCCGAAGTACTTGTCGCAGAATTTCGGCGACACGTTCATGCCGGAACTCTGGAACAACTGCATTACTGCCAGTGCCTATCCGGCTTTAACGTCGACCTTAAGTACTCACGGGGCCACCTTGAACGTCCAGTTTGCCGAGTTCTGCGTCTGGAACTTCATCACCGGTTCGCGCAACGACGGCAACCACTATCGCGATGCTGCGTCCTATCCGCTGATCAAAACGGTTAGGACGCACACCACCTATCCCGTGTCGGGTCAAGGGCCGGTTTCCGGCTCCGCCCCTGACGCGATGGGGGCGAACTACATAGTGTTTAATCTGTCAAGCGGTTCCGGCGATTTCACCGTGACTTTCAATGGCGACAACAGCACACCTTGGATTGTCCAATTCCTCGCGTGGAAGGCAGGCGTCAGTGATATCTATCAGGAGACGCAGTTGTCTTTGGACGTAAATGGCGACGGTTCCTACATGCTTACCAATCCGCAGGATTTCACTAACGTCGTTCTCGTGATCTGTAACGTGAGTCAGTCTCTCAACGACCGTAGCTATAGCTATGGCGCAAGCTTCCCAATGCCACAATACGCCGTGGTTGTCACTGCGTCGGCTGATGACAGCGTTTATTCGCATGCGTCCACAACCCTTCGGTTCAGCGTGCACAATGTAGGCACACTGTCTGAAACTTTCGATCTTGCCGCTGCCGACAAGCGGGGCTGGAACCCACTGCCGGCGAGTGCGAGTGTGTCGCTTGCCTCCGGTGCATCGCAAGTGGTTTCGGTCTCGGTGACCTGTCCGCCGCTGATTTCTGCCGGCACTGTCGATACCGTGCTCCTTACGGCGACAGGGAGGTCGATGATCGGCGTCGCCGACACCGATACGGCAACAACGCTCGTGTTCATACAGCCGGGGGATGCCGACAATAGCGGCGCCATCGATATCAGCGATGTTGTCTATTTGATAGCCTTCATTTTTGGTGGAGGTCAGGCAGCCGTCCCTGTCGCTGCGGCAGGTGACGCTGATTGCAGTAGCACCGTTGACGTTTCTGATGTCGTGTTTCTGATCGCCTATATCTTCAGCGGCGGTCCACGACCACCGTGCAGCCCGTTTTAGTCAACTGGAACTCTCTTGATTTTTCGACGCTCGCCCCTTCTCTCATACAGCAAGTGGTGAGCGTTTCTGTTTGCGAGTGAACTCGCTTGTGTACTATGCTTAGGCTTTTTTTGTTGACTCCGACGCCACTCTCTCGGTATTCATAACTTTCGCATCATCAAGAGAATAGAAGCGTACAAAGGTTATGGATCTTAAACAGCTCGGGAAATACGAAATTGTTGACAAGCTGGGTGAGGGGGGCTTTGGAGCCGTCTATCTCGCCAACAACACACGGCTGAAGAAACGCGTGGCGCTCAAGGTCCTGCATCCGCAGGTCGCCTCCGATGAAATGCTGGCCGCCTATTTCGAGAGAGAAGCACTGGCACTCGCGCGACTGGAGCATGCCAACATCGTGCGCGTTTTCGATTATGACCAGATCGACGGTGTCAGTTTCATTGTCATGGAGTACATCGACGGCACTACTCTGGATCGGCTGTTGCGAGATCAACGTATCTTCACACTCGACGAGATTGTATCGATCTTCCGCCAGCTTCTATTGGCGCTTGGCTACGCGCACGAAAACGGTGTGATTCATCGCGACATCAAACCGTCAAACATCATGCTTACCGGCAGCGGCGAGGTGAAGATCGCCGATTTCGGCATCGCCAAGGTTGCCGGCGCCGCCAAGTTAACACGCACCGGCACGGGCGCCGGTTCGCTCTTGTACATGTCTCCGGAACAGATAAAAGGCGCCAACATCGACAACCGTAGTGACATCTATTCTGTTGGCGTAACGCTCTATCAGGTCGTCGCCGGCCGGACACCTTTCGAAGCGGATTCGGATTATGAGATCATGACCGGTCATCTCGAAAGAGCACCCCTTGCGCCCAGTCAGTTCAAGGGGAACATTTCCAGGGATCTGGAAGAGGTGATTCTGAAGGCGATCGAGAAAAAGCCGGAGATGAGATTTCAAAATGCTCAGGAGATGTCTGAAGCTTTGTCTCGGATCAAGTTGGCATCAGATATTACGGTTGTTGCCAGCGATGACCGGTTCGCCAAAACGACGGCGGTTCCGCGGCAACCCAGGGTTGCCCGCGCCAAGATGAAGATATTGATTCCGGCATTAGCCGCCCTCGCAGTCATCGCTGTGGCGGTCATCTGGATGCTAACGCGTGGCGGCGGCCAGTCGAAAGCCAGCGCACAAACGTTCGCCGATTCGCTTGCCACCGGCCGTTCTCTGTTCAACCAGAAAAGCTATGGCGAGGCAGCCGCGTTGTTTGCCGTCTTAAAAAATTCGGCGAGTGCCGGCCAAGTCGACAAGAGCGAAGCGCTCCGCTATGAGGCGGCATCACGGCTGCAAAGCGGCGACTCCCTGGCTGCGCGCACTCTGTTCGCCGAGGTGCAGCGCAACGACCCGGCAGCCGTATTTCCGGCTGAGAAGTTCGGTGCGGCCGTGACTGAGTCATGGAGTCTCTTCAACAGACCCGCATCAGGCGCCCTAAGTACGCACCAGACAGGCAGGGTGACCGATACTGCTACAGGCAGAACAAACCTCCAACTCCAACAGACGCGGACGTCAGCGGCGACGGGAAGCGTGGCGGTGACGGTGGACAACTACAAGATATTTGAACCTGTGACCGTTATCTTCGACGGCAAGGGTGAACGCTATCAAGGGAGTCCATTGGTGTTTGAGAACTTAGCTGCGGGAATGCATGAAGTTACCGTGGTAACTGATTTGGGCAGGCTGACTGATCAGGTGCAGATTCAAAATGACAGAAAGGAATGCTCGTTCACTCTCAGCGAACGGCTGACGAGCAAGTTGACTGTGACATCGCTAGTAACTAACAATGCCGATGACATCGTCCCAGCGCAAGTCTATATTGATAATGACAAGATCGAAGACGGGCAAACGCCGTTTTCGGCCAAGCTAATGAACGGACCACATAAGGTCTGGGTGGAAGACAAGAACTATCGCACCGAGGGTAAACCCAGATTCGTGACTTTGAGCGGTGACACGCAGATCGAGTTTGTTTTGAGGAAAAAATGAAATTGGTTGCGCTTAAATGTGAAGACATGTAAGTTTCAGTAAAGGAGCAGATCATGAGAACAACAATCATTGTCTTACTGGCAGGTTTCTTGTTTGCTTTGCCGCTTCTCGCCCAGGAGAACGCCGCAGGGGAAATTAAGAATATCGGTGAGCTTTATCGCAAGGGGCAGTTTAGTGACGCTGTTATCAAAGCGACAGGATTGCTCGCCAAACCCGCGCTGTCCAAAAGTGACAGCATCTTGACGATCCGCTGGCTGTCCAAGGCGGCGGCTCAGAACAATCAGGCGGAACTGGCACAGCAGTATCTGGCGACCCTGGTGAAAATTGATCCCAACACTGATTTCGATGGCGACAAAGAGCCGGCGCGTTTTGGTAAGGTCTGGTTCAAGTTTATCGGTGATACAAAGTTTGTGCCCGGCCAAAGACAGAACAAACTGAGTGTCGCGGTAGTGGAGTTTGACAATGGTTCGTTTCAAGATGCCGACAAGTTCAAGAACGTGGGAATCGGCGTTGCGGCAATGCTGCGTTACGATCTGGAGTCTTCCGGCGCCGTCTATTCGCCGTCGCGCGAACACTTCAATTACCTGCTGGATGAACTCAAGCTCTCGCAGACCGAATTGGCTGACAAAGATCAGAAGCTTCAGGTCGGCAAGGTGATTGGCGCACAGAATTTCATCTTCGGGACCTTCTTTAACATGCCCGGCAACAAGTTTCGCATCGATGCACGTGTCATTGAAACCGAGACCACCATGCCGAAAAAGCAATTTACGATTGAGGGTAAGGCAAGTGATATCGGCAAGTTGACCGTCGATTTGACCAAACAGATATTGGCCTATTTCAGTGTCGAAGCCGACGCGATCAAGAAGGCCGGCGCCAACATTCCCAATGTCAATCTGGCCGCGCTAAACGAGTATTCTCGAGGTGTTGCTTACGAGGAGAAAGGACAGATGGATCTGGCGAAGAAGGCATACGCCGAAGCGATCAGGATTTCTCCGAGTTTCGCCCTCGCAACTGATCGGCAGCAGCGCGTGGAATTGGAGCAGAAATCGGACAATCAATGAGAGTGGGGTTCTCCGTCTGGTGTGTCACCGTGCTTCTCGCGGTGTTGTTCTGTGTGCCGTCGATCTCTGCCGCTGACACCGGCTCCAAAAAGCCGGTCGAGGTCGAGAAGTCGGTCGAGCGCTACAAGGCACAATTGGAGAAATCACCGGACAAAGCTGATCTCTGGCGCAAGCTGGGAATCTCCTATTTTCAGCTTGAGCGCTATGATGAAGCCTTGACGGCGTTGACCAAGGCCAGTACGCTTGATCCCAACGATGCCCCCAGCGTCGTCTATCGCGGCATGATTCACGAACAAAAGGGGCAACTTGATCAGGCGAAGAACCTTTACCAAAGTTATCTGGCGTTCGGCAAACAGGATCGACTGACGCAGGAAGTCAGGTATCGGCTCAGGTGGATCGAAGATAATGAGCTTCAGAAGGTAGTCGATCAGGCAGTCCGCAACGAGAAGAACGTCAAAATCTCCGAGATACCTAAGAACAGCGTAGCGATCATTCGCTTCAATGTCGACTCCCTGTCGCCCCAGCTCAAACCACTTGGACGCGGGCTGGCGGAGTTGGTCTACAACGACCTATCTTACGTTCCCGATCTGAAACTGGTTGAACGGTTGGAACTGACGCGCTTGCAAGACGAATTGAAGCTGAGCCAATCGGAGTTTAGCGACAAGTTCTACGCGCCGCGGATCGGCAAGATTGTCGGCGCCGCCAAGATTGTTACCGGACAAGTGAAACAGTTAGATGGCGAACGCGTTACTATTGACTGCGGCATCATCGATGTCGGACCCGGACTGGCGGAGTATCCCGGCCGTCAGGAGGGCAAATTAGCCGAGGCATTTGCCATGCAGAAGAAGCTGGTACTGTCAATTATTCAGAAACTCGGCTATGAGATCACGCCGGCAATCAAGAACCAGATCGACAAATCCCCCACGGAGTCGTTCTTGGCGCTGCTGGCGTTTTCGCGCGGACTTGATTATGCCGATCAAGGGCTGTATCCGCTGGCGGAAGCGGAATTCAAGACGGCGTTGGCAGAGGACCCGCACTTTGATCTCGCCAAGCAGCAGTTGGATCGATACTCCGGTCTGTCGAATTACAGCGGCACCATGAAGCCGTTGTCGCAAATCACCGGTCTGGTTACGCGTGAGTCGACCACCGAGGACAAGAAAGAGAACAACAAGGGAGAAATCATTCAACGCCTTCAAGATGCCACACGCGGCGTGACTCCCACCGAAGACACGCCTTACACAACACCGCAGGCGTCTCGAGGCAGGGTAGTTATTACGGGGAGGACTGATCGCTGATGACCTGCCGTCATTTCGCCATATTGGTTTCGTTGTTCTTGCCCTTGGTAATGTCGCCGCTTGCCGAAGCGCAAATCATTTATGGTTCGCCACCAAGCATCAACGGCCGAATCATCTATCAACACTGGAAATTGACGGCCGGCAACGGCGGTCAAGACACAATTCTGTCTCAGGTTGTTGCTCCAATCTCTGTCTTTGTGCCGGTGGCGCCGCATTGGGAGTTGCATCTCAATGGCGCTCTAAGCCGCTCGAAGCTCGACTATGGAAGTGCAGCCACAAACGTCTCTTCGCTCGGGCTGACCACTCTGCGTGTGTTTCATTCGTTCGCCGAGGATCGTCTGTTTGCGGCTGCGGGTGTGATCCTGCCGACGGGCAAAACCGGCTATAACCCCACCCAGGCTGCTGTTGCTCAGTTGATCGCTGACGACTATCTCAACGTACCTCTTAAACAACTCGGAGGTGGTGTGGGTCTAATTCTGCAGGTCGGCGGTGCTTCGCAGCACGAATGGTTGCTTTACGGTGGTTCAATCGGCTACACTTATGCCGGCAGCTACACTTATCTGAAGGACGGAGACAGTTACAATCCGGGCGACGGAATTGTTGTTCAGGGCTCCGCGAGCGCAGTTGGCAGAATGAGCAGCCTTGATCTGGACTTGTCTTACAAGCTTTACGGCGCTGACAAGATTGGCTCGCAACAAATCTTCAAAGCCGGTGGCATTGCCAGCGCCGTGCTTACCGGCAAATACAGCTTCCATGACGGCATGCTATCTGCCACGCTGGCAGAAATCCTGCGCAGCAAGAACTCGCTGCAATTCGGCGACGCTTTGCGCACGGAAGACCGACAGTCCGACGCCAACAAGACGATACTTGGTGGCAGCGTCACCTACAGCTTCATACCGCAATGGAGCTTCACGATGCTGACAGAGTATCGCCTATTGGCAGCGAATAAATACGAGGTCGCCTCAGAAAAGTACTTCGGAAAATCCGATCTATTCAGCTTTGGTGGCGGGATCGATTATCGCCATCCGGGTGATCGCTTCACGTTGACGACCAAATTGGTGCTGTCGTCCGGCGAAGCCAACAAAGATGCTGTCCAGCATCCCAGCATTTCAATCTCAGCGTACGAGTTGTCGATTGGCGGGAGGATAAGACTGTGAGCGGGCGTTTCGGCATTGGTCTGTTGCTGTTTTGTTTGGCAATCCTCGTAATCGGTGGTTGCGCATCGACGCCGACTAATCCCGATAATTCGCAGAATGTGTCAATCGCAGCATCGTTCAAGCAGTTAGGTATCGGCAGTAACGTCTCACGTGTCGTCTTAGAGGTCAGCGGCAGCGGCTTCCCGACAACAACGCAGGACTTGGCCATCAGTAACGGTCTCGTGCGAGCCGAAGTGGACGTACCCTTCGGAAGGAATCGCGTCTTCGCACTAACGGCTTACGCCGGACAAACTGCGCTTTACTACGGCGCCGACACTGCGGACGTCAGCGCCAGCGCCGTTACAGAAGTGTCGATTTATATGCGGCCACAAGTGCCCATGATCAAAATTACGCCAATCTACAGCAGTATCTCCAGTATCGGTCAAGAAGGGACATTGAGTGTCGAAGTTTACAATGTTGACTCGCTTTTCGGCATATCACTGCGGCTGGAAGCAGACTCGTCAATCATAGAGTTCCTCGGCGCCGACGCGGGTGGTTTTCTGGGAACCGCAGAAAACACACTCTTCTTTGTCCAACTATACCCGCACTATCTTCCTGTTAGCTACGTCATGCAGGGCGACCAGCAACCGAAGGGCGTTACGGGATCTGGTTTGATTGCGACGGTGAGATATGTTGCCAAGAAAGTTGGCAAGACACCGGTGACGATCAATCCTGTTTATCTCAGATTGATTGACTGGCAGGGGAATGCGCTGCCTCGACAAGGACAAATATATATCGAGAACGGGGAGGTGGAAATCCTTGGGTCCTAAACAGAGATATCTTGCGACACTTATTTTCGGTCTGATGCTGCTGGCAGCCGTGCCGGCGGCTACAGGAAAAAGCTACTGGGTGGCTGCCACCGGCAGCGACAACAATCAAGGAACCGAGACGGCTCCCTTTGCCACGATCAGCTATGCCCTCTTGCACATTTCTGCGAGCGTCGTCGACACAGTGATTGTCAAGCCGGGTGTCTACAACGACTCATTGACGTTTGACACCAAGGGGGTCGTCATCAGGAGTGAAAAAGGCGCCAAAGCTACTGTCGTCGACGGTACTGGCTACAACGGTGTGATTTATTTTGGTACCGGCGTGCCGACATCTACGGTTCTCGATGGGTTCACTGTTCGTGGCGGCTCCCAACTCGGAGTAATGGTCCAGGGGCAGCGCCTCGCCGCAACTGCGGTTACAATCACCTCCTCGCCCGAAATCAAGAATTGTATCATTCGAGGCAACGGCGGGTCATCGGGAGCCAGCGGCGCCGGGCTTCGGCTCGAATACTCAAAGGTAAACTTGCATAATAACCTGATTGACTCTAATCTTTCCTATGGGAGTGGTGGCGGTATTTACTGTTACCGTTCATCGCCTCATATCTGGAACAACCGGATTCAATACAACACTGTGACCCCTGAAGGGTTCGGCGGCGGTATTTTTGTGACCGATACGCTGGATGCAAACACGATTCTCATACAGAACAATCTGATCATCGGTAACTATGCTGCCATCGACGGTGGTGGCGCCTATTTCAGCGGTGATCATGTGCTCTTCGCCAACAACCTTGTCTATGGCAATAGTTCCCGTGTAAATGCTCTCGGAGCCGGGCTCATTAGTGATTATGGCAATCAGACCATCGTCAACAACATTTTCGCCAACAATTCCCCATACGCCGTCTTCTGTTACGGAGGCGCCATTTTCCAGGCCAACTGCTTTTTCGGCAACCTGCCTGCGACTCAGATGTCGATTCTCTGCCCCACGGCTTCTGGGAACTTCGATGGCGTCGATCCGCAGTTTGTCGACAGTGCCGGCGGCGATTTCCACCTGCAGCCAACATCGCCGATGATTGAAGCCGGCGTAGCTCCTCCGGCCGGCGTCTATGTATACGACTATGACGGTTTCCCTCGAATCGTGGGAAAAATCGATGTCGGTCCCTTCGAACATACAAGTTGTCTTCTGGCGCCAAATTTCTCGGTGCCAACGGCTTCATGTGCCGGACAGCCGGTAGTGTTTGGCAATACATCCGTTGGGCACTACATCATGTCAATCTGGGACTATGGCAACGGCGCGGTGGATTCTTTCCCGAATACTGATGTAACAGCGCCGCAGATTGCGCCAAAGGCAGTGTACGCAACCGCCGGAGACTACACAGTCAGAGTCAAACTCATCTGTCCTTATGCGGACGCAATTACTTCTTCGCGAGTTATCACTGTCAACGCCAAGCCGCATGCGGTATTTCAGGGCAATATCAAACAGGGTTGCGTTCCTCTGACCGTCAACTTCACCAATAACTCAACCGGAGGATCGCGCACCGATACGTGGTACTTCGGCGATGGAATAACGTCCACCGAGACTTCTCCCGCGCACGTCTTTGTGCAAGCAGGTGTCTATATCGTGAAGCTCGTTTCAATCAACGCCTGCGGAACCGACTCCGTGACCGACACGATTACCGTAAATGGCCCAACTGTTGCCAGTTTCGTTGCCAATACAACTCGCGGAAGCTCTGTATTGCCCGTTGAGTTCACCGGCAGTGCGACCAACAACCCCACCGGTTGGGCGTGGGATTTCGGTGACGGCGGTACTGCAACAACACAGATAGCGAATCATGACTTCGTCATGCCCGGAATCTACGATGTTAGTCTCACGGCAGCCAACGAATGTGGGACAGGAGAGACTAAGACGCTTCCGAGTCTAATTACCGTGTACGGCTTCAAGCTTAGAGAAATCGATTCCGATACCACTAATCGCCTGCAGCAAAAATTCAGAGCCAGAATTGACACGTTGTATGGGTTGTTCAACCGCAACATCACCCTTAGCAGTTCGATTAGTCCGACGCCGAGACGTGGCTCGGTCACCGTCAATTTCAGCCCGACAACGGCGCGAACCCTCGATACGATCACTACCACAGCCAACTTATCCCGCGATCTTGCTGCCGGCAGCTATCAGTTGCGTCTGATAGCGCAGTCCGTTTCCAACCTACCGGTAGATACTCTAGTCTGGAGCTTTAACTCTCATCCCGATACGCTAATAAGACTGTCGGCGGGCGGAATCGTCTTTGACTCGGTACAAATCGACACCTCTGCGATCGATTCGATCAGAGTGC
>Ga0315273_10005051_pt1 | contig 16277 bp, 18 predicted proteins | sample YL17G02_0_MG_FD_205753 | JGI IMG/M metagenome (GOLD analysis project Ga0315273, IMG submission 205753) | Sediment microbial communities from Yellowstone Lake, YNP, Wyoming, USA - YL17G02_0 | ecosystem: Environmental > Aquatic > Freshwater > Lake > Sediment | place: USA: Wyoming | collected... | reverse complement strand
GCAGGGCGGGATGAGCTATTTCCCGCTGCGCCTGAACACGGCCGGCGTGATTCCGCCGATCTTTGCGTCCTCGATCCTGATGTTCCCGCTTACGATCGCGCAGTTCATCGATTCGCCGGCGATCTCGAACTTCTTCTCCGACCACCTCGGTTTTGGCAGCGCGCTCTACAACGTGATCTACGTCGCGCTGATCATCTTCTTCGCGTTCTTCTACACGGCGATCGTGATCAACCCGACGGACGTGGCTGACAACATCAAGCGCTCGGGTGCCTACATCCCAGGCATCCGGCCCGGCAAGCGCACCGCCGAGTACATCGACCGGATTCTCGGCCGCCTCACGCTGATCGGCGCGATCTATGTAGCGACCGTCTGCGTAATGCCGGTGCTGCTATCGAATCAGGCTGGTGTCCCGTTTCATTTCGGTGGCACCGCGCTGCTGATCGTGGTCGGTGTCGCGCTCGACACGATCGGGCAGATCGAGGCGCATCTGGTCTCACGCCAGTACGAAGGCTTCGTGAAGGGCACCCGGCTGCGCGGCAGGCTCGGACGATGAGCGCACGACGCCTGTTGTTGCTGGGCCCGCCCGGTTCGGGCAAGGGAACCCAGGCTGGGCGGCTGGTTGCGACGCTCGGAATCGCGCAGATCTCGACGGGCGACATGCTGCGCGCAGCGGTTGCGGCAAGGACAGCGATCGGCGCCGAGGCGAAGGCCTACATCGATCGCGGCGATCTCGTGCCCGACAGCGTCGTGATTGGCGTCGCCGAGGAGCGCCTGCGACAGCCCGACGCCCAGCAGGGATTCATCCTCGACGGTTTTCCGCGCACCGCGCCGCAAGCCGCCGCGCTCGACGCGCTACTCGCGAAGCTCGGCGCGCGGCTCGAGTGCTGCCTCGCGTTGCAGGTCGACGAGGACGAGTTGGTGAAGCGCCTGCTCCGCCGTGCCGAGATCGAAGGTCGCAGCGACGACAACGAGACGACGATCCGGAATCGCATGCGCGTCTACCGCGAGCAGACCCAGCCGCTGATCGATCACTACCGCAATCACGGCGTACTTGCGTTCGTTGCAGGAGGTGGCTCGATCGACGAGGTCGCGGCGCGCATCGAGGGGGCGATCGCGTCATGATGGCCTTCGGCGAAGCGATTCGCGTGAAGACGCGGCGCGAGATCGACGCGATGCGCGAGTCTTCGCGTCACGTCGCCGAGGTGCTGCTCGAACTGCGCGAGCTCGCAAAGCCCGGGATCACCACGGGCGAGCTCGACGTGCACGCCCGCAAGGCGATCCGAAAGCGCGGCGTCGAGTCGTCCTTCCTGGGCTATGGGCCGCACGGGCTGCCGCCGTACCCGGGCGTGCTCTGTGTTTCGGTGAACGACGAGGTGGTGCACGGAATCCCGGGTCCGCGAGAGCTGAGCGAGGGCGATGTCGTCAGTCTCGACTTCGGCGTCGCGTGCGAGGGCTACCATGGCGACTCGGCAGTCACGCTGACCTTGGGTTCGGTGCCTGCCGAGGTCCAAAAACTGGTCGATGTCACCCGCGAGGCGCTCGATCGCGGCATCGAGCAGATGATTCCGGGCCACCGCCTCTCCGACATCGGACACGCGGTGCAGCTCCGGGCGGAGTCCGCAGGATTTTCGGTGGTGCGGCAGTTCGTCGGTCACGGCATCGGCAGGGAGATGCATGAGCCGCCGCAGATTCCGAACTACGGACCGGCCGGTCGCGGACCGCGGCTGCGGCCGGGGATGGTGTTCGCGATCGAGCCGATGATCACGGCGGGGTCTCCCGAAGTCGAGATTCTCGAGGACGAGTGGACGGCGGTCACCTCCGACGGTTCGCTAGCGGCCCACTTTGAACACACGATACTGGTCACGGAGAACGGCCCCGAGGTTCTGACCCGGGTGCCCGGTTCGCACTGAGAGGAAGTCATGAAGGTCCGAGCGTCCGTCAAGAAGATTTGCGACAAGTGCCGGGTGATCCGGCGCTGCGGGGTCGTGCGCGTGATTTGCGAGAACCCGAAGCACAAGCAACGGCAAGGCTGAGCCCGGCTCGGCCGCGCACTGAGCCGAAGGCGAACGAAGTTCATCAGAAGGGCTAGGAGAACGGCATGGCGCGTATCGCAGGCATCGACCTACCGCGGAACAAGCGACTCGAGATTGCGCTCACCTACGTCTACGGCATCGGGCGGACCACCGCGGTGCGCATCTGCGGCCGCGCCGAGATCGACGTCGCGACCAAGACGGATCATCTGTCGGACGGCGATCTGGTCCGACTGCGCGAGATCATCGAGAGCGAGTACAAGGTCGAGGGCGATCTGCGGCGTGAGGTTCAACAGAACATCAAGACGCTGATGGACATCGGCTGTTACCGGGGACTGCGCCACCGGCGCGGACTTCCGGTGCGCGGGCAGCGGACGCACACCAACGCACGAACCCGGAAGGGGCCGGCCAAGACTGTGGCCGGCAAGAAGAAGACCCCGCTCAAGAAGTAAACGAGGGAAGTCCCAGCATGGCCAAGGGCGCGAAGAAGAAGATCAAAAAGAACGTGGCTGCGGGTGTGGCTCACATCCAGGCGACGTTCAACAACACGATCATCACGATCGCGGATGGCGCGGGCAACGCGCTTGCGTGGTCGAGCTGCGGTCAGCAGAGCTTCAAGGGCTCGCGCAAATCCACGCCGTACGCGGCGCAGAGTGCCGCCGAGGATTGTGCGAAGAAGGCGATGGAGCACGGCGTACGCAGCTTGACGGTCTTCGTGAAGGGACCGGGAGCTGGCCGTGAGTCGGCGCTCCGCGCGCTTTCCGCGGCGGGGCTACGTGTGAACATGATCCGCGACGTAACGCCGGTGCCGCACAATGGCTGCCGCCCGCCGAAGCGACGTCGGGTCTAGGAGGAAACGAAGATGGCCCGCTATACCGGAGCCGCCTGCCGCCTGTGCCGGCGCGAAGGCACCAAGCTATTCCTGAAGGGCGACCGCTGCTTCACTGAGAAGTGTGGCGTCGAACGTCGCGCCTATCCGCCCGGCCAGCATGGCCAGGGTCGCTCGCGCACATCGGACTACGGGCTGCAGCTGCGCGAGAAGCAGAAGGTCAAGCGCATGTACGGCCTGGCGGAAAAGCAATTCCGCGGGACGATGGACGCAGCGACCCGCATGCGCGGCCGCGCCGGCGAGAACCTGCTCGTGCTGCTGGAACAGCGCTTCGACAACGTCGTCTTCCGACTCGGGTTCGCGACTTCGCGCTCGGAGGCGCGGCAGCTGGTGCGCCATGGCCACTTCGAGGTCAACGGGCGCAAGGTGGACATCCCGTCGTTCCGAGTGAAGACGGGTATGCGTGTCACGCTGCGCGAGTCGTCGCGCGAGATCACGCGGATCACCGAGGCGCTCGAGGCCCTCGAACGCCGCAGCGTCCCGGGCTGGCTCGAGCTCGAGAAGGAAGCATTCACGGGCGTGGTGAAGGCAGCGCCGACGCGCGAAGACATCACGATGCCGGTGCAAGAACAGCTCATCGTCGAACTCTACTCGCGCTAGCCGAAGCGGCGACTGACGCCGCCCTGCGCCGCGCTGCGCGTCAAGACGAACAACGATCTAGGGGGGACACCCATGCAACAAGAGCTCATCGCGCAGAATTGGCGTCAGCTCATCCGTCCGCGACGACTCGAGGCCGAAGCCGATTCGGCGACGCCGCGCTACGGGCGTTTCTGGTGCGAGCCGCTGGAGCGCGGCTTTGGCGTGACGCTCGGGAACGCGCTGCGGCGCGTGCTGCTGTCGTCACTGAATGGCGCCGCGATCACATCGCTGCGCATCAACGGCGTGCAGCACGAGTTCTCGACGATCCCGGGCGTGATGGAAGACGTCGCCGACATCATCCTGAACCTCAAGGAAGTTCGTCTTCGGATGCACGTTCCGGGACCGCGTACGCTCCGCGTCCGCAAGACTGGGGCGGGTGTGGTGACGGCCGGCGACCTTTCCTCCGAGGACTCTTCGATCGATGTACTGAATCCGGACCACCGGATCATGACGACGAACGGTGAAGCCGACGTCGAGATCGAAGTCACCGTCGGCACCGGCAAGGGCTATCGCCCCGCTGAGCGGAACAAGAGCGAAGAGATGGCGATCGGGACGATTCCGATCGACTCGATCTTCTCGCCGGTCACGAAGGTCAACTACACCGTGACGCCGGCTCGCGTCGGGCGGGAGACCGATTTCGACCGCCTGAACCTCGAGGTCTGGACCGACGGCGCCGTCTCGCCGGCGGACTCGGTCGCGTTCGCGGCCAAGATCCTGAAGGATCAGCTGACGATCTTCATCAACTTCGAGGAGCCGACGGAAGTCTCGGCGCCCAGCATCGACGAGCCCGAGCCGATGAACCAGAACCTGCTCCGCTCGGTGGACGAATTGGAGCTGTCGGTCCGTTCGGCCAACTGTCTGCAGAACGCCAACATCCGCTACATCGGCGAATTGGTGCAAAAGACCGAGGGCGAGATGCTGAAGACCAAGAACTTCGGTCGCAAGTCGCTCAATGAGATCAAGGACACGCTGAAGTCGATGGGGCTCTCGCTGGGCATGGGCCTCGACAGCTTCCCGCAGCGCAAGGATCTGGAGAAGCTGCGCGAGCAGCGCGAGGCCTGACGTCATGCGACATCGCAATGCTGGACGAAAGCTCGGTCGGACGAGCGCACACCGGTTGGCGCTGCTGCGCAATCTGGTGACGGCGCTCCTCGACCACGAGCGCATCGAAACGACCGACGCGAAAGCCAAGGATCTGCGGCGCATCGCCGACCGCATGATCACGCTCGGTAAGCGCGGCGATCTTCACGCGCGGCGCCAGGCGCTGCGCGTCGTGAAGAGCGCCGAGGTGACGAGCAAGCTGTTCAGTTCGCTGGCCGAACGCTATCGCGAGCGGCCCGGCGGCTACACGCGCGTCCTCAAGCTGCGCACGCGCGTCGGTGACGCTGCGCCGATCTCGATGATCGAGCTCGTCGATCGCGAAATGCTCGCCAAGGCGGCCGCACCCGGCGAGAAGCCGGCGAAGGCAGCAAAAGTCGCAAAGCCCGAGAAGGCCGCGCGAGCCGCGAAGCCTGCCAAGCCGGCGAGGACGACCAAGGGTGGGGCGGCTGGCCCGAAGACGCCCACCAAGGGCCGTAAGAAGGCTGGCAGCGCGTAGTCATCCGTGACCTCGCTGCGCCTCGCTCTTGGGCTGGCTGCGGCGGCGATCGTGTTCGCGGTGTTGCTGCTCTCGGAGCCCACGCCCGACCCGATCCGCCCCGGTCAAGTGGCGCCTCCCTTCGAGCTCCCGCTCCTCGACGGCGGATCGGTCTCGCTGGCAGAACTGCGCGGCCGCGTCGTCGTGCTGAACTTCTGGGCGACCTGGTGCAAGCCCTGCGAGGACGAGATGCCCGCGATGCAACGGCTGCATGCTGCGCTCGCGGGACCGGAGTTCGAACTCGTTGCGGTGTCGGTCGATGCGTCGCGCGACGACGTTGCCAAGTACCGCGAGCGCCTCGGGCTGACGTTTCCGATCGCACTCGATCCCGACAAGCGCGTGTCCGATGCGTATCAGAGCTATCGCTATCCCGAGTCGTATCTGATCGACCGCGAGGGGCGAATTCTCTCGCGCTACATCGGACCGCGCGACTGGGACTCGGAACTCTACGTCGATCGCCTTCGCCGCGTGATCGCCGGGACCGGAGACGACACGCTCCCCGAGTGATCCCAACGCGGCCGACCGAAAGGTTCACGATCCAAGCGAGCAGATCGGGTCGAAGGCGGCAGGTTTACGCCTCGACTGCTACGGTCCAGCTGCTCCCGGGGGGAGAGAGGTGCGTCCGGTTCTACTTGCAGTTGCTCTGGTTTGTGCCGCGGTCGGCTACGCGTGGTTCGTACCCGAGGGCGGTTTCCCGACGTGGCTTCGCCTGCGTGATGAAGTCGCGCAGGCCGAAGATCGGATCCGCACTTTGGAACGGCAGAACACGGTGTTGCGCGACGAAGTGGCGGCGCTGCGCGCGGATCCCTTCGTGCAGGAGCGCGCGGTACGAGAAGAGTTGGGCTGGGTGCGACCAGGCGAAACGCTGGTGCGCGCGCCTGGCGGAGGCGCTCCGTCGGAGCCTTCGGTTCCTTGACGCGCCGTTGCGCCAGGGGGATGTTCAAACGTAATGAAAGAGCGCCTGCGCGAGGCCCTCGAAGGCTGCATTCGCGAGCTTCTCGCTGAGGCCGGCGTCGCGGGAGAGCTACCGCCGCTCCAAGTCGAGCCGCCGCGTCAATCCGACCACGGTGACTTCGCCTGCAACGCCGGTTTGGTCCTGACCAAGTCGCTGCGCCGCCCGCCGCGTGCGATCGCCGAAGAGCTCGCGACGCGGCTCGGCGACGCGGGCGGCCTCGTCGCGCGCACCGAGGTCGCTGGCCCCGGCTTCTTGAACGTCTGGCTGTCGAACGCATGTTGGCACCGCGGGCTCGCCGACCTGTTACGCGGCGGCGACACCTTCACCCCCCGTCGAGACGGCGCCGCCGCACGGGTGCAGGTCGAGTTCGTCTCGGCGAACCCGACCGGACCGCTGACGCTCGGCCACGGTCGCCAGGCGGTGATTGGCGATTGCATCGCGCGCCTGCTCCAGGGCGTCGGCCACGAGGTCACGCGCGAGTACTACTTCAACGACGGCGGCCGCCAGATGCGCGTGCTCGGCGAGTCGGTCCGCGCGCGATACCTCGAACAGCTCGGCCGCGCGGCGGCGCCTCCTGCAGACGCGCTGGCCGACGCCGAGCTGCCCTGGCCGGAGTCCCGGGATGGACTCCCGGTGCTGTTCCCGCGCGACGGCTACCAGGGCGAGTACATCAGCGAGATCGCCGCGCAGCTGCGCGAAAAGCACGGCGACACGCTGGTGGACGTGCCCGGCGACGGGCTCTTCCGCGAAGCCGCGCAGCAGCGCATCTTCGGTGAGATCGAAGCCACGCTCACCGCGCTCGGCATTCGCTTCGACGTGTATACGAACGAGAAGACCTTCTACGAGGATGGTTCGCTCGATCGCGTGCTCGCCGACCTGCGTGCGAAGGACCTCGTCTACGACGCCGATGGCGCCGTGTGGCTGCGCGCGACCAGCCTCGGCCAGGGGCGCGACCGCGTACTGGTGAAGTCGAGCGGCGAGCCGACCTACCTGCTCCCCGACATCGCCTACCACCGCGACAAGCTGCGGCGCGGCTTCGACCGCGTGATCGACGTGCAGGGCGCCGACCACATCGAGCAATTCCCGTTCGTGCGGGCGGCAATCGGTGCGCTCGGTTGCGACGCCGCGCGCATCGAGCTGGTGATGCATCAGTTCGTGACGCTGACGCGCGGTGGACAGCAGGTGAAGCAGTCGACCCGGCGCGCGGCCTACGTGACCGTCGACGAGCTGCTCGAAGAAGTCGGCGCCGACGTGTTCCGCTTCTTCATGGTGCAGCGCAAGGCCGACGGTCACCTCGATTTCGACGTCGATCTCGCCAAGGACAAGGACTGGAAGAAGAACCCTGCCTACTACGTGCAGTACGCGCATGCGCGCTGCTACGGCATCGAGCGCAAGGCCCAGTCGCAAGGCGTCGCGATGCCGACGGCGGATTCGTTTGACGCCACCGCGCTCGTGCTGCCCTCCGAGATCGAGCTGATCAAGAAGCTGCTCGAGTTCCCGGAAGTGGTGGAAGCGGCGGCCGCCGCCCGCGAGCCCCACCATGTCGCCTACTACCTGCGCGAAGTCGCGGGCCTCTGGAATCCCTACGTGCAGGATGGCGTCCACCATCGCGTGCTCTCGGACGACGTCGCGCTCTCGGCCGCGCGTCTCGGTCTCGCGCTCGGTGTGCGCCGGGTTCTCGCGCAGGGCCTCGGGCTGCTCGGCCTCTCTGCACCGGAGCAAATGTGACGAACGAGGGTCGGGGTGGGAAGGCGCGCCGCGGTGCGCGCCGCGAAGGACGCGGTCTGGTGTCGGTTCTGCTGGGCACCGCGCTACTTGCGGTGCTCGGCTTCGGGCTCGGCATCGTCGCGGGATTGGTACTCGAGGAGCCGGGCCTGCTGCTCGACTACGTGACCGGCAAGACCAGACCCGCGCCGCTCAGTGCAACGCGCAGCGCCAACGAGTTCGCCGCGAGTGAGCGCGAGCAAAAACGCGTCGCTGCGGTCGCACCGGCTGCTGCGCAGCCGACCGCCGAAGCGGCGCACGCGGCAATCCTGGATGTCGGTGCCGCCCCGCGCGAGCTCGAAGCGGCGGCGGATGCGGGAAAGACACTGAACAGAGACGCCGAGGTCGACGCAGGCGAAGCGGAGGCGAAGTCGCCGCCGCAGGTCGCCGCAGCGCCGCCGAGTGCGCCGTCTCCGAAGTCCGTAGCACCCGCCGCGAGCGCTGCGGAGCCGACGTCCGATGCAGAGGCGAGCAGTGCTGCGCCGCTCGTTCCCGCGGCGCCGCCCGCTGGACGCGGCTTCTCGGTGCAGGTGGGCGCGCTCGCCGACGCGGCGAGCGCCGAGCAGCTCGCGGTGAAACTGCGCAAGCGCGGCTTCCCCGTCTACGTCGCGCCGTCCGCCGAGCCTGGTTCGAAGCGCTGGCGCGTACGCGTCGGGCCGGTCGCCAGTCGCGAGAAGGCGGACGAACTCGCCACCACACTCGCGCGCGAGAAGCTCCCCACCTGGGTCCTGGCCGAAGGGCCGCGCTAAGCGATGGGAAACGCAGCGAAACGGCGCTGGGTCGTCACGGGTGCTGGAGGTCAGCTCGGCCGCTGTCTCGCCGCGCGCCTGCGCACCGATCCGGCGAACACGCTCGCGGCGGCGTTCGATCACACGGCGCTCGACATCGCCGATGTCACGGTGATGCGTCGAACGCTCAGCCAGTTGCCCGGCGGCGCGCCCGACGTCGTTGCGAATGCGGCTGCGATGACCCACGTGGATCGCTGCGAGACCGAGCCCGCTGGAGCCGAAGCCGCCAACGCGACCGGACCTGCGGCGCTCGCGGAAATCTGCGAGCAGATGCGCGCGCAGCTGGTAACCGTCTCGACCGACTATGTCTTCGACGGATGCGGGTCCCGTCCTTACACCGAAACGGATCCCACGGGACCGCGCAGCGTGTACGGGCGCACCAAGCTCGAAGGCGAGCGTCGCGTGCTCTCGGCGCACCCGGGCGCACTCGTGGTCCGCACTGCGTGGGTATTCGGTCCGGGACGCAACTTCGTGCGCACGATCCTCGAAGCCGCTGCGCGTACGGAGCGCGGCGAAGCGCCGGCGCTCCGGGTCGTCGACGATCAGCGCGGTTCGCCCACCTACGCGGGGGATCTCGCGGACGGCATCGTCCGGCTGGTCGATGCGGGTGCGAGCGGTGTCGTGAATCTCGTCAACAGCGGCGTCGCCACCTGGTGGGATCTGGCGCGTGCGGCGGTCGACATCTGGGGCCATCCCGAGCTGCCGATCGAGAAGGTGCGGACCGCAGATGTCCCGCGGCCGGCGCCGCGTCCCACCTGGTCGGTGCTCGACACCAGCAAGGCCGAGCGGCTCGGCGTCCGGCTGCGCAACTGGCGCGACGCACTGCGCGCCTATCTAGATTCCGATGCTTCGCCGCTGCGCGAGCTGGGGGCCCGGTCGTGAGCGGAAGAAAGCTGAAGCGGATCCTGGTCACCGGAGGCGCCGGATTCCTTGGCTCGCATCTCTGCGAGCGGCTGCTGGCCGACGATTGCGAAGTGATCTGCTTCGACAATCTGCTCACCGGCCGGATGGACAACATCCAGCCGCTGCTCGGGCATCCGAAGTTTTCTTTTGAGCACTACGACGTCACCAACTATCTGTACGTCGCGGGTGATCTCGACGCGGTGCTGCACTTCGCGTCGCCGGCGAGCCCGGCCGACTTCGAGCGGCTACCGATCCAGATCCTGAAGGTCGGCTCGATTGGTACGCACCGGGCGCTGGGCCTCGCGAAGGCGAAGAGCGCGCGTTTCCTCACGGCCAGCACTTCCGAGTGCTATGGCGATCCCGAAGTGAACCCGCAGCCCGAAACCTACTGGGGCCGCGTCAATCCGATCGGGATCCGCGGTGTCTACGACGAAGCCAAGCGCTTCGCCGAGGCGATGACGATGGCCTACCACCGCCATCACGGGGTCGACGTCCGCATCGTGCGCATCTTCAACACCTTCGGTCCGCGCATGCAGCTGCACGACGGCCGCGCGATCCCGAACTTCATGACCCAGGCGATTCGCGGCGAGCCAATCACGGTATTCGGCGACGGCGGCCAGACGCGCTCGTTCTGCTACGTCGACGATCTGATCGAAGGCATCTTGCGGCTGCTGCGGAGCGACTACGTGGGTCCGGTCAACATCGGCAACCCGCAGGAGATGAGCCTTCTCGAGATGGCGCAGTCGATCATCCGGATCGCGGATTCACCGAGCGAGATCGTCTATCGCGGCCTCCCGCCCGACGATCCGAAGGTGCGTCGCCCCGACATCACGCTCGCGCGCCGTGTACTGAACTGGGAGCCGCGCGTGCCGGTCGAAGACGGCTTGCAGCGAACCTACGCCTGGTTCCGCGCCGCGCTGGAAGCCGAACTGGCGGCCCGGTGATCGCGCAGAACCACATCCGCAACTTCTGCATCATCGCGCATGTCGATCACGGCAAGAGTACGCTCGCGGATCGGCTGCTCGACGTGACGAAGGCGCTCAGCTCTCGCGAGAAACGCGCGCAGTTCCTCGACAAGATGGACCTCGAGCGCGAGCGCGGTATCACGATCAAGGCGCAGACGGCGCGGATCTACCACCGCGCTCGCGACGGCCAGGACTATGTGCTGAACCTGATCGACACGCCGGGCCACGTCGATTTTTCCTATGAAGTTTCGCGTGCGCTCTCGGCCTGCGAGGGCGCCGTGCTGGTGGTCGACGCGGCGCAGGGCATCGAAGCCCAGACGCTGGCCAACACGTATCTTGCGGTCGAAGCGAATCTCGAAATCGTGCCGATCCTGAACAAGATCGATCTGCCGTCCGCGGAGCCCGAACGCGTTGCGCGCGAGATCGAGGACATCCTCGGTCTCCCCGCGGACGACGTGCTGCTTGTCTCGGCAAAGACCGGGCAGGGCATCGAGGAGTTGATCGAACGCATCGTCGAGCGCGTGCCGCCGCCCGCCGGCGATCCCAACGCACCGCTGCGCGCGTTGATCTTCGATTCGTGGTTCGACCCGTACGTCGGCGTCGTGCTGCTGGTGCGCGTGGTCGATGGACGCCTCTCGAAGGGTGAACGCATCAAGCTGATGGCGCGCGGCTCCGAGCACGAGGTGCAGGACCTCGACCTGATCGATCCGCATCCGCGCAGCGTGCCCGCGCTCGAGACCGGCGAAGTGGGCATGGTGATCGCGGGCATCAAGACGCTCGACGACGTGCGCATCGGCGACACGATCACCGTCGCGTTGCATGCGGCGACGGAAGCGCTCGCGGGCTTCCGTGAGGTGAAGCCGATGGTGTTCGCCGGGCTCTACCCGGTCGACGCGGATGAGTACAGCGCGCTGAAGGCCGCGCTCGAGAAGTTGCGCCTGAACGATGCGTCGTTCCGCTACGAGCCGGAGACGAGCGCCGCGCTCGGATTCGGCTTTCGCTGTGGCTTCCTCGGCTTCTTGCACGCCGAGATCATCCAGGAGCGGCTCGAACGCGAGTACGCGCTCAACCTGATCTCGACGACACCGACGGTGCGCTACCAGGTGGTGCTGAACACCGGCTCGACGATCGAGATCGATTCGCCCGCGGATCTCCCCGACCTCACGCGCATCGAGCGGGTGGAAGAACCGCTGATCCTCGCGACGATCCACGTGCCGGCGGAATACCTGGGCGCCGTGCTGGCGCTGTGTCAGGACCGCCGCGGCTCGCAGCGCGACATGACCCAGCACGGTTCGCGCGTGCAGGTTCGCTATGAGCTGCCGCTCGCCGAAGTGGTGGCCGACTTTCACGACCGCATCAAGAGCGCGACGCGCGGCTATGGCTCGTTCGACTACGAGCTGTCGGGCTACAAGCCGGGCGATCTGGTAAAGCTCGACGTACTGGTGAACGGCCTGCCGGTGGACGCGCTCTCGCTGATCGTGCACCGCGACAAGTCGTTCCAGCGCGGTACGGATCTGGTGCGCAAGCTGAAGGAGTTCATCCCGCGCCAGATGTACGAAGTGGCGATCCAGGCGGCGATTGGCTCGCGCGTGATCGCGCGCTCCACGGTGAAGGCGCTGCGCAAGAACGTCACCGCCAAGTGCTACGGCGGCGACATCTCGCGCAAGCGCAAGCTGCTCGAGAAGCAAAAGGAAGGGAAGAAGCGCATGAAACGCGTCGGCCAGGTCGAGATCCCGCAGGAGGCCTTCCTTGCGGCGCTGCGGCTGGACAACGAATGAGCGCGCGCGGACGCGAGCCGCGTGCCGACGTGAGGCTCGCGGAGAACGCCGCGGCGGCGACATCAACGCTGCGCAAGCTCTGGGACCAGTTCGGAACGCTCGCGGTGGCGATCGCTTTGGCGCTGTCGATTCGCGCGTTCGTGGTCGAGCCGTATCGCATCCCGTCCGGTTCGATGCTGCCGACGCTGCTGATCGGCGACCACCTGTTCGTGAACAAGTTCCTGTACGGCGTGAAGATTCCGTTCACCGACTGGCGAACCCCCGGCCTGCGCGAACCGAAGCGCGGCGACGTCGTCGTCTTCACCGTCTCGAAGGACGGCCGCGGCATCTATCCCGCCGACAAGCGACCCGATCTGTCGCACGACCAGTTCGTGAAGCGACTCGTCGGCCTGCCGGGCGACACGATCGAGGTGCGCAGCGGCAATCTCTACGTGAACGACCAGCCGATGAAGACGACTGACACCGGCAAGGAGTTCCGTGACGACGCGAGCCGCACGCTGCGCATCGTCGACGAAGATCTCAAGGGCCACGTCCACACCATCCTCGACGACGCGAGCTCGCCCGGTCATGACATCCCGCCGACCAAGATCGGCGAAGGCCGCTACTTCATGATGGGCGACAACCGCGACTACTCGAACGACAGCCGTTTTTGGGGCACCGTTCGACTCGCTGAGATGAAAGGCCCGGCGTTCCTGCTCTACTGGTCCTGGGATTGGGACGGCCCCTGGGCGCAGCTGCTGAATCCGCTGCACTGGTGGGACCTGATGAAGAACCGGATGCGCTGGGACCGGCTGGGGAACTCGATCCAGTAGCGCGTCGTCTGGGCGCGCCCGGCTCGAACTCGGATGTGAACGGTGAACCTGCGTTCCACTCGCCCGCTCCTTCCTCGACAGCTACGCTGATCGCGTCATCTTCTCCACGCAGAGGAAGACGCAATGACCGAAATCACCCCTTCTGTCCCCCACGAGCCCACGCGTTTCAGCGTCGCCGCCTACTTCCGTCTGATGGAGACGGGAGAGCTGACGGAACGCGATCGCGTCGAGTTGCTCGAAGGAGTGATCGTCGCGATGTCGCCGATGAACCCGCCGCACGCGGGATCGGTCACGAAGGTGAGCCGCGCGCTGCTCGGGGCCGTCGGCACGCGCGCCTCCGTCCGCACCCAATGCCCGTTGATCGTGCGGCCGAGTTCGGTGCCGGAGCCCGACGTTGCCGTGGTTGTGGGTTGCGACGACGACTATTTCAACGCGCATCCCGAATCCGCGCTGCTGGTCGTCGAAGTGGCCGACTCGTCGCTGCCGCAGGATCGCCTCAGCAAGTCGCGGATCTACGCGCGAACCGCGATCCCCGAGTACTGGATCGTGAACCTGCGCGCCGGCGTCCTCGAAGTGATGCGCGACCCCGATCCCGTCGCCGCGCTCTACCGCGAGCTGCGCACACTGCGCGCCGGCGACCGCATCGACATCGCAGCGCTGCCGGGCACGTCGATCGACGTCGCGGACATGCTTCCGCGCACCCCTCCGGCGGACGAGATCTAGGGTCGACCCACAGCCGCTTGACGCTCCCCGCTACCGACGGCATCTTGCGCCCGACTTCGAAGCCTTTTAAGTCCGTCCTGCGAGTCGGACAAAGGTGCGAACGTGACCGATCCCCGCTCTGAGACCAGAGATCCCACCACAGCCATGGCTGCATCCAGCGCAGCGCCCGCGCGGGCGTCTGCGGCCGACGCGCGCGTGCTGCTCGACGACGTCGCGATCCGCCGCGCGCTCGTGCGCATCGCGCACGAAGTCGTCGAGCGCAACGAGACGTGGCGCGATCTCTACCTCGTCGCGATCCCGAACGGCGGCGTCCCGCTGGCGCGCATCATCGCCGCGCAGGTGCGCGAGATCACCGGCCTCGAAGTGCCCGTCGGGATCCTCGACACGACCCTCTACCGTGATGATCTCGTCGCGAGCGGCGAGCGTCCCCCGCTGCGCCGCACCGAGATGCCTTCCGCGGTGGACGATCGCGTCGTGGTGCTGGTCGACGACGTTGTCAGCACCGGCCGCACGATTCGCGCTGCGATGGATGCGCTGATGGACTTCGGCCGCCCGCGCTCGGTGCAGTTGGTTGGTCTCGTCGATCGCGGCCACCGCGAGTTGCCGATCAAGATCGACTTCGTCGGCAAGAACGTCCCGACGCAGCGCGAAGAGCGCGTGAAACTGCGCGGCCTTCAAGGCGATCTCGAAGGCCCGCTCGAAGTGGTGATCCTCGACACAAACGGGGGTGGTGCATGACGGGACGGGACCTGCTCGGCATCGAAGACCTCGATCGCGCGGATCTCGAGCTCATTCTCGAGACCGCCGAGCGCATGCAGGAGGTCGGGCGCCGCGACGTCAAAAAGGTGCCGACACTGCGCGGCCGCACGCTGATCAACCTGTTCTTCGAATCGTCGACGCGCACCCGCACCAGTTTCGAGATCGCCGGGAAAAGGCTCTCGGCGGACGTCGTGAACTTCACGCCGTCGTCGTCGAGTCTCACCAAGGCCGAGAGCATTCTCGACACCGCGATGACGCTCGATGCGATGGACCCGGACGCTGTGATCGTGCGGCACAAGGTCGCGGGCGTGCCCAAGCGGCTCGCCGACGCGCTCGCCGCTCCGGTCATCAACGCGGGCGACGGCGCCCACGAGCATCCGACCCAGGCGCTGCTCGACTGCTTCACCGTGAAGCAGGAGAAGGGCCGCTTCGACGGTCTCACCGTGACGATCATCGGCGACATCACGCATTCGCGCGTCGCGCGCTCAAATCTCTACGCGTTCACGAAACTCGGCGCCGAGGTGCGGCTCGCGGCACCGCCCACGATGCTGCCGGCCGGCATCGAGTCGCTCGGCGCTAAGGCGTATACGTCACTCCGCGAAGCGCTCGAGGGTGCCGACGTGGTGATGGTGCTGCGGATCCAGCAGGAGCGGCTCGATGGCTGTTTCTTCCCGAGCATTCGCGAGTACGCGAGCACCTTCGGCATCGACCGCGCGAAGCTGCGCTACGCGAAGGACGACGTGATCGTAATGCACCCGGGACCGATCAACCGCGGCGTCGAGATCGCGCACGATCTCGCCGACCGCCGCCCGAGCGTGATCCTCGATCAGGTGCGCAACGGTGTCGCGGTGCGAATGGCCGTCCTTTACCAGTTCGCCGGCCGCTCCGCGAAGCGCGAAGGCTGAGGAGAGAGGGACGCGATGGCGAGCGGGCGAATCTGGATCCGGGGCGGACGCGTGCTCGACCCTTCGATGGGCCGCGACGAGATCGCCGACGTGCTCGTCGAAGACGGCAAGATCGCCGCCGTCGGTGCGGGTCTCGGTGGGTCGGGTGGCGAAGTGATCGAGGCCGCCGGCGCGTGGGTGGTGCCGGGCTTCATCGATCTGCACGTGCACCTGCGCGAGCCGGGCCAGGAGTACAAAGAAGACATCGCCTCGGGCGGTCGCGCCGCAGTGGCGGGCGGCTTCAGCGCCGTCGTGTGCATGGCGAACACGCAGCCGGTGAACGACGACCCGTCGGTGACCGAGTACATCCTCGATCGGGCGCGCCAGGAATCCCCCGCGCGCGTCTACCCTGTGGGCGCGGCGACACGCGGACTCGGCGGCGAAGTGATGACCGAGATGGTCGCGCTGGTCGATGCTGGCTGCGTCGCGCTCTCGGACGATGGCAAGACGATCATGGACTCGGGCGTGATGCGCCGCGTGCTCGAGTATTCGCAGCTCGCGCGCGTCGCGATCATCACGCATGCCGAAGACCGCACGCTGGTGCGCGAGGGCGTCGTGAACGAGGGCCCCGTCTCGACGCGGCTCGGCCTGCCCGGCAATCCGTCGACGGCCGAGGTGATCCACGTCGCGCGCGACATCCTGCTGGCGGAGCTGGCGGGCGCGCATCTGCACGTCGCGCACGTGTCGACCGC
>Ga0315273_10005048_pt1 | contig 16282 bp, 12 predicted proteins | sample YL17G02_0_MG_FD_205753 | JGI IMG/M metagenome (GOLD analysis project Ga0315273, IMG submission 205753) | Sediment microbial communities from Yellowstone Lake, YNP, Wyoming, USA - YL17G02_0 | ecosystem: Environmental > Aquatic > Freshwater > Lake > Sediment | place: USA: Wyoming | collected... | reverse complement strand
CGGCTACACCCTGGCCTTCGCACCCGACCGCGGGGGATTGATCGGTTCTCTCGAGTGGGTCTTCCTGCGGGGCGTGGGGCAGGCGCCGAACCCAGAGTACGCCCCTACCGTCCCTCATCTGGCCTTCATGATGTTCCAGGGGATGTTCGCGGTCATCACTCCGGCGCTCATCACCGGGGCCTTCGCGGAACGCATGAAGTTCTCGGCGTTCCTCGTGTTCAGCCTGCTCTGGACACTGCTGGTCTACAGTCCCACGGCGCATTGGGTGTGGGGTGTGGGGGGATGGATCCGCGAACTCGGAGCGTTGGACTTCGCCGGCGGCACTGTGGTCCATATCAGCTCGGCGGTTGCGGCGCTGGCCGCGGTGTTGGTCATCGGACGGCGGCGAGGTCACGGGACGGTGCCCATGCATCCCCACAACCTCCCCATGACGCTTCTGGGCGCGGGCATACTCTGGTTCGGTTGGTTCGGTTTCAATGCCGGCAGCGCCCTCACCGCGGGAGGCCTAGCGGCCGAGGCGTTCGTGACCACGCACCTTGCCGCCGCCGCGGCGGCCCTGTCGTGGGCCGGCGCGGAGTGGGTGCACCGCGGTCAGCCGACCAGCCTGGGCGTGGCCTCTGGGTTGGTGGCCGGTTTGGTGGCCATCACTCCGGCCGCTGGGTTCGTGGGTCCGATGTCGGCCATTGTGATCGGGGCGGTGGCCGGCAGCCTGTGCTATCTGGGCGTGCTGGCGAAGTGGAGGCTCGGATACGACGACAGCCTCGATGTGGTCGGTGTTCATGGGGTGGGGGGAACGTTCGGTGCGATCGCCACCGGGCTGTTCGCTCAACTGGCGGTGAACTCAGCCGGCGCGAACGGCGCCTTCTTCGGGAACCCCGTGCTGGTGCTGAAGCAGGTTGTGGCCGTGCTGGCGGTCATGGCCTGGTCGTTCGGCATCACTTATGGACTGGTCAGCCTCGTCAAGGCGGTCATGGGCGCGCGCGTGGACGAGGAAGCCGAGATGCTGGGGCTCGACCTGAGCCAGCACAGCGAAGGGGCCTACGCATTCGGAACGGAGTGAGTTCTGTGAGTTCCGCTAGTTGGGCAATGGCGGTCCAGCAGGCTGCTAGGCCATGAGGGCTTTGCCGACGGCCTTGGAATAGAGGGTTTCCGGTGCGATATCTACACCGTCTTCCCAAGAGATCACCCCAAGTTCGGTGTCAATCCTGAAGTTCCTGAAGTACTCCATGTCGTTGAACCTGCTGAATACACCGCCCCGAGCACGATACTCGGAAAAATCAACGATGCCCTTCGCACCATCCTCGAATTCGATCTCAACCTCATAATCTCCAATATGCCGCGCTGAAACCACGTCGAGTATCACGACGTGCCTCCTATCGTAGTGGTTCAATCTTCTGTGGTTGTCTATTGTTAATCACTTGCTCCCAATTCGCAAAGAGTTCTTCTGTGTGCTGTGACGCCCACTCAACAACCAGGCCCAGCACCCGGGGTGGTAGTGATCCCTCCAGTATACGCAAAGAATCAATTTCGATGGACGCCTTCTCACTCCCATAGCGAGCATGAAAATGCGGTGGATTATGCTCGTCGAAGAACATGGCGATTATGATTCCGAAGAATCTTGTGATTTCCGGCATGGTTCACTCCATGATCTCTTTGTTCAACGCGAGATGTCAACGCCCACTTTGACCGGGAGGGCGGGATGGAATCTAATACGCGCTCCCCTCAGTCTCGCCTTTGAGCCGGCCCCAGAAGGCCCGGTACACGAGAGTCGTATATGCGAGCACCAAGGGCACGCCGACCAGGGAGATGATCAACATCACCTTGAGCGTGAGGTTCGACGAGGAGGAGTCGGTCACCGTCAGGCTGAGTTCGGGGCGGTCGAGGGCGGGGATGAGAGCCGGATAGTTCCCCACAGCCCAGAGTCCGACCAATCCCAGCACGCCGGCTGACGAGCCGAGAAACGTCCACAGGTCGGTCTTCCTGGCCATGCCGTACCGGGCGCAGAAGAAGCCGCCCACCAGCAGCAGGATCATGATCCATCCGGCGGGTCGGCTCAGGTTGTTGCGCACGTGGTCGGGTGTCACCCGCAGGGTGGCCGCCGTGCTGGCCACCACGAGAAGGCCCAGCAGCCAGTGACTGAGAGTGCGCAGACGGGCGGCCCGCGTCTGCAGAGGGCCGGTCGTGCGCAGTGCCGCCCACGACGCTCCCTGCGCGACCAACATGACCAGGCCCGTGATTCCGATCAATAGGGCATACGGGTTCAGCAGGGTGAGAAACGTGCCCGCATACTCTCCTCGTGCATCCAGCGGCACCCCGCGAACCAGGTTGCCCACGGCCACGCCGAACAGTAGTGCGGGCAGGAGGCTGCCGCCGAAAAACGCCCAGTCCCAGAAGCGTCCCCACACGGGATCCTTCGCTCGGAACTCTATCGCCACCGCGCGGAAGATGAGGCCGGCGAGTATGAGGATCATAGCGAGGTAGAAGCCGCTGAACGCGGTGGCATAGACGGGTGGGAAGGCGGCGAACAGAGCTCCACCCGCGGTCAGTAGCCACACTTCGTTGCCGTCCCAGAACGGGCCGATGGAACTCCGCAGAGTCGCGCGTTCTTCGTCGGTGCGGGCAAGAAAGGGATAGAGCACGCCCACGCCCAGGTCGAAGCCGTCGAGCATGGCGTACCCGGCGAACAGCACCCCCACCAAGACGTACCAGATGATCTGAAGACTCATGGTGTCCTCCTCTCTAGATGGTGGTCGTGGTCGAGTCGGCGCGGGTGACGGTCGCCGCGGCCACCGACTCCGCAGCGATGGCCGAAGCCGCCGCGGGCTGATCGTACCCCGAGCCGGGCGAGGCGTCGCCCGGGCCCTTCCTGACGATCCTCAGGAGCACTCTGACCCAGGCCACGAAGAGGAACGCATAGATGACCGCGAATATCCCCAGCGAGATGACTATCTGCGAGGCGGGGACTACGGCCGAGATCGCGTCGACGGTGCGCAACTCGTTGTAGACGATCCACGGTTGTCGGCCCACCTCCGCAGCGGCCCAGCCCACCTGGATGGCCAGCATCGGTGCAACGAACGACCAAGTGGTGACCCCAAGGTAGCGCCTGCTGGTCTCCAGTCGCCCCTTCCACCACAGGAAGATCCCCAGCAACGCCCAGGCGATCATCAGCAGCCCGAGCGCCACCATGAGATGGTAGGTCTGGAAGGTCAGTTGCACGGGTGGCCGATCCTCCGGAGCGAACTTGTCGAGCCCGGTCACGACATGGTTCGGGGAAAAACCGAGCATGATGCTGAGGCCGCTTGGGATCGCGAGGCCTGTGACGCTCTCGTTCTGCGTGTCGACCCATCCCACCAGGCTAAGGTCCGCGCGATCCTGCGTGGTATAGATGCCCTCGAAAGCGGCCATCTTCGCGGGCTGGGTGTCGGCGACCTGAACGGCCGACCAGTGGCCGAGGAAAGGCATGGCCAGCGACGTCACCAGACCGAAGACCAGGCCGAAGCGCAGCATGCGCCGGGCGAAGTCGCTGTGGCGGCCCTTGCGTAGATAGTAGGCGCCGATGCCCGCGGCGAAGAACGCGCCGACGGTCCACGTAGCTGCGACCGTGTGGAAGTAGCGAGGCAGGGTGGAGGGGTTGAGGGCGGCGGCGAAGAAGTCGGTGAGCACCGCGCGTCCGTCGACCACTTCGTATCCGGCCGGCGTCTGTTGCCACGAGTTGGCGATGATGATCCACAGGGCCGACAGGTGGGCGCCGACAGCCACCAACCACGCTGAGACGTAGTAGAACCGGCGTGAGACCCGTTCGCGCCCGAAGAGCAGCACGCCCAGGAAGGTCGATTCCAGGAAGAACGAGAGCAGGCCTTCGGCGGCCAACGGAGCGCCGAAGATGTCGCCCACGAAGCGGGAGTAGGTGGCCCAGTTAGTGCCGAACGCGAACTCCATGGTGATGCCGGTGGCGACACCGATGGCGAAGGTGGCGGTGAAGAGACGCACCCAGAAGCGGGCGTCGGCCTCGTCTTGGGCCAGTCCGCTCTTGTAGAAGCGCCGTTCGCCCATCACCAGAGCCACCGTCGAACCGAGGCTGAGGGGGACGAAGAGGAAGTGGAACGCTATCGTGAAGGCGAACTGGATCCGGGAAAGCAGCACCGCGTCCATGGGCGTGGCCTACCTCCCTCTCAGGTCGTCCAACGGTTCCACATCACCAGTTGATCCAGGTCTTTTCGGCGCTTGGCTCTTGGTTCGTCGGCCGGGTAGCCCAGGGGCGTTAGGATCACCGGTTCCACGTGGTCGGGCAGGTGGAGTACGTCGCGGGTCGCGTCGGCGTCGAAGTCGGCTATCCAGCAGGTTCCCAGGCCGAGTTCCGCCGCCTGCAAGGTGAGGTGATCCATGACGATCGCTACGTCGACGTCGTTGTAGTTCTTGCCGTCGGCTCTCACCCAATTCTCGGAGGGTACGCCCACTCCGAGAATGATCACCGGCGCGGTGTAGAACCACTGCCGATCGTATGCCGCTCTCATGTGTGAGCGCACCGTCGGTTCCGTGACCACTATCAGTCGGAACGGCTGCTTGTTGGCCGCGGTCGGCGCGAGTCGGGCCGCCTCCAGCACGCGGCTCAGCTTCTCATCTTCAACAGGTCGGTCCTGATAGGCCCGGGTGCTGTATCTGGTCTGCACGAGACGTTCGAAGTCCATTGTGTTCGGCTCCATCCTCTCTTGCCGGCCCCGGCCGGGACCGTTCGCTCCTTCTCTCGCGGTTGTCCAGTGCGTATCGTTCCCCAGAGAGCGTCTGTTACAATCGGATTTCCTCCAGGTTGGCCCTGGCGTCCCTGCATCGGCGGCATCCGAGGTCATCGTGAGCATTGAGAGACCTACCTACCAGGACGTCCTTCTGGGGTTGGAACAGTTCTGGGCAGGCCATGGCTGCATCATCTGGCAGCCCTACCACACCGAGGTCGGCGCGGGCACCTTCAACCCGGCTACCTTCTTGCGTGCTTTGGGTCCTGACCCGTGGAACGTCGCCTATGTCGAACCGTCCATACGGCCCACCGACGGCCGCTATGGGGAGAACCCCTACCGGCTGGGTCATTACTACCAGTATCAGGTGCTCTTGAAGCCGGCCCCCGATGACATCCAGGATCTCTATCTGGCCTCGCTCGAGCATCTGGGCATACGCCTGGCCGAGCACGACGTGCGCTTCGTCGAAGACGACTGGGAGTCGCCCACCTTGGGCGCATGGGGTCTCGGGTGGGAGGTCTGGATCGACGGCATGGAAGCCACCCAGTTCACCTACTTCCAGCAGGTGGGGGGCATCGACCTCGACCCGATCAGCGTGGAACTGACCTACGGCACCGAGCGCCTGGCCATGTACTTGCAAGGGGTCAACAGCGCCTTCGACCTGGTGTGGGTCCCCGGGGTGACCTACGGCGACGTCCACAAGGTGAACGAAGCCCAGTGGTCGGCTTACAACTTCGAGGTTGCCGACGTGGCGATGTTGCAGCGGCATTTCTCCGACTACGAGCAGGAGTGCGAGAGCTGTCTCGCCCGTGGGCTCGTGATGCCCGCATACGACTTCGTGCTCAAGTGCTCCCACGCCTTCAATCTACTCGACGCCCGAGGTGCGATCAGTGTCACCGAGCGCACGGGGTACATCGGCCGGGTGCGCAACGTCGCCCGGCACGTGGCCGAGGCATATGTGGTCCAGCTTGAGGAGCGCCGAGCCGCCTCAGCGGGTGTCCGCCTAGCCCGCGGAGAGGAGACATAGCCATGGCCGGTGACTTTCTGCTGGAGATTGGAACCGAAGAGCTGCCGGCCTCCGCCTGCCTCTCCGTACTCGACCTGCTGCCAGAACGGGCCGCCGGTCTGTTCGCCGCCAACGACATCGACCTGGACCCGGGCTCACTCGACGTCATGGTGGGGCCGCGGCGCATCGCTCTTCTGGTCCGCTACATGCCCGATACGCAGACCCCGCGTGAGACGGCTCAACGTGGGCCGGCGATGGAGGCTGCCTTCGACGTCGATGGTCGTCCGACGCCGGCCGCTCTCGGTTTCGCCAAGGCGAAGGGCGTGGCGCCCGACGAGTTTCAAGTGCGCGAGGAGAGCGGTCGCCGGTTCGTCTACGCGGTCTCGCGGAGCGAGGGACGACCGACTGCGATGCTCCTGCCCGACATCTGCTCAAAGCTGGTGCGGGAGATGTACTTCCCCAAGAACATGCGCTGGGGAGTGCGTGACCTGCGGTTCTCGCGTCCCATACGCTGGTTGGTAGCGCTCTTCGGCGATGACGTGGTGCCCTTCGAGGTAGCCGGCGTCGCCGCCGGCCGGGTGAGCCGAGGCCATCGCTGGCTGGGGGGACCGGTCGCCCTGACCACGGCCACTGGGTACGTCGACGCCATCCGCGGCGCCCGTGTGATGGTCGACCACCGCGAACGGGAGGCTTTCCTTTGGGCGGAACTGCGACGGCACGCTGCCGATAGGGGTCTCGATGTGGTCGATCCGATGGCCAAGATGCGAGAGGTCAAGTTCCTGGTGGAGTGGCCCACGGTCCTCGCGGGCGGCTTCGGCCAGGAACACCTGCGGCTACCGGCCGACGTGCTGGTCACCGCCATGCAGTCGCACCAGCGCTACTTTCCTCTCATCGACAGCGAGGGCCGGCTCTCGAGCACCTTCCTGTACGTCATGAACGGCGACCCGGCCTTCGCGGCACAGATCAACGCCGGCAACGAACGCGTTCTGGAAGGACGAATCGAAGACGCCGAATTCTCCTTCGACAAAGACCTGGCCACGGGGCTGGAACATATGGCCGAAGGTCTGGATCGGGTGGTGTTCCACGTCAAGGCGGGAACGATGAAGGACAAAACCGACCGGTTGGTGGCCCTCACCGGTCTGCTGGCCGAGATGGTTGGCGCGCCGACCGAGGTCGCGGCACGGGCCCTCGAGGCCGCACGTTTGGCGAAGGCCGACCAAGTTTCGGTGATGGTGCGGGAGTTCCCCGACCTCGAAGGGGTCATGGGCGAGACCTACGCGCGCATGGAAGGCTTCCATGACGAGGTGGCTCAGGCTATCCGAGAGCAATTCTTGCCCGACGCCGCCGGGGGCGACCCGCCGCGCTCCCTGCCCGGCGCGCTCCTGGCCACGGCCGAGAAAGTGGACAACGTGGTCGCTGCCTTCGCGTGCGGCGAGCCACCCTCGGGCTCCAGAGATCCGTATGGACTCAGGCGCGCCGCCATGGGCATGGTGACGATCGCCTTCTTTCACGGGCTTTCGTATGACGTTCGCGAACTCGTCGGCGCGGCCTACGGTCGGCTCGAGAGGTTCCCTCACTTGGTCGACCGCGAGACGGCGGTGACCGAGGCCGGTGACTTCATCCTGGACCGCCTGACGAAGTTCTTGGTGGACAACGGCATCTCGCGTGACGCCGTGGACGCGGCGTTGCCCGTCTCTTCATCGTTCACCGATGTGCGCAGGAGGGCGGCAGCAGTGGACGCCTTCCGGGGGACAGAGGAGTGGGACGACCTCGTGACGGTGTTCACCCGGCCGGCGAACCTCGCCAAGAAGCTGCCGGCGGAGGCCGAGGGGAAGGCGGTGGACCGATCGCTGTTCGCGGAGGAAGCCGAGGGTGTGCTGTACGAGGCGTGGTTGGAGACTTCTGGGCGCGTGGACAAGCTGATATCGGCGCACGAATACCTCGACGCGCTGGAGGCTTTGGCGGGCATGCGGCCGGCGGTAGATCGCTTCTTCAGCGACGTGCTCGTGATGGCGGACGACCCGGTGGTTCGTCTGAACCGCCTCCGCCTCCTGGCCGGCGTTGCAGGAACGGCTCGTGCCGTGGCCCATCTAGATAGGCTTCAGGCCCAGCGGGAAGTCTGAGCGGACCTTGGCTGACCATCCGGTCAGTTTGGTAGGGCGGGGTGGTGGTGCTACCGTCTTCACACGGCAGGGACTGTTCGTTACTATAGCCCGACCAGAGAGGGGCAGCACCGCCCCTCCTCGGGACGTGGTCGCCGGTCTGTCCGGATCGCGGGCGCCCTAAGGAGCGTGTTCCGTATGAACTCTCAGAAATACGCGTATGACTTCACGGAAGGAAGCGCGCAGCTCAAATCGCTGCTTGGCGGAAAAGGCGCGAACCTGGCTGAGATGACCGGCATCGGCATCCCGGTGCCGCCCGGGTTCACCATCACCACCGAGGCCTGCATCGCGTTCTCGCGTACTGGGCGCTATCCTGATGGGCTGGCCGACGAGGTGGAGTCCCACCTCCAAGCCCTCGAAAGGTCCACGGGGAAAGGCTTCGGCGATCGCGCGAACGCGTTGCTGGTCTCGGTCCGCTCCGGCTCCGTGTTCTCCATGCCCGGCATGATGGACACCGTTCTCAACTTGGGATTGAACGACGACACGGTCGCCGGCCTGGCCCAGGGCACCGGGAATCCCCGCTTCGCCTATGACTCCTACCGCCGCTTCATCCAGATGTTCGGCGACGTGGTCATGGGCGTCGAGGGCCAGAGATTCGAGGATGTCCTCACTGCGAAGAAAGCCGAGGTGGGAGCCGCCCACGACACCGATCTCTCGGCGGACGACCTCAAAGATCTCACTGTACGCTTCAAGGCTGTCCTGGAGGAGGAGACCGGAGCAGGTTTCCCCGCCGACCCACGGGTACAGCTCGACCTGGCCACCCAGGCGGTCTTCCGCAGTTGGGACAACCATCGGGCGAAGGTGTATCGCAAATCTCAGGGCATCCCCGACGATCTGGGGACGGCCGTGAACGTGCAGGCCATGGTCTTCGGCAACAAGGGCGAGACCTCGGGGACCGGCGTTGCTTTCACGCGTGACCCGTCCACCGGTGAGAACTTCTTCTACGGCGAGTTCCTCATGAACGCGCAGGGTGAAGATGTGGTGGCTGGTGTCCGGCATCCGCGGCCTCTCGAAGAACTGCGCGAGGTCATGCCGAAGGCTCTCGAGCAGTTGTACGATATCCGCGAGACGCTTGAGCGGCATTACAAGGATATGCAGGACCTCGAGTTCACCATCGAGGACAGTCGGCTGTACATGCTGCAGACGCGCAACGGCAAGCGGACCGCGGCGGCGGCCCTGAAGACCGCTGTGGATATGGTGGCCGAAGGCCTCATCACAAAAAGAGAGGCCCTTGGGCGCATCGATCCCGAGCAACTCGATCAGCTTCTCCACCCCTGCTTGGACCCGGGTGCCCCCTACGAAGTGCTCGCTACGGGCTTGAACGCTTCGCCTGGAGCCGCAGTGGGCCAAGTGGTCTTCGACGCCGACACCGCCGAGGCGCGGGGTTCGGCCGGCGACCACGTCATCCTCGTACGTTGGGAGACCAACCCCGACGATATCCACGGTCTCATCAAGGCTCAGGGTGTGGTCACCAGCCACGGGGGCATGACGTCGCACGCCGCCGTGGTGGCCAGGGGGATGGGCAAACCCTGCATCGCCGGGGCGGCCGACTTGGAGATCGATGCCGCGGCCAGGATGTTCAAAGTGGGTGACACGGTGGTGCGGGAAGGTGACTGGATCACCATGGACGGCACCTCGGGCAAGGTCATCGTCGGGCAGGTCGCGCTCGTACCGCCGCAGATCAACGAGAACTTCGACCAAGTGCTGGCCTGGGCCGACGAGGTACGCCGCATGCGGGTGCGCACCAACGCCGACACCCCCGAGGATGCTGCAAAGGCGCGCGAGTTCGGTGCCGAGGGCATCGGTCTCTGCCGCACCGAGCACATGTTCATGGCCGAGGAACGGCTGCCCCACGTGCGCAACATGATCATGTCTGAGAATCGCAAGGAGCGTGAGGAGCATCTCGCCAAGCTCCTCCCCTTCCAGCGCGACGACTTCGAGGGCATCTTCCGGGCGATGGCCGGCCTGCCGGTTACGATCCGCCTGCTCGATCCGCCCTTGCACGAGTTCCTGCCCGACTACACCGGCCTGATGGTGCAGCTGGAGCGTCTCAAGCTCACGGGGGGGCCGGCGGGGGATATCGCCGCCCTGGAGGTCATCGCCCGCAAGGTCAAAGTGATACACGAGATGAACCCGATGCTCGGCACGCGCGGCTGCCGCCTGGGCGTGCAGTATCCCGAGATCTACATGATGCAGGTGCGCGCGATCATGGAAGCGGCCTGCAACATCACGTCCGAGTCTGGATCGGTGCCGCAGGTGGAGATCATGATCCCCCTCGTCGGTTTCGCGAAGGAGCTCGAGCTCATGCGCAGCCTGACGGACGAGACCGCCGAGGCCGTGCTGGCTGAGCGTGCGAGCAGCATCCCCTATAAGGTGGGGACCATGATCGAGCTGCCGCGGGCCGCGATCACGGCCGATGAGATCGCCGTGCACGCAGACTTCTTCAGCTTCGGCACCAACGATCTTACTCAGACCACGCTCGGCTTCTCCCGCGATGACGCTGAGGGCAAGTTCCTGACCTATTATCTGCGCGCCGAGGTCATCCCCTCGAACCCGTTCGAGAAACTCGACCAAGTAGGTGTGGGGGCTCTCATCGCGATGGCTACCAGCAAGAGTCGCGCCGTGAAGCCCGGCATCAAGCTGGGGATCTGCGGCGAGCACGGTGGCGAGCCCTCGAGCGTGAAATTCTGTCATCGCATCGGGCTGGACTATGTGAGCTGCAGCCCCTATCGCGTACCGCTCGCCCGGCTGGCGGCCGCGCAAGCGGTGTTGGAGGGCGCCGCCGGCGACGCAGTGCGGGACTGACGCCGCCGGGCTATGCTAGACAAGGAGGTCGCTCGGGTGAAGCGAGAACGACCGGGCAGGGTGTCGCTGTCGGCCGAAACCTACGACGCCGGGCTTTCGCCGTTCGCTCAGCGCTCCGGTAGATCGCGGGGGCGCTCCCGGGAAGAGGAGTCCTGCTCGATCCGGTTGCCCTACCAACGCGACCGCGACCGCATCGTCCACAGTAAGGCCTTTCGACGTCTCAAGCACAAGACGCAGGTCTTCATAGCCCCTGAGGGCGACCACTATCGCACCCGGCTTACCCACACTCTGGAAGTGTCGGGGATCGCACGCGCGGTGGCACGCGCGCTCCGTTTGAACGAAGATCTGGCCGAGGCCATTGCCATGGGCCACGATCTGGGCCACACACCCTTCGGCCATGCGGGCGAGGACGCCCTCGACGCGGTGCTGCGCGGCATGGGCTACCCGGGGTTCCGCCACAACGAGCAGAGCCTGCGCGTGGTCGACGTGTTGGAGAACGAAGGCCGGGGACTCAACCTCACCTGGGAGGTGCGCGACGGAATCGCGCGTCACACCGGCGCCGACCGACCGTTTACGCTGGAAGGTCGTGTCGTCTGCGTCTGCGATCGGGTGGCCTACATCAACCACGACATCGACGACGCTCTCCGGGCCCGCCTCATCCATCCCTATGATCTGCCTCAGGACGCGGTCGCGGTGCTAGGAGCCACGGGGTCGGATCGCATCGACACGCTCGCGCATGATCTGGTCGACGCGAGCGAGGCTGCGGGCGATATCGTACAGAGCGCTGAGGTCGGCAAGGCCATGGACGACCTGCGCACGTTCCTGTTCCGCACGGTGTACGCTCGGTCAGTGGAGCAGAGCGGCGGGGATACCATCCAGGAGTTGCTCGGGCATCTGTTCCGCCACTTCATGGACCATCCGGAGCAACTACCGGAGGGACTCTTCCGAGCGGGTGGCGCGGCCACCCCTGCGCCGAGCGCCGCTTTGGACGAGCGGGCCGATCGCGTGCGGGCCGTGACCGACCACATCGCCGGCATGACCGATCGCTACGCCGAGCAGGTGTATTTCGATGTCTTCCTTCCTCGTTCGTGGAGACGGTAGCGACCCGTGTCTGCCCGCATCAAGCAGAGTAGCCTGGACGCCCTGCTCGACGTGTCCGACATCGTGGAGGTGGTCTCGGGCTATACGAGCCTTCGGAAACGCGGTGCCACGCACAGCGGCCTCTGCCCGTTCCACCAGGAGAAGACCCCGTCGTTCACTGTCAGCGCCGACAAGGGTCTCTTCTACTGTTTCGGGTGTGGGCAGGGAGGTAACGTATTCACCTTCGTCGAACACATCGAGAGCCTCTCGTTCGTGGAAGCCGCCGAGCAGCTGGCCCAGAGGTTCTCGGTGGTCCTCGAGTACGAGGACGGCGGCGGAGCCGATCCGCAGGCCCGCGGCGGTGAGAAACGTCTACTCGACCTACTCGAGAAGACGGCCATGTTCTACCAGCGCTTCTTGTGGGAAAGCAAGGACGGCGTGCGTGCGCAGGAGTATCTCGAATCTCGAGGCCTACGGCGCGAAGTGTGCGAGCTGTTCCGAGTGGGTTTGGCTCCGGCCGGCTGGCGCGGGCTCTACGGCAAAGCCAGGGAACAAGGGTTCACCGAGCAAGAGCTTGAGGCGGCCGGTCTCATGGTGCGCCAGCCGGGCAAGACGTACGATCGCTTCCGCGCCCGGTTGATGTTCCCGCTGGTCGATCATCGTGGCCGGGTCGTCGGTTTTGGAGGCAGGAGTTTGGGAGACGAATCCCCCAAGTACCTCAACTCCTCCGAGGGCCCCGTATATCGCAAGGGTCGCCTTCTCTATGGGCTCTTCCAAGCCCGCAAGGCGATCGCGGAGGCGGATGAGGTACTCGTGGTCGAGGGCTATACCGACGTGCTCGGTCTGTCTCAGGCAAAGGTAGGCAATGTGGTGGCATCGATGGGGACGGCGTTGACAGATGGCCAACTCGATCTGCTAGCCCGCTTCACGCGCAACGTCAGCTTCATGTTCGATGCCGACCGAGCAGGCACAGAAGCGGCCGTCCGCTCCGGCGACCTTGCCCGTCGTCATGGGTTCCACCCGATGGTGGTCGCGTTGCCGGCGGGGTCGGATCCGGCGGACGTGGCTACGTCCGGAGGCGCCGAGGCCGTCGCGAGATTGACCCGCGCCAAGCTCTCTTTGCTTGGGTACGAGTTGCGACGTGCTCTCGACGGCGGCGACCTCGCTAGCATCGAGGGTCGGGTGCGCGCGTTCGAGGTTGTGCGGGAGATCCTCAGTCGGGCGGGATCGGTCAAAGAGCGCGAGGAAGAGATGCGGGTGGTGGCAGATCGACTCCGCCTCACGTCGGACAGTATCGAGCTGTTGTTGCGTACGCCGGCGACGACGTCCGGTCCTTCCGCCGGCCGAGTCGGGCGGCGTACGCCCGTCGGATCCGCCGGCGCCCGGCCGGCCCGGTGGTCACAGGGAGATGTTCCGACGGCCTATCAGGAGCGGCTGCGGTCGCCGGAGGCTACCGTAGAACGGGAGTTCCTCGTGGCTGCGTTCAGCCATCCGGAAGCGGCCGTGCCACTTCTGGAGGGGATCACCCCCGAACATTTCGTCGATCCGCTGCATCGCGACGTGTTCCTTGGTCTGCACCGGGTGCTCACTTCGCCCGACCCGGCTCGGGAGGTGACCTCGCTCGCGGGAATCGATACCGATATGGGTCGATTCTTCGTGCGACTGGCGGTAGAGGCCGACTCCGTTCTATACTCGGCGGCGGTGCTTGGAGAGCGTCATCTGCGTCTGCAAGAGCAGTTCCTAGCCCGTGAAGTAGCGGATTTGCGGAGTTTGCTTGAGGAAGACAGCGCCGAAGTCGATACGGAACAACGACTTCTACGGCTGGAGCAGCTTCTGCACCAAGTGAGGGCGGCGGCCGCCGGGCTCGAGGAGGAGTAGGTCGGCTGTGGTGGACGAACGCGACATGGACGGTCATGCGTTGCAGGCGGTGCTTTCGCGCGGGAGGAGACTGGGGGCTCTCTCCACCGACGAGATCAACGAGATGCTGCAAGACGTAGATCTCACTCCGGGCGAGCTCGAGGCGCTTTATAACGAGCTATCCGAGATGGGCGTCGAGATAAGCGAACCCGCCGAAGAGCCTGAGTCGGCTCACGACTACTCCGCTGAAGAGCGGTTCCTTCGGCAACTCGACCTGACCATCGACCACTCGTCCAGCGACCCCGTCCGGCTCTATTTGAAAGAGATAGGCAAGGTAGCACTCCTCACGGCCGCCGAAGAGATCGAGCTGGCCGAACGCGTCCAGAGCCGGGACGTCGAGGCGAAACGCCGGCTGACGGAGGCGAACCTGCGTCTGGTGGTCTCCATCGCCAAACGGTACGTGGGCCGGGGGTTGCTGTTCCTGGACCTGATCCAGGAGGGCAACTTGGGGCTCATCCGCGCGGTGGAGAAGTTCGATCCCACGCGGGGCTTCAAGTTCTCCACGTACGCTACATGGTGGATCCGCCAAGCCATCACGCGGGCTATCGCCGATCAGGCGCGCACGATCCGCGTGCCGGTACACATGGTCGAGACCATCAATCGTATGAAGAACGTGCAGCGGCGTCTCTTACAGGAGAACGGCCGCGAGCCCAGCACGGCGGAGGTGGCCGCCGAGATGGACATCAGCTCGGCGCGGGTGCGCGAGATCCTCCGGGCGGCCCAGGAGCCCGTGTCGCTGGAGATGCCCATGGGCGAGGAGGACGACTCCGAATTGGGGGATTTCATCGAGGACCTCGAGGTCGACCAGCCCCTCGAGGTGGTGGCGCGCAAGATCCGCCATGAGGAACTCCTGCGTGTGCTCGACACGCTCTCCGAGCGGGAGCGCAAGGTCATCGAACTGCGTTTCGGCCTTTGCGGGGAGCAACCCCGTACTCTCGAAGAACTGGGAGAACGGTTCGGGGTGACGCGCGAACGCATTCGGCAGGTGGAGGCGAAGACGCTCAACCGGCTCAAGAACTACCGGGACGCCCAGGGGTTGAAGGACCTACTCTGACGGTGGCCGCCGCCCGAGGCGGAACGTGGCTAAAGTCTCCGCCGAGAGTGCCGATATGGATGACAAGAGTCTCCCATCCAGACTCCTCTCTCTCCTTAGGGGCGCCCGGCAGGGCGCCCTCTCCCTTTTCTGGGGCCGGTTCTCTATAATCCCGTGACGCCCGCCGGAGCAGCCCCCTGCCGCCGGTCCCCGTTCACCAGCAAAGCAAGGAGGGCGCGACCGTGATAACCCGCGCCGAGGTCGAGCACATCGCCCGTTTGTCGCGCCTGCGCTTCGATGAGCAGGAGGTGGAGCGTCTCCGACATGACCTGTCGCTCATCCTGGACTATGTACAGACTCTGGGTGAACTCGACCTTGCCGGGGTGCCGCCAACCGCGCATGCGGTGGCATTGAAGAACGTGTTCCGGCCGGATGAACCACGTCCCGGTCTCGAACAGTCGGCGGCGACGGCGAACGGGCCGCGCGTAGAACGGGGGCAGTTCGTCGTGCCCCGGATCGGGTAGGCGGGAGGTGGATGTTCTCAGCTTGTCGGCCGTCGAGTGTCGAGCTCTGTTGGCGTCGCGGGAACTTTCGGCTCAGGAGCTCGTCAGCCTCTACATCGACCGCATCGAGGCGGTCGACGGCGAAGTCCGGGCCTTCCTCGCGGTCGACGCCGAAGGCGCGCTTCGCCGGGCTGCTGAGGTCGATGCCACCGATCCGGCGCGGCGCCGGCCGTGGGAGGGGGTGCCCATCGCCCTCAAGGATGTCTTGTGCGTGGAGGGCTGGGAGACGACGTGTGGGTCGCGGATCTTGGCCGGCTACCGGCCTCCCTACGACGCCACCGCCGTCGCCAAGCTGCGCGAGGCGGGCCTCATCTTCCTGGGCCGGCTCAACATGGATGAGTTCGCCATGGGCAGCTCGACGGAGAACTCCGGCTACCATGTTACCCACAATCCGTGGGATCTCGAGCGGGTGCCCGGCGGGTCCAGCGGCGGCTCGGCTGCGTGTGTGGCCGCGGCGGAAGCCCCGTGGGCCTTGGGCACGGACACGGGTGGGTCTATCCGCCAGCCCGCCTCCTTGTGTGGGGTGGTGGGGATGAAACCCACCTACGGAGCCGTCAGCCGCTACGGTCTGGTAGCCTTCGCCAGTTCACTCGATCAAATCGGGCCTTTGGCCCGTTCCGTCACCGATGCGGCGGCGCTACTGGATATCATCGCCGGCCACGACCCCCGAGATTCCACCAGCATAGGCCTGCCGGAACCCATCCGGTTGCCCACCGCCACCGATCTCGCGGGCAGGCGCTTCGGCATCGTCACCGAGTACATGGGCGACGCCTGCGAGCCCGGGGTCAGGCAGGTGTTCCACGACGCTGTGGCAGCGGTGACTGCGCTCGGCGGACGGTGCGAGGAAGTCAGCCTGCCTTCCGTCGAGAAAGGCATCGCAGCCTACTACGTCATCGCGCCGGCCGAGGCCAGCTCCAACCTGGCCCGGTTCGACGGGGTCCGCTACGGGCATCGCACCGCTCACAGCGACGATCTGCTCGAGATGT
>Ga0315273_10005047_pt1 | contig 16283 bp, 13 predicted proteins | sample YL17G02_0_MG_FD_205753 | JGI IMG/M metagenome (GOLD analysis project Ga0315273, IMG submission 205753) | Sediment microbial communities from Yellowstone Lake, YNP, Wyoming, USA - YL17G02_0 | ecosystem: Environmental > Aquatic > Freshwater > Lake > Sediment | place: USA: Wyoming | collected... | reverse complement strand
TTCAAGGTCGCCCAGGTCGCCTGCATGCGCAAGCTGCTGGTAATTCTGAACGCAATGGTCAGACAAGGAACGCATTGGCAAAACGATTACGCTCGCGCGGTGTGAAAATAGAACACAGTTGCTACTTGCCCATTTGTCGCATTGGATGGAAACCAAACGCCCCCTACGATGGTATCTACACCATCAGGAGGAACAAGGTAACCATGAAAACCATGTTCACAAGCATCCTGGTCCTGACCTGGGCCACCAGCGTAATTGCCGCCATGCACACCGAAACGGTCGAATACAAACACCGCAACGTCGTATGTGAGGGCTACTTTGCCTACGATGACTCAATCCAGAGCCGCCGACCGGGGATCCTGGTGGTCCACCAGTGGACGGGCCTCAACCAGTACGTCAAGTCACGCTGCGAGCAGTTGGCCAAACTCGGCTACATCGCCTTCGGCGCGGACATTTACGGCAAGGGCGTCCGTCCCCAAACTCCAGAAGAGGCGGGCAAGGAAGCGAAGAAGTACCGCGACGACCGTGGCCTGCTGCGCGCCCGCGCTAACGCCGGTCTCCAGATCTTGCGCAATAATCCTCTGACCGACACGGCGCGCATCGCCGCCATCGGCTATTGCTTCGGTGGTGGAACTGTCCTGGAACTGGCGCGCAGTGGCGCCAACCTGGCGGGAGTGGTCTCGTTCCACGGTTTCCTCAACACGCCGAATCCTGCAAATGCCAAGAACATCAAGTGCAAGGTTCTCGTGTGCCACGGCGGTGACGATCCCTACGAATCCGCCGAAGAGGTGGCGGCCTTCCAGGACGAGATGCGCAAGGCCGGTGTCGATTGGCAATTCGACGTTTACGGCAGTGCCGTCCACGCCTTCACCGACCCCTCCGCTGGCAGCGATCCCTCCAAAGGCGCCGCCTACAACGAGCGCGCCGACAAACGCTCGTGGGAGGCCATGAGGGAGTTTTTCGCAGAGATATTCAAGTAGCCGTTCCGTTTAGACCCATCCGGTGTTATAGTACGCCCCCAGGCGTGCGAGCCGCACCGCGAATGGCCTTAACGGTCAGGTGCTGCTTGCCGCAGGATGAAGGCGCCTATGACGGACGAGTAGTAGATTCGTGTCTTCTGCCAGCGCCAGCGCCCGTCAAATGGATGCAGAACGAAGCGGAATCATGACTGCAAGACTCGACCGAAGCCTGCACTGCTTTCGATCGGCGGAATTTCGGACCGTAGTTGCAGAGGCAATCAGTTTCTTCAACCACACGCCTGTTCATTCACTTCCTCCACCGGAGGCCTTCGAGGGGGAAGGAGTGTACGCTCTGTACTACGTCGGCCGTCTAAAGTTGTACGTGCCAATTGCTCTGGCGAACCGCTCGGAAGCTGTCGTGCCGATCTATGTTGGCAAGGCCGTTCCTGAGGGCTGGCGCACTGCCCGTAGCGGCAGCCGCGACGCTAGGAATCCTACGCTTCACAGACGGTTGTCAGAACATGCCAAGAGCATCAGGCAGGGGAAAGGCCTGAGCCAACGGGGCTTCACGTGCAGGTTCATGATCCTGGAGGGCGACGAAAGCGACCTGATCTCAACGGTTGAGGCCGAGCTGATCCGCAGATACAATCCCTTGTGGAATTCGACGATTGACGGTTTCGGTAATCATGATCCCGGTAGCGGACGATACGCGCAAGCCCCGTCTGAGTGGGATGTCCTGCACCCAGGACGGGCGTGGGCCGCCAAGCTGACGGGGAAACGACCGAATCTTCGCAGCATAGTCGTCAAGATTCGAGAAGCCCTGGAGAAACTACCTTCTTCGTAGCTCGACAACAGCTTCGTAGAGATGTTGGCCAGCCGAGGCCTTACCGGCCCGAACGCCTGAACTGATAATGCTGTTTCCCACGCGCGCCGTCCGAGGCGTGTGGATGTCAACGAGTTCAAGTCCGGCCGCCTCCCCGATCTGCCCCATGTATTGATCGGTGGCGATCATGACGCCCTGCAGGATGCTGTTTCCCAGCACCACAAGTGCCGTACCGCCACGTTTCAAGGCGTACCTAGCACATCTCGCGAACTCGTAGCAGTCATTGAAGTACGAAGCCGCGTAATTCGCCCACCCGTTCCCGCCATATATCCCCTTGTCGGCATTGAGTGCTCGGATGGAACCGATCCGTTGTGAAATGTCCGAGCTCCGCAGATCGAACGACAGATCAACACGCTCACGTTCGCGGACCGTTTGCCAGTACTTTCCGAAGTTTGCATCTTCCAACGGTCGCATGTCATCAGGCGAATTCACCAGTTCCAGCCAGTACAGATGGGGCCGCGTGTTTCGATTGTAATGGTAGTTGTTCAAGTAGGGTGGTGATGTGATGATCAAGTCGATGGAATTGCGCTTGAGATGAGACCGGCACTGGAAAAAGGAATCATTAATTACCTGATGACCGGGCACCTGCCGTCGCTCACGCTGCACGTATGTAGCGTCTTCCAGCATCTCGCCAAGCTTCGCCAAAACAAGCTCACCAACCGGAAAATCACGAATCAGACCCTTGCCTGCACTGGTGCGCTGGCCCAGGCTGGGCTCATACGAGTAGTTCGAGTAGGTGATCATCGTTGAAGCAAATGCGATATTGAAGAGATCCTGAAGATCACCTTTCCCGACACCCTTGATGAAATCTTGTACGATCAGGACCTTGATTAGCACGTCAGGCGAATAGAACTCACCGCGCGTCCTGAAGCCGGACGGGGGCACGCTTCGAGGAGGACACCCCGTCTCCAGCTTGTCGTTGTAGAACGTCGACAGCCTGCGAATCGCCCGCGCGAACGCTTTGAGGTCCGTTGTGAATGCCGCGAGCTTCACCCGGCAGGCAAGGGCTGCATAGGGATTGATCTCGAATCCGATGACGTCATGACCTGCCTGCAATGACTCCACGAGCGTGGTTCCAACCCCGGCGAAGGGGTCGAGGACTACGCCTTGCCGTGGCAGGTGGCGCTCAAGTGCACCCTTCACAAACTCGCTTGAAAAACCGGCGATCCATGGTACCCAACGGTGGATTGGAAGCCTCTTGTTCGCCGCGAACGCAGGGTCTTTGAAGCAGGAGTCGCCGTTCGTTGGTCCCGCGTTCTCCGAAATGAGCAGTGGGAGTTGCTCCTCGCGCGATGCCGTCCGGTGTCCCTTTCTCATCGTTGTTGGCATAGCCTGTGGTTCCCCCGCCGTTCCCTGTTTCCCAAGACACCTCATCACGGTATCCTGCCGGGTGCTTCATTCCTATTAATGAAGCAATGCTTGATCCCTGCAATCACTTTCTTTTGGGGGATCGTTTTCTGTATTCACGGCCCCTGCCGACGACTCACCTCATTCGCTGCCTGGAACGAAGCGTCGGCCCTTTCGGTCCCGAGGTCAGCCCAGGGGCTGACGTGCACAGGTGATTGGTGGTCTTGGAGCAACCGGCGGACGATCTCACACTTTGTCTACGACCGTCGGATCTGTAGCCAGGTCGCGGTGTCAATGCGCCATGTGGCTCATGATCTCCTTCTGAAACTGCTCCGGAGTCATCTTGGCTTCCAGGATCGGCAGCAGGATTTCCTCCTCTTCCTCGAAGTGAGCGTTGATCAATCCCAGAAGGTTGTCGGCCCGGCGCGCAAAGGCGCGAGCATCGGGTGTCGCGGCAGCGGCCATCCTCTCGAGCTCATTGATCCAGCGCTCCACCACGCGATGCTCATAGCGCATCGAGGACGTGAACGTGCTGCCGCCGACGCCCACTCCCGCGAACCGGTCAACAATCGGGTAAAGAACCTTCTCCTCGGATGCGGCATGCGCGAGGATGTGGGTCTTGAAGAATTTGACAATCCGCGCCATCGTCTCACGCTGCATCCCGGCTGATTGCCCATCGAGATTCCCGGCCATGCCATCAATGTGCGTCAGGTGCTCATGTATCTCCGAATGTTTCTGCCGGAACGGCTCGGTCACTCTTGGCGATGCGTCCACGCTTGTCTCCCTTCAGTCAGCCCGTACCTCGGCTCTCCGGGGTCACGTAATTCTGCTGATTTGCGGACAATTTACACTCTCGATGGCCGCAATTCCAGCAGAAAGTGCGATGAGGACTGACGGCGGGTTCACTTCAGTCCGGGAGCGCAGAGTGCTCTATGTGGCGGAGGAATACCGTTCGGACTCGCGACTTTCACCGGGCAGACCTTTCACTCCCGCAAGCCGCCCGAACCACCGGGTCGAATCAAGCTGGTGTAGATACCATAAGATGGTTACCAACTGCCAGTACTCGATTGGGTCGAGTGTCCGGCCTAAGGTGGCGTGAACCGCTCTCATGCAAAGTGCCGAACCAAGCAGTTCCGAATCGTCGTATTGATCCAGTGGCCCGGGCAGCCATCGCGCAGGCTCGTCGCGGTTCCCTCCAGGGCAATGCCGCCTCAGGCGCCTCACGAAAGTCTCGACTCTCGGATAGCGTCTCACGATCTGCTTTGCCCACTCCCGACCGACGTCCGTCGCGGTTCCAGGCGGATGCCCTGTATTCGCGGTGGGAATTAGGACCAGTTCGGGTGAAAGTGCACTCAAGAATGCACAGTACCATCGCCGGGACTCTTTCCGCCGTCGGCTCTGCGCTCCAGGTACACGATTACACACTCGGCATCACAGCCGGGCAGCCATTCACCAAGCCAGGCAGCCATCCGTTCGCATCGGTCAGGTTCCCTGTCGATTTGCTGTGCTTGCGCAAACAGCGCCTCGCTGGATGGGTCGTAGATCACACCATCCAGCAGGATCACAGCCTCTGCCATCTCCAGTGACCGCAGTGGGTACTCCGGATAAGCGGACCAGCCCAGCAGACAATGGGGCGCAACATCCAAGATGCGCTGCTGATAGCTTTCGAGGTGGGATGTCAGGGAGAGCGCCCTCTGGAACGCGCTCCTGGCATGGTTCAATGGCTCAGACGAGTCGTGTTGAAGCGCAAAGCCTGGCATGGCTGTTTCAGCCGGTTGCAGTAGCGGTCTGCCGATCAGGTTTGCTCGCAAGAGACGCCCCCGCCCCACAACTCGTGCGGGACGGGGGTGCAAATGAGTATTCTCCGGCAGCGCACGGACGCTACCTCAATTTCTTCTTATGACGGTCCTTGCGGAGGCGTTTTTTTCGTTTGTGGGTTTTGATCTTCTGGCGTTTACGCTTTTTCCCCGAAGGCATTCGGTCTCCTATCCGATCTGGCCATCACATCCTCAGCCGACGGCCTGCTTGACAATCAGGTTCTTGAATTCATTCGATGGTTTGAAAACCGGAACCTTGCGATCCGGCACCGGCACTTCGTCGCCCGTGCGTGGGTTCCGCGCCTTGCGAGCCTTCCGTAACTTTACCTTGAACGTGCCGAAACCGCGAATCTCGATGTTCTTGCCCTGCTCGAGACTCGCTTTGACGGCTTCCAGAAAAGCATCGACTGTCACGGCCACATCGGTGCGTGTCAGGCCGGTCTTTTCGGCGCAATGCTCCACCAAATCGGCCTTGGTCATCCTGACCTCCTTATCGCTTCGCTATTCGTTGTCATATCGTTATCTCCCCGCCACATTCTCATCATCCAAACGCACACCAGACCTGATTCTCAACGGTATCGGTATTGGAGCAGCGGTGTCGTGCTCCCGTTTTCCCCCACAGACCGGGCCAGCCAGTCGACGAACGTCTGTCCCAGAAGGTCAAAAAGACCGCTGCGCCGTCGCGGCACGATCTTGACGGTCTTGGGAGGTGTCTCCATCCCGGCCATTCCGGCCGCAATGTCCAGCGCATCCTGCAGATCGCCGAGCTCATCGACAAGCTTCATCTCCTTGGCCTGACGCCCGGTGAATATCCGCCCGTCGGCAAACGCTTTAACCGAATCCTTCTCGAGACGCCGCCCCTTGGCGACTGCCTCCACAAACTGATCGTAGGTGTCGTCGATCACCACCTGAAGTGCCTCGGACTCCTTCGGGGTCATCGAGCGGGCAATGCTGCCGATGTCCTTAAACTCCCCGCTCTTGACCACCTCGTAACGGACGCCGACTTTTTCCAGAAGCTTTTCCACGGTGGGGAACTCGAAGATCACTCCGATCGAACCGGTCAGCGTTCCCGGATTGGCAACAATGGTATCGGCCGCAACGGCGACATACAGCCCCCCTGAAGCCGCCACCGATCCCATCGACACGACCACCTTCTTGCCCTTCGCGCGAACACGCTGGATCTCGTTGTAGATCTCCTGGCTGGCGGCCACCCCGCCGCCCGGAGAGTCGATTCTCAGAACGATGGCCGGGACCGATTCATCATCCGTGAAGCGCCGCAACTGACCGACGATCTCCTCCGAGGAACTGATCGTCCCCTTCAGCTCGACAATCGCCACTCGCTTCCCAAAACCGCTGAACTCGACTCCGTCAGTGCTGGACAGACCCCAGAAAAAGGCCACCGTCATGAACATGAAGACCAAAAACGAGGCCCCGATGATAATTCCAATTGTCCAGTCGCGGCGACGGCTCATACTCAACTACAAATTCCGAGGGACCCGGATTCGCTGTCCCGCGCGGATATTCTGCGGATCGATGTTTCCGTTCAATGCGAGCAACTGGCGCAGCCCCACGCCGAACTTGGCGGCGACGTCGGACATCGTGTCGCCACGGCGAACTGTGTACCAGAAGCCGCTCTCTGACTTGTCCTTCGAACGGCCGCGCCCCGGTATCGTGATTGTCTGGCCCGCCATCAGCTGCTCGGTGGCTCCCATGCTGTTCGAGCGGCGGATAGCGGAGGTCGTGGTGCCGAACCGCTTCGCCAGATCCCAGAGCGTCTCGCCACGTCGCACAGTGTAGTTCTCAGATCCAAGCGAAGAACGACGGGGAGCGCTCTTGGTCTCCGCCCCGGAGCCCTCGTTGTCCGCATCAGCCAGGACCGAGCCACTGCCCGGAATCACCAGTGTCTGGCCGACCTGAAGACGTCGCTTCGGGCCGAGATTATTCCTCCGCGCTAGCGTCGTGACCGAGACGCCGTACTGCTTCGCGATATCGCTGAGCGTCTCACCGCGCCGAACAACATGCTGGACCCACTCAGTTTGTTTCGATTCCGGCAACTGCGGGTAATTCGCAGCGAACACGCTGGCATACCCCGATGGGACGCGCAGCCGGTACGGCTTGATGTCACGGGGCGTCACTCCGCGCCGGAGCTCGGGGTTTAGGTCTTCCAGGATGCTGACATCACATGCCAGTGCCCGGCTGATCGCTTTCAACTCCAACGACTTGTTAGTGGCAACCCAGTCGAATTTTAACGGCGGATCCGGTTCAACATGGAAACCGAAAGTCTCAGGATCCTTGGCGATCATCAGCGCCGCCATGAAAAGCGGCACGTAGTTCTGCGTTTGGTCACGCAGCTTCAGCTTCCAAAAGTCCGTCGTTCCCTGACGTGCAATCTGCCGGGCGACACGTCCTTCACCGCCGTTATAAGAGGCCAAGGCCAAAGGCCATGAGGCAAACATGCGGTAAAGATCCCGCAGGTACATGCAGGCGGCGTGCGTCGACTTCTCGAAGTCCCGCCGTTCATCCACCCAGTTGGTCCGGTCCAGACCATACCTGCGCCCCGTCGAGGCGATGAATTGCCACGGACCAGAAGCATGAGCATAGGAGTACGCGCGATTGTTAAAGCCCGACTCGATCAGAGGTAAGTAGGCCAGATCCGTCGGCAGTCCGTACGACGCCACAATTTCCTTCATCATTGGGATGTAGCGTCCCGACCGCCGGAGAAAAGTCTCGAATGCATCGCGTGCCAGCGTCTGAAAATAGACGATGCAGTTGATCACTTCGTCGTTGTGCTCGACCGGGAAGTCGTACTGCACCGCAAGCGGCTCCTGTTTGCCTGTTGGCGGGAGCACGACCGTCGTATCGGTCGTCTCACTTTCAGCCGGTTCGCCGGTGTCAAACTGCCAGAGAAAAGAAGAAGCGGGGGAGTCAGTATCCATCTGCCCCGTAGCTTCTAACGTGACGCGATAATCTCGCGCTATTTCACGCAGCAGGGCTGTGAACTCGTTTTGCAGATCGGTGGCGGGTTGCTCTTTACTTGGACCCGGGACCGCTCCGGATGGCTCCAAGTCCAAATCAGACAACAGGGAAGTGGCCTGCTCGAAGGCGACCTGAGCATCGCTCCAGCGGCCTTCGCGGTTGGCGGCGACGCCAGTTGAATACAGCGCCTGCGCTTCCGCGAGCGTCTGCCGGACATAAGCTTCTGTCGTTGAATCCCTCAGCCCGAATTCATCCGAGGACGAACTCAAGTCTCGGTCGGTGGTTGCCGAGGATGCTCCAGGTGAATTCTCATCGCCGAAGTACCCCGCATCTTCCTCTTGGATAGAACGATGCGCACGATCTCCGGTCGCAGTGCAACCGGCTAACACTGCGAGCAGCGTAAACAAAAATATGAATCGGCACGCCTTCTTTATGGCTGTCAACTCCAAGCCCTCCTCAGCTAAGCGAATGCGCATCCATCTCTTACATTATATTATTTCGACCAACCCGACGCTCCGGTGAAGCGGTTTCGCTGACAAACAACCCCTCGTGCCGCGAGCTTGGGAGCGATACAGGCTCCACCCAACCCACGCAACCCGAAGGCTTTTAAGCATTTTTCCTTAGGGTGTCAAGCGGTTTTCTGGTCGAATCTGCTTCTTGTGCCGGTTCTGGGAATGCCGCTAAGCCATTACAAACCATCGAATTGTTGCGCCGGACAGAAAAGGACCGTGCTCACAAGCAGGGGGATCACTTCCTTCCGTCCGCCGACCGAAGAGGATTACCTCAGCCAAGTCTCGATAAGTCGTTGTCTTACATCATGTTCAAATTCGATGGGCCGTACGTATGGGCGATGGCGAAACCACGTCCGCTGGCGCTTGGCATACTGGCGGGTGTGAGTGACGATTGCCTCCGTCATCTTTGGCCGAGTGAGCAGCCCTTGAAGAAATGAGATAACCTCAACGTACCCAACGCTGGTCATCCCTTGGCACTCCGGGCCATACCCTTTCGCCAGCAGGGCTGCGGTCTCTTCGACCAGACCGTCTCTGATCATGCGCTCGACGCGTTGCCTGATCCGTTCACCAAGTTCTGCACGGGGCCGAAAGACCTCACAGACAATCACTTCCCACGGTGCAGGATCGGGGTGTGAGTCCTGCTGCCATGCGCGGATAGGGATGCCTGTTTGACGCAAGACCTCGGCTGCCCGTTGGAGGCGTGTCTTGTCGGTGGTCGCAATCGACCTGCCCCCATCTGGATCGCGCAGGCTGATTTCTGCATGAATTGATTCCCAGCCCTCGGCTTCCGCCTTTCTTAGGACAGCCTCACGAATTTCCGGGTTGACTTCCGGCAGTCCAGAGAGACCATTGATGAACGCGTCGAGGTAGAACCCCGTGCCTCCCACCAGGATCACCCGTTCGCCCCGCGCAACCCGCTCTCCGACAATGGCTCGGGCTTGGCGGGTATATTCCCCCGCCGAGAACGTCTGGTCCGGATCGACGCAGTCGATCATTGCGAAACGGTACTTCGCCCGGACTTCCAGCGATGGTTTTGCCGTCCCGATGTCCATCCCACGGAAGATCTTACGCGAATCGACCGAAACCAGCGACGCCCCCGTCTCATCGGCGATCTCCTGAGCCAGCAACCCTTTCCCGGATGCGGTGGCACCAACGATGGCGAGTATTGGCGTATGTTGTTTCATGACGAGCGCGGCTCGCGAGGCCCCTGATTGTGCCCTGCGGCGCGATGCATGATACAATCAGGCTGCGGCTGAGCCAACCCCTGCCCGCGATGGTTTCGCATCATCGGCCATCGAATCGGTTGTATGTCCGCTTCCCCAAGGGCTTTATTACCAGGCAGTCAAGCCGGGGTGTCCCGTTGCAGGAGCATTGACTTGGACCCGTCCACCCAGCCGCAGGAACTTCTCACTCCCATGATGCGGCATTATGCTGCCATCAAGGCGCAGTACCCCGACCATCTCGTGTTTTACCGCATGGGCGATTTCTACGAGATGTTCGGTGACGACGCTGTCGAAGGTGCGCGGCTCCTGGGGATTACCCTGACCAAACGGCCACACGGCAAGGACGGGGAGATCCCCCTCGCCGGTGTCCCACATCACGCTGCCGAGCGCTACCTGGCGAAGCTGGCCGAAGCCGGCAAGCGGGTGGTGGTTTGCGAGCAGATGGAGGATCCGAAGCTCGCCAAAGGGGTCGTCAAACGCGACGTCATCGAGATCATCACACCCGGAACCGTGATGCTCTCCTCCGCGCTCGAGGATACAATCTCGCCCAGAATCGCCGCCGTGAGCGGGCCCGACGCGGACGGGCGTTTTGGGATCGCTGTTTGCGAGCCGACCAATGGCCGCTACGGCGTCGAGGTCTGCGGCCCGGAAGCGCTGGTCGAACTTCTGCGAACGCTCGGGCCCCGTGAGATTGTCATCCCCCACGATGCCGACGCGCCGATTGCGGAACTCGGCGAAGACCGTGGACGCGTCACACGCTGGCCTGATTGGCGATTCTCCACCGACGAAGCGACACGGCAACTCAAGCAACACTTCCAGGTCAGCGATCTGACCGGAGTTGGTCTGGGTGATGGTGATCACCCGACGCCGGTGGTCGGCATCGGCGCGGCCGGTGCGCTGATGGCGTATCTGAAAGAAACAAAACGCTCGACGTTAAGTCACATCACCCGAATCGAACGACTGATCACCGGGACATCGATGGCGCTCGATGAGTCCACGGCGGCCAATCTCGATGTCATCGTCCGTCCCGGAGCCGATGCCCCGTCTTTGTTCACGGTTCTCGATCGCTGCCGGACGCCGATGGGACGGCGTCTTCTGCGCACGTGGCTGACAAACCCGCTGACCGATCGCAAAGCGATCGAACAGCGCCTGGATTGCGTGCAGAGTCTGGTTGGTGACCGTGTCACACTTAACCAACTCTCCGATTCGCTCAAAGGGATCTTTGACGTCGAGCGATTTGTCGGGCGTCTGGGCGCCGAACGCATCACCCCGCGCGACCTCGCTGGTGTCCGCGAGGCGCTCGGACGCTGGCCGCGAATCGTTGATCTGCTCCGAGGGTCCCCGTTGATCTCTGTGGACGACCCTCCGGCTGATCAGACCGAACCGATTCGCGACGAGTTGGCGCGCGCGCTCGTCGACGAGCCCCCTCTCAGCGCCACCGAAGGCGGTATCTTCCGGCGTGGCTTCTCGGCCGAACTCGATTCTCTCTACGATGGTGCGGCCGGAGCCAAGACTTGGATCGCGGGCTTGCAGGCCACCCTGCGCGAAGCGACCCGGATCACATCGCTCAAGGTCGGGTACAACAAGATCTTCAACTACTACATCGAAGTTTCAAAGACGCACAGTTCGAAAGTGCCGCCCGAATGGATTCGCAAGCAGACACTCGTATCTGCCGAGCGCTACATCACTCCCGAACTGAAGGAGAAAGAGGAAGTTGTCCTGAATGCCGCCGATCGTGCCGCCGCCCTGGAACAACACCTCTTTAACGAGTTGCGGCTTCGCTTGACACAGTCCATTTCCATCCTCGGTTCTCTCGCACGGAGTCTTGCTCGCCTGGATGTTCTGGCGGCGTTCGCCAAGGGCGCACTGGCGCATGGATATGCCCGCCCGCGCTTGACCGATGACCGGACCCTGACGATCCGTGCTGGCCGTCATCCCGTCTTGGAAACGGTCAACCCCGCGGGCCAGTTTGTGCCCAATGACACGGTCACCAGCGATCAGGATGGATGGCTGCATATCCTCACCGGTCCCAACATGGCGGGCAAATCAACTTACCTCCGCCAGGTCGGACTCATCGTGCTGATGGCACAGGCCGGATCTTTTGTCCCCGCCGATGAGGCGACAATCGGTGTTGTCGATCGCATTTTCACGCGGGTCGGCGCTGACGACGATCTGACCCGGAACCGCTCGACCTTCATGGTCGAAATGGCGGAAACAGCCCGCATTCTGACCGGAGCCACCGATCGGTCGCTGATCCTCTTCGACGAGGTGGGCCGCGGCACCTCGACGTACGATGGTGTCGCCATTGCCTGGGCGATTGCCGAACATCTGGCTGCAGATCAGACGCGTTGCCCGAGGACATTGTTCGCGACGCACTATCACGAGCTAACCGCCCTGGCGGATCGTTTTCCGGCCATCCAGAATTACCAATTGGCCGTGCGCGAGAAGGATGGAGCCATCGCTTTCATCTTCCGCGTCAAGCCAGGCGCGTGCGACGATTCATTCGGCATCCATGTCGCGAAGATGGCGGGTGTCCCTCGGCGCGTCGTTGACCGCGCCAACGAGATTCTGGCGTCGCTCGAATCAGGGACTTTCGACCCGTTGAAACGCCCAATTGGCTGGACGAAAATGCAGGGCGCCGATCGCCAGCGACGCATTGCCGCAGCGGCCCAGCAGGAGAACCTATTCTCCGAACGGGAACGCGCCGCAGTCAGCGAGCTGTCCGGCCTGAAACCCGAACACATGACTCCCATGGAAGCCCTGGCCAAGCTCGACGAATTGATCAAACGATTGAAACCGGAGAGGAAGGAATGAAGCACTCGCGGCGCGCCAGATCGTTTTCTTGGTATCTTCAGTCTCGTGGTTTTTCTAGAGGAAACATCTTCATTCGGGAGGGCGAGGCTCCTGCCGAGCCTATCTTCGACGGGGAGTCAGAGGCTCGGCAGGAGCCTCGCCCTCCCAATGAACGGGCGCGTGATCATGTGTTTTGGGACCATGAACGCGGGGTCAGCAGTGGACAACTCAACATCATCCACATTCCCGAAGCCATGACGCTATGACCGGCACACTCCCTCCCCATCCCCGCTCGATCACGATCCTCCCTGACCATCTGATCGATCAGATCGCCGCCGGTGAGGTGATCGAGCGCCCGGCATCGGTGGTCAAGGAACTGATCGAGAATGCTCTCGATGCCGGCGCTACCCAGATCGACGTGGAAATCGAAGAAGCCGGGGCTGGCTTGATCCGTGTGGTCGACAACGGTGCCGGGATGACGGCGGATGACCTTCTGTTCAGCGTCCTGCGTCACGCCACGTCCAAGATCGGCCACTTGGACGACCTGTCGAGTTTGATCACCTTCGGATTTCGCGGCGAAGCGCTGGCTTCCATCGCGGCGGTGTCGCACCTGGAGATGATCTCACGCCATCGCGACCGGGATGCCGCCACGCTCATGTTCTGGGAAGGCGGCACCAAGACCGAGGAGCGCGAGGCGGGTGCCGCCATCGGGACTGCCGTGACCGTGCGGCACTTGTTTTTCAACACCCCCGCCCGCCGCGAATTCATGCGCGCCGCAGCAACCGAGACGAAGCATCTGATCGAAACCGTCACCGACTTCGCTTGTGTGCAACCATCGGTCGGATTCTCGCTGTCGATCGATGGTCGTCCAACCGTTCTCGTCGCGCCCGCTCCAACCATGCGCGACCGCCTGGCCGATTTGTTCGGTGCCAGTCTCACGGCGATGCTCCTCGAGTTCTCCGGCGGCGACGCTGAACTGACGGTGCGCGGTTTTGCCGGCAAGCCGGAATTGTCCCGCGCCAACCGCGACCGCATTCTCACATATGTCAACAAGCGTCGTGTGAGCGCTCTGTCCCTGGCTCACGCCGCCACCGCGGCCTACGGCGAGACAATCCCGCGCGGACGATTTCCATTCGCAATTGTCTGCGTCGACATCAACCCTCACAAGGTCGATGTCAATGTTCACCCGACCAAACGCGAGGTCCGGTTCACCCGCGACCGCACCGTCTATGATCTGACCTACTATACCATCAACAAGGCCATCTTCTCCTCGCCACAGACCGCGCCGGTCCTGCATGTGAAGGTCCCCGAATCCGATGTCCGGGACAAGAGCGCCTGGCTGCCGTTTGGCACGGACCCCTCCGGCAGTTTCCCTGCGCATGACGCCGGGGCCGCCGCATCTTCGATGCCCGCAAGCGGGGAGGGGGAAGAACCTGCTGGTGCGTCGCCGGCCCTTGGCAAGGAAGGGGTGGAGGTTTCTCCCCCGTATACGGGTGGGCCAGGGGGGGCAACACGACGGAGCGACGCCCCTCCCGTGGCCGACGGCGTGAGTAATCTCTGGCAATTTCGCGACCTGTACATCGTTGCCGAGGTCGGCGATGAGTTGTGGGTGATCGACCAGCATACCGCACACGAGCGCGTCCTTTATGAGGAGATCCTCATCCGTGTGCAGAAACGCACACCGGAAACACAGCGGCTTCTGTTCCCCGAGTCCGTCGATCTGGCCCCCGGCGAGTGGCAGTCATATGAATCGGCAGGGGAGATCCTCGCGACCCTCGGCTTCGAAGTTCGTCCCTTCGGCGACCGCACCGTTCTGCTGGAGGGCGTGCCGACCGGCTTGCGTATTCGGAATCCCGTGCTTCTGTTTCGTCGAATTCTGGAGGACATCGAGATCGCCCAGCGTGCGGGGGCCGATCTCATGAAGGCGGCCGCAGCGTCAACCGCCTGTCGGTCGTCTGTGATGGCCGGTGACCGCCTGAAGCTCGAAGAGATGCAGACATTGTTCGCGCGGCTGATGCACACTGAGAATCCGTTCTCCTGCCCGCATGGCCGCCCCACCATGGTCAAGATCCCCATCGTTGATTTCGACAGGAAGTTCTGCCGGGCCTGAAACATCCGGCCTGTCCCGGTTGTTCTCCACGGCATACCCAAGGGAGTAACTTGTGTTCTTCTACATCGCGCTGACCATACTCGCTCTCATTTACGGTTTCACCGGCTGGCGTCTGATCGTCCCCGCGTCTATCGACCCGATCTGGAAAGCCCTGGCATGGGTGACTGTGGTCGTCTGTCTTGTGTTGGCGCCTTTACCGATCCTCCTGCGCTTTGCCGGTGTCGAGGCGCGCTGGGTAGATCGTCTTTCGTGGGTCGCATACACGAGTATGGGCTTCTTCGTTCTGCTGTTTGTGATACTGGCTCTCCGCGATCTGTTCTGGCTCCTGGGTCTGGCCGGAAAGAAGACGGCCGGCATGATCGGACATGCCTCCAATAACCCTGCCAGTTCGGGCGGTCTTCTCGATCCCGACCGCCGCCGTTTCCTGATCAACACGAGCAATCTCGGAGTCCTGGCGCTGACCGGATCGTTGTCGGCCTACGGCTTCTGGGCATCACGCCGGCGTCCCGTCGTGAAGGAAGTCACCGTTGGGCTGACCGATCTCCCCGCGGAATTTGAAGGCTTCCGCATCGTTCAGATTACCGACCTCCATCTTGGCTCCACCATTAAGCGTGACTGGATGCAGATGGTGGTCGACAAGGCGAATGCCCTCTCAGCGGACATGATTGCCGTCACCGGTGATCTTGTCGATGCACAGGTGCCGCACCTGAAGGATGATGTCGCGCCGATTTCCGAACTCACCGCGCCGCACGGGGTCTACTTCATCACTGGCAATCACGAGTATTATGCCGGAGTCCTCCCCTGGATCGCGGAAATCAAACGCTTGGGGCTGACCGTGCTTCTGAACGAGCATCGTGTGATCGAACGCGGCAACGCGCGCATGCTCCTGGCCGGCGTGACCGACTACCATGGGGGCTACTCCATCCCCGGCCAAGCGAGTGATCCCAACGCTGCGATGTCCGGCGCGCCACCCTGCAACCCGAAGATACTACTGGCCCATCAGCCCAATAGCATCTTCGCTTCCTCGAAGGCCGGCTACGACCTCCAGATCTCCGGCCACACGCACGGCGGGCAATTCTTCCCCGGAAACTGGCTGGCGCGCATGGCGCAACCCTACATCAAAGGTCTGCACAAACACGACAACACATGGATCTACGTCAGTTGCGGCACCGGCTACTGGGGTCCGCCGCTGCGCCTCGGCGCCCCCTCCGAAATCACTGTGATCAAGTTGACTCGAGCGGCTGTCTCGACACTCTCGTAGGCCGGGTGCACTGTCCACCCCGAGAACAGCTCCCGGCGCATTTTTTGCCCCTGAAAGGGGCACCTATCATAGCCCAGGGCAACGCCCTGGGACAGCGAACATAGCGATTTTCGAGCCCCTGCAAGGGCGTTCTATGCGAGCGTTGGCGTGCGGGTGCCACGGGTTTCGAACCCGTGTCTCGGCGACGTGCACGAAGGAAGGCAATGAGAGGGGCCGGGGGTGAGGGTCCGCACGTGGGCAATTACTCCCACGCGCGCCAGAAACCCGTTCCTCCACCAAGCCACTAGTGTCATGTCACGTTTGACATGTCGTAGAGATCGTGTTACACTTCTTCCCACTCAAGGGGAGGAGTGCCATGCCACTGATCCGGTACAAGGTGACGCTGACCAAGCAGGAAAGAGC
>Ga0315273_10005046_pt1 | contig 16286 bp, 22 predicted proteins | sample YL17G02_0_MG_FD_205753 | JGI IMG/M metagenome (GOLD analysis project Ga0315273, IMG submission 205753) | Sediment microbial communities from Yellowstone Lake, YNP, Wyoming, USA - YL17G02_0 | ecosystem: Environmental > Aquatic > Freshwater > Lake > Sediment | place: USA: Wyoming | collected... | reverse complement strand
AGAAGTCCCTGGCCCTGGCCGCCGCAAAGCTCCCGGTTAAGACCCGCTTCATCAAGCGGGCGGAGGACTGAGCCATGAAGACCAGCGAACTGCACGAGCTGTCGGTCGACGACCTGAAGGCCAAGCTAGCGGAGCTGACGGAGGAGCGCTTCCGGCTCCGGTTCCGCTCGGCCACCGAGTCGATTGAGAATCCGATGCGGTTTCGGCATCTGCGCCGTGACATTGCGCGGATCAAGACGATGCTCCGGGCCAGGGAGCTCGGGAAGTAGCTATCAACTGTCCGCTCTGGGCTATCAGAGGTGGCATGCCACCCTGGTCGGTCCGGGCGGAAGCAGTCGCGAAACGACCTGATCGCTGACAGTGGATAGCTGACAGCCAAGGAACGAGGACCATGACCGAACAGACGACCATGACCCGCGCCCGGCGGAAGGTCCGCCAGGGTGTCGTGACCAGCGATAAGATGACCAAGACGGTCACGGTAACCCTGACCCGGCGCTTCGCGCATGCGGGGTATGGCAAGCAGATCACTCGCAGCACGCGGGTGAAGGCGCGGGACGAGAAGCTGGGAGCGAAGGTGGGCGATACCGTACGCATCATGGAGACCCGCCCGCTCGCCAAGACGGTGCACTGGCGGGTGATCGAAATCGTGGAGCGGGCGAAGTAGCTGTCAGCTATCGGCCGATCAGCCTTCCGAGGTGGCTCGCCACCCTGCTGGCTCACGGTCGAACCAGATTGTTGCAGCGATCTGGTAGCTGATAGCTGATAGCAGACAGCCAAGAGGCCAAGCAATGATTCAGCAAGAGAGCATCGTCAAGGTCGCCGACAACTCGGGAGCGCGGAAAGCACTCGTGATCCGGGTGCTCGGCGGCAGCAAGCGCCGCTACGCGGGCGTGGGCGACAAGGTGGTGGTCGCCATCAAGGATGCCATCCCGACTGGCCAGGTGAAGAAGGGCGATGTGGCCAAGGCGGTGGTCGTGCGGACCGTGAAGGAGACCCGCCGCAAGGATGGCTCCTACATCCGCTTCGACGAGAATGCGGTGGTGTTGATCACGGACCAAGGCGAGCCCCGGGCGACCCGCATCTTCGGGCCGGTGGCGCGCGAGCTGCGCGAGAAGCGGTACATGAAGATCGTCTCGCTGGCGCCGGAGGTGCTCTGACATGAAGCCGCTCGTCTACCGGAAGGCGAAGCGCCTGCGGCACCAGCCGCCGGTCCGGCAGATTCTCCATATCACCAAGGGGGACACCGTTCAGGTGCTCTCTGGCGATGACAAGGGGAAGCAGGGCAAGGTGAAGCGGGTGCACCTCAAGACCGGCCGGGTCGAGGTCGAGGGGATCAACCTGATCACCAAGCACCAGAAGCCGACGCAGGGGGCCCCGGGTGGCAAGATCCGGCGCGAGGCGCCGCTCCATCACTCGAAGCTGATGCTCATTGATCCGAAGACGGGCGAGCCGACCCGGATCCGCCGGCAGAAGGACGCCGACGGGACGCTCGAGCGGATCGCCGTGAAGTCGGGGCAGTCCATTCCAAGGAACCGCTGACGATGGCCGAAACCAAGGACAAGGCGGTCAAGGCCCCCAAGGCCGATGCGCCGAAGCAGCCGAAGGGTGGCAAGGAGAAGGGCGGCGCGGGCGTGGCCACCGATCCGGCCCCGAAGTCCGCGGAGGGGGTGCCGCGGCTGAAGACCTACTATGACAAGGTCATCCGGCCGAACCTCGCCAAGCAGTTCGGTCTGACCAACCGGCACGCGGTACCGCGGATAGTGAAGGTCGTGCTGAACGTGGGCATGGGCGAAGGCGCCAAGAATCCCAAGCTCATCGACGCCGTCGCGGAGGAACTGGCGCTGATCTCCGGGCAGAAGCCGGTGGTGCGGCGCGCCAAGAAGGCCATCGCGAACTTCGGGCTTCGGCAGGGGCAGCCGGTCGGCGTTTCGGTGACGCTGCGCAACGCGCGGATGTACGAGTTTCTCGACCGGTTCATCAATGTGTCGATCCCGCGGGTGCGCGACTTCCGGGGGCTGCCCGAGAAGAGCTTCGACGGCCGCGGCAACTACACGATCGGCATCAAGGAGCAGATGGTCTTCTCGGAGATCGACTACGATAAGGTCGAGCAGATCCACGGGATGGACATCACGCTGGTGACCACGGCGGGGCGCGACGACTTGGCGCGGGCACTGCTGCGGGAATTCGGCTGGCCGTTCCGAGGCGAGACGCCGCTGGCCGTTGCCTGAGCGGCACGGGCGGGGGAGCGGGAAGCGGTAAGCGGTGAGCGGGATTCAAGGTGAGCATCGGAGTGGAGAGGCGAGGCCGGGTGGCCCGCTCACTGCTCACCGCTCGCTGCTCACCTGACACGGTGTAGCGAGGAGACGAGGGATGGCAAAGACTTGCTGGATCGAGCGGGCCAAGCGCACGCCGAAGTTCAAGGTCCGGACCGTGCGGCGCTGTCAGCGCTGTGGCCGGAGCCGGGCCGTTTTGCGGAAGTTCGGCCTGTGCCGGATCTGCTTCCGCGACATGGCGCTCCGGGGGGAGATCCCCGGTGTTCGCAAGGCCAGCTGGTAGGGGAGCGATAACGATGAGCATGACAGATCCCGTAGCGGATATGCTGACCCGCATCCGCAACGCGTGTGCGGCCGGACACAAGCGCGTGGACGTCCCGGTGAGCAAGCTGAAGAGCGAACTGGCCCGGCTGCTGCGCGACAACCACTACATCGCGGACTACAAGATCCTCGATGACGGTGCCCGCGGCGTCCTCCGCCTGTACCTGAAGTACCACAACGACCAGTCGGTCATTCGCGAACTCAGGCGGGTGTCTTCTCCGGGGCTCCGCCGCTACGTGAAGTCGCGCGAGATCCCGCGGGTGAAGAACGGCCTTGGCATGGCGATTGTGTCCACGCCGAAGGGTCTCATGAGCGACCGCGACGCGCGGTCGGCCAACCTGGGCGGCGAACTCCTCGCCGTCATCTGGTAAGAGGCGAGCATGTCCCGTATTGGCAAGAAGCCAGTCGTGGTGCCCAAGGGCGTCACCGTGGCCCTCGACGGACAGACCCTGTCCGTGAAGGGCCCCAAGGGTGAACTCTCCCGCACCTTCCATCCGGAGATGACGCTGGCGATTCAGGGGGAGCAGGTCGTCGTGACACGGCCCTCGGACGAGGCGAAGCACAAGGCTCTCCATGGCCTGACCCGGAGTCTGGTCCAGAACATGGTGGAGGGCGTCGCCAAGGGGTTCATCAAGACGCTGGAGATCCAGGGGGTCGGCTACAAGGCCGAGCCCAAGCCGTTCGGGCTGCAGCTCGCCCTCGGCTTTTCGCACCCGGTGCAGTACAAGGCCCCGGCCGGGATCAAGTTCACGGTGGACGGCAACACCATCGTGAAGATCGAGGGGGCCGACAAGGAAATCGTGGGGCAGGTGGCGGCCGAGATCCGCAGTCTCCGGAAGCCCGAGCCCTACAAGGGGAAGGGCGTGCGCTACCAGGGTGAGACGGTTCGCCGCAAGGCGGGTAAGACAGGAGCCAAGTAACCATGCGTGCAGTCAAGTCGCCGTCCACCCGGCATGAGTACCGCGCCCGGCGGCATCTCCGGGTCCGGAAGAAGGTGGCCGGCACGGCTCAGCGGCCGCGGCTGGTGATCTTTCGTTCGCTCAAGCACATCTACGCCCAGTTGGTCGACGACGATCGCGGGGTGTGCCTGCTCGGCGTCAGCGACGGTTCCGAGGGGGTGCAGGCCGAGGGGATGGGGAAGGTCGGGAAGGCCAAGGGCACCGGCAAGGCGCTCGCGGCCAGGGCCAAGGCTGCGGGGATCACCAAGGTGGTGTTCGACCGGGCGGGTTACCGGTATCACGGTCGCGTCAAGGCGGTTGCCGACGGCGCGCGCGAAGCGGGACTGGAGTTCTGATATGGCTGACGAACAGGCAGTGACGGGGGGGGAAGCCGTCCCGGTGCCGGCAGGTGATAGCCGCGGGCCCGGCGGGCGCGGCGGGCGCGGCGGGCGCGGCGGCCAGGGTGGCGGCCGGGGCCGGGGCGGTGATGGGCGAGGCGGCAAGCGCGGCCGGGACCAGGAGCGCGAGCACAGCGAGTTCGTCGAGAACGTCATCGCGATCAACCGGGTGGCCAAGGTGGTGAAGGGCGGCCGGCGCTTCTCGTTCAACGCTCTGGTGGCCGTGGGCGATGGCAAGGGCAAGGTCGGCATCGCCACCGGCAAGGCCAACGAGGTGTCCGAGGCGGTCCGCAAGGCCGTCGAAGCCGCCAAGCGACAGATGGTCGACCTGCCGCGCGTCGGGGCGACGATTCCCCACGAGGTGCTGGGCGTGCATGGCGCCGGGAAGGTGCTGCTCAAGCCCGCGGCCAGCGGCACCGGTGTCATCGCCGGGGGCCCGATCCGGTCGCTCCTCGAGTGTGCCGGAATCACCGACATTCTGACCAAGAGCCTCGGCTCGAACAATCCGCACAACGTGGTACGGGCGACCCTCCATGGGCTGCAGCAGCTGGTGACGGCGCGGCAGGTGGCGCGCGAACGGGGGATCGAGTTGGACCAGATCGCCTACCGCTCCCCGCAGGAGGTCTGATCCATGGGACGGAATCCCGTCGTGGGGCGGCAGGGCCCGGCGTATCATGTGGCCACGATTCCCGCGGAAAGTGCGGCCCAGCGGTTGTGGGTGAAGCAGATACGCTCGGGGATCGGCCATCCGGAGAGACTGCGGCGGACCCTCAGGGCGCTTGGTCTCAAGCGGTACCAGGCGGTCTCGACCGTGCCAAACAACGCGTCGGTCCGTGGGATGCTGTTCAAGGTGCGTCACCTCGTCGAGGTGGCGCCGGCTCAGGAGAAGTAAATGGCGGAGAAGCGCACGCCGGTCACGCTGTCGACCCTTCGGGCGGCTCCCGGAGCCCGGCACACCAGCAAGCGGGTGGGCCGCGGGCCCGGCTCAGGCAAGGGCAAGACTTCCGGCCGGGGCCACAAGGGCCACAAGGCGCGCCAGGCCGGGGAGACCAATCCGGGCTTTGAAGGCGGGCAGATGCCGATGTACCGGCGCCTCCCGAAGCGTGGTTTCACGAATCCTTTCAAGGTCCACGCGCAGCCGGTGAACCTGAGGGAGCTCGGGCGCCTGTCGGCGACCGAGGTGAACCCGGACACCCTGCATGCCGCCGGGCTGATCTCCAAGCGCGAGGTGCCGGTGAAGCTCCTCGGGATGGGCGAGGCGACGCGTGCCTACACCGTCCGTGGAGTGTCGCTCTCCGGCGCGGCCCGCAGCAAGATCGAGCAGGCCGGCGGGAAGATCAGCGTCGAATGACCGCCGCGGCCCGGCCCAGCTTCGGGATGGACCCCGAGCTTCAGCGGAAGATCGGGTTTACGATTCTCGCGCTGGTGATCTACCGGATCGGCGCGCATATCTTCGCGCCGGGCGTCAACGTGCAGGCGGTCACCGATTTCATCCGCAATTCGGCGGCCGCCGGCTTCTTCGGGTTGTATGACACCCTGGGCGGCGGGCTGTCCCGTGCCACGGTGTTCGCTCTGGGCATCATGCCCTATATCTCGTCCTCGATCATCTTCCAGCTGATGGGCGGCATCTACCCGCCGGTCGGCAAGATGCAGAAGGACGAGGAGGGCAAGAAGAAGCTGACCCAGTGGACCCGCTACCTCACCGTGGTCATCGCGGTCACGCAGGCCTACACCTTCGCGGTCTTCACGGAGAGCATTCCTGGCGCGGTACCGAACGCGAGCTTCTGGACCCGCCTCGCCATGGTGGTGGTTCTCACCACGGGGGCGGTGTTCGTGATGTGGCTGGGCGAGCAGATCACGGAGCGCGGCATCGGGAACGGGATGAGCCTCCTCATCACCTTCTCGATTCTTGACCGGCTGTGGCCGGGCCTGGTCAACATGGCGGGGTTCTACAAGTCCGGCGTGCTCTCGTTCGGCAAGATCCTGTTCTTCGGGGCGGTGCTCCTGGCGGTGATCGCGACCGTGACCGCCATGCATCTTGCCGCCCGGCGGATCCCGGTGCAGATCCCGCGAAAGGTCATGGGCCGCGGGCGCATGACTCAAGGCCAGAAGACGTTCATCCCCATCCGGCTGATCACCGCCGGGGTCATGCCGATCGTCTTCGCGCAGACCATCATCATCGTGCCCGGCACGGTGGCGAGCTTTTCACAAGCCAACTGGGCCCGCTCGCTGGCCGATTTCTTCTCCCCCGGTGAACTGCCGTACGATTTGAGCTTCGCCGTCCTCATCCTGCTGTTCAGCTATTTTTATACGTCCATCATCTTCAACTCGGTGGATCTGGCGGAAAACCTGAAGAAGCAGGGCGGATTCATCCCGGGCGTGAAGCCCGGCGCCAGCACCGCAGACTACATCGACAATGTGCTTGCGCGGGTGACGTTGCCGGGCGCTCTCTTCCTGGCGGCCGTGGCTCTCGTGCCGGTGACTCTGACGAAGAACCTCGGCTTCCAGACCCAGTTCGGCGGCACGTCGGTGCTGATCGTCGTGGGCGTCCTGCTCGACACCATTGCCCAGATCCAGCAGCACCTGACTCTACGCAAGTACGACAGCTTCATGAAGGCGGGGCGCATCAAGTTCCGGGGGCGGCAGCAGCGCTTCATGTGACACGAGGCGCAGGTGCCTCGTGCCATCCCGGGCTGAGCGAGGGATCCCTGCTGGAAGAAGAGGGATCCTTTGTTGCTTCGACCCTCAGGATGACAGGCCCGTGAGTCTTTCCGCGTCAGCAAACGGACGGCCACCGATGGACATTCTCCTCCTCGGGCCCCCAGGGGCCGGCAAGGGTACCCAGGGTGCGCTGATCGCGCAGCGCCTTGGGCTGCCGAAATTCGCGACCGGCGACCTCCTTCGCGACGCGGTGAAGCGCGGCAGCGCGATCGGACTGCGCGCCAAGGCGGTGATGGAAGCCGGCCAGTTGGTGAGCGACGAGATGATCATGGGGGTCGTTCGGGATGAGCTCGGCAAGCCCGAAGCCCGCAACGGGGTGATCTTCGACGGCGTGGTGCGGACGGTGCCACAGGCGGAAGGCGTGACCAGGCTGCTCGCCGAACTGGGGCGCAGGATGGACCACGTGCTGTTCTTCGACATCCCGGATGAGGAGATTCTGGCCCGCATCGAGAGACGGCGCACGATCGAGGGCCGTGCCGACGACGATCCGAAGGCCGTGGCGATCCGGCTCAAGGCCTATCGCGACCAGACGGCCCCGGTGCTCGAATGGTACCGGGCCCGGGGCGAGGTGAACGTGATTCCCTCGGTGGGGAGTATCGACGAGATCGCCCAGCGGGTCCAGCACATTCTGGGACGGTGATGGCTGTCAGCTGGCGGCGCGCATGATCACCATCAAGTCTCCCCGCGAAATCGAAACGATGGCCCGCGCTGGGCATATCGTTTTCGAGACGCTGGAACGCGTACGGCGGACGGTGCGGCCGGGCATCAACACGCAAGATCTCGACGCGATCGCCGAGGAATTCATCCGCAGCCACCCCGGGGCGCGACCCTCCTTTAAGGGGCTCTACGGGTTCCCCAAGACGCTCTGCACCTCCATTAACGAAGAGATCGTTCACGGCATCCCGAGCTCCAAACGGGTGCTCCGGGAGGGAAATATCCTGAGCATCGATGTTGGCGTGCAGCTGGAAGGGCTTCACGCCGACTCGGCGACGACGGTGCCGGTGGGCGAGATTTCTCCTGCGGCCAGCCGGCTCCTTGCTGTTACCCAGGATTGCCTTGCGGCAGGCATCGAGCAGGCCCGCGTGGGGAATCAGGTGGGGGACATCGGGTACGCGGTGCAGACGGTTGCGGAGGCCGCGGGGTTTGGCGTGGTGCGGGAACTGGTTGGTCACGGCATCGGCACCCAGTTCCACGAGGAACCCCAGGTGCCGAACCACGGCCAGCCGAGGCGCGGGCCACGCCTGCTGGAGGGCATGACCATCGCCATCGAGCCGATGATCACTGCCGGCCACTATGGCACCCGGACGCTGCCCGACAAATGGACGGTGGTGACTGCGGACGGGAGTCTCGCGGCCCACTTCGAGCACACCGTTGCGATTACCGCCGAAGGGCCGCGGCTGTTGACCGTCTGAGCCTCCCACTCGCAGCGGTCCGTGGCCCAGACCGCTGGAATATCCACAGTCGAAGCCCCCCATACCCCGCCGAAGGCGTCGGACTGGCCTCAGCCTCTCTTCGCCGGCGCTCCTCCGCTGGTCAGTCTCTCCTCGGCCACCAGCCGAGCGTCTGCCGCGGCCCGTTGTGCCTCTCTGAGCACGATCCCGGTGTTGTCCGCGAGGATCCGCAGCAGGGGCGGCCCGCCCGCCGCCTGAACGTTCAGCCGCAGGTTCAACTGTGATCCGGCTGCGGCCGCCGCGGCCAACAGTGCGGCCATGACGGCATCACCGACGACTGCCGGTGGCCCATCGCGCGCCGTCCGGTGCGCCAGTTGCGCCACCTCTCGGCAGAGCCGTACCACCTCGGCAGGCACGTGTGCGGCCCGCCGCCATGCCGCCTCCAGGGCAGTCTGGTCCCGGGCCCGTCGGGCCTCCACCACCGCCCGGTAGGCCACCTCGTCCTCGGTTGCCAGTTCGAGCAGCCTGACACGTAGCCGGTCTGAGGACTCCACCAGTGAGGTGAGTGAGAGCCGGGCCTCACCGGCGGCCTTGGCCAGGGCCAAACGCGCTACCATGCCCGCCAGGGCGGCCGCCAGGGATGCAGCGACGGCGGCCACGGCCCCTCCCGCGGGAGCGGGAGAGGCTGCCGCCACGGCCTCGGCGAACGCTTCGAGCGTGGGGCTGTCAGCCATGGTGGTTCAGCACCTCCAGCAGCCAGCGGTGGATGGGCTGGTTTCCGGCCAGGACCTCGCTGTGCCCGATGCCAAGATCGGTCCCGCTGAAATCGGTGACCCGCCCGCCGGCCTCCCGGACGAGGAGGATGCCAGCGGCAATATCCCACGCCGACAGCCGCTGCTCCCAGAACCCCTCGAATCGGCCCGCCGCCACGTCGGCCAAGTCAATGGCGGCCGAGCCTGGCCGGCGGATCCCCGTGGACCCGAGCACCACCCGGGAGAACTGTCCCAGGTAGTGGTCGAGACTGGAGAACTCCCGATAAGGGAATCCCGTCCCGATCAGGGCATGCTCCGGTTCGGCAATGTTCGAGACGCTCAAGCGGATCCCGCTCTCGAAGGCGCCGCCGCCGCGGGTTGCGGTGCTCAGGCGGTCAAGGGGCACGTGCAGGACGGCGGCGGCTTCGAGGACACCGTCGACCGCGGCCGCGATCGACACCGCGAACGCTGGAAAGCCGTGCAGGAAATTGGTCGTTCCATCGAGCGGATCCACAATCCACACCGTCCCGCCGGTGACTACATCGGGGCTCAACTCCTCCCCCACTACCCGGCTTCCCGGCAGCGCTTCGCAGAGGATCCTGGTGATGATCGCCTCGGACGTCCGGTCCACGTCCGTGGCCCAGTCGGCCCGGCCCTTGGCTGACCAGGAGGCTGGATCGCGGGGCCGATCCGCCGTTCGGAGGTAGGCACCGGCCGCCTGGGCGGCGGCGGTGGCGATAGCGAGTAAGTCGTTGGCCGACGGCATCTTGCGTGGGCCCTCCAGGCCCGATAGCTTGCCCCGATGCCACGCATCTTTTCGGGGATCCAACCCTCCGGCGAGCTCCACATCGGCAACTGGCTCGGCGCGGTCCAGAACTGGGTCCGTCTGCAGGAGTCCTACGAATGCCTCTTCTCGGTGGTCGACCTGCACGCGATCACCGGGCGCTACGAAGCGTCGAGCCTGGGGCGCCGGACCCGGGAGATGGCCATGGGTCTGCTCGCGGCCGGGATCGACCCGGACCGCGTGACGCTGTTCGTGCAATCGCATGTGCCCGAACACGCCGAGCTCCAGTGGCTGTTCAACACGGTCACCCCGATCGGCGAACTCGAGCGGATGACGCAATTCAAAGATAAGTCCACCCGCTTCGAGAGTGTCCCGGTCGGGCTGCTCAACTATCCCGTCCTGATGGCCGCGGACATCCTGTTGTACCGTGCGGACCTGGTGCCCGTGGGAGAAGACCAGGTTCAGCATCTCGAACTCACCCGCGAGATCTGCCGGAAATGGAATGCGGAATTCGGCCGAGGGGAGGAGTTCTTCCCCGAGCCGAAACCGCTCCTGACCGAGGCCAAACGGATCCTGGGTCTGGATGGTCAGGCCAAGATGTCCAAGAGCCTCGGGAACACGATCGGTATCCTCGAATCGCCGGAGGAGGTCTGGGCGAAGCTCCGACCGGCCATGACCGACCCGGCACGGGTCCGGCGTCAGGACCCTGGCAATCCCGACATCTGCAACATCTACTCGTTGCACCGGTACTTCTCCCCTCCGGCGACCGTGGAAGCCGTGGCGAGCCGCTGCCGCAGTGCCGGCTGGGGCTGCCTCGACTGCAAGAAGGTCCTGGCGGATAATCTCAATGCCGCCCTGGCGCCGATTCGCGAACGGGCGGCGGGGTATCAGGCCAGGCCTGAGCGGGTGGTGGAGATCCTGGGGGACGGAGCGGCCAAGGCTCGGCGACTGGCCCGGGAGACGATGCGGGAGGTGCGGGATCGGATGGGGTTCATGCCCGCGCGTGATGCGTAGCGGACGGTCATCGAGGGGAACAACGGCACCATGGAAAAGATCATCAAGGCCGCGGTCGAGCGGGGAGCGTCGGACCTGCACATTAAGGCCGGCGATGTCTTCCGGGCCCGCATCAACGGTAAGCTGGTGCCGCTGACCAAGCAGCGGCTCACCCCCGACCAGACGCGGGCGATCGCCCTCAAGCTCCTGTCCAACGAGGACGACCGGGCCCGATTGAACCAGCTCAAGGACTTCGATTGTTCCTGGGGGATGCCGGGGGTGGGACGGTTCCGGGTGAACGTCCTCCGGCAGCGATCTTCGTTCATGATCGTCATGCGGGTGATCCCCTTCACGGTGCCGAGCCTGGCGGAGCTGCGACTGCCGGAAGTCGCCGCTCGTCTGGCTCTGCTCGACCAGGGCCTGATCCTCGTCACCGGGGTCTCGGGGAGCGGCAAGAGTTCGACTGTCGCCGCGATGGTCAACCATATCAACCAGAATCTCCAACGCCATATCGTCACCGTGGAGAATCCGATCGAGTTCCTGCACCGTGACGTGCAGTGTTCGGTGACCCAGCGAGAGGTGGGAGTCGATACGGAGAGCTTCGCGGTCGGCCTCCAGGCCGCGCTGCGACAGGATCCGGACGTGATCGTGATCGGCGAAATCGGCGACAGCGAAACGCTCGACACGGCGATCAAGGCAGCGGAGCGCGGCCACTTGGTGCTCTCGACGATGCCCACGCCGGACGTGATCAGCACCCTGGGCCGGACGCACTCGATGTTCCCCGCCGTGGAGCGGGAGATCGGCGGGATTCGACTCTCGGAGGTGGTCCGGGGCATTCTGGCGCAGCGGCTCATTCCCCGGAAGGACGACGGTGGCCGGGTGGCGGCGGTCGAGGCCCTGGTGAACACCCCCGCGGTTCGCACCATCCTGCGGGACACCAGCCGGCTGGGCGCGCTCCGGGGGGTGATGACCGAGGGGGAGGAGCACGGGATGCGCACGTTCGAGCAGGATGTGGCCCGGCTGCGTGAGGCGGACGAGATCTCGGCGGAGGCCGCCGCGGCGCTCGGCGCGTGACGCCGGAAGAGATCTTCCAGGCCCTCGTCCGGCTTCCGCGGGAGGCAGGCACCCCTGCCGCGGAGGAGGCTCGGGAACTCCTCACGCGGCATCTGGAGGCGCACGGCTACCGCGTACGCCGGCAGCCGTTCGCCTTTCAACCCATAGCCGCCAATGTCCTTCCGATCCTGGGCGCGGGACTAGGCTGGCTGACTCTCCTCGAGATCCCCCTTCTGCTGCTCGGCACCCTTCCCGAAGGCATGGCACTCCTGGTCTGGCTGGTGGGCGTGGTAGCGCTGGGCGTCCTGGCGTGGGGCATTGGGACGGGGATCGACATCCCCGGGGCCGAGCGGCGGGAAGATGCCAACCTGATCGTGACCCGAGGGCCGGCCCCAGTGCGGCGCTGGATCGTCGCTCACGTCGATTCCAAGGCGCAGGGCCACTCCATGGCGGGCCGTCTCGCCGCGGTGTGGGCATTGGTTCTGGCCGTGCTCCTCCTCACGGCATTGGCTGCAGCGCGGTGGATCCGCGGTGACGCACTGGCCAGTGGCCCAGTGGCGGCAGGGGCCGGCTTCGCGATGGCAGCGGGCGCTCTCGCGGCCCGGGGGAGGGTCCATCGGACCTCGCCCGGAGCGCGGGACAACGGGACCGGCCTGCTCGCCGCGCTGGTCGCCGCGGAGACCTGCCGGGACGATGGGATCGGGTTCGCGTTCACCGGGGCCGAGGAGTTCGGACTGGTTGGCGCACGGGTGTTCGCGGGTGAATTACGCGATTCGGGCGTGGCAGAAGTCGTCAATGTCGATACCGTAACGGGGCGGGGCCATCTCTACGTCCTCCGCCACGACCAGCGTGGCGGCGCGCTCGCGGCCCGACTTGCCGCTGTGCTGCCCGCGGTGCGGGGCGGGATCCGGGTACGGCGCTTGCCGCTCGGTATCCTGGTCGATAGCCTCCCGATGGCGCAGGCGGGAGCAACGGCAGTCACCACGGCCTGGCTGGATTGGGGGGATCTCCGGCGGCTGCACACGCCGCGGGACACACCGGATGGTCTCGACCTGACCGCTGCCCGGAAGGTAGGAGAAACGCTGGCCGATCTGCGTTGACTTTCGGTCTGGGCCGCCTAGTTTTCACCAGAGGATGCACCGGGGCCCCCGCGAGGGGGCTCGTTTCTTTTGCCCGATTCAGCCGAAATGTTCAATCCCAAGACGCATTGCGTGGTTGTCGTCGGCGCCCAGTGGGGTGACGAGGGCAAGGGCAAGTTGGTCGACGTGCTTGCCGAGCGAGCGGATTTCGTGGTCCGCTACCAGGGTGGAGCGAACGCCGGTCACACCGTCTGCATAGGGGATGCCCAGTTCATCCTGCACCAGATTCCTTCGGGGATTCTCCACGACCGGGCGAGCTGCATCGTGGGTAACGGGGTGGTGCTCGACCCGGAGACTTTCTTCACTGAGCTCGACGGACTCACCGCCAAGGGCGTGAATACCCGCGGAAGAATTTTCATCTCCGATCGGGCCCACCTGGTCCTGCCGTACCACAAGCTGCTGGACAAGGCGCACGAGCGCAGCCAGAACATCGGGACGACGGGCCGCGGCATCGGTCCGGCCTACGAGGACAAAATCGGCCGCAGGGGCGTGCGGGTGGGCGACCTCCACCATCTCGACTCCGTCAAGGCGCTCCTCTCCGAACGAGTGGCCCGGGCCAACCAGTTGCTCGCGATGATGGGGAGCCCCGAATTGGCTTCGGAGCAGCAGCACCATGAGCTGGTCGAGCGTCTGGCGCCGCGCCTCTTGCCGCTGGCGGCCGACAGCGGCCTGATGATCTACCAGGCGCTGAAGCAGGGGCGCCGGGTGCTGCTCGAGGGTGCCCAGGGGGCGCTCCTCGACGTGGACCACGGGACCTATCCGTTCGTGACCTCGTCCAATACCACGGCCGGCGGCGCTGCGATCGGCTCCGGGATTGGCCCCACGCTGATCGACGAAGCACTGGGCGTGGTCAAGGCCTACAGCACCCGAGTGGGGAACGGGCCGCTTCCCACGCAGGCGGAACCCAGCATCGAGGAGCACCTGCGCAAGCTGGGCGGGGAATTCGGGGCGACGACGGGGAGGCCGCGGCGCTGCGGCTGGTTCGACGCCACGGTGGTTCGGTACTCGGTGAGGGTGAACGGTCTGACCGGTCTCGCCGTCACCAAGCTCGATGTGCTCGACACATTCGCCGAGGTACCGGTAGGCACCGACTATCTGCTGGATGGAGCGGTCTGCCAGGAGCTCCCGGCGGACGTGCGGGCGCTGGAACAGGTGACTCCCCGCTACGAGATGTTGCCTGGCTGGCAGCGACCGACGAATGGCGCTCGGCGCCTCGCCGATCTGCCTCCGGAGGCCCGCGCCTATCTCGATCGCCTGCAGGACCTTTCCGGTGCACCGATCCGCTATGTCAGCGTAGGGACGAGACGGGATCAGATCATCGAGGTATGAGTATCGCTTCCCGGGACCCATGATCGAGAGAACTGAGTTATTGGTGATTGGCGCCGGGCCCTGCGGCCTCGCGGTCGGCGTCGCCGCCCGGGAGGCGGGCATCTCCTGCATCCTGCTGGACCGGCGTACGGTGGTCTCCGCCATCGAGCGGTACCCGCTCAACATGACCTTCTTCTCGACCCCGGAGAAGATCGAGATCGGAAGGGTGCCGTTCATCGCCAGCCATGAGAAGCCGACCCGACGCGACGGTCTGCTCTACTTCCGGCGGGTGGCGGAGCACTTCGAGTTGGATGCGCGCCCGGGTGAGGAAGTGACCGCCGTGGAGCGCCTGCCAACCGGCGGCTTCCGCGTCCAGGTCCGCCGGAGGCATGACCGGACCGAGTACCACGCCGCGAACGTGGTCTTTGCAACCGGATACTACGACTGGCCCAATCGGCTCGGCGTTCCGGGCGAGGACCTCCCGCACGTCTCGCACTACTTCGTCGAGGGTCACCGCCACTGGCATCAGGACGTCGTGGTCATCGGGGCGGGGAACAGCGCCGTCGACGCCGCCCTCGAATGCTGGCGTGCGGGGGCACGGGTCACGCTGGTGCACCTAGAGGAAGGGTTCGACCGGACGGTGAAGCCATGGGTTCTCCCGGACATCACCAACCGGGTCAAGGAGGGGAGCATCCACGCCTGCTGGAAGAGCCGGGTGGCCGCCATCACGCCGGAGGCCGTCGAGGTAGTCCCGGTGGCGGGCGGCCCGGCCCGGCGTGTCCCGGCCGACGCGGTGCTGGCGATGACGGGCTACCATGCCAACACCGACCTCTTGGCCCGGTTGGGCGTGCCGGTGGACCAGGACACGGGGGTCGCCGCGCATGACGAGCGGACCATGATGACTGCGGTGCCGGGGTGCTATCTGGCCGGGGTCATTGCCAGCGGCAAGGATGCGAACCGGCTGTTCATCGAGAATGCCCGGGGCCACGGAGAGGTGATCGTGCGGGAGGTGGTGAGGCAGGGGGGGAAATAGGCTATCGGCTATCAGCTATCAGAGTTGGCGGGAAAGGAAGAACCCCCCGGGTCGTCCCGGAGGGTTCTTCCGTTGCGGGGGGGGCCAATAGCCGATAGCCGATCTCTAGTTCTGATTCGCCGCGTACCAGGCCGCCACGTCGAAGCGGGTCGGATCGAGCTCATAGAACCGGTTCTTGACGAAGATGCCGGTCGTGGGGTAGTAGGGCGGCGGGTCGGTGGCACCGCAGGCGTCATACTGGTAGCGCTTGATGTAGCCCTGTCCGCTGGTGAGGCCCACCGCGCCGCGGCGCTCCTGGATGATACCGCCGAAGGTGCTCAGGCAGCCACGCCCGGCGTTGAAGGTCCCGCCGATGAGGCACTTCTCGACGTTGCTCGCCCCCATGCCGTTCTCTTCCGCACCAAAGGTCTTGAGGGTCAGGAAGAACCCGTGGATCGTCTCGTCGGTGGTCGTGGCGTAGCTCCGGTAGGTCCCCGCCGGGGTCCCTAGATGGGAGCCGTCGGTGCCGAGCGTCTGCGGGGCGTTCAGCGTGTTGTTCGCCACGATCACCGACTGACCGGAGAAATACCCCGCGATGTCACCCGTGGTGCAATCCCGGGTCTGGCCCTGGAAATAGGTCACGTCGTCACCGAAGATGATGTTGCCGTTCGCGGCGAGGGTCATCCGCCCATGGATGACGCCGTCTGCGATCGTCTTCCCATCGACGAAGATCACGCCCTTAAATCTGGTGTTCCACTGGCGGTTGAGGGGGAAGAGGTAAGCCGCGTCCTTGCGGTTGGTGATCACGCCACCGAGCGCGGCCAGAGCAGCTTGAATGGTGCCGGGTGCCTGGACCCAGGCGCCACCGTCCGGATGGCCGGTGTTCGGCCAGGCGGCGTTGGCACCGGTGTAGATGGCCGGGATCGTGAGGGCGGAATCTCCGCCGAGGAAGCAGCGGGAGCTGTTGCCCTGCGACAGGGAGAAGTCGCGGCGGGCGATCTTGTTGGCATTGGTGCTGCCGGCAACGTGCACGTGGCTCGCAATGGTCGTCGTGTCGTGATAATACGCCGGCATGAAGCGTCCGCCCGCGTCGAAGTCCCCGCAATTGGGCGAACGTTCGAGATAGCTGCCCTGGGCCGAGGTGGTGGCGGGCAGACTGGCGGACACGAAGTCTTCCGGCGGCGCGATCGTGGTCACCGTCCC
>Ga0315273_10005045_pt1 | contig 16287 bp, 12 predicted proteins | sample YL17G02_0_MG_FD_205753 | JGI IMG/M metagenome (GOLD analysis project Ga0315273, IMG submission 205753) | Sediment microbial communities from Yellowstone Lake, YNP, Wyoming, USA - YL17G02_0 | ecosystem: Environmental > Aquatic > Freshwater > Lake > Sediment | place: USA: Wyoming | collected... | reverse complement strand
CAATGCTTAAAAACATCTTATAGCCTGATCGTATTAACTTCCCGCGATGCCAGGATGAAGTCGAATTGCGATTCATTTTATCTTTCATATTAATCTTCCTGTTCTACATTTGTGACATCGAAGAAGAGGGAGCATTATCTCCAGCAGATGAGGCAGATGATTTCGTGTTTCTTGATGTCGAAGGTCTCATCCCTCCAGCGCCGGGCATCGAAGTTCCACTGAATTCTCCTTGCATAGCCCCTATGATATCGTCAAGACTGATCTCCCGATGCGCAATTGCGATTTTTTGAGTCAGTGAAACAGAGTCAAGATAAACATTAAGGTCAGATAAATAACCGGCTATCGTCTCCAATACCGACGAGAACGTTACATTGCCAACCTGATATTGAGACATCGTACTCTTGACAGTCGCTTCGGACTGAATAAGCAGCTCGGAGCGATAAAGACGATTCGTTTCGATCAGCGCCTCGAGCATTACAAGCCGTTCCCGGACCCTTTGTTTCAACAACTGTTTAACCACTTCAAGGCTACTACTTGCGACTGTTCGACGGGCTTCATTTTCGGATACGGCGTGCGAAAGCTTATTCCACGACCATATTGGTAAAGTAACCGATATCTCTGCCTGCCACATAGGATCGAATTTTTCTCCCCTTGGCATAATCCCGAAGCCCAGGTTGAAGTCCGGAAAATATTCTTTCCTGGCAAGCTCGACTCCAAGCTCAGCCTGCTCCATTAACAGACGAGCTTTCTCAACCTCAGGGCTTCGCGCTTCCGCATCGGCAAGCGAAGGGATCAATTCAGGCAGATCGGGGTCTTGAAGGTCAAAGAGCGATTGAGTAGTTTCAATTTTTTCATCCATTTGGTGTCCGCAAAGACGATTCAGGACTGTCACTTTCTGTCTTTCACCTGCCTCCAAAATCAATCTTCGCTGACGCAGTCTACTACGTTCAAGCTGTGTTCGAAGTAAATCTGATTGCGATCCATTTCCCGTCTCGAAACGCACACGGGCAATTCCTTCGGCCTGGGTCCATATGTTCTCCAATTTAGTAATCAGAGAAAGCTGGTCTCTGACGAGCAAAAGATCAATATAAGCACGTTCAACCTCCGCTTGGACGCTTAAATAAATCCGTTTGAGATCAGTTTCGGCTTGCTGAGCATTATATCTTGCAGAATCGCTTCGGAGCCCAAGTTTTCCAAACCACGGAATAGTTTGCGATGCCATTATGGATATCCAGCTTGTTTCCATTATACCGACCTGGATTTTCTGAAAACCGTCATTCTGTATACCGAATGAAATTACCGGATCAGGAAGAGATCCTGCTTGTGGTATTAGATCATACTCCGCTTTAATGAACGCTTGGACCTGCGCCAGCTCCGGCCGGTTTTTCAACGCATCGCCAACGAGAGTTTTAAGTATAGGATCATCAAAGAGAGCTATCTTCACGGAGGATTTTGAATCGGATTCACTCTTCTCCTGCTCTGATGCAGAAATCGGTGGCGAACTAAATATATCGCTATTCATCATGTAAAGTGCTAGCGCTAAATAAAAATACATCCTTTTAATACGCATTAAGAAATCCTTCCTTTATTGAAATATATAGCTCATCTTCTTGAAATACCATTATTTGGACAGACTAATTATTAACAATAGATGCGGTATAAGGTTTAGCACTGCAAAATTTTAGAAGCTCATCAACCTAAAATGTACCCGTTATTTTTACGAATTTGGTATGGAGTAATTCCCTATGCGGAGGCACTCGAAGCCGGCGTCATCGCCTCAAGGTCGGATTCGTTAACAACGCAATAATCCTTGCTTTCCATCCCAAATATGATGATATTCTGAAAGAATATTCAACTTAAAGATATGTATTTATACTTAAATGGTGTAGAATATTCTATGTTAGTTTTTCCTAACGATGAAGCTGATGGTAAAAACAGTACAAGATAAAATAAATACAGTCATCGAAAAAAATACCTTTTACTTCTTTAACAAACATTTTGAAGAAACGTATGAAGGCAATATTAATTCCATTAAAGAATCATTGCTCTTTTTGAAGAATGAAATCGATACCAAAGGATTAAACAAGGATATCTTTTACAAATTGTTATCGGAAAAACCGAATGGATTAAAATCATTGCTTGCTTTGACAGGTTTCTCGAACGAATCCCTCAAACGCCTTATTACACTAATACGAGTTGTGGATGATGATCAGCTGAATAACTTATCTTTAAATAAAAAATGGAATAAATCAAAAAAGTCCGGCGAATTAGCAGAATGGTCTGACGCCATTATCGAAAAAATGATTTTATCCAATGAATATTTTAGGCAAGGAATAATCAATATCTTTTTCGAAGGCGCCACTATTCCCTTCTTGATAGATACAATTCCTTTATTTGAATTGAAAAAGTTGAGTATTTCCAAATTGAAGTTTGATTTACCATCTATGATAGACACATTAGTAAGATATAAAGAAAAAGGCTCATATTCAGGTCAAACAGAAAACAACCCTGAAACAGTTATATCGGATTTGCTTCAAGAAATGAATGTTGCTTTTGAAAAAGGCGATTTATCAGAGCTTATAAAAAGAGAATCTACCACAAAAAGAACAATGGATTTTATAATTCCAGATAAAAGAAACCCAATAATACTAATCGAATGTTCTTTTTTGGTTACCACTTCATCCGGACAGGGAGATAAATCAAAAACAGAAATTTCTGTTAAAAAATTGATCGAACGTTACTATCCGAAAGCTACTTTTATCGGTTTTGTTGATGGAATCGGATGGTATGTAAGAAAACAAGATTTGAGTCGAATGGTAAAAGCTTATGATGACGTTTTTACCTTTCATTCGGACGAATTGCTTCGCTTTAAAAATCTGTTAAAAACAAAATATATAAAATGATGGAAAAATATCTGAATAAAGTTTCTCAAGGTGATTGTTTAGATTTATTTAAGGAGATTCCTGAAAACAGTGTAGATATTACTTTTGCAGATCCTCCATTCAATTTGAATAAAAAATATAACAGCACGAAAGACAGCTTGATGGTAAAAGAGTATTTGTATTGGTGTGAAAAATGGATTAAAGAGATGGTTCGGGTCACAAAACCGAGCGGTTCAATCTTTATACATAATATTCCTAAATGGTTAACTCACTATGTAAAATTTTTAAATGAAATTGCATATTTTAAACACTGGATTTCTTGGGATGCACCGACGGCTCCTATGGGAAAATCTTTGCAACCTTCTCATTATGGCATACTTTTTTACGTCAAAGATCCAAAGCAAACCAAGTTTTACGAGTGTAGATATTCTCACAAAAGATGCCGTAAGTGTGGTTATCTTCACAAGGACTACGGGGGAAAGAAATCAGGATTACATCCTTTTGGTCCGCTTCTTTCAGATGTGTGGACGGATATTCATCGCGTAAAACATAATAAGTACCGTGATGATCATCCCTGCCAATTACCTATGCATTTGATTGAAAGAATAATTTTAATGTCGACGGATGAAAGTGATATCGTGCTGGACCCATTTTCCGGAACAGGCACCACCGCTATTGCTGCTAAAAGGCTCGGCAGGTCCTATATGGGATTCGAGATAGATGATGAATATGTACAAATATCAGAAAATAAATTACTTCAAGAAGAATCGAACTCGAAAATTGATAATATTTGGATTAGTTATTATTTAAATGAAGTTATTACTATCAGAGATATTGATTGGGAGATATTATCTAAATCTTATATAGTTCCGAAAAATGTTGAAGATATAGACCATACAGCCATTATTCCAAAAGATCACAACATACGACGTGTTTTATCGAAAAAAAATAATGTTAAAAGTTCCTCGCTGTTTTTTGATTTCTAATGATATATCAAATCATAGCACTTATAAACCTATATTCAATCAGGATTATAAAACAGGTAGTACCCATCTCGATACAAAACAAAAGAACGATAATGTTTGCACTGACACCTCCCAATATTACAGAAAAAATGTTACTTTATTCGCTTTTAGATGGGCGAATGTATCTGATTCCCTCGCATTTGCTTTGCGCCTAAGTAAAAACACAAGAAATAAACTTAATCACTGGAAGAAATGGAGGTACTTATGAGCAATAAGAAAAAATTGAACGCTGTTATGCTGCTGTCGTTTATTTTTCTCGCGGCGATGAACGGAACGTCGCATGAAAAGAAGACGAGGGCTTTCCATTCGGATTTCGGTTTTGCCGTCAACAAGCAACAGCTCGAAGGCACGATAAAAACAGCCTGCTCCCGGGAAGCGGTGGATATTGCAAATACCGAAAAAATTTTAGGAACAGCGGCTGATAGCGGTCTCGCCGCGGCGATATGCCCTCATGACGATTATTCGTATGCGGCGCAGGTTTACGCGCACGTTATGCCATACGTCAAGGCCAAGAGGGTGATCATCTTCGGCGTAGCGCACAAAGCCAAAGATTTTAATTTAAAGGATAAGCTCATCTTCGGCAGTTTCGATGAATGGGATACTGCTGCGGGCCCGCTTCGAGTATCCGGCCTGCAGGAATATCTGATCGGACATCTCAAATCGGATGATTACGCGGTCTCCAATCCGTTTATGGAGCAGGAACATTCCATCGAGGCTCTGACCCATTGGATCAAGTATTATAATCCGGACGCCGAGATAATTCCGATATGCATTCCGCATATGAAATGGGAGCGGATGCAGGAGCTTGCAAAATCATTATCAACCGCGCTCGCCGGTAAAATTACAGGCGATGGATGGAAGGCGGGCGGCGACTACGCCATACTCATCTCCAACGATTCATCCCATTACGGCGACCAGGGTTGGGGCGGGAAAAACTATGCTCCGTTCGGTTGCGGCGTGAAAGGATACATCGAGGCGACCGGAAGAGACATCAAGTTTGTTGGAGATTATCTTACGGGTCAATTGACCATCGACAAGCTGCACAAATTATTCGCTGCCCTCGTGGACGAAAAAAATCCATACACATACCTGATCACCTGGTGCGGAAGGTTTTCGATCCCCTTCGGGCTTTCGGTTCTTGTGAATGTTTCCGAATCCATCGGCGAACAGCCTTTCTCGGGCATTTTTCTGTCATACGGAACAAGCGTTGCCCTGGGGCTGATGGATGAAGGAATGGAGCCTCCTCTGCAAACGACAGCGCCTTCGAATCTGCATCATTGGGTCGGCTATCTGGCGATGGGATTCAAGTGAAGTTCTCCGCTATGATTCAAAATTGACATTTATCCGTGGTTTCGGGTTCTGATTGGCTGTAGCTCTTCGCTAAATATCCGAAGATGACGATTGATTAACTCTCTGCATTAGTCTTGCCTTCATGGACGCGCAGGCTGACCCGCACTGACGTCCCTTCGCCCGGCCGGCTTTCTATGGCAATCGTGCCCTGATGCTCCTCGATGGTCTTGCGCGCGATAGCGAGGCCCAGTCCGACCCCTTTTTCCTTCGTGCTGAAATACGGCTCGAAGACATGCGGCAGGTCTTCTGTTCTTATGCCTATCCCAGTATCGGTGACTGAGATTTCAACTATGCCTGCCTTCCGGCGTTCACGCCCATAATCAATCTTGATGGTCAGTATTCCGCCATCATGCATCGCGTGATAGCTGTTCTCGATCAGATTGATGAACGTCTGCTTCATAAGCTTCTTGTCCATCATAACGTGCGGCGTTTTCGGCGGAATCTCGATTTTAAGCTTCACTCCCTCGGGCGGAGCGATGGCATAGGGGGAAACCACATCCTCGAGGAATTTGCCTATATTGAACGGCTCGGGGTTCAGTTTCGGCAGCTCGGAATAATGCCAGAAATCGTCGGAGAATTGTTTGAGTTCAGAGACCTTTTGAAGGATCGTCGTAAGGCATTCTTCCGAAATCTCGTCCAGGTTCTCTGCCCTGTCCTTGATCACGACCTGCAGGTGTTGGGCGGCGAGCTGGATCGGGGTGAGTGGGTTTTTAATCTCATGGGCGATGATGCGCGCCATCTCCGCCCAAGCCTCCAGGCGTTTGGAGCGGATAATCTCCGTAACATCTTCAATGATCATAAGGGAAGCGTATAGGTTGTGGCTTTCGTCCCACATCGGGGTGATGACGATGTTCGCCACAACCTCTTTTTCTTCGGAATCCTCCTTGAAATCCATCCGCAGATCGCTCGTGAGCGAGGTTTTCATATTCCGCTTGTATTCGTCGTAAGCGGCAAGCAGGTCCTTGAAGGCTGGCTTCTTTCCGAAAAGCGAGGCAAGTTCTGCCCCGATATATTCTTCGGGTTTTCCCTTCAGACGTAACATCTTTAAAGCGGCGGGATTCACGGTGATTATCCTGCCGAAAGATGTGAATGAAACTACGCCGGTCGAAGCGTACGACAGGATGCTTTCGAGGTCGCGCGTCTTGCGGAAGAGCTCCTCACGCTGTTTTGCGAGGCTGCGGGTCATCTCGTTGAAAGATTTTATCAACGAACCGATCTCGTCTTTACGCTCGAGATCGAGCTTGACTTTGTAATCGCCAGCCGCAATCTGCTCCGCCCCCTCGGTGAGTCTTTGGATCGGGCGGGCGAAACGGCCGGCAAGCCAATGGCTTAGGAGGATAAAGAGATTTATCAGAACGATGACAATAAAGATGATAAGCCGTAAAAAATCGGAGAGTTCCTGTTTGATGCGGTTCTGCTCGGTCATCAACGGTATGGTGATGATAAGCGGTTTCTGGGGATTCTCAGTCGGGACAAGCGCGCCGACAATCAGATACGAAAGATCGCCGATCCGCTCTTCCGTCGAGGCATACAATTCTTTCTTATATACCAGCTTTTCATACAAACGGCTGTTTAAAACCGGGGGCAGGAGGCGTGAGAAATACAGTTCCTGTTTATTAGTCGCGATCAAGCCTCTGCCGTAATGGATATTCAGGTCGCGGTTGATCCATTTCCCGATGTCGGAAACCAGGGGTTCGGTAATGAGGTCCGCAATCGTGTCTTCATCCTTCACCCTGCCGTATAAAGTGTTCAGGTCTATATACCGCTTGACGACCTTGAGCGAGTTAATTCCTCTCGTCTCGACCTCCTGGCTCATCATACCGCTTAAATGCTCATATGCGAAAACGGAGAGAAATAGGATAGGGATGATGCTGAAAATGGTCAGCGTTATCAGAAACCTCACATAAGACTTACCGAGATATGACCTTATACCGAAAAACTCCCGGATTTTCGCCTTGTGAAGGTCAATTCTGAACAGGCTGGAAAGCAGCAGCAGCAGAACCGTGGCGAAGAAGCATATCCCGAAAACCTCGCTCAGATAAAAGATGAGATCAAGCAGGTTCGGTACGGGATAGCCGAGGAGGAATATATCATCCCCCTGTTTGAAAGCGAGAAGCTTGTATTCCCTGTCTCCGGTTCGTACGACGAGCCATTTGGAATTCTCCAGCTTCTGCAGCTGGAGTATGTTATCCCTGCCCATCGGGAGCGAAAATTCTTCCGAGCCGGTCTTGTAGTTGCCTTCGCGGTCATAGATCATAAAAAACAAATTACGGCTCAACAGTGATTCAGTGCCGATGGTTTCGTCGCTCGCCCTGAACAGTTCATAATACGGATTTCTGGTGGAAGGAAGGAAGATATAATTATAATCGAAGGAGTAGCACAGCAGGATTTTTGCAAGAATTTCCTCCCCATCTTTGCAGATTGCCTGCCCCACCAGAACCTCGATATTGCGGTTGTCATGATAAATCCATTTTGAATTCAGCAGTATCCGAGGTTCGGACTGTTGAGGCGAAAGGTCCTGGTTGTTGTACAGTGGGTTGATCGAAAATCTATCTATCAGACCTCCTGCTCCATCATGGATTTCGAGCGACGTATTATACCCCTTAAGCGCCGGGTCGAGCCTGGACCACAAAGAATAGGCTAAAGCCTCGATACGAACTACATCCTTGTTCTTGAGCTTCGTCATCAACCCCCGGTCACGGGTATATTGCTCGAGGGCGTTACGCATAATGATAATATTCCATTCTTTTTGTTCTGAAAGCCGGTTAACGAGGTTCTTTTCTATAAAGAATTCCTGCTGCTGTTGAAAGATATGAAAATATAGCGCCGTCTGCGAAAGCACTGAAAGGAAAATGACAATGAACGGCTTGGCGAAGATAAAAAGAAAAGATTGCCTGGGTTTTTTCTGCAAGTATCGAATACTGAAGATGAGGAAGAAAATGGGCGTAGCAAAGACAGCTGCCCTGCTGATCAGCGGAAATGGGAAGAAACCGCCGATGAACCCAATCCCGACCCCTATCATTAAATCCAGTATGGAAACCATTGCCAATGACAAGGATTTGGAAACGAATGACGACAGGTATATGAACTGTATCGAGTTGACGATCAATATGACAAGAACAAAGGCAACGCTTCCTCCGACCAGCGAGATTTGTATAATGAACTTAGCAATATTCAAATCAACAAAAGAAGACCAGAGTACATCGAGCCGGATGTTTTCAAAGACGGCGACCATAAAGGAATAATTCAGCTTCAGCGTTAGCAGTAAAACACACGTGCCAATGATGAGAGCTGTCAGGAGGATTGCCATTCTTGCCGGTACTTTTGGGATATTCTTTCTTGAAATTTCTGAATTTTCGTCTCTGGCGGCGTAGAATAAGATATATCTCTTTATCTCAGAGTAAATGATCAATAAAGATAATAATATGATTCCTATGGTAAAAAACATATCAAAGGGTGAAACATAAAGGTTCAATAAATCATCCAGAAAAGCGTTCTTGAAATTAAAAACATCAATTGCCAGGTAAGTCGGACGAAGGAGGTCTATGTCCAAAAATCGCGAAGGATATCCAAGCAAGGATGCTGAGAGACGGAATGCCCAAAGCATAAAGATGGTCTTCGCAGCATCCGAGCGGGAGCCGAAGAACAAGCCGTTTGCGCCACTATATCGGTTTTTCGACCCTGTATAACGCCTGCGCAAAAAACAGCCTATCATCGCCACAGGTATTGCCAAAATCAGCGATGAACAGATGAATGAAAACTTCATTGATATATTATGAATATCTTCCCCTATCGTCGTCGAGGTGAGGGAGATATATCCGATGATTTCGAGGCTCAGGTTTCTGAGGGGTACTGTTAAGGTTTTCGTCTCCTCGTCGCTGTGTCCCCAATAAAAATCCCTGTTCCTATAAAACAGGTTTTCCCACTGGAATTGAGCTTCAGTGTTTTCCGAATCGAAAAGCTTGGCATTAATCTTGTAGGCCGTCTGGTGTTCAAAATAGTTATAATCCGTCAAAAACCTGTTATGAATCCGGAAATCGGTTCTGAGAAGTCTGCGGACGACAAGATAGAATTCCGTCTGCCCGTTTTTGTTCCGTATCAGCCGGATGTTGTTTATATATGATCTTACTTCATCCACGCTGTTATAAAAAATGGAATCCCTCCTTTCGGAAGGAGATATATGAGGCAAAGCCGCAGATGACGCGGTGCCCCACCATGCAATCAACGAGGAATCGGCGCTATAGAGACTGGCACCGAAAAAAAACTCGTCTTGTAAATAATAAACAGACCGGCTGTTCAGAACGTTGACAGCCTTTGCTTTCAATTCGGGCGAATTTTCCTTTAATCCCAATATCGAATCGGTTAAGTCTTTTTGAAGATTCGCAGCTCTGTTTTCGATCCCGGATTGGAGATTTTGGAATTTATCTTGAATGCGGGATGCCTCTTCCTGAAGCGAAGACTTGATGTTATCTTCCCAGTTACGCACAAGAGACTTTTTGTAAAAATACGAAAAATCATAGATCAGTGAGGTTAATATAAGGATGCTGAGCAGTAAAACGTCGGACCTGTGCTGCTTAATAGATAAAAAACCTTTGCCGAATTTTAAAATATAAAACAATAGCATAACCGCAGCAGCAAGCCCGGCGTTGAGGAAAACAGGCGATGAAAAAGCGGAGAAGAAAATGATAGCGTTGAAAAAGAGGGCAAATATCGCGAGCGTCAAGGATAGTATTTTGAGCTTGATCGGTTTCACGACGAAATTATAGCATAGGAGAAAGGGTTAATTTATCTTTTTTATTTCGCCGATAACCCACCCGGAGGGGTTGTGTGGATTCTCGGCGCCGTTCTGCCTGGCGAGAAGGAAAAAGATATTCCGGCTGATGATTGTTTCCTTTAACCGGTTTTTATATGTCATCAGAACTTTAAAAAGAAGCTTGTTCCCGTCCAACTGTTTTATCTCGAGTTCGGGAACTTGAGCTCCGAGTATTTCGTTTTCTTTGAAAAATTTCTGCAGGGATAGGATTATCTGCGCCTTTCCGAAATACCCTTTGGAGGAAAAAACTTCCTCCCAGTCTGAATATACACGATTTCCTTCAGCTATAAAACTACCGATTAAATCCATGTCCGTTGACTGAAGCGCTCTTGATATTTTATCTGTTACATCTTTTATAACAGCATCCCCGTTCTGATTCGATGCAGGGATATTGAAGCTTATCAACATCAGCAAAATGAGTGCGTTCAATATAAGGATTCCAACTTTATTCATCGTTCTATACCTATTCCTATATATCTTCCAGCAAGAAATATACCATATAAAATTTTAGATTTTGCCCTTATTTTCAATATGTTATGATAATATGAGCTCTGACTATGTCATTATTAATAGACAGTACGTCCTGTTTTTTATTCATTTTAGCGGATATTTCAAGGAAAAGTGAGGAACTGCAATTGTGCATTTAAATAATATTCCTTCGAATTAATATTTGACCGTCTGATTCGGCAATTTTCCTACTTCATCATCGGGATTTTGATGCCGTTTTTCCGGGCGGTTTCAACGGCGATATCGTACCCCGCATCGCAATGCCTCATAACCCCTGTCCCCGGGTCGCATGTCAAAACCCGCTCCAGCCTCTTCTCCGCTTCGGGGGTTCCATCGGCAACGATAACCATTCCGGCATGAATGGAATATCCGATTCCCACACCGCCGCCGTGATGGACGGAGACCCAAGTGGCTCCGGCGCTGGCGTTAAGCAACGCATTCAGTATAGGCCAATCCGCGATGACATCCGAACCGTCTTTCATGCCTTCCGTTTCACGGTTCGGCGAAGCCACAGAGCCGGCATCGAGATGATCCCTCCCAATGACTATCGGGGCGGAGATTTCCCCCTTTCGGACAAGATCGTTGATTACCCTACCGAATTTCGCCCTTTCGCCGTAACCAAGCCAACATATTCGAGCAGGAAGTCCCTGGAATTTTACTTTTTCATGGGCGAGATCGATCCATCTGATAAGCGATTCCTTTTGGGGAAATGTTTCCTTGATTGCTTCATCTGTCCTGTATATATCCTCCGGTTTTCCTGACAGGGCAACCCATCGGAAAGGGCCGGACCCCTCGCAGAAAAGCGGACGGATAAAAAGCGGAACGAAGCCCGAGTATTCGAACGCTTCCTTATAACCCGCGTGTAAAGCCTGACCTCGGAGGTTATTGCCGTAGTCGAACGTAACCGCGCCCATCTTTTTAAGCTCGACCATCGCGCGGCAGTGCTCGACCATAGCCTTGTAGGAAAGTTCTATGTATTTCTCATGGTCGGATTTCCGTAGCTTCAACGCTTCTTCAAATGGCATTCCGTTTGGAACATATCCGTTAAGCGCGTCGTGCGCGGAAGTCTGGTCGGTTAGAAGATCAGGGATAATCTTTTTCTTAACGAACAACGGGATTATATCGGCAGTATTCCCGAGCAAGCCTATGGAAAGAGCCTCGCCTTTTTCCTGAGCTTCCCTCGCCCAGGCGATCGCTTCGTCGAAGTTTTCTGTCATTTTGTCGAGATACGCGGTCTCCAGGCGCTTCTTTATCCTTTCACGATCAACGTCCACGCCGATAAAAACACCGTCGTTCATTGTCGCGGCGAGCGGCTGGGCGCCCCCCATACCGCCGAGTCCGCCTGAAAGAACCAGCTTCTTCTTAAGGCTTCCGCCGAAATGCCGGCGTGAGGCCTCGGCAAACGTCTCATACGTCCCTTGAAGAATTCCCTGAGTTCCGATATATATCCAGGAGCCTGCTGTCATCTGTCCGTACATAATTAATCCCATGGATTCGAGCTTCCAGAACTCGTCCCAGTTCGCCCAATGCGGGACCATCATCGAATTGGAGATCAAAACCCTCGGAGCATCCAAATGCGTCCTGAAAATCCCGACAGGTTTGCCGGATTGAATCAGCAGCGTCTCGTCTCTTTCGAGATTTTTCAAAGATTCCACTATCGCATCGAAACACTCCCAGTTTCTCGCCGCCTTTCCCCTGCCGCCGTAAACGACCAGTTCGCTGGGATTTTCCGCCACATCAGGATCGAGGTTGTTCATAAGCATGCGCATTGCTGCCTCTTGCTGCCAGCCTTTGCAGGATAACTCTCCGCCTCTAGGGGCTTTTATGACTTTAGGCATATTATAAACTCCCGTAATTAATCGGAATTAATGAGCGTGCTGAAAAAAGTGATCAACAAACCGAGCGCCAGAAGGATAAAACCGATAATTTTCAGAGCTGCGGGCGTCTGTTCCTGGATTTCGGCAAGAACCTTTTTGGTCTTTTCTGGAAAAAGTAAATAGGGCAGACCTTCGAGAAACATAGCCATTCCCACCACGGCGAGGATAAATTTCATCGGATTTTCCTTCTCAAGCAGAAATCTATCAAAATTTACGCGGACTATCAAGTTAAGTCCTGCTATGTCCGGCGTATCCCTTTATCTTTTCCGGCTGCTTTATCCTAAAATTGATAAATATAATTTGAGATTTTTTTAAAAAAGCTTGAAAAGGAGTTGTTAAAAGATTATTATTGCGAAGCGTGAAACTTTGATGACTTCTTTTGAACTATTAGCCGGCTTATGATATAAATTTCGCGTCGAAATTATTAACTTGACTATAAACTAAGGAAGGTGAGTATGTCGAGCGCAGATATGTTCATCTATGATGAAGAGTTTCAGCAGATAAACGCGATAATCTCACGCCTCAGGGAAGACGCCAATGCGAGAGTGGTCTTCCTCGTGGATAAAAACGGTCAGCAGATTGCCGCCGACGGGGACCTCGAGAATCTCGATACAACTTCACTTGCATCCTTGACGGCCGGTAATGTCGCTGCAACCGATGGACTTGCACAGCTGCTCGGCGAGAAAGAGTTCTCTGTCCTTTTTCATGAAGGAGAGAGGGATAACATCCATATCTCCATCATCAGCAGGCGCGTCATCCTGGTTGTCATCTTTGACGAGCATTCATCGCTGGGGCTTGTCAGATTACGCGTGAAGAAAGCTGCCAAGGACCTTGAAAACGTCTTCGCCGTTATTATGCAAAAAGTGGAGACGGAAAGGCTGGCTTCCAATGCGGAAGTCGAATCCCCGTTTGCTGAAATAACCGATGAAGATATTGATCGTTTATTCAGCTAATTTTAACGATCTCTTGGATTTAGCCGAATATGACTTACGTCAATTACGCAGCCAAAGAAATTAACGTCAAAATCGTTTATTACGGGCCAGGTCTCGGCGGGAAAACCACCAACCTTCAGCATATATACGAACGCACTGCGCCTGATTTAAAAGGCAAGCTTATCACGCTCGCCACTGAAACTGACCGTACACTCTTCTTCGATTTTATGCCGCTTGACGTCGGTGAAATAAAAGGATTTAAAGTCCGCTTGCATCTCTACACTGTTCCAGGGCAGGTTTTTTATAACGCAAGCCGCAAGCTGATCCTTAAAGGCGTTGACGGCGTAATCATGGTCTGCGATTCCCAGCGGGAGCGGATGGATGCAAACATCGAATCCATACGGAACCTCGAACAAAACCTGCGTGAAAACGGATACAACCTGGTTGATCTGCCGTATGTCCTTCAGCTCAACAAGCGCGATCTGCAAAACGTTGTACCTGTGGAAGAGATGAAAGCGCACTTGGTCATAAAAAGCGAGCCGGTGATAGAAGCTGTCGGAACTCAGGGCGTCGGCGTATTTGCAACACTCAAAACCATCTCCAAATTGACATTGCTCGATCTTAAAAGGAAGATTGCTTAAAAATCAGATCCGGGAACCGGATCAATGCGATCAACAGTTTTCTCTCCGATTGAATTATCAGAAATTCATTTCTCAAGAAATTTATATATCGCCATAAAATAGGTTCTGGCAAGGTCTTCCATTATTTGCGGTGTTATTTTGTAAATCGTATCTTTGCCGGTGTGGTAGCCGTTGTCTTCGCCGTTTGTCCAATTACCGTATGATGGGATATGCCGTCGCTGGAAAGCTGTATGATCGCTTCTTGACATCATTCCCTCATTTTTAACTGCGGTAATGTTCGAGCGGATCGAATATTGTTTCATCACCTTTTCCATTATCGAGAATAACTCGGGGTCCACATCCGCTCCTGCGACCGCCGCTGCGTCCCCCACTCCCACCATATCGAAGTTTACCATCCAGAGAAGATTCGACGGATATTTCGGCATATTATCCAGCACCGAGGATTTGTCGCCGCCGCCCCGTTCTTCCGCCGCAAATAGAATGAATGCAACCGAGCGTTTCGGAGGTTCATTAAGCATTGCAAATGCCCGCGCTATTTCCATCACCACAGCGACGCCGCTGGCGTTGTCATCCGCGCCGGGGAAAAGAACAGGCGTGCACCCGACATGATCCAGGTGAGCGCCGACGAGGACGTATTCATTTTTAAGCGCCGGATCGGAGCCTTCGATCATTCCGACAACATCGAAGGTCACGGCCGCCGGATGATGCACACCGCTGACCATAAGTTTCGCGCGGATACCCGTGTTGAAAGTGATATTTTGCCCCTTATCGAGCTTTTCCTTAATCTCCCTGACGGACATTCCGGAGGTGTTTAAAAACAGCGGAGCGATTTTTTCTGAAACCCTTATCATCGGCAGACCTTCGACGTACCGGTCGCCTACTACACCGCCAATGGATGAAAACGATATCCGAATAAGCGCAAACGCTCCCCTCTCCTTTGCATTCACCGATTTATGCCTTCCGTCTTCCCAGTATGTGGAAAAATTTTTACCCGGAATCCCGGGGTATCCGGCAAGCACGAGGACTATTTTTCCTCTGACATCAAGTCCGGCATAATCATCCCATCCCTGCTGGGGCGCGGTGATGCCGTATCCCACGAAAACAACCTCGGCCTCTGCCTCGCCAAAACCGGAATAGAGCTCCGGGATGTATTCCTCCATCAGCTTCAACGGCTTGATGATCCCGGTGTTATCCTTGCCTGGAAGAAGAAGTTGGATAGCGTTATCGGTAATGTCGTTATAGTCAACATTGAATCGCCTGTAATAATCACTATAAACAGGCTTGATGCCCCAATCCTTGAACTTGCCGGCAGCCCATTCGGCAGCTTTGTTGAAACCCTCGTGACCAGAAAGCCTGCCCTGAAGCTCATCAGAAGATAAATACTTCACAATCTTGAACAGGTTGGAAAAATCTATGGATTGCATACACCGCTCGGCATCGGCAGCGTATATAAAAATACCGGTTAAAAGAAAAATACTGAAGCTTATAGTGATTATTTTTTTCATATCAAACCCCTCTTTATCTCTTGCATAATAACATATTCACAATTCGGATAATATGTTTCTGGCGAATCGGGCATAATAGTATCAGAATGATTTTTTTATACCGGCGATAATGTATAATTCCGGCATATGGAAAGAACAGTGGATTACGACAAGATTTTCCGCCCCGGCGGAAGACTGAACCGGGTGATGAAGGAATACGAATTCCGCGAAACCCAGCTGAAGATGGTGCGGCTGGTTGAAAAATCATTCAATGAAAATATCAACGGCATAATCGAGGCCGGAACCGGCACCGGCAAGACCCTTGCGTACCTTCTGCCCGCCCTCGATGTTGATGAGAGGGTGGTCATATCCACCGGCACAAAAAATTTGCAGGAACAGATATTTTACAAAGACATCCCGTTTCTCAAAAACAAGCTGGGTATGGATTTCAAGGCCGCGCTTGTAAAGGGCAGGGGCAATTATCTCTGTAAAAGACGTCTGCTGGAATTCAAGGTAAGCGGGGAATTCCAAAAAAAAAGCGACATTGATGACTTCGCATTGATCGAAGCCTGGAACCGCATAACGAAGACGGGCGACATTGCAGAGGTCAAAGGATTGCCGGAAGAGCCATCCTTTTGGAAGGAAATCAACGCGAGAGGCGAGATATGCCTCGGCAGCAGGTGTTCTTTTTTCGAGGACTGCTTCATATCATCGCTCAGAAGAAGGGTATCCTCAGCCCAATTGATTCTTGTCAATCATCATCTTCTTTTCGCCGA
>Ga0315273_10005044_pt1 | contig 16287 bp, 34 predicted proteins | sample YL17G02_0_MG_FD_205753 | JGI IMG/M metagenome (GOLD analysis project Ga0315273, IMG submission 205753) | Sediment microbial communities from Yellowstone Lake, YNP, Wyoming, USA - YL17G02_0 | ecosystem: Environmental > Aquatic > Freshwater > Lake > Sediment | place: USA: Wyoming | collected... | reverse complement strand
GAGGTTAATAATATGTCCAAAAGTCGCACTAACAAAAACGGCACTACATATTGGCGCAATGAGCACGGGCAGTTGCACCGTACCGATGGTCCAGCCGTCGAGGATGCTGACGGCAGCAGTCGTTGGTACCAAAACGACAAGCTGCATCGCACCGATGGTCCAGCACTTGAGTTTGTTGATAACACTAAGTTCTGGTACCAAAACGACGAGCTTCACCGTATTGACGGCCCAGCTATTGAGTATGCTGATGGAGGCAAGTACTGGTATATAAACAGTAAACAATTAACTGAAGCTGAGTTTAATAGCCCTAGCTATAGAGAATTTGTACAACTTATAGGTTAAATATGGAAAATAAATCGAAATCATTCGTTGGTGGCGACGGCACCAAAAGCTGGTACCAAAACGGCCTACTGCACCGTACAGACGGCCCAGCTGTTGAGTATGCTCACGGCGCTAAAGCTTGGTACCAAAACGGCGAGCGCCATCGCACTGACGGTCCTGCCGCTGAATTTGCTGCTGGATATAAAGCTTGGTACCAAAATGACCAGCGACACCGCACTGACGGTCCAGCCGTCGAGGCTGACGATGGCACTAAGCATTGGTACCAAAACGACAATCGGCACCGTACTGACGGCCCAGCCGTCGAGGCTGCCGATGGCTCTAAGTACTGGTACCAAAACGATAAGCGGCACCGTATTGATGGTCCAGCTGTTGAGCGTGCTGATGGTTATAAGGCTTGGTATTTAAACGACAAAGAGTTAACTGAAGCTGAGTTTAATAGTCCAAGTTTTATGGAGTTTACTAAATATTTATAGACAAATCAAAAATAACTTAGTACAATACTGCTAGATCCAAAATATAAATTAGAGAGTATTATGCGCCCAACTTTTGCAAATGCTAAATTGCCAGGAAAAATTAAGCCTCATAAACCAGAAAAATATACTATCTGGATAAAATATGATATTGAAGGTAAAGAATATTTGTCTATTAAATCTAGCAATCCTGATGGAACCTTTGAAAATCACAAAGCTTATCGAGTAAACAATAAAAAAAGTGATGTAGCTCCTGATTATATTGCTTACGTAAAGGACTGAAAATGGACATTGAACTTACTAACCTATCAGGTTTACCTGTATTTTTTAACATTAATTATATAGTAAGTTATCGCCAATGTGAAGAATTTACTGAGATTTTAGTTTCTGGAGGCAAAGTTTATCGTGTACAAGAGAATGCCTCAGATATTTACACAGAAAAAACTGCTAAATTTGAGATTCTACAACAAATATCTTTGGTAGAGTAATTATGGAAAATACCCCAAAGTTAAGTATTAACGTACTAGGTACTAAATGCTGGTGGCTAAATAATGAACGGCATCGTACCGACGGTCCGGCTATTGAGTATGCTGATGGTCAAAAGCGTTGGTAGATAAACGGAGTAGAGTTAACAGAGTCCCAATTTAATAGTCCAAGTTTTATGGAATTTATTAAGCTAGTTAACTAATTAGAGGTGCTAATGTCAAGTTTTCACGAACTAGAATTCAAGTATAAAGCGGATAATATTAAGCTATCAGATTTTATTAATGTGATGGAATCACTTAATTATAAAAATAGAATCGACGTATCTAGCTGGGACCACTACTACACACTAAAAGACTTATCAAGCTTTCAAAGGTTCCGGGAGAGCCTTACTCCAGAATTAACTAAAAAGGTTAAGACTAACGTAAATAATAATTGGGAGCGAATAGAGGTAGATTTACCCCTAGACCACAAAAGAGTTACTAAACATATAGTAGAGAAATACGTATCACTTGATGGCTATAGTCACAATTTTACTATTTACAAAACGTGTATGGTATTTAATTTAGAGTATTGTAATTACGTGTATTATATTACTTATGATGAAAATCTAAAAGAATTAGATAGGTTTATTGAAGTAGAAATTAATAAAGATAAGGTTGAAGAACTTGACAGCGCCTCAGTAATCCCTTATACTAATGCAGCATCCTACCTATCCGAAGCTGAGAAGTATCTGGTTACAGTAGGTATCAGTCCTCAAAATAGAATGAAGAAATCCCTTTTTGAGCTATACGTCAAAAATTAAATAAAGGAGAAGTATGAGTAGTTCACTAGGCAATCCTTCCAACAAGGATAAATGGTTCAAATCACTGTGCGCTAAATTTAAGCACCAAGAACGGTTAAAAAACTTGGCGACAAAAGTAGCAGAAGGTGGTAAGATTGATCTACAGCTTCCGGAAGATAAGGGAGGCGTGGATAAAGATAAACGAATTGGCACCTTTGCTAATTATCTTGAGCAAGCTAAGTTAGAGAAATCCAAAAGGCAAGAACGTGATCGTAAACGTAAAGTAAATAACAACCCAGGAGAATCCAAATGAGCGTTTCAAAACTAGTTACTAAGCTTGTAGACCTTGACCTAGACAGTGAGATTTTTAGTGTTATTGGTGACACTACTAATACTAATCGTAGTCCATCAGTTAACCAAGCTATTCGTTACCTTACTCGTAAGAATGCTACAAAGAACCAACGTAAACTTGGTTCCAATCTTAAAGTAGTCTATCTTAAGACTCGTGGTACTCTACGTAATAGCCGCCTCAATTTCCGTACTGATGCTCTTAGTTTAGCTGAATTTATTGATAATGTTGAATTCGTAGCTTAATATCTTATAGGGTGCCTTGCTTATGCAGGTTAAATGGGCATTAGTCCAGCCCTTCTTTTTTTAATAGGGATAAATTATGGCAAAGAAGTTTGATCTAGAAGCATATAAAAGTTCTATAAAAACAGCTGACACTCCTTTAAAAAAGGATAAATATATTGTATTAGATGAATGCCTACAGGAAGTACTAGGATTACCTGGATTTCCGTTTGGCCATGTAGTCCAGGTTTTCGGAAAATCTGATACATCGAAGACATCATTACTGTTTGAAGCTGCTGCTAAATGCCAAGCTCAAGGTGGTATGGCAGTAATTATCGTGACCGAAGGGAAAATATCGTGGGAACGAGCGGCAGCAATGGGTTTTAATAAAGCTGCTGCAATTGTTAATGAGGATTGCGAATTCTTAGAAGATGTATTCTCTTTTATCGATAAGATTTGTTCTGACGTAGCCAATGGCGATCTTCCTTACGATACTTATATTTTCTTTGATTCTATTGGAAATACATTAAGCAAAGAAGAAGTAGTAATTGCTGCTGATGGCACTTATACTAAGAAACCTAGTATGATGCGAGCTGCAAAAGTTATCTCAGAAAACATGCGTGGTCTATCTAAGAAGATTAATAATACTCGTAAACAATCTTATCCTCATTTTGTAGGATTATTTTTAATAAATCAAGCATACGTGAGTCCTCCCTCCTTCCCAGGCGGAATGCCAAGTTTAACTCCTTATGGGGGTACTTCGGTATATTATAGATCCTCCCTAGTTATTAGAACTTCTAGAGCTAAAAAACTGATGGCTAAGAAAAATGGTATGGATCTAGGTTTTGGTATTGTGGCTAAAATTTCGGTAGATAAAAACCATATTAGTAATACTACCAATTCCGGGTTATTTGTAGTTACCGCCGATTCTATCATTCCTAACGAGAAAAATGCTATTGCAGCATACAAAAACTTACACAAGGAGGAATGGGGGAATATTGAGATTGTTGCCAAAGCCTTAGACTCTGACGAAGCTGACGTAGACTTTTAATAAGGAATTAATTATGAACACTAAAGATTATATCAAAAATACAGCAGTTACAGACCTAGACTCTGATGGTCAACAGAATATGGCCCACCGATGTCATAACGTGGCAAATTTGCTCCATTACACTATTGGAGTAGGTACTGAGGCTGCTGAGCTTTTAGACGCAGTAAAGAAGCATATTGCTTACGGTAAGCCTTTAGACCTAGTAAACATTAAAGAAGAGACGGGAGATCTGCTGTTTTATGTAGCTCGTATAATTGATATGTATGGCTGGACCTTTGAAGAAGTCATGGAAACTAATATAAATAAATTAAAAGCCAGATACGGTACCAAGTTCAGTGAGGCTGCGGCCCTAAATAGGGACTTAGAAGCAGAAAGAAAGATTCTCGAACTTTAGAGGTAACTAGATATGGGCCGAGGAACTAGGGCTAAGTCAGATCAAGATATTAAAGAAGTCCAAAAGCTAAGGCGAGAGAATGTTAAATTAAAGGGTCAGATTAGCTCATTACGCAAACAATTGTCCCGTATAGATCTAGATCGGTACACTAATCTCAGAGATATTATTGAAGCCCATGAGCTAGAAGATGACGAATTTGATATTAAGGAATCATTAGAAGAATCCAAAAAGAAATGGGAATGCTTTGAGTGCAAAGAAGGCATACTAAATCTAGTAATGATTACTAAATGTGGTGATCCTTTTTACTTCCGTCGCTGTAACAATTGCGCTAAAAAAACAAGGTTAAAAAAGTATGATGAAACTGTTAAGGGTATTAAAGCAGAAGTTTAATAACTTAATCATTGGACTTTCTGTAAGAAAACTAAGTAAAGACCTACGTAAAGAAATTGACTCTAATATTGATATGTATACCAGTGCTGATGCAGTATCCATACTAGAACAAGAAACTCAGCACAAATATGCTAACGGTATGGGGAATATGAAGCGTCAGCTACGGTCCAGGCTGGCCTCAGGTGCCAATATAGGTAATGGCGAGGATATCCTAGAATTAGCCAGGATTGAATCTGATAAAGAATTATCTCTTAGGCAATTGCGAGAATCATATATCGTAGGCACAAAAGACGATAAATTCGCAGAACAACGAGAGAAAATCATAGACAAGCGGATTGCAATGTATTATGATCTACAAAAGAAACGAGAACAACGAGATCTTGGTACTGCTATTAGATCAGCCAAATCATCAAATAATACGGAATTACACAAACAATTAGTAGAAGAATGGAAAAATAAATATGGAAAGCGAAAAAATTGAAGACATTATTCCAGAGATCAAATTGGGCGACTGTCATATATTATTCCTTGATGCTAGCTCTACTTGTACTGGATTTAGTGTCGCTAGTGTTGATTTCGTAAACAAAAAGGCTGAGATCCTCAAAGCTGGATGCCTATGGTTCGACGCTAACTGGCCTCATGCTCAGAAATATGACTATCTATATGCCGCTCTTCAAAACTACTTTGAAGTAGTAGAACAAATTGATCATATTGTTATTGAGCAGTACTCTGTGAATACATCCAAAATGTCAGGCTGCTTAGTATCCCCAGAGATTCATGGGGTTGTTAAAGCAGCAGCTTGGTCTAACGGGGTCAAAGTAACTAATATCTTGCCTCAAACCTGGAGAAGCCAACTAAGTATTAAGCCAGACATAACTACGGTCGGAGCTAAAAAGAAGAAAGATTACAAGACTCCTACTAAACTAGCAGTTTTAGCTAAAGTCCAAGTTCCTGAGGAAGTTACTAGTAATATTTCCCTAAAGAATCGTCAAACACCTTCTGACGTATACGATAGTCTGGCCATTTGCTTAGGATGGCTTACTAAGATCGGTATCACTAAAGTTACTACTGCAAACTGTGAATTTAACACTCATATTGGACAATTAAATGTTTGAGTTAAAAATACCATTCGTTATTGATCCTCGGACTAAAGAACCATCCGTAAGTTTGTCCTTACTTCTGACCAGTTTCGTACTAATCGTTGTTGGAGTAATCTGCGAGCTGACTAAACTTACTGAATCTACTTCAATTCTTATGGAATTATTTTACGCCAACGCAGCATTATATTTCGGACGTAAGTTCCAAGGTAAGTCAGGAAATAATTTAGAAACAGCCTCAAAGGAAGAAAAATGAAAATTACTAAACTAGTCGCCTTTAGCCTACTAAGCTTGTGTTCACTATCCTGCCTTACTACTAAGACATTAGATATTGAGCATTTTTACGATACTTCTGTAAAAATTCTAGGTCAGTATAGTGGTGGTACTGGAGTAGTGTACTATTCCTCTACCGAGGAAACAGTAGTATTAACTAATCAGCATGTCTGCGAAGGTATTAAGGGTGGAGGCTTTGCCTTAAACAAAGGTACTAAACATGAAATCCTCGGCTTTAAAGAGTCAAAACTGCATGATCTATGCTACATTAAAGTTAAGGGAGATCTAGGACGAGGCGTTAAAGTTGCTCCAGAAGCCCCAATGATTAATAGCAAAATCTATATCTCGGGCCACCCTAACCTATATCCTCATGTACTAAGTGAGGGATATGTCACAGAAACAATAAAGGTTAATATAGCCACTGGTAGTAAACCTTGTGATAAGCAGACTGCTAAAGAAAATCCCATTGACTGTATTTTTAACGGGGATTACGATATGGTGCGTCGAGAAGGGTTATTAGTTACGGCCCTAATTTCTCCTGGTAGTTCTGGGTCAGGAGTTTTTGATGAAAATGATGAATTAGTAGGCTTAGCTTTTGCTGCTAGTAGTGGTAATCTAGGCTATGCTCTAGTAGTTCCTTGGAAATTCCTAAACTACTTCGTAAAAGTAGAATCTAAGCGACTAGAATGGGTAACTCCATCTCCACTATTAGAGACTGAGCATTACTACCCTCCAGGATTAGGTAGTGTAGAAGCCTGGAAAAAAGTCCTAAAATTACTCAAAGATACTAAATAATGCTTTCAAGCATTAAGGAGAACTTGAAAATGATGTATAAAAGCATTTTAGTAATGTCGATTGTGTCTTATAGTTCTTCTGTGCTGGCCTGCACAGTCCCAGTAACTCCTCTTAAGACTGGTGAAAAGTCTCCATGTTCGGGATATTTATTTAGTCCAGAAAAGGAACTCCAACTACGTATTCAAAATGAAGAATACAAAGTCCTAATGGAGCAAATTAAAGTATACATGCAACAAAAAGAGTTCTACAAAAAAGAACTAGAACAAACTCAAGTTATTATTGATAAAACTGAGGCTAAGGCTGAACTGTGGAAAACTCGGGCAGTAGAAGTTACTGAGAAGTACGTAGAACAACAAGAACATCTAGGCTACCGTGATTGGGCATTTCTATTGGCTGGAGTAGGCATTACAGCCCTTAGTGGATGGGCCTTAGGTCAAGCTTCTAAATAATAAAGGTATTTATGTATATTGCTATAATTATTTTGGTTACTGTAGTCGGCCTCATTATTTTAGCTATCCCGGCTACGGAAAAACCGGAAGTAGTTCAAAACGAGCCTGTAGATAATTCGGTTAGAATTCTATTAGATGCTACCATCGCCAAAAATCAAGATCTATCTAACCAGTTAGGTCAAGCACAGTACCAGATAGAAGCTTTAGAAGAACAAAAACAGTATAGTGACCGAGACAGAGAATCATTAGCATTAGCATTAAATGAGCAACAACAGAAAAATAAAGAAGTTGTATCTCAAAAGATAAGCCATGCTGTTAGAACTGCGGATATGATAGAGAATATCGTACCATTGTTACCAAATCTTCCTTATAACAGCAAAGATATGCACCATTTAGGAAAACCAATCGACTATCTATATCTAAATTATGAGGGCAATGCTGGCGCTGAAATAGTCTTTGTAGAAGTAAAAACTGCTAAAGCTAAAGAAACTCCAAGACAAAAAGCATTGCTAAAGGCCATTAAAGAAGGTAGAGTACACTACGATCTGCTACAGATAGACAACAACGAAGTAAAAATTACTCGCAAAACTTAAGGATAACTATGGAAAAGCTTAAACAATACGCAGGTTACTTAGTACTAGCAGTCACAGCTATCATTGCCACACTAGCTTACTTACTAAGTGGAAAAGATAAGAAGGTAGTAGCTTTACAGACAAAAGTAGATCTAGCTGATACCCAGAAAAAAGCTGATCTAGTAGAATCTGAGATTAACCAGGCCAAGGCTCAAAAGGATAACTTAGCAAAGGAAAACGTAGCTTTAGAAAAGGCATCAGTAGCCTTAGAAGCTAAAAGGGTAGAAATTGCTACTACTCAAGCTGAGTTGACTGATCCCAAAGCAGTCGCAGACTACTGGAACAAGCAATGAAAAATATTGAATTAATAGCTTCTCGTAATTTTAACGATTTTGCAGCCCAGCAGCAGTCAAATGCTAGTTGGGCTTATCTTTCTAGACCTAGACAACTAGCCTGGGTTAAGGAAGTATTATTTCAAATGCAGTGGGCTTTAGGGGAGATAGAGACAGCAATGCCTCCTCCAGCTCCAAATCTCAATACTGTGGCCAGTTTCGAGAGGGGGGTAGAGTATGGTATCCAAATGGAGTCTAGGCGTCTACAAGCTAAATTTAAAGAATTAAAAGATATCCTGGATAGTCAATTTGAAAGGATAAGTAATGCTGGTAAATAAAGATCAATTAGATCTTGAGGATATGAAGATAATCCTGTGTGAAGGATTAATGGACCAGAATGGGGAATGGTACAATTTAACGTTTGATATGTCCCTTAGAGAAGAGTGCCGAGGGGAAGCCCTGCTAGCCTGTAAGTATTCTATAGTAGAAATTGGTCAGCATAAGACCTTATACAGTTTTGTGGGCTGGACTAAATCTAGGGTTATCTATAACGTAATAGGGATAGGGGTTGTTGATACTCTACTATCTTCAGTAGCAAGAAATCCTTACTAGACATATATAGAGCAATAGAGTAGAATATGCGAGTAACCTAATTACGGAGAACAGTATGTTCAAGAGTCTAATCTTAGCCTCATTATTGGTATCTTGTGCTACTACCTCCAAAGAACCTGATCCAGACCTACTAAAACTTAGGAGAGAGGTAGACACTCTACGCCATTTTACTTTTTCTAATGCTTTTGTAATGGCTCTACAAGGCTGTGAAGTAGCAGGTAAGCTATGTAGCTTATCAACTAAGAATACTGATAAATGTCAGAAAAATACTGAAGAATGTGTAATTCTTAATTATCGCCAGTGGGAGTCAATTAAGAAGCAGTGGGGTTGGGAGTAAATTAGTATGCGAAATGGAAAGTCTATCAACGAAAAAGGTACGGAGTTTTGGTACAAAGATGACTTACTTCACCGTGAGGATGGACCTGCTATTGTATGGACAAGCGGTAGCAAAGAATGGTACCAAAATGGTAGACTTCATCGTACTGATGGTCCTGCGATAGAATACTGCCACGGCTATAAGTGTTGGTATGAAAAAGGAATCGTTCATCGTACTGATGGTCCGGCTGTTATTTTTTCAGATGGAACTGGTCTATGGTACCTAAATGGGTTAGAATTAACGGAGTCCCAATTTAATAGTCAAAGTTTCATGGAATTCATCAAGCTTCTAGGATAATATGCTAAATGGGCTTGTAACTGATAAATATAACCAGAAGTTCTGGTATTTAAACGGCAGGCTCCACCATGAGGACGGACCTGCTCTAGAATACTCCGATGGACACAAAGAGTGGTACATCCACGGAGAACTACACAGGCTTGATGGGCCTGCCATTGAGTGGTCGGACGGTACTACGTGGTGGTATCGGGCTGGCAAACTTCACCGTACTGATGGTCCGGCTGTTCAGTACGCCAACGGTTTTTCAGCCTGGTATATTAATGGTAAAGAGTTAACTGAATCTGAGTTTAACAGTCCAAGCTTTAGGGAATTCCTTAAATATATATAGATAAAATTAAAGGGGTAGTAATGCTAGACATTGAATACGTTGATGGAGATTTGTTTAGCAAAGCACCTGCTGGAGCTTTTCTTGCACACGCATGTAACTGTCAAGGCTCATGGGGAGCAGGTATAGCGGCCCAATTTAAATCCAAATACCCTAAAGATTACGTTGAATATTTAAACGATTGTAGAAAGACATCACCAGGCGATGCTCTTATTACCAAAAATAAGATTATTTGTTTATATACTTCTCTAGGATTTGGTAGTAGAGTAGATCCTAGAAAAGTTATACTTAAGAACACTAAAGTCTCTCTAGAGAATCTAAGGTACGAGCTACCTTTTAATGCTGCCGTTTACTCTAATAAGTTTAATAGTGGACTATTTGGAGTTCCTTGGGAAGAAACTGAAGTATTAATTCTAGATTTTCTAAAAAAACGTCCTGATATAGAGTGGGTGGTAGTATCAAATGATTGATAAACGAATAGTGTATATGGACGGAGTAGACTACCAACACGAACTTGGGGAATGCTCTACTAAGGTATACGCCTCAATTGACGAGCTAAAAGCTGACAGCGTTTGCTGGGAACAGTGCGGTATAGTTAAACTAGAGTTAACTATTAAGGTACTAGAGTGGTCAGAATCTCAAGATCTAACGAAAAATTTTAATAAACTAGCAGTTGAGGTTTAGAGATGTCGATGGAATCCCCAAGGTCTGAGTTTAGACCTTTTGAGTATAGTTGGGCTTATGATTTTATGACTGCCCAAAAAAATCATCCTTGGACACATAATCAAATCGGCGTAGAATCGGACGTAGCTCAGTACCACACTGAGTTTACTGAAGCCGAAAAACACGGCATTACTACCATATTAAAATTATTTACTACTTACGAGATTCACGTAGGCAACTACTGGGTAGACGTTATTTACAGAATATTCCCTAAGCATGAAATTAGGATGATGGCTCTTGCCTTTGCTGCCATGGAAGGAGAACACGCCTTATTTTACGACAAGCTTAATACTGCTTTAGGTATCTCTAGTAAAGAGTTCTATTTATCTTTTATGGAAGAACCCGCCATGAAAGAACGAATGGAAGTTATTGAGAAAGCTATTGAATTAGGAGTTTCTGAGTATGAGGAGGATGCTGCCTTAAGCCTAGCTACCTTTTCTATAGTAGAGGGAGTTATTTTATATAGTTCTTTTGCGTTTTTAATGTCTTTCCAACAACCCCCTAAAAATAAATTAAAAAATACTTGTACTGGTCTGGCTTACTCGGTTAGGGATGAACTTATTCACGCTGACGCAGACAGTAAGCTATTCAACGTATTCGTAAAAGAACGGCAAGTAGACCGTACTGAGTTAGATAAAAAAATTATAGATATGGCGAAAAAGAGTTTTGAGTTAGAGTCTGTTATTATCGATAATATCTTTTCTAAAGGTAAAATCGAAGGTATAACTGATCACCAGCTAAAAGAATTTGTTAAATCGAGAGTAAATCGTAAGTTGAAAGATATTGATATTCCTCCGATTTATGAAATTTCTTACAATCCTATTTCTAAATGGTTTTATAAGAGTATTTCTTCTGTTGAATTTTCTGATTTTTTTGACAGAAATCCTACTGATTATACTTCCAACTGGGACTTCAATAAAATTAAGGGGTGGTAACTTGACTGATAAAATCTATAAATCCGAAGCTAAGTTACAACTAAAACAAGAACTAAAAGAACTACAGCAAGCTGGCGAAGCTCCAGAATGGATGCGCTGGTTTAGTTGGAGTATGCTTAAAGAAGCTTATTTATACCAAGCTAAGACGCCAAAGGAACGTTATCGTCAGATAGCCGATGCTGCGGCAGCTTACTTACCCTCCGACCAACAACAGTGGTCCGACAAGTTCTTTGATCTATTCTGGAATAATTATCTAAGTCCTTCTACCCCTGTTATGGGTAATTTAGGGACTGATAGAGGCTTGGCCGTAAGCTGCTCAGGTTCTATTGTTAATGATTCTATGTGGGACATTGCATACACAGGCTATGAAATCGAAATGCTGTCTAAGTACGGCTTCGGAACTGCCGCCTTCTTGAACGTAAGAGCTGGTAGGCAGCCTATCTCTACCGGAGGAACCACTAATCATACCAAAGATTGGGTAGAGAAATTATGGCATTCACAAAACACGGTCAACCAAGGAAGCCTTCGCCGTGGTAGTACGGCTATTTATTTAGATTTCTGGCAAGGGGATTTATTAGATATTTTGCCTATGCTGGAGACTCATGATAAACTTCATTTAGGAGTTTTATTTGATGACACTGCTACAGCAGCTTTAAAAAATAACGACCAAAAAGCTTGGGATATCTATAAACAAATTATTACTTGGCGAGCTAAAAAAGGCAAGCCGTATATTATTTTTATTGATAACGCTAAAAGACAAGATCCAGCATGTTACAAAACTCACGGACTGTCTACTAAGCACTCTCAATTGTGCTCGGAAGTCTTTAACCACTCGGATTCACAGCACTCTTTAGTATGTGTACTAAGTTCTATGTGCGCCCATACGTTTGATAAGTGGAAGGATACAGACGCCGTATTTAATTCTACTATATTTCTAGATTGTATTAATCAAGATTTAATTGCTAGAGGGTCCAAGCTACAAGGATTAGAGAGAGTAGTGGCATCCGCTGTTAAAGGTCGGGCGTTAGGTTTGGGTTTACTAGGCTTCCATAGTTACTTACAACAAAAAATGATTCCTTTTGATGGCCTACAAGCCAGGTTACACAACAAAATTATATTCGAGCATATCCAAAAAGAATCGATTAAAGCTTCTAAATTTATGGCTGAATGGCTAGGTGAGCCTGAATGGCTTAAGGGCACAGGAATGCGTAATTCTCACCTCCAGGCAGTAGCTCCTAACACAAGTTCGGCTTTCTTTTCTGGAGGCCAAAGCCAAGGTATCGAACCATTCGTAGCTAATGTTTACACTCAGAAACTAGCTAAAGTAGGCGCAGTAGACAGGATGCCTCCTCAACTAGTTAAAATTCTTAAAGAAAAGAATAAATATACCGAAAGCACTATTAACTCTATTGTGAATAAAAAAGGTTCGGTTCAGCACCTTAAGTTTCTAACTGACGAAGAGAAACAAGTATTTAAAACTGCTTACGAAATTAATCAGAAAGTTCTAATTGACCTAGCTGAGCAGCGCCAGCAATATATTGACCAAGGCCAAAGTCTCAATCTATTCTTTAGTGCCAATGAAGAAGAACAGTGGATACACGACGTACACAAGTACGCCTTCGATCAAAAGCTTCTGAAATCCTTATACTACGTAAGAACTATGGCTGGAATTACTGCTGATAAATCTGATGAATGCTTAGCTTGTGAGGGATAATACGTGAGACAAGTAATACCGTGGCGTAAGTACTTCATGACTATAGCTGAAGCTATTGCTAAGAGGTCCAAGGATTCGTCAACCCAGGTAGGTTCTGTATTAGTAGATTCGGATAATCATATTATTGGGGAAGGCTACAATGGCTTCCCCTCTGGTATGATAGAAACGGCTGAGCTATGGGCTGCTCCTACTAAGTACTCGTTTGTAGTACACAGTGAAGCTAACTGCCTACTGAATACTACTAAGTCCCCAAAAGGAGCTACTCTATATTGTACGTTGTATCCTTGCCAATCCTGTGCTAGACTAATAGCAGCAGCACAGATAAAAAAAATATATTATAGAGATGATTTACATAATGGCAAAAGCTATATAGACCTCGTTAGTCAGGAAATATTTAGCAGATGCGGAATAGAAATTACTCAACTTAAGGATTAATATGGGCGAGTTAGTTCAATTCCCTATATTGGGACCAGGCCAAGTACTTACTATTATTGTTGAAGATCAAAAAGTTAAAGTAAGTATAGTCAAGTACTTAGGAAAATTTATCTATAAAATTAAAGCTCTTGATGGAAAATACAAAGGCTACTACGGCGAGTACAGAATAACTGAATTTAATGGGAAAAAACTTAAATGAGTAATTCCTCTTACGAGAATCTACACAAATTAGTTGACTACTTACTCAAACATGATATTATGGAAGCAGAAAAGTTAGCTAAGATTTTAGGTCTAGAATTAACTCAATTTATTAAAGAATTTTTGGAGAAGTAAAATGTTTCGTTGCCAATTGACAGGTCAAGTTTCTAGTCCAGCAGAGCACGGCTGGGTAGACGTAGTTATTAACGAGAAGTCTGGAGAGACTCGTCGGCTATGGTCAGTAATTAAGGCTGCTGAGAAACCAGTTAGCTTAGTAGTCCAAACTCGGGAGGCTAGCTACTCCAATTCCTGGAAGGACGAGGACGATAAATGGCAGACAGTTTCTACTAAGGGAACAGAGATTGTAAAAGAACTATTAGTTAGGGCTTGTAACCTACCTAAATAATACGAGGTTATATATGTCAGACAGAGACAAAATGATAGACTTTATTTTTATTACTATTATTACTGCGCTGGGATTTCTAGCTTTATTTATCGGTACAGGCTGTGGTACGCCTCCTCCAGCTATCACAGTTCCAGGAACTATAGTAATACTAACTGACGCTAGTCCTAGACAGTGCTTGACTGGCGGTACAATCATAACTACTGTGCAGGATAATAACTTAAATGGTTCAGCCGATGAAGATGATCCAATCGTACAGCAGAAAATTGTATGTAACGGTCTGTCTGGTATTACTGGACAACCAGGGGTTACTGGAATTGCTGGTAGTAGCTGTACGGTAACTAAGGTGGCCAATAAGTCCACTATTAGCTGTGCTGACGGTACTTCGGTATCAGTACTAGATGGAACAGACGGACTAGCTGGAGCCAATGGCGGTACTGGAGCTGTTGGTACTAAGGGTGATACGGGTATGGAGGGCGCAAAGGGGTCTACAGGGGCCGCAGGTCCTAAAGGGGATACTGGGGCTACCGGATCTAGTATAACCCCAGTTAAGCTATGTAGCGACAGTACCTCGGGGTACCCTGAATACGGCTTCATACTAAATGGCGCAGTGTATGGAGTATATTACGGCTATCTCAACAGTCATGGCGATCCAGCTAGTAGTTCCTCAGGTACTCTTCAATCGTTTCTAGCTAAGCTTACTCCTGGAAGGTATCAATCAACTAATGGTACTGGATGTGAATTTAGCATAAATAGTAATGGCGAAGTAGAGAATCAAAATTAAATACTTACGTAGGACTTCAAATTAATTTTTGAGGTCCTTTTATTTTTGTCTTGACTAATTATCAAATTATTGCGATAATGTGTGGGCGGCTATGGTGCAGGGGTTAGCATACTATTCTTATACATTAGAGATTACCGTTCGACTCGGTATAGCCGTACCAAACCTAAATGAGGTATCCATGTTAAAGAAACATCCCAATAATGAGACAGTAGCCATTGAGATACTAAAGTTATTCTTTGTACCAGAGAAGAATATCTACAAAGTTAAAGTTAGGTGGTGGAAAATTGGTACCAAGAATCCTCCAATGTGTCTCAATATTATAGAGAAATTTGAGTTCACACCAGAGAAACTAAAAGAATGGAAACACTACGAATGGTAAAAGCTTTAAAATTCATGTACTACGCTGCTGGATCAATGCTACTAGTTGTTAGTGCTATAGTAGGCTCCTTTGCAATAGGAATAGGTTTGGGTATTGTACTCAAGCTAGGCGCTGTTACTGTACACTTTTCATTAAATCAATAAGGAGTAATAATGCGATACTTAGTAATTCTATTGTTGCTTCTGTCTAGTACTGTTCAGGCTAAGCCTAAGAAGGCTAAAGTAGTTAAGAGTAATATTCCGGTGGTCGGCGATACTGTAATAGTAATTAACTTGTACAGGCCGCAGTACGGTTGTGGTGGTAGGGTTGAAAAGATTATCAAAAATAAGAATAAGTCTCTTTATTTGGTGGACGTTAAGAATTGCGACGTACACAGCTTTACTAAGCTAAGCCAAATGACTTTAGATGAAATTCAACTTATAGGGAAAATTAAATGAAAAATTTACTGCCAAACAAACTAAGTGACTGTATTGACGTAGCTTTAAAAGACCTTGATGCTGCTAAAAAGCTAGGATTTAAAGTTAATATGAATCGTTGGTATCAACGAAAGGGTAAAACCTGTACTGTATGTCTGGCTGGAGCTGTAATGGCTAGGGAATTTGATTTAGACAATTATGAAGAGGCAGGACCCGCAACTCTATTTCTTACTGATAACCTAATATCTGAACATGACTACGACCGCCTACATGCTTTAAACTTGGTGCGTGAGGGACTTGTAGTTGAGGCTTTAGCTAGATTAGACGACGTACCTGAGGTTTGGCCAGCAAATACTCTTACTATGCTAAGCACTGGCAATACAGACACTAAAGCGTGGCGTAAAGATATGCTTAACATTAGAGATTATTTAAGGGAACAAGGACTATGAAAAACTCACTACCACATAGCCGACTTATCAGTGTGGCGGCTGAGTTGGTTCGGGGGAAGTCGTGGGACGTACTGGAAGCACGACTATCTAAACGGGCACAGGACGCTTTAGAGATGATCCTTGACCGACACATCGAACTGGCTGTAGTCATCCGGGAAAATGCGGACCAATTGCGTCAGGAGCTAGTTACCGCCCAAGAAACTATTGAGCAGCTTAAGGAGGAAAACACTGCTCTTAAG
>Ga0315273_10005043_pt1 | contig 16290 bp, 15 predicted proteins | sample YL17G02_0_MG_FD_205753 | JGI IMG/M metagenome (GOLD analysis project Ga0315273, IMG submission 205753) | Sediment microbial communities from Yellowstone Lake, YNP, Wyoming, USA - YL17G02_0 | ecosystem: Environmental > Aquatic > Freshwater > Lake > Sediment | place: USA: Wyoming | collected... | reverse complement strand
ACGTTGACCGCGCTGATCTGCGGCAAGCAGAACTCACCTACGACTTTGCCGTTTGCGACCCCGGTCGCGGTTATGCCTACTTTGATGACGAGGACCCGCGAGTTGGTCAGAACGATCCCTTGGCCCTGGTCGCCCTCTACCTGGGCAACCACCTCCTCGCCTTCGAGAAGCGCGCTGTCGCGCGCGGCGGCAAGGCGTTCGTCCAGACGCTCGTTGGGGACGCCGCTGTCAGAGGCCATTAGCTAGCTACCTCCGAGGTGGTGTATCGATACATTAGTAGTTTCGGCGAGTTGGGTGTTGGGGGTTAGGTGTTGGAAGCCCGGTACAGAACGTGCCGGGCTCCCAAATGCTATCTCATTCGGCCGGCAGCGGCAGCGAGTGGGGATCGATGCCGCAAGCACGGTCACTAAGGCAGTCGTACCAGTGGACGAAGGTGACACCGTCGATGACGATGCGGTTGTGGGCAGGGAGGCGCTCGTCCCAGGGTGGGCCTGGATAAGCGCTGCCGTGCTTGCTCGCCCAGAGGCGGCCGTTGTAGCGCCTGCATAGGACGGTGCGGCCCTCGCGAGTCAGGAACGCCTCCAACATCACGCTGTTCTCCGTGGGCGTTGTCGTGACGTCCAGCACCCGCAGACAGGAAAAGGAGCGCTCGCCGATGGTGACACAGTAGACGCCCGTCGCCTCTATCTGTTCGCCCGGGTTCAGCAGCTCTGAGCGCTGCCGGTAGGACCCGTCGGCAAGCAGCTCGAATCGGCCGGTGTGTCGCACCTGACGTTGGCTAGTGCCCCAGGCCGCATCAAAGTCTTCCTCCAAGAGAGTGGAGAGAGTGCGCTTGTTGTCTTGGATAGACATGACGGCAAGCCATTCGACACGGGTTTCGGTGAGACGCCCCAGCAAAGTCCAAAGAGTCTCCTTCAACTCGCCAGCTTCGGAAAGCTCCAGGTCCACAGTCGATACCTCAACACCTTCTATGCCGTGGACCTCGCCGGGCCGGAGCGCCTTCATGTCGAGGTAGGAACTCAGCCGCCAGTCCGGCGGCATGTAGAGGGCCCATAGCGTGCGGTCGCCGATCTCGGGAACCGCGAACCACCAGGCCAGCTCTCGGAAATCGACCTCGAACAGCGGCTCGTCAGTGGGCGTGATAGTGATGTCCGGCCTCTGCCGGGGAAATGGACATGCATTCATCATCTCTCTCGGACTACTCATCTGGAGTGATCCTCCTCATCGGTCTCGAAGAACGAGCGCAGGTGGTGCCGGGCGGTGAAGAGGCGGCACTTGACAGTGCCCTCGCGCGAGCCGGTGCGGGCACAGATCTCTCTGATCGTGAGCCCGCGCAGGTAGAAGAGCTGGACGACCTCGCGCTCGACGGGAGACAGACTGTGCACCGCCTCCTCCACGTCGTCGGCTGCCGACGCCGGCGACTCAGCGCGGCCATAGCGGTTCATGTGGCGCTCCAGGTCGCGGTCGTCCGTCGGCTTCTGGTTGCGCTGCGGCGACTTGTGATGGTCGCGACACCGATTCCGCGCGACCTGAAGGAGCCACGCATGGACGCGCTCGGAGTCGCGGACATCGCCGATCCTGAGCCAAGCCTGCACCAGCGTCTCCTGGAGCAGGTCCTCGGCCTCGTCGAGGTCGGCAACCAGCCGACGGATCAGCGCCGCCAGCGAGCGGCGGTAGCGGTAGACCAGATCAGCGAAGGCCTCGCGCTCGCCCCGGGCGCTGCGTCGTACCAGGTCGGCATCAGTCGTTTCCTGCATCGTTCCTCCCCAACAAAAGAAGACGAGCAAGTAGGGCTAAAGGTTGGGAGCCGGGGTCGGGAGTGGGGAGCTTGGGAGTGGGGCCGGAAGTCGGACGGTCCAGCGCACGGACACACCGGGCCATCCGACTATCGACTTTCGACTTATGACTTTGGGCTTTGGGCTCTTGACTATCACAGCAGCGTTTCGATGCGGCTGGTGATTTCTTGCTTTGGCTTGAGGCCGACTATGCGCTCCGCGACTTCGCCGGCTTTGAAGATCAGGAGCGCGGGTATGCTCGAGACGCCGTACTTGCTGGCGATGGCCGCCTCTGTCTGTACGTCCAGCTTGAACACCTTCACCTTACCGGCGTATTCCCCGGCGATTGCGTCCACTGTCGGCGCCAGGGCCTTGCAGGGCGGGCACCACGCCGCCCAGAAGTCAACCATCACGGGGACCTCGGACTTCAGCACTTCCTCCTCAAATCGGTCGGCGGTGATCGCCTCGGCTTCGCTCATGTGGTTCCTCCTGATCAATTACGAATTACGAATTACGAGTTACGAGCCAAAGCCCCGAGTTCCGAGTCTTGCCCTCGGCGTAACTCGTAACTCGTAATTCGTAACTCACGCCTTCAGCAGTCTCTTTGCGCTGTTCTCGAATATGTTGCGTTTATCGACGTCGGCGATGTCGGCGTCCTGGACGAGGCCGATGACCGCCGACGGGTCCGTATACGGCAGGCTGCTCCCATAGACCATTCTGTGCGAGCCGATGCGTTCGACTGCGAACTTGATCTTGTCGGGGCTGAAGCTGCCGGATATCTCCAGGACCAGGTTCAACGTGCGCTCGGCCAGCACTGTCGCCATCCGCCAGTCCTCGCCGCCCATCGAGAGCAGCACGAACTTCATCACGTTGAAGGCTTTCGCCATCTCGTTGGCGGCCAGGAGTGACGCGGTGTCGGAGACGTGCAGGAAGACCGGCCTGACGAACCGGCGGTGCGCGTTCAGGATGTCCTCGGTCTCGGCCAGTGTGACGTGCCTGCCGCGCACGCCGGACGTCAGCAGCAGCGCCGCAAACTGGTCCAACCCGAGGTAGGCATGCATTTCTTTCTGCGACTGCTCGGGGTAGTTCATATTCACCACCACGCAGCCGAGCATCGACGGGTTTGACTCGACCACTTTGGCGATTTGAGCGTTGCCGCGCCGAAAGTCGCAGGAGTTGCCGATGGTCGAGGAGATGATCGAGCGTTCGACGCCGTATTTCTGCATACTGCGGGCGAGGTTCGCCTCGGTGAACGGAACCCCCCAGAGCGGCGTAGTGCCGATCTCCGCGTGAACGTCTATTGTCGCCACGTTAGCCTCCCACCAGCCGCTTGACGTTGCCGCCGAGGATCTTCGCCTTGGCCTCGTCCGGGATCTCGGAGTCCATCACGTAGCCCAGGGCCGACGCAAGCGAGCTTCGCAGGCACCCGGAGCCGAACACGACCCTATCCGCCCCGACCTGATCGACCAGGAACCGCAGCGCTCCGGGGACTCGCAGCTCGCGTGTGTCAACCAGCACGTTCTTGTGCTTGCGCATCACCGACACCGCCTCGGCCATATTCTCGAACGAGACGCCCTCCAGGATGAACGTCGCCTTGTGGGCGTCGAGGCTTTTGACGAGCGCGGTCGGGTAACCCGTCTCCCGCGCCTGCATCATGACCGGCAGGCCGAGCGACTCCATCTCGTCGAGGATGTCGCAGAACGCGGCATGGTCGAGCCGCCACTCCTGCAGCATCGGGAAGAACCGGAGCATCTTGAACCCCTGCTGCGCCAGCTTCGCGACGGTTCCGGGCGGGCCGAAGTAGCCGCGCGGGTCGATGGTGGCGACCGGTATCAGCATCGGCTGCTCGGCACACACACGCAGGGTCTCGGCGTTGCCGTCGCCGTGGTTGTGCAGCACGCCAACGGTCGATATCGCGAGCGCTTTCCCGACGCTGTGGTTCTTGAGCGCCGTCACGAGCCGCTCGACCGGCATGTCCGCCCTCACGAGCGGCCACGGGCCGAAGAATGTGTTTGCGTCGATTATCTCGAATGCCATGCAATCAGATCCTCTAATCGCGAAAACGCGAAATGAGCGAAAACGCGAAAACGGACATCGTAGCGGCGCGGCTCCGTCCCGCCATTCCGTCAACGTAGCGGCGCGACTCTGTCCCGCCACCGTCAGGCCGGCACGGAGGCACGGCCACTACGCGGGCATTACCACGCCTGCCGCGCGTTGCAGGCGAGCGACGCATCGCGCCCTCCCGACGACTTCCATAAGGTCGAAAAGCCCCGGGCCGAAGGTCCGGCCGGTGATGGCCATCCGCACGGGATGTATGACCTGGCCACCCTCCTGGCCGAGGCTTGCGCCGGCCTCGCGGACGGCGGTCTCGATCGACTCGACCGACCACGGCTCAGCCGCCTCAAGTCTCTCGATTACCGCATTCAAGAGAGCGGGCGTCGTGTCCTTCGCAAGATACTTGCACGCGCCTCTCTCGTCGTAGTCGAAGTCGTCGCGATAGAAGTAGGATACCAGGTCGGGGGCGTCTCTAAGCAGCACCAGCCGCTCCTGAATGAGCGCAGTGACACGGCGCAGGTAACCGATCTCATCACCCGACGGCGGCTTGCCGACATAGCCGGCTGCCTGCAGGAAGGGGAGTATGCGGTCGGCCAGGTCCTCGACGCTCATCATCCGCACGTATTCGCCCTGGAGGTCGTTGAGCTTGGGCAGGTCGAAGACGGCGGCGCTTGTCGATATCCCCTCGAGACTGAACTTCTCGATCAGCTCCTCGCGCGAGTAGAGCTTGCGGTCCTCTCCGCTCGACCAGCCCATCGTGGCGAGGAAGTTGAGCATCGCATCGGGCAGGTAGCCGTCCTCGATGTAGCCGGTGAATCGCGTCTGGGTGTCGCTGCGTTTGGCGAGCTTGCGCCTCTGCTCGTCGAGTATGAGCGGGACCGATGCCCAGACCGGCGGGGTCCAGCCGAAGGCCTCGTACATCTGCACGTGCTTGGGGGTCGAGGATATGAACTCCTCCCCTCGGATCACATGCGTGATCTCCATCAGGTGGTCATCGACGACGTTGGCGAAGTTGTAGGTCGGGAAGCCGTCCGACTTGATGATGACGAGGTCGTCCTGGAGGGCGTTCTCGAAGCTCACCCTGCCGCGGACGGCGTCGTCGAACTCGGTCTTGCCGTCGAGCTTCATCGCGAACCTAATGACCGGCCACGGGTTGTGCCTCTCCAGATGCGCCTGCTGGTCGGGGCTGAGATCGCGGCAGTGACGGTCGTATCCGAGCGGCTGCCTGGCGGCTTCCTGGTCCTTGCGCAGGTTTTCGAGCCGGGCCTTCGCGCAATAGCAGCGATACGCCCGGCCCTTTTCGATCAACTCTTCGGCGTGCTTTCTGTAGAGGTCGAGCCGCTCGGACTGGAAGTAGGGCCCGTAGTCGCCGCCGACCTCCGGCCCCTCGTCCCACTGGATCCCCGTCCACCGGAGGCTCATCATGATATCTTCGAGTGAGCCCTCGACGTAGCGCTCTCGGTCGGTGTCCTCTATGCGCAAGATGAGCGTGCCGCCGGTGTGCTTGCAGTAGAGGTAATCGAACACCGCCGTGCGGATATTGCCTACGTGCGGCGAGCCGGTAGGGCTCGGGGCGAATCTCAACCTCGGTTTGCTCAAGACACAACCTCACGTAAAAGCCCAATCGCGCAAGCGCGAAAGGGCGAACGCACATTGGGTAAGGCGGACTACTTCTTTCGCTTGCGCCGCTCGTGGGCTCTGACGTGTTTCACGATCTCGGCCACTGATTGCTGCCCGAACATTTCCTCGCGCTCGCGCATGTAGTCGCCGTGGCCCAACTGCAGCATGGATATAACGCGAATCGCCTTGGATGGGCTCAAATGCTTCACCAGCAGCTCCATCGCCTCGTTCCATATCTCCAGATCGCTGGGTACCTTCACGGCGTTTCATCCTCAAAGGCACGGGCGGGCAACATGCCCGGGGAACCGGGTCCGGGGTAACATACCCCGGACCATCAGTCCCTCGACTTTCGACTTTCGACTCCTGACTTTCGACTACTTCTTGATATACTTTCTCTTCGTCTTATTGAACCCCTGAGAGCGCTTCTTCTCGTCGTATTGCCAGCGGCCGGTCTTGCCTCGGGTGGAGAAGCAGTGGTAGGAGCTCAGGATCGAGGAGACCAGCAGGCGCGAGCAGCGCTTGATGATGTTGACCTCGTTCACAAGCTGCGGGAAGGTCATTCCCGGCTTGTGTTCGAGGATCTCGGCTATCACGTCGTGAATGGGCATCTCCTGGCTCTCGAACCGGGCCTTGATGTCCAGGAGCTCCAGGCTGCGGTCGGTGTCGATGCCGAGCTGCTCGTCCACCTCGCCGTCGTAACGGAACCTGAAATCGCCGGGGACAGCCGTGCGCTCGATGTGAAACGCAGCGCCGGAGACCTCGGTGATGCCCTTGTAGAGGTCCTTGAGGCCGTAGACGAGGCGCGTCGAGTTGTTCACAAACGCCTGCTTGCGCTTGCCCTCGTCGATGAGCGTGATCGGGATGATCTCCGGCTCCGTGCCGAAGAACTCCGGGTTGATCTGGCAAAGCGGGAATGTGCCCTCGATCTTGTGGTGATACTTGAGCACGCAGCGCTGGGACTCGCCGTTGGGCTGGTAGTTCGTGCGAACCGGGTCCTCGTCGCTGACATCCTGCCCCAGGGGATCGTAGATCGACGCCTTCAGGTCGCCCTCGAATCCGTCCGTTTCGATCTCCTGGTCGTAGACATCGCCCTCGGGAGTCTCGAACGGCGGCGACGGCAGCACGATGAGCGATTCCGGCACAGCCTTTACCTCGTCGGGAAACGTGATGACCTTGCTCCAGCGGTTCCCGCCGATGAACATGATCCGCTCGTCGTCTTTGAGCGCTTCCTTGAGGTTTTTGAGCGTGCCGGCGAACGCGGGCTCCTCGGGGCCAACCTCGAGCACCGCGTCGAGCAGATCCTCGGCTGACGCGGAGCCGCGATCGAGGATCATCGAGACGATCTCTTCCTTGTCCGTGTCGGTCATGGCGACCGGCCCCTCGGCCTCTTCCTCCTCGGCCTCCATCGGAAGCGCCTTCAACTCCTCGGCGATCTTGGCCAGGGTGTTGGTGAAGTCCTTGACAACTGACGCCGGGTAGACATTCTGGTCGGAGAGCAGAAGCGTGTGCTCTCCCTGCAGCACGGCGGAGTAGAAGTCCATTGGGTCGAAGTCCTCGCCGATTCCGCGCCACGCCATCAGCGCGAGGATCTTGACCGGCACCGGTCCCTTGCAGTCCTTGACCACCTGCGCCGCAGTGTCCGCGATGCTGTCCACAGTCCACTGCGTCTTTGGGCAGAGCTTCGAGTACTCGGCGACCTGGTCCTCGGAGAGGTAGCTGTCGAAGATGACATCGGCTTCATCGTCGGAGGTGGGTATCAGAAGCCACTGCGCGAGCCCGTAGCGGCCTTCGCCCGCGTTGAAGAACCGTTCGGTATCGGAGAGTATGCGCGGGAGCGTCTGCTCGTAGTACTCCGCCGCTCGGTTCAAGGTGTGAGAGAGCTCCTGCGCGATGGCCTCAACCGGCAGCGGCCCGCCCGCTGACACGAGTATCTCGACCACGATCCGCTCGAAGGGCCGCTTCGTGTCGCCGTAGCGCACGGACGGCGCCCAGCGGCGATCGACGGTCTCGAACCGGTCGCTCTCGGCCATCACGTCGCGCATCAGGCGAATCGTCACCCCCTCTACCCCGACGCTCTTCATCACCTGTCTGAGCTTCGCGGGCTGCGCGACCCCCAGCAGGTGCAGATAAGCCCTGTCAGCCAGATACCTACGGGATGTCTCTCTCGCGGTATCTTCTTTGGTCAGCGTTGCTGCTGTCTTGCTCAAGTCCATCCTCCGTTCTCGGTTGCCAACTTGTCAACTGTCGCACCACAAGTCATACTCATCGACGCGCGTCACCGTCGCTCTGACGAAATCGCCGGAAGCGGCGTCGGTATTGGTTATGTGGACAACTCCGTCGATCTCGGGCGCGTCGCGGTAGCTTCTGCCGACCGCGCCGCCCCCGGTTCGGGCCTCGACCAGTATCTCGAGCGTCTTGCCCACGAGACGCCTGTTCTTTTCAAGCGAAATCCGCTGCTGCAGGCGCATCAGGGCGTCTATCCTGGCAGCGGCGGTCTTCGCGCCAACCTGGGGTTTCATCCCCCAGGCGGGCGTTCCTTCCTCCCGCGAGTAAGCGAAGGCGCTCACCCTGTCAAACTGTATTCTCTCCACAAACGCGAGCATATTATCGAATGCCTCTCGGGTCTCGCCCGGGAAGCCCGTGATGAACGAGCTCCGCAGCGCGATCTCGGGACACGCCTCGCGCAACCTGTCGATCACCCGAAGGTAGTCGCTCACCCTCCCGCGCCGGTTCATCGCGGCGAGCATCCGGTCATCGCCGTGCTGGAGCGGCATATCCAGGTACTTGACCACCTTCTCCGACCCGGCAATCACGTCGATCAGCTCGCGCGTGATCTTGGTCGGATAGCAATACATCAACCTGATCCAGCGCAAGCCGTCGATCCCGGACAGGCGCTCCAGCAATTCTGGCAGCAGGAGCGGCCTATCGAGGTCGGCGCCGTATTGAGTCAGGTCCTGTCCAACCAGGATCAGCTCCCTGACGCCCTCGTCCGCGAGCCGCTTCGCCTCGTCGATCACGAGCTCTTCCGGCCTGCTGCGGAACCGCCCGCGGATGTCGGGTATTGCGCAATACGAGCACCGGTTGTCGCAGCCGTCGGATATCTTGATGTAGGCAGTCCAGGGCGGGGTGGAGCAAACCCTGTCCGGGGACTCGCGCCATTCGACCGGCGGCTCGGAACTATCGACGACACTCTCCCCGCTCAGGACGGACTCGATCGTCTCCGCGAGCCTGCCGGAGTGGCCAACCCCGAGCACCGCGTCGATCCCACGCTCGGCACTGATCAAATCCTGCTTATACCGCTGCGAGAGACAGCCGATCACGATCACGCCCCGACACCGACCGCGCTGCTTCTCCTCGACCGCCTCCGATATCGCCTCTACCGATTCCTCCCTTGCGCTCCCGATGAACGCGCACGTGTTGACGATGATGACATCAGCCTCTGCCTTATCGATGACCAGCTCGTGGCCCGCCGCCGCGACCTCTGCACATGCGCCCTCGGAATCAACGAGGTTCTTCGGACAGCCCAGACTTACCAATGCTACTCTTGCCAACGAAGCCCCATTCAGGAATTACGAATTACGAATTACGAATTACGGGTTGCCGGTCCTTCGTTGCGACAGCGGGCTCCGCGTTCTCGACGGCAGTCTTGATGATGGAAGTCAGGATTCTGAGCAGTTCATCCGCCTTGGCCAACTCGCCCGACACGTCTGTTGTGACAAGGCCCGATTCACGGAGTAGCCGCAGCCAGAATCTGGTTTCACGGGCTTCCTTCCTGGCCACAGACAGCTTCGCAATGAAGTCCTTCCGGCTCTGCCCCGCCACAGCCTCCTCGACATTGGCCCCAATGCTCGTGCCGCTACGCAGGAGTTGCTTGGACAGAATGTACTCCCGCTCATCACACAGCTTCTGGTACAACGCGATCACGTCCAGAGCGAATCGGAAGCTCTTGTGCTCAATGACGCTGTTGTTGCTCAAGCCACACCCCTTCCCCAATTACGAATTACGAGTTCCCGCCCGTGCAGAGAGCAAGCCGCAGACCCACGTCCATGGCCCGTAACTCGTAATTCGTAATTCGTAACTAGCCCTCTTCCTCCGGCTCGATGATCTCAGCCGGGGGCACATCTTCGTCCTCGTCGGCGTCCGGCGGCAAGCCCAGGCGGCCTCCGGCCGTCTCTTCCAGGTCGGCCTTGCTGACGAGCACCTGGCGGCCCTTGGTGCCGGCGCCGTCGAGCGGGCCGACTATCCCCTGCTGCTCCATGAAGTCCACGATCCTCGCCGCGCGCGTGTAGCCGATCTTGAACTTGCGCTGCAGCATCGAGGTCGAGCAGTAGCCGGTGTTGACAATGAACCGCACCGAGGGTTCGTAGTACTCGTCTGTGAGCACGTCTTCAAACTCGCCCGACGCGCCGCCGCCATCGCCGATCACGCTCGGCTGGATCGAGTAGACCGGCTTGCGCTGGCCTTTCAGGAAGTCGCACAGCGCCCCGATCTCCTTCTCCGATATGTAGCAGCCCTGGATTCGGGCCGGCTTCGACGCGTCGATCGGCAGGAAGAGCATATCCCCCCGCCCGATCAGCCTTTCCGCGCCCTTGTGGTCGAGGATGGTCTTGCTGTCGTGCCACGAGGAGCACGCGAACGCGATCCGCGATGAGATATTCGCCTTGATGACGCCGGTGATCACGTCTACCGAGGGCCGCTGCGTCGCGATCACCAGGTGAATGCCGGTCGCCCGCGCGAGCTGCGCAAGCCGGGTGATCGAGCCCTCGACCTCCGCCGCGGCCTGCATCATCAGGTCGCAGAGCTCGTCCACGACGATGACCATGTAGGGCATGCGCTCGCCGTCGGCCATCTTCTCGTTGTAGCCGTCGATGTTGCGCGTGCCGGTCTGCGCGAACAGGTCGTAGCGCCGCTCCATCTCCTTGACAGCCGCCCTGAACGTGCCCGCGGCCTGCTTGACGTTTTTGACGACCGGGCAGGCTAGATGCGGGATGCCGTCGAACAGGCTCAGCTCGACTCGCTTCGGGTCGATCAGTATGAACTTGAGCTCATCCGGCGTCGCGCGGAAGAGCAGGCTCGCGATCAGGCTGTTGAGGCAGACGCTCTTTCCGGCGTTCGTCGCGCCGCCTATGAGCATGTGCGGCATTCTCGACAGGTCCGCGACCATCGGCCTGCCCGCGACGTCCTTGCCGAGCGCGAAAGTCAGCTTGGACGAGGAATCGCGGAAAGGTTTGCTCTCGACAAGCTCCTTGAGCACCACGGTCCCCTTGTGCTTGTTGGGGACCTCGACCCCGATCGCCGACTTGCCGGGGATCGGGGCCTCGACGCGGACGTCGATAGCCGAGAGCTGCATCGCCAGGTTATCCGCCAGGCTGACAATCTTGTTGACCTTGATTCCCGGCGCGAGGCGGATTTCGTAGCGGGCGACGGTGGGCCCGTGCGCGATCTCGACCACATTCGCCTCGATCTTGAACTCGCTCAATGTGCGCTCGATTATCTCGATGTTCTCGCGCAGCTCGCTTTCGACCCTCTGCGGCGCGGGCAGCGGGTCCGCCAGGAGCGAAGGGGGCGGAAGCTGATACTCGCCCTCCTCCTCCGGCTCCGCGCCGCCGTTGCCGGGGACCAACTCGGCCTTGAGCTGCAGTGTCTCGCTGGACCTGACCACCGGGCGAGATATCTGGAGCTCGGGGGTCTCGTGCTCCTCCGTCTCCTGATCCGAATCGGCCCGCCTGAATATGCTCGCGAGCGTGCGCTTGCGGCTTTCCTTGACGATCTCCTCGTCTTTCGGCTTCGCGAGCTTGTCCTTGACGCGCCGTCCCAGGGCAGCGGTCCGGCGCTCGTGGGAGGACTCTCGCCAGTCGAGCCACGCGAACCTGAGCCTGTCGAACAGTGTCACAAGCGGCTTGTCTACGATTATGAGCACCGCAACCGCCGCGAGCGCCACCAGAAACGCATACGCCGGCAGCTCCCCAAAGGGCTTGCGCAACACGTAGGCCAGAGCGTTTCCGATGTGGCCTCCGCCGGCAGCCGGGTCGGTCACTTTCTCTATGAATGCGGTGAGCGCCGCCCACGTGATGATGACAAAAAACAGTACCGAGCTGCCTATCCCGATATTGCGGGGTATGATTTCGAGGGGGCCGACGATCATGATCACGCCGATGAGGCCCAGCAGCCCCGGGATCATGTAAGCTCCAACGCCGAGCAGGTTCTTCAGGACCGCGGCGACGTAGGGGCCGAATACACCGCTCGATTTCGCGTACGCGAGGGCGTAGTACATCACGAAACAGGCGAGGATAAGCGCAATCCCGAACACATCCGCAAGGAGTATCGGGTTGATCCTGTTTCGCCTACGCGCCGCCGTCTTCCGACGCCGCACTACCGGTGATGTGCCTTTCCGCACGTTGCGCGCCTCACAGTCGCTCGCTGAAAACCCAACGTATTATACTCAAACGCACGGGAGGCGGTCAAACGGAGGGTGTTGGGTGATGGGTGTTGGGTGTCGGCCCTGAGAGGTTTGTGGCTGGATGTCGGAGAAGGAAGCGGGTAGGAAGGGTTCGATATGATCTGCGCGGTGATCGGATTGGTCATGGCACAGTCGGCGGGGTTCGAGCTGCCTGCCTCCTGCGCGGGGTGGAAGGGCGGGCCTCAGCAGGTGATCCTGCCGTCCGGGGTGTTCAAGTATATGGACGGCGCGGGAGAGCTGTACCTCGGCTACGGGTTCAAGAAGCTCTTCGTGCGCGAGTATGAGAAGGTTGGCCAGCCCAAAGTCACTTGCGAGGTCTATCTGATGCCGAGCTCGGCGGACGCCTATGGCCTCTTCTCGCAGGACCGCACCGGCAAGGACTTGCGAACCGGCCAGGGAGCGATCTACGCATCCGGCCTGCTGCTTACCTGGCAGGGGAAGCACTTCGTGCGGGTGCTTGCCGACCGCGAGACCCCGGAAGCCAAACGGTGCGCAATGACGCTCGCAAAGCAGGTCGTGAAGCTCTGCGGCCCACCGGGGAAGCCGCCTGCGGCGCTCGCGTGGCTCCCATCAAAGGGGCTCGACGCGCGGTCCGTCCATTTCTTTCACACGCACGCATGCCTCAACTACTTCCATTTTGTCTCCACTGGGAATATACTCAACCTGTCGCTGAAGACGGACGCGGTGATGGGCACGTATTCGAGCCCGGCGGGCAAGTCGCTGGCGCTGGTGGTCGGATACCCCAGGGAGGCCGACGCGCGCGCGGCGTGGGAGCGATTTCGCCGGGGATATCTGGCGGGGCTGAAGCCGACTGGCGAGCACTCCCTCGTCAAGATGGAGGACGGGAAGTGGCTTGCGGGCGCTCAGAAGGGCAGGCGGCTGTTCATCATTCTGGAATCGCCGGCGCGGGAGGAGTGCATGGCCCTTATGAAGGCATTGTCGTCCACGGACAAGCGCAGATGAACGCGGATGCGTCATGCTGAACTTGATTCAGCATCCACGTCCGTGGGCCCTGAATCAAGTTCAGGGTGACGTTTCTGCTCCGTGTCTATCCGTGGACATGAAGAAAGGAGCAAGTGAGGGTTGAAGACAGACGGTATCACCAGACGCGATTTTCTGAAAGGCACTGTGGGGGTCGCCGGGCTGGCGCTCTACGGCGCGCCCGTGCTCGGCGCGGCTAACGAGGCGAAGGGCCCGAAGAGCATCGTGGCAATCGCGCGGTCGGCGCAGGCGCTTACGAGCGATCTCCAGGTCAACACGTCGGTGGCGACGGAGATACTGAGGACCTCGGTCGCGCAGGCGGCCGGAACGGCAACCGCCGAGGAGGCTTGGAAGAAGCTCTTCCAGCCGTCGGACATCGTCGGCATCGTCACGAGCAAGGCCGTGAACCCGACGCACATGGAGCTTGTCGATCTGATCAAGGCGGAGCTCAAGTCGGCGGGCGTGCCGGAGGCCAACTTCCGAATGCCCGGCAGAGACGCGCAGACGGTCAAGGAGTGTACGGCGCTTATAGCCCTGCCCGCCCTGAAGGCGCACTGGCTTACGGGCATTGGGACGGTGCTCAAACTGTACATTATGTACAGCGGCAAGGCGTCGAGCTACCACAACGAGGACAGCGCCAAGCTCGGGGAGATCTGGAACCTCGACTTCATCAAGGGCAAGACGAAGCTCGTGCTGATCGACGCGCTTCGGCCTACGTGCGACAAGGGCCCTCAGGTGGACCCGCGCTATCAGTGGGTCTACGGCGGGATCATCGCCTCGACCGACCCGGTCGCATCGGATGCGGTCGGGCTCAAGATCATCCAGACCAAGCGCGACGAGATCAAGGGCGAGCCGTGGCCCTTGTCGCCGCCGCCCGTGTGCGTGGAGGCCGCCGACAAGCAATACGGCCTCGGCACGAGCGATCTGGCGAAGATCGAGATCAAGAAGTCGGGGTGGAGCGAGGGCTGGCTGGTGTAGCAGACCACACCCACTATCGCTGCTGCAGGCTTCTTTCCCCGGAGAACACGGATTTCACGGATTCAGGCCGATTGGCACGGATTTCCGGATTCCGGAATCCGTGTCAATCCGGTTCCATCCGTGGAATCCGTGTTCCCAAAGAACCCACAGAAGTGAGGTATCACGTGACGAAGCCAACACGCGCCGTTCTGGCGTTTGTTCTGTTTTCCCTTTCGGCGCCTGCGTGGTGCGCCGAGGCAACCGCGGGCGCTTCCCTCGACCCGAACAGCCTCCTCGGCGGTCTTACCAGGGTGAAACACGCCCGGACGCTCAGGTCGTCATCGTGGAACCCCACCGGACGCAATAGCGACGCGTGGACCATCGAGCCGGGCGAGAAGCGTGAGCTGGCGAACCTGAAGGGCCCCGGGTGCATAACGCACGTCTGGATGACCCAGAACGGCCCGGGCGTGCTGCGCAACGTCGTGCTCAAGATGTACTGGGACAACGAACGTGAGCCCAGCGTGCTCGCGCCACTCGGCGACTTCTTCTGCCTGGGCAACGGGGTCACGAACTCGTTCCAGTCGCTGCCGTTCGCGACTTCCGTGCGCGAGGAGAACCAGAACAAGTTCAACGCCACAGCCGGGCTGAACTGCTACCTGCCGATGCCGTTCCGCAAGTCGGCCAGGATCGAAGTGGAGAACCAGGGCGGGGACAAATATCGCCAGTACTTCTACATCGACTACGAGCTCTACGACGCCCCGCTCCCGGACGACACGGTCTATCTCCACGCCCAGTTCAGACGAGAGAACCCGACCGACGGCTGGGGACCGGAGATCAAGCTGGGCTCCAAGGAATACAACGTGGTCAACGCCGAAAAGCAGGCGTGGGACGAGAACTACCTGATCCTCGATGCCAAGGGCCGCGGCCACTACATCGGCTGCAATCTGTCGGTTGCCAACCTCACCGGCGGCTGGTGGGGCGAGGGTGACGACATGATCTGGATCGACGGCTACAAGTGGCCGCCGGACCTGCACGGCACCGGTTCCGAGGACTACCTCGGACACGCCTATGGGATGCAGAAGAACGCCTATATGATGAACGGCTCCTCCGTGTGGCAGAGCGACACGAAAGGCTACCAGACCTCCTACGTCTTCCATCTCACCAACCCCGTTCGGTTCGAGAAGGAGATCAGGGTCACGATCGAGCACGGCCACGGCAACCACCAGGCAAACGACTACGCTTCCGTGGCCTACTGGTATCAACTGGAGGCGCACCAGCCTTTCGGGATCGTCCCAGTCGCGCAGCGTCAACCGATCAAGCAGGACGCGGAGGGCAAGTGGATCCTGGACCCGGCCAACCAGACGCCCCAGAAGCCGATCGAGCTGAACGAAGAACGGAAGCAGATGAAGCAAGAGTGGGGGAAGAAGGCGGCGGGGCCTTAGGGCGGATCAGGCCCCGCGCGCGACTCGGCTACTTGCGGCGGAGGAGCTTGCCTGTCGCAAGGCCGACGAACGAGCACATCGCGACTAGCGACGACGGCTCGGGAACAAGCGGCACGTCCGGGGCCGTGCCGACCTCGGGCCACGCAGGCGACCATGTCCAGCCGTCCCACGCGCCGTCAGTGAGAACTCGATCCCCACACCCGACCCAGGAGGAGGTCCACGCCTCGCCGTCCGGGCTGGTCCAATACTCCCACCAGTGCGTGTCGGACCAGTTGTGGCTATCGTAGCTCAGGTAGTAGCCGTGATAGCTGAATGTGTCGATCAGGTGGCCGCCGTATTCGGTGTTGTCCACGATGTCCAGGTCGGTGGCTGTGGCGATGTCGTTGGCCATCTCAAAGCCGGTCTTCGCGCCGTCGAACCGATAGCCGAACGCAAATGACGCCGGGCCGAAGTCGATCACCATCAGCGCGTCGCTTGAGCCGGCTCCCACCCAGGTCTCTATCAGGACCTCATCGAACGTGAGCGCCCCGGCCGCCGCAGCGCACGCAACCAGCGCCGCCGCCAGAATGACGTATGTTGCTCGTTTCCTCAAGTCTCTTTCTCTCCTTCCTTGCTTGTGCTGGTTCCCCGGAAACCACGAACGACCCGGATTTCATGTCCACGGATAAACACGGATGAACACTGATGGGTTCTCAGCCCATCCGGTCTCCGATCCGTGTTAATCCGTGTTCATCCGTGGACTCCATCCTTTACTGGGCTCCGAGCCATGCTGCCCGGATCAGACGCTCGCCGGCTTCGGTCGCCATCACGCCCGTGACGAGGACGGTCGCGCCCGAGTCGGCGGTTCCGCCGGTGATCTTAATGCCACTCGTGCGGTCGAGCGATTCCATGTAGCAGCAATCCGCGAAGTCGGACGATCCGGCGGTGACGAAGTTCGCGCCGAGCGAGACCGGCATCCCGTCCGGCAGCTTCTTCGCCTCCGCGATCGTCAGCGGCTTCG
>Ga0315273_10005042_pt1 | contig 16290 bp, 14 predicted proteins | sample YL17G02_0_MG_FD_205753 | JGI IMG/M metagenome (GOLD analysis project Ga0315273, IMG submission 205753) | Sediment microbial communities from Yellowstone Lake, YNP, Wyoming, USA - YL17G02_0 | ecosystem: Environmental > Aquatic > Freshwater > Lake > Sediment | place: USA: Wyoming | collected... | reverse complement strand
AGAAGCCAGAAGGGCCAACTGACGACTGTCAGAAGTCAGAAGACGGGGTTCAGCGGAACAGGCCCTTCTTCTGTCTTCTGTCTTCTGTCTTCTGCCATAATCCCCCCGTGCGGATTTCTTTCGACATGGATGGCGTGCTGGCGGACATGGACGCCGCCCTGGCGCGGATTGCCGAACAGGAGTTCGGAGGGTCGGCGAAGACGCCTTCCGGGGGGCTGCCTTCGACGTCGCTCAGGTCAGGGAAGCCCCCCGGCCACGAAGGAAGGAAGGCGGACGAAGAGAAAGATGGCGAGAAGGGCGGGGACGAGAACCAGGGGCCGCCGCCGGGCTACGAAGCCGCGGTGCTTTCGGCGCTAAGCGCGCGACAGCAGACGCGATTGTGGCAGCGCGTGCGCGAGACGCGCAATTTCTGGGAAACCCTCGGCGAATGCGAGCCCGGTACCGTGCGCCGCATCCAGAAACTGGCGCACGAACTGCGCTGGGACGTGCTCTTCGTCACGCAGCGCCCGTCTTCAGCCGGCCGCACGCCGCAGTTGCAGTCCCAGCACTGGCTGCGCCGCCACGGGTTCGAGTATCCGGCCGTCTACACCACCCAGGGTTCACGGGGACGGATTGCGGCGTCCCTCACCCTCGACGCGCACATCGACGATCGCCTCGACAACTGCGTGGACGTCGCATCGGAGTCGAAGGCCTGGCCCATCCTGGTGTGGCGAGACGCGGAATCGTTCGATCGCATTCGCGCGGGCGCTACGAACCTGGCCATCGCGGTCGTCGGCACCGTGGGCGAGGCGCTCGACAGGATCGAGCAGGCCGACCGCGCGGCGTCACAACAGGAGCAGCCCACGCTCCTCGACCGCCTCCGCCGCGCGTTCAAAGCCAGTTAGCCGGGTCTGAAGACCCGGCCTCCATCTGATCTCGAATCCCGAGCCTGCCCTGAGCCCCTCGGCCCATGCTCGGGGCTCCCTGAGCATCGTCGAAGGGAGCGAGCCCGGCCCGGCGTCGCGAGTCGAAGGGTCCCGAGTCCCGAGTCCCGGTTCCCTATATAATCGCCCCGTGCCTCTGCCCGACCCTGCCCAGGTCGCACGCGCCGAGTCGTTTGCCCGGCTCTTCGACGCCGTGCACGAAGGCGTGTACATCGGCCTGCTCGGTTTGCGTGACAACGTCACGGTCGCCGCCAACCCCTACCTGCGGCTGATGCTCGGCTACCCTGCCGACACGCCGGAAGCCTCGCTGCGTCCCTTTGATCCCGATCGCTTCACCGACGAGGGCGCGCGCACGGTGTTCATCGATCGCCTCGCGCGCGATGGCGCGGTGACGGACTACCTGCTCCGTCTGCGCCGCGCCGACAACACGGTGATCTGGATGGAGGTGACCGCGCACGCGGAAGCGTCCGAATCGAGCGGCAGCGTGCGGATGGAGGCCCTCGTTCGCGATGTCAGCGATCGCAAGAAGCTCGAGGATCAGTCGCGCGATCTCTACCATCAGCTTCTGCAGGCCGAGAAGATGGCGGCCCTCGGCACCACCATTTCCGGTGTCGCCCACGAGCTGAACAACCCGCTGGCCACCATCCTCACCTGGTCCGAGCGGCTCACCGAGCGCAATCTTGACGCGCCCACGCGCCATGGCATCGACACCATCCTGCACGAGGCCGAGCGGGCCGCACGCATCGTCCGCAACCTGCTCACCTTCGCGCGCAAGCGTCACACCACGCGGACGATGGTGGATGTCAACCAGGTGGTGCGCGAGACGCTGTCACTGCGCTCGTACGAGCAGCGCGTGACGAACATCTCGGTGATCGACGCCCTCGCGTCCGGCATCCCCCTGGTATTCGCCGACCCGCACCAGATCCAGCAGGTGCTGCTGAACCTTGTCATCAACGCCGAGCAGGCCATGCTCACCACGAACGGGCGCGGCACGCTGGTGGTGCGCACGTGGCAGGATTCCGAGCACGAGTCGGTCATTCTCGAGGTGAATGACGATGGGCCGGGGGTGCCGGAGGATGTGAGGACGAAGATCTTCGACCCGTTCTTCACGACCAAGGACGTGGGCAAGGGGACAGGGCTCGGCCTCACCGTCGCCTACGCCATCGTCGAAGAGCACGGCGGGCGGATGTGGCTGACGTCCGAGATGGGCGCGGGCGCGTCGTTCTTTGTGGAGTTGCCTGGCAGCGGCGGCAAGCTGAAGCCGATTGCCGCTGGCGGGGCGGGCGAGGACCCGGGGTCAGGCTGGGCGGGCGTTGGCGGCAGCGCGGGGAACGCAATGGCGGCGGGCAGCGCGGGCGACCTTGGCGGGGCGGGCGGCGCGCTGGTCACCCGCACCCAGATTGTCGGGCCTGGCCAGGCCTCCCGCACGCCGCCCCTCGACAGTCAGGCCGTGCTCATCGTCGAGGACGAAGCCGCGCTGGCGTCGGCCATGGCCGAGTCGTTCATGGATGCCGGGTATCTCGTGGACCGCGCGGGCGATGGCGAAGAGGCGCTGGCCCGTCTCGAGGGCGGCCACTACGATCTGATCATCAGCGACCTCAAGATGCCGCGCATGGATGGGATTCAGCTGTTGGGCGCCGTGCGCGAGAGGCACCCCGACATGGCCGAGCGCATCATGTTCGTCACCGGCGACGTGATCGGCACCGACGCAGAACTGTTCCTCGCCGACAGCCGCTGCCGCTGGCTCGCCAAGCCGTTCAGGCTGAGCGAACTGCTCCGCCTCGCCAAAGAGGTGATGGGCGGAAAGTAGGCCCCCAAGGCCTACGACGCCGCTACCGAGCCGCCAGTGCCGCCGCGCGGCGGGGTTTCCAGGTCGACAATCCGGCCAGCCAGCTCATCGTGGATGCGCTCCATGTGGTCCACGAGTTCGTCGCGCAGGCCGTCGATCTTGTGGTCGACACGATTGAAGCGCGCATCCACCTTCGCGAACTGCGCATCCACCTTCGCGAACTGCGCATCCACCTTCGCGAACTGCCCATCGACCTTGTCGAACCGCGCATCCACCTTCGCGAACTGCGCCATTGTGCTCGCCGCGAGCGTCGCCAGGCCGAACTGGACCTCGCTCACGCGGTCGTCGAGCGCATCGACCTTGTCGAACCGCGCATCCACATTCGCGAACTGCGCCATTGTGCTCGCCGCGAGCGTCGCCAGGCCGAACTGGACCTCGCTCACGCGGCCGTCGAGCGCATCGACCTTGTCGCCGATCGTGTCGACGCGGTCGGAGAGCGGCGGCTTCCCCGTCGTGTCGCCGATCTTGGCGTCAATCTGATCGACGCGATCGGAGAGCGCATCGACCTTGTCGCCGATCGTGTCGACCCGGTCGGAGAGCGGCGGCTTCCCTGTCGTGCTACCGATCTTCTCATCCAGTCCGTTGACGCTGGCGTCGATGCGCTTGAGGTAATCGAGGATCTGGTCCGTCTCGGTCATGTTCATGACAGGTCTCTAGTGCCAACCCCGTGCCATTTCAGCCTGGCCGGTGGACTTACAAAAGCCGCTAGAACCATCGGCCTGTTTCCGCGGCGGCGGCAACGAGCCTTTACTCCCCACTGCAGAAATTGCCCACCCGAGCGCCGCTCGGTATAGCAAGATCTGCCCATCCGTCTCCGCCCGGCTCGACGGCGCTTTCACGGGTTCTCGAGCTCTACGGAACTGGTGGCACGCCGTTCGGACTGCAGAAGCCGCCCCTCTCTCCACGCTGCCGCTTGTCTGGCGGTGCTGTTCACGACGGCAATCGCATCCGACAGCATCGACTGCTCGATGATGGCGTCCGCGCCCAGCTTGGTTGGGGCTTTGCCACCCCTGATGAGGCTCGCCAGGAGTTCGTCGAGGGCCATGCTCAGGCGTCTCTCAGTTTCGCCCGGACTCCTGCCTTCGGCCGACACGGTGACGAACCCGTGGTACTCAGCCCTCCAGCCGCCGGCTTCGAGTTGCGTGAAGTGCGTGTTTTCCGCGAGCGCTCTATCGACCTTCCACATCGTCCCCTCCCGTCTTTCCCCGGACAACCCGAGGACGACGACGATGCCATCGTCGGAGGGGAGAGTCAATGGAGAGATTCGTGCCAATTCGGCCGGGGTTCCCAAGCCGAATTGTCCTGAGCGAGCGATGGTTCAGTGCGAGTCGAAGGGCAAGTCCCCAGTGGGGTCGGACTCGACCTGTCAGGGCTGGACACCAGATCGAGTCTGACCCCATTGGCGGAGCTACTTCAACTTCTCGACTTTCACGCCGTCGGCGCCGTAAGTCAGGCGCCGGTCGGGACGGCCGTCGTAGTCGGTGTCGATGGCCACGCTGGCGAGGGCGCCGTCGCGGTAGGTTTCCCACTTGTCGGGCTTGCCGTCGCCGTTGGTGTCTTCGTCCGCGCGCGCCTGCTTGCCCTGCTTGTAGGACTCCCAGCGGTTCACGTTGCCGTCGCGGCGGGTTGACACCTCGATGCGCGCCACCTGGCCGTTCTCCGCCTCGTAGGCCCACGCGTCCACCTTGCCGTCGTTGGCGCGCGAAAACCCCACCTTCTCGAGGGAGCCGTCGGCCGTGTAGTACTCCCAGCGGTCGACCGTGCCGTCGAAGTTCCGGTCGATCTCCATGCGGACGAGGCGTGTGCCGTCCATGTAGCTCCACGCGTCGATCCTGCCGTCCCTGTTGGTGTCGTAGGTGACCAGTTCGAGCTTGCCGGTGGTCTTCGAGTAGGAGGCCTTCACGGCCGTATCGGGCGTTCCCGACGAGCACCCGGCGGCGGCACCCGCGAGCATGACGAACAGGGCAGCAACGCGACGCATGTGCCGGTGATTCTACGCGATCGGCGTGCCTGGACGCCGGCATTCGCCGGGGCGACGACAACGTCGTGCGTCATGCCGGTCTGTCTCTCGTCATTCCGGCGGAAGCCGGAATCCAGGCTCGTTATTGCACGTTGACGCCGCGCGCCGCATGCGTCAAACTTCTGACGGGAACGCAAGCGCACACTTCCAATATGGCCACGCGTCACATTCTCCTTGTTGAAGACGAAGCCCCGCTGCGCGAAGCGGTGGCCGAGCAACTCACAGACCGCGGCTTCCACGTGGAGCAGGCCGGGTCGGGCGAGGAGGCCATCGATCGCCTCTCCGCCTTCGCCTTCGACATCGTCATCACCGACCTTCGCCTGGGCGGGGGCGCCGACGGCACCCAGGTGCTCGACGAGGCCCGCGCCGTGTATCCTGACATCATCGGCATCATCGTCACCGGCTACGGCACCGTGAAGGACGCCGTCGAGGCCATCAAGCGCGGTGCGAGCGACTTTATCCAGAAGCCGTTCCAGTTCGACGAGCTGCTGCACATCATCAACGCGGCCCTCGAGCAGCGGCGGCTCCGCGCCGAGAACGCATATCTGCGGAAGCAGCTCGAGGAGCGGTATCGCTTCGAGGGCATCATCGGCAAGAGCACCGTGATGCGCGAGCTGTTCGCGCTGCTCGAAACCGTTGCGCAGACGAGCAGCACCATCCTGGTGACCGGCGAAACCGGCACCGGCAAGGAGCTTGTCGCGCACGCCCTCCATCACAACAGCCCGCGGCGGGCGCAGCGGTTCGTGGCCATCAACTGCGGCGCCATTCCCGAAACGCTGCTCGAGGCGGAGCTGTTCGGTCATGTGCGCGGCGCGTTCACCGGCGCCGTCGCCACGCGGGCCGGGCGGTTCGAGGAGGCCAATCGCGGCACGCTGTTCCTCGACGAAGTGGGCTCGATGACGCCCTCGCTGCAGATGAAGCTGCTGCGCGTCATCCAGGGCCGCGAGGTGCAGCGTCTCGGCGACACCGGCGTCGTCAAGGTGGATGTGCGGATCATTGCCGCCACCAACAACGACCTCGCCAGGATGGTGGCGGACGGCGCGTTCCGCGAGGACCTGTATTACCGGCTCGCCGTCATTCCCGTCCACATGCCGCCACTGCGCGATCGCAAGGACGATGTGCCGCTGCTCGTGCAGCATTTCCTGAACAGGTTCGGCGCGGACCTGGCGCGGGATCGGGATCCCGGGATGCCGGCGCCGACGCTGAGCATCTCGCAGGAAGCCCTGCGCCACCTGATGTCGCACGCCTGGCCTGGCAACGTGCGCGAGCTCGAGAATGCCCTCGAGCGTGCGGTGGCGTTCACGGCCGGACGGCGCCAGATCGAGGTGAGGGACCTGCCTCCGGCCATCCAGGCCGCCGGCGCGTCGATTGCGCCCATCCAGGTGCCTATCCCCGAACAGGGGTTCGACCTGCCCGGTTACATCGAGAAGCTCGAGCGCGAGGTGATCCAGCGGGCGATCGAGAAGACCGGCGGAAACAAGGGCGCCGCCGCCAGGCTCCTGAATTTGAAGCGGACGACGCTGGTGGAGAAGCTGAAGCGGATGGAGCGCGCCTCGCCCTCCTCGTAGTCACCCGGCGATTTCGGGCTGCAATTCCTGCAAGGCCGGCAAGACGTAGTCTCCAGTTGTGGGCTGTTTCCTCCGCAGTCGACGTCTCTCACGGACCCCGCCTCAGGCATCCTGAATGCAGATCCGGCGGCTGGCGGGTCAGCTGTTATTGCACAAGCGTATGTATAATATACTTATTCCACGACGGCGCTGGCAGCGAAGGATTCGACTGGGGCGCATCGAGTGTCGAGCACATCGCTCGACACGGTCTGCGGCCGGCTGACGCCGAACTGGCGCTGGGGAACGATGCCACCACGCTCCGTGGTGAGGGAGCGGAGACAAGCGATGGGGCAGCGTGGGGCCCAACAGCGCGGGGCGTCTGTTGGTGGTTCTTTGGACGAGACGGGGCGCGCGCGTGCGCGTGGTGACGGCATCCCCGGCGGCGAACCACCTGCCGGCGGCATCTGCGACGGCGAAAGGCGGTAACGATGGCGCGCGTCAGGCAGATCCCCCAGTTCAGGACTGAGGCCGAGGAGGCCCTGTGGTGGGACAAGCAGGGCTCATGGATTGCGCGAGACGTGGAGGCGGCAGTGGCCTCCCGCGAGGATCCCACCGTCGTCCCGGCACCGCTCGTGCGGGCAATCGCTGCGAAGAACATCACGATTCGCCTGTCTCTGGCGGATCTGGAGAGAGCGCGCCTGCAGGCACAGCGCCGAGGCCTGCGCTATCAGACCTACGTGAAGATGCTGCTGCACCAGGCGCTGGAAGCCGACGCTCGCGGACTCGCGTGAAGGCCCGTGGGTTGCGTCACCCGAGCACCTGCTCCACCACGTCCGGCGAGGGCTCGTGGCAGCCCGGCGTCATCCCTGGGAGTGAGGAGGGAAAAGTCCAGATCCTCCGGGAACCGGGGAATGGCGGACAGGAACCGGAGCGCCGTGCACAGGAAGGGCCGCGCGGCGGGATGGCAACACGCGGCCCTCGAGTCTGCAGCCTCGCAGCGGTCTCGTCTATACCTGATGAAACTCCCTATACCACTTCACGAACCGGTGGACGCCCTCGCGCACCGGCGTGTTCGGCTTGAAACCCACCCAGGCGTTCAGTTCGTCCGTGTTGGCCGAGGTGGCCGGCACGTCCCCGGGCTGCATGGGCACGTAGTTCCGCCGGGCTTTTCGCCCGAGCGCGTCCTCGAGGGCCTCGATGTACTCGGCCAGGGGCGTGGGCTGGCTGTTGCCGATGTTGAACACCCGGTAGGGCGCGTTGCTCGTGCCCGGGTCCGGCCGCGCCGGGTCGAACACGGGGTTCGCCTCAGCCGGCCGATCCACCACGCGGACGACGCCCTCGACGATGTCGTCGATGTAGGTGAAGTCGCGGACCATGTTGCCGTGGTTGAAGACGTCGATGGGCCGACCCTCCAGGATGGCCCTGGTAAACAGGAACAGTGCCATGTCCGGTCGGCCCCAGGGCCCGTACACCGTGAAGAAGCGCAGCCCCGTGGTGGGCAGGCGAAACAGGTGGCTGTAGGTGTGCGCCATCAGCTCGTTCGCCTTCTTCGTGGCCGCGTAAAGGCTGATCGGGTGGTCGATGTTGTCGTGCTCCGAGAACGGCATGCGGGTGTTGCCGCCGTACACGCTCGACGAGCTTGCGTACACGAGGTGCTCCACACCGGTGTGGCGGCATCCTTCGAGGATGTTTGTGAAACCCACCAGGTTGCTGTCGACATAGGCGTGCGGATTCTGGAGCGAGTAGCGCACGCCCGCCTGGGCCGCCATGTGGACAACCCGTTGCGGCCGCAGCTCCGAGAACAGGCTGGCCACTCTCGTGCGGTCGGCCAGGTCGAGCTTGGCGAAGCGGAAGGCAGCGTGGCCCGTCAGGCGAGCTAACCGCGCCTCCTTCAGGGAGACGTCGTAGTAGTTGTTGAGATTGTCGAGGCCCGCCACCGTGTCGCCGCGATCGAGCAGGCGTCGCGCCACGTGGTAGCCGATGAAACCCGCCGCGCCGGTTACCAGGATGGTCATGTGTCTATTCCGGATCGGTTCCGGCTACTTCTTTTCACCGGCCCGATGGCCGCACGTCCAGACGGTATTGGGTTCCGGTACGTAGGTGGGCACCAACTGCTGCAGCACGGACAGCATGCCACATGGACACTGGCTGCCGTCCAGGCCTTCCTCGGCCGCGCACTTGCGCAGTTCCGCGAGGTGCCGGTCCAGGCTCGCGGCGTCGACCGGCTGATTGCACTGAAGCCTGTTGATCTGCTCCATGCCTGATGGCTCCACCGACTCCTGGCTCCCGACCAGTTCCTCGTAGAGCTTCTCCCCTGGCCTGAGGCCCGTGAAGGTGATGGGGATGTCCTCTTCCGGCACGAACCCGGACAGCCGGATCAGCGCGCGGGCCATGTCGAGCACTTTGATCTGTTCGCCCATGTCGAGGACAAAGACCTCGCCGCCTTTGGCCATGGCCGCCGCGTGCATCACGAGCTGCACGGCCTCTGGAATCAGCATGAAGTAGCGGCGCATGTCGGGATGGGTGACGGTAACGGGCCCGCCGGCCTTGATCTGCGCCTGGAACCGAGGCACGACACTGCCGTTGCTGCCCAGCACGTTGCCAAAGCGCACGGCAGCAAACGCGGTTTGCGACGAGTCGTTCTTCGACTGGACAATCATCTCGGCCACGCGCTTCGACACACCCATGGCGCTTTTGGGATTCACCGCCTTGTCGGTGGAAATCAGGATGAAGCGCTCGACGCCAGACCGCGACGCCACCTCCGCCAGTTGTTGCGTGCCGAACACGTTGTTCTTCACCGCCTCGCACGGGCTCAACTCCATGAGCGGCACGTGCTTGTGCGCGGCGGCGTGAAACACGATATGCGGCGGGTGCCGTGCGAACACGCCGGTCAGGCGGCCGGCATCGCAGATGTCGCCCACGAGCGGCCGGGCGTCGAGGGTGGGCCAGTGGTCCTGCAACTCGTTGGCAATGGCAAACAGGGTGTTCTCGTACCGTTCGTAGAGCAGCAGCGTTTTCGGCTCCAACGCGGCTATCTGGCGGCACAACTCAGAACCGATGGACCCGCCCGCGCCCGTCACCATCACGCAGCGCCCGGCAACCAGGTGACGCAACGGCGCAGGGTCCAGCCCCACGGGCGGGCGCGCCAGCAGGTCTTCGATGACCAGTTTGCGGATCTGCGCCACCACCACCTTGCCGCTGACGATGTTGCTCAGGCTCGGCAGTGTGTTGATGTTGAGGTGGAAGGGCTGCAGCGCGCGAACCACCTCCTGAATCACGGCCGGCGGTGCCGAAGGCATGGCAATCAATACATCGTCCGGCCTGGTTCTTGCGATCACGCGCGCCAGGTCCGCACGCTTTCCCAGCACCGGCACGCCGTGTATCCGTTCACCCTGTTTCCCCGGCGCATCGTCCACGAACCCGATCGGTTGGTAGTTGTAGTCCGAGTTGTGCAGCATGTCGCGGACGATCAGTGCGCCCGCGTTGCCCGCGCCTACGATCAGCACCTTCTTGCCGCCGGGCGACATCCGCATCTCGTGGTACATCCGCCGGGCCATGCGTAGCGTGCCGAGCAGCACGATGAGCACGAGGCCGTCGATCAGAAACACCGATCGGGGGTACATGGCCTGCGCGAATACCCAGCGAACCAGGACGAAGAACCCGAACGAGCTGGAGAGCACCGCCACGACGATGACGCGGAGGTCGTAGAGGCTGGCATAGCGCCACAGGCCCCGGAATTGCCCGAAGGCCATGAAGCCGCCGGTTCGAACGAGCAGCAGCCAGGGCAGCATCTTCAGACAGGCCGCCCACCACTCGGCGGGCACCTGGCCGTCGAAGCGCAACAGGAAGGCGAGGACGTTGGCCACGCAGGACAGGCCGAGGTACACGACGACGGCAATCGGACGGCGAAGGCGGCTCACGAACCGCTTCCCGATGACCAGCGTGCGCGCGAAGCCCTCGGCGTTTAACACCACCAGCAGTTCTCAGCCCTTTCGAAACCCGGGGTCACCAGACGCCCCCCTCGAGGCACCATCTTCGGCGCCTGCACGCGCGGCCTGTTCCCGAAAGATTACGGCCATCCACAGCCCGGCCGCAAGGACACAGATCAAGAGTGCGCCGGCAAGAGACACGGTCGTCGCTTCGCGCACTATGGCATTACCGGTCGCCACGCCGACTATCGCCAGTGCGCCGTAGGCGAGAGTCACCGTCCGGTGCGGCACTCCTGAGAGGACGAGTCGTTGGTACAGATGAGTCCGATGAGCCGAAAACAGGTTCTCGCCACGACTCACGCGCCGCAGCAACGTGAGGGTGGTATCAAAGACGAATGGCCATACGAAGAGCACGCCCGCGAGCGCGATCGCGGGCGATCGCGGTGCCACCAGGACAACGAGTGCGGCCAGGATGAAGCCGAGGAACGAGCTTCCAACATCACCCATGAAGATCGATGCGGGAGGCCAGTTGAAGATCAGGAAACCCAGGCTTGCCGTTGCGAGGACCGCGCCAGTTGTCGCCACACAAGGGTCCTGAACCGTGTACCCTACGCCCGCCCAACCCAATCCTGCGACTACGCCCTGCGTTCCCGCAATGCCGTCGATGCCGTCCATGAAGTTGTACGCATTGGTCAGGCCCACGACAAGGATGACCGTCAAAGGAAACCCAGTCCACCCAAGATCGAGTACCCAGAGCCCGGGCCACACGAACACGCGCCAGTGACCGAGCGCGGCGGTCATAACCATGGCCCCAAAGACCTGCGTGGTAAGGCGCGTGAGAGCTGGCAGACCCCGAAGGTCATCGATAAGGCCAACGGCAGCAACGACCAATCCTGCTGCGGCAATCCACGCGATCGAGGTACGCCCGGCGGCGTCCATCGCGGTCAGAACCACCAGGCACAGCAAAACGGGCACCACGATCCCAATTCCTCCGCCACGAGGAGTTGGACGAGTGTGCAGGCTCCTGTCGTTGGGGTGGTCGAGAAGCGCCCCTCGCCGGGTCCACTCTCGGACCCCGGCGATGAGCCCGAGCGAAGTCAGCAACCCGGCGGCGGCAGCCCAGAGGATGCGGCTCAGCATGCCCACGGCGTCCCCAGCTTCTTTCGTTTCATCGGTTCGTCGACGTGTGCTCCAAGGGAGGTCACTCCTGTTGCCTTCCCCGGGCGACCATGCGATTCGCTACCACGCGCGAGCCTCCCGAAGACCAGCCATCGTCTCACGCCACCCATGCTCCAGGTCCACCGCTGGCGAAAACCCAAGTGCCCGTTCGACTAGCGTTGCGTTTACCGCTATGTCCTCCGTGTACTTCTCCAGAAGCGCCCTCGTCACGGGCGGACGAAATCCGATCATTCGAGATGTGATCTCGCAGGCACCCAGCGCAGCACGCGCGGCGGCCAGCGGCACGCGAAAGCGCGGGGGACGCCGTCCGATGGCTCGGTGGATCGCGGCGATGATCTCCGCAAGAGTATGAACTGCGCCGTCGGAAACGTTGAAAACCGCTCCCGCCGCGGCTGGGTGTTCGGAGGCCAGGACGACTGCGCGTGCCAGGTCACGATCGTGCACCACAGTCCGCCGGTTAAGTCCGGGACCGAGCGGGACGAAACGGCGCCGCGCGATCGCCACGGCAAGCCGCCGGTAATTGCCCCGGACGCGCGAGCCATAGGCTGCCGCCGATCTCAGGACTGTTCCGATTTGCAGGCCGCCCGAGGTTGCCGCCAGTACTGCGTGTTCAGCCGCCAGTTTCGTCCGTGCATACGAAGTGTCCGGGCGTGGTGGCGTGTTCTCGTCAATCAGGCGTCCAGACGAGGGGCCATAGACGGCAACAGTGCTCAGGAACACTAACCGCGTGACGCCCTCTGCGACAGCAGCGTGCACGACGTTCTCGGTGCCACCAACGTTGACGCGCTCATACTGGCGCCCCAGGGCGGCCGGGTTCTCGAACTGGTGGAGGAGCGCCGCCAGATGGACGACCACATCCACGCCAGCGACAGCTTTGCGGACGGAGAGACTGTCGCACACGTCTCCGACGAGTACGTCGACGTCAGGTGGCAGTATGCCCTCGTCGGACGTGTCGATTGAGAGCGTTCGAACCGCGTAACCGGCTGCCAGATATGCGCGGACGACCCGTGGCCCGACCGCACCCGTCGCGCCGGTCACGAGGACCGTCCGCTCAGCCATGTGTGCTCATACCGCAATTACCGCGCTTCTCGAACGGCAATCGCGCGATCGATCATCTCCAACCATCCCTGTTGCACGATATCCCGGCTATAGTGTTGTTGGAAGATCGACGCGCCTGCCCGCGCACACTCCCGAAACGAATCCTCACTCAATGCGGACTTGATTCTAGTCAGCAATTCCTGGGGCTCAAAGGCATTGATCGCACCCCGGTCACACACGCTCTCCAATCCCTCCATTTGAGAATACAGGCAAGCCAGACACTGCCCGGCCGCCAGGACCGAGAGGCAACGACTCTTGACCCCGGTTCCGCCTGCATCAGGAATCAACACAATCTTGGCCTGCCTGGTCCTTCCATCGGCGTCCTCCAGATACGGGGCATACTCAACGCCCTTCCAGGCCGCTTCACCAATCGCGCGCTCGGCTCGCGACGGCGGCACTCTTCCTACAAGAATGACTCTCAGGCCGCTCCACCATGCCGGATCGCGCTGGGCTAATTCAATCAGGTCCCGGGTATTCTGCGCCAGCGCAGGAATCGCCAGGTCCACCCACACCAGAACATCCCAGACTTGCTCTGCCGTTCGGGCCACCTTCACTGCCGCCCATTCTCCGTACGACACCACGTGGCAGCGCGCTCTCGGATTGATTGATTCCACGGCAATCCGGTCTCGCTGTGTGACGAAATGAGTCAACAACGCCAGGTGGTAATAATCTACTTCATAGCGTAAGGCCACCAGATACTGACAATACAGTTTGGGAGCAGAACGACTGAAACGAACCGCTCCAAAATGACTCAGGAACATTCTTGACATACAATCATGCGGACTCAAGATGGCATTCGAACCGAACTCAGTCAGGAGCGGTGCGAAAACAATGTCATCAAACACCACAAGACGGCTTGGCCGGGACCACCCCAGCCTGGACAGGGCATCCTTCAGGGCTGGTGTTTCAAGCATTGAGCCCAGCTGAAACCTTCTACTCACGAGGGACCGCACAACCCCGGCGCGCCGACCGTAGGGAATCAGGTCCAACGTGACGGGCTGCTCTCCCCAGTAGGCTTGAAACCTGGCGGTGATGGCTTCGCGTTCTGGCTCGTCGGCAAAGGCAACCACGTGCACTTCAGTTGTCGACGCTGCGGCGCTGATACCAGAAAGCGTGGTCAACAGCACCCCGGACCATGGCGGAATCGGTGGCCTGGATGCCACCCAGATGATCTGTTGTAATCCGTTGCGTCCTCTCATCGTATCGGAATCCGAATCAGGTGCGGCGACGTTTCGAGATCAGATGCGCGCCGACAAACAGCATGCAGAGCAACGTGAAATTTGCTGCAATCAGGACAGAGAACAAATTGAAGAACGTCAGTCGCATGCACACAAACGCCCAAATATACACCTGCGCCCATAGTCCCAGGTACACGGTCGACGTCAGACAAAGGCGTTCCAGCAAGACAGCCATGAATCCGTAGAGAAAAGGGACGACGACGATCCCCATGTATCCGAAGTAGATCAGCGCCTCTCCCAAGGGCGTGAACAGCAAGATTGTACCGTAACTCGCGAAACTGAGGCCGGTTGCACGTTCTGTGAACTCCTGATTGGGATTCGATGTAGGTTTATCGGGCCACAAGACACGGGGAATTGGCAGCACCGCAGTCCGCACCACGTAGTTGATCCCCTGTTCCGTCGACTCGGGCAAATTGTTCAATCCCAGATTCAATCCCAGTCCACCATAGGCAAAATCAACGCGCAACGTCCTTTCAATACGATTCTGAAGGCTGCCTTCCACCGCCAATCCCTGACGAGCGATCCTCAGAAAATCCATCGATAACAAGATACCGATGCCCACGACGCCGAAAAGTACCACGGTGCGCAGCCGCCACCTCTTGTCGGCAGAAAGCAGCAAGATCAGAATCGGAAGCGCCAGAGATACCATCACGAGACTACGGGCCCCTTCGCTCGTCAACAACACGCCTAACGAGTATGCCGCCAGCACGGGATAGAGGAAACGTCTCTTGCCGTGTGCAACAATGCCGAGACTCAAATACCAGAACCCCAGCAATTGGCTCTGAATGCCAGCCAGCAACGCCTCGAGACCCGTGGCAGAGGTGTACGCACGTTCAACCAGCTTCCGCGAGGTTTCCTGCGTGGTATCTGCTGCCCACGTTCCGAGAGCCCAGTCGCCGAGTGACTGGGCACTGACGAGGAACCGCACAAGAGGCAGCAAGCCAAAGATAATGAAACTTCCCGACAGCACCGCCCGAGAGACTGGACTGTGCGCCAGCAGTATTCCCAGGCGGTGATACCGCTTCTTGTTGATTCGCATGTATCGGGCGGCGTTCTCGCCAAGCAGCAGGAAGAGGTAGAACCCAACGCCGATCGCAATGGTCAGCAGCGTGTTCTCATGCGGGTCAAACTCCAGTCCTAACGCCACGAAAATGAGCATGCCTGCCAGGTTCGCAAAACTCACCGACAGCAGCTTGCGCTTGCCGAACATCCCCCACGCCAGGAATGAAAGTGTACCGACGGTGATGAATATCATCGTCTCACGAACGCCCCGTGCTACCGGAACCGGATCGGCATCGCCACCAGCCGGTCTGCGCGATCGCCGGCCACGACCCATGCCATGGAGGGCGCGATCGGCCGGGTGTTGTACGAGGGAAATCTGCCGTCATGCCACGAAGACCCGGCCTCCATCAGACAGCTCTCAAAGACCCCGGGCTCCACGAGAAAGAGAGGCCCGGCCTCCATCATGACGAACCTCGGGCTTTGCGAGGCGCAGGGTGCGGAGTTTGCGGTACAGGTTCGTGCGCTGGATGCCCAGAGACTTGGCGGCGTCGGGAATGCGGCCGTGGTGCCGGGCGACAACGGCGGCGATGTACTCGCGTTCGAAACACATGCGGGCCTCGCGAAGCGACGCGCCAAGCGCGGGGTGCGGGCCGTTGGGGGCGTCGAGGCTGACGTGATCGAGCAGCGCCTGGAGGGTGATGATGCAGTCGGGCGTCGCCTGCACGAGGCTGTCGAGCAGGTCCCTCAGTTCGCGCGAATTGCCGTGCCACGGCATGGCCGAAAGCACAGCCTGCGCGCCGCTGTCCAGGGTCTTGTCGGCGGCGTCGCGCTCGCGGCAGGCCTGGTCGACAAAGAACTGCGCCAATGCCGGGATGTCCTGGCGGCGCTCGCGCAGGGGCGGCAGCGCAATCCGGAACTCGGCGAAGCGGCGATGGAGATCGAGGCGGACACGCCCTTCGTCGATGTGCGACTGGAAATCGAGATCGACGGCGGCAATAGGACGCGCGGTGAACGGGAGGGCGTCGCCGCGGGACCGTTGCAGGAACTCCCGATCGCGGAAGAGCGTGGCCAGCCGCGCCTGGACCCGCGTGGGCAGCTCCTCGACATGGCGGAAGAAGATGGTGCCGCCAAGCGCGCTGTGAAGAAGCGAGCCGGGGTAGACAACCTCGGGCGCGCGGGCGGCGCGCGGGGCGCCGTTTCCATGGCCATTGCCGGGCATGCCGAAGATCTGGCGCTCGGCCTCGCCGGGGAGCAGGGTGTCGCCGTCGACGGCCACGAAGGGCGCGCCGTCGGCATTCGCGCACGCATGAATCGCGCGGGCCACCAGGCCGCGGCCGGTGCCGGGCTCGCCAGTCACCAGGACGCCGGCTCTCGAGGCGGCGGCCTTGCCGATCTGGCCGAGCACCTCGCGCATCAGCGGCGACTCGCCGACGATCCCGGCACCCGAGAGGTGTTCGTGGGTGGTCATGGTGGGTGCACGGCTTCGCCCTGTGACTTACAGGATG
>Ga0315273_10005041_pt1 | contig 16291 bp, 10 predicted proteins | sample YL17G02_0_MG_FD_205753 | JGI IMG/M metagenome (GOLD analysis project Ga0315273, IMG submission 205753) | Sediment microbial communities from Yellowstone Lake, YNP, Wyoming, USA - YL17G02_0 | ecosystem: Environmental > Aquatic > Freshwater > Lake > Sediment | place: USA: Wyoming | collected... | reverse complement strand
ATGCGCCGAGGCTGGCCAGCGCGCTCAACCCAAGCGCTAGGCCGCTCGGGGGCGCCGGAACATGCGCAGTTATCTCCGCGGTTGGGGAGGCAACCGCGACCGGAACAGCCGTGTAGTGCTGGCTGGCCGGCCGATTGCCCGGCTGATGGAGCGGCAGCCAGTGTATGTCGGCAATGGTGCGCGCGTCGGGACGGAGCAGTGGCGGAGCCACTCGGTCGCCCACGTTCCGCTGGACGGCTGCTGCGCATGCCGAGCCCGCCAGTGCGCGGTCAACCCCCGCGCGCACTGGCGCAGCGGCACCGAGCACCGCCAAAGACAGAACCAGAACTGGCAGCCGCTTGCACATGAGCGGATTCGCCGTTGCCACCCTGCTATACACTGAATCTAATAATAGCCTAAACGCGCCGCTTCGCCACCTTCGACCCGGAAAAACAGCGGTGCGAGGCGATTCTCGGATGATCCGAACCCGTCTCCGAGCTCAGGCTCGGCGGCACCAGACGCAACGAGGGACTTCACGGGACACGTGTGAAACTGGTAAAGTTCAGGTCTATTTCGGTCGAGAAAACATAGCGACCGAAACCACTCCCGAATGGTGCGCCGGCGCAGTGTGTCGAGCACCATAGTTATTGTCGTAGGCTACGCACTTCATTTTATAGGACGTGAAGTGCGGAGCTGCACTTTTTGCGCTTTGGCCTTGAACCACGCCCGTACAATTCCCACCGTATACAGTGTGAAGCTGGGATAAATGCGAAGCCGAGGGGGAACAACTTGGGTAGGGTGTCCGGATGCGTGCCATCCAGATCTGCACCGTGCGGCCTGCGCTCGTACTGGTGGTTGCGGCAACGACGTTAGCGTTTCTACTGGGTGGGTGTCCGGGTTTTGATCAAACTGGCACCGCCGACACTCTGTTGGCGGGAACGTCCGCGGCGGGCAATCCCGGTGGCCAAGCGGCCACGTCGAACCAGGGCGAGCCCACGGCCATTGGTCCTGCCGTTCTCGACCAGCTCGCAGCGACGCCGCAGGACACGCCGGTGAAGATCGGACTGGTGGGCCAAAGTCCCACGGGGCTTTCGCTCGATTTTGCGGTTGTTTCCCCGCCCGTGCAGGGCCGGCTCAGCGAGATCACGCCGGTCGACGACCTGACGGCCGAGGTCACGTACACGCCTCCCGCCGGCTTCACGGGGCAAGCCCGGTTCTCCTACCGCGCCAGCGACGGCGTCGATGAGTCCAACGTTGGGTCGGTCCTCATTCTGGTCTACCCGCCGGTGAGCTTCGAAGTCGATAAGGACAGCGGGCTGTGTCCGTTGACCGTGAACGCGCGCGTCTTTACGCTCGACAACGCCCCGCTCCCGGAAGGGGAGTACTGCTGGGATTTCGGCGGCGAAAAGGACTGCGGCGACATGGCCAGCCACGCCCAGAGAACCTATACGTTCTCGAAGGCGGGGGTGTATGTCGTCAGTGTGAGCATCGCTGTCGCCGGGTTCCCGGAGTCGTTCGCCTGCACGACCGGCCGCACTAAACCGGGGACGCAGCACACGGTCCACGTCGGGGACTCGCGGAAGATCTCGGGTAACGTGCATGATGCCGCCGGCAACCTGGTGGCGGGGGTGGTGATCACGCCGAGCGGCGGCCTAGACACGAAGGTCCCCAACGGCAGCGGCGCCTACGCGGTCTATGTCCCGCTGGGATGGTCGGGCACGGTCGCCGCCAGTAGCGGCACGGCCTCCTTCGATCCACCAAGCCGCCCCTACGAGAACGTTCAACAGGACCAGTCCAATCAGGACTACACCAAGCTGCCGGACAGCATTCCGCCGCCGATGGGCATGTTGTCGGTGAGTCCCGCCACGGCGCTGGCGGCGTCCGGTCCGCGCGGGGCGGACTTCACGTCGAACACGATCACTTACACCCTGACGAACACGGGCGATGCGGCACTGAACTGGTCGGCCGCCAAGACGCAGGATTGGCTGACGCTCTCCCAAGCCAGCGGAGCCTTGGCGGTCGGCGCGTCGGACACCGTGCAGGTCAGCATCAACGCCGGCGCGGCCAGCCTGGGGCTTGGCACTCACAGCGACGTGGTCACGTTCACCAACGACAGCGGCGCGTTGGGGAACACCAGCCGCGACGTGTCGTTGACCATCATTGACGCGCCGGTCGAACCCGGCGCGTTGGCGATCAGTCCGGCCGGGGGGCTCGCAAGTGTCGGCGCACGCGGAGGGCCGTTTGCGCCCGCGAGCGTGGCGTATACGCTCCAGAACGTGGGCGGCGATGTCATTAACTGGACCGCCGCCAAGACGCAGAGCTGGGTGACTTTGTCCAAGGCGAGCGGCACGCTGGCGTCGGGCGCGTCTGACACGGTGACGGTGTCGATCAACGCCGGCGCCAACAGCCTAGCGGTCGGCAGCTTCAGCGACTCCGTGACCTTCACGAACGCGACGAACGGCAGCGGCAACGGCACGCGCCCCGTCAGCCTGACGGTAAACGCTCTGCCGGGCGCACTTTCCATTTTGCCCAGCGGCGGCCTGAGCAGCTCGGGGACCGCCGGCGGCCCCTTCAGTCCGGCGAGTCAGGCATACACGCTCACCAACACCGGCGGGCAGTCCATCAACTGGACCGCCGCCAAGACGCAGAGCTGGGTGACTTTGTCCAAGGCGAGCGGCACGCTGGCTGCGGGCGCGTCTGACACGGTGACGGTGTCGATCAACGACGGCGCCAACAGTCTAGCGGTCGGCAGCTTCAGCGATTCCGTGACCTTCACGAACACGACCAACAGCCGCGGCGACGATGTACGCTTCGTGAGTCTTACGGTCAGCACGCTCCAGACCTTCACCATCGCCGGCCGCATCGTGGACGGCAGCGGGGCGGCCGTCAGCGGCGTCACGCTCGGCGGCCTGCCGGGCAACCCGCAGACCGACGCCAGCGGTGACTACACCGCGACCGTGAGCTACGGCTTTGGCGGCACGGCCACCCCGAGCAAGGCCGGGTACACCTTCAACCCGGTCAGCCGCACGTACAGCAACGTGACGGCCAGCCAGGCCAGCCAGGGCTACACGGCTACCTTGCAGAGCATGACGATCTCGGGACGTATCGTGGACGGCAGCGGAGCGGCGGTCAGCGCCGTCACCCTCAGCGGCCTGCCAGGCAACCCGCAGACTAACGCCAGCGGCGACTACACCGCGACCGTGAACTACGGCTTTGGCGGCACGGCCACCCCGAGCAAGGCCGGCTACACCTTCAACCCGGTCAGCCGGACGTACAGCAACGTGACGGCTAACCAGAGCACTCAAGGCTACACCGCCACGCTCCAGAGCTTCACCATCTCCGGCCGCATCGTGGACGGCAGCGGGGCGGCGGTCAGCGGCGTGACGCTCAGCGGCCTGCCGGGCAATCCGCAGACGAATGCCAGCGGCGACTACACCGCGACCGTGAGCTACGGCTTTGGCGCCACGGCCACCCCGAGCAAGGCCGGGTACACCTTCAACCCCGCCAGCCGCACGTACAGTAACGTGACGGCTAACCAGAGCACTCAAGGCTACACCGCCACGCTCCAGACCTTCACCATCTCCGGCCGCATCGTGGACGGCAGCGGGGCGGCCGTCAGCGGCGTGACGCTCAGCGGCCTGCCGGGCAATCCCGTCACGGACGCCACGGGTGACTACACCGCGACCGTGAGCTACGGCTTTGGCGGCACCGTCACCCCGAGCAAGGCCGGGTACACCTTCAACCCGGTCAGCCGGACCTACAGCAACGTGACGGCTAACCAGAGCACTCAAGGCTACACCGCCACGCTCCAGACCTTCACCGTCTCCGGCCGCGTCGTGGACGGCAGCGGGGCGGCCGTCAGCGGCGTGACGCTCGGCGGCCTGCCGGGCAATCCGGTCACGAACGCCACGGGTGACTACACCGCGACCGTGAGCTACGGCTTTGGCGGCACGGCTACGCCCAGCAAGGCGGGCTACACCTTCAACCCGGCCAGCCGGACGTACAGCAATGTGACCGCGAACCAATCCAATCAGGGCTATACGGGCACGCTGCAGACGTTCGCGATCTCGGGACACGTCGTTGATGGTTCCGGGAACGCACTCAGCGGTGTGACGATCAGTGGTTTGCCGGGCAACCCGCAGACCAACGCCAGCGGCGACTACAGCGCCACGGTGAGCTACGGCTTCAGCGGCACCGCGACGCCGAGCAAAGCCGGATACACGTTCGCGCCGGCCAGTCGCACGTACAGCAACGTGACGGCCAACCAGGCCAGCCAGGGCTACACCGCCACGCTCCAGACCTTCACCATCTCCGGCCGCATCGTGGATGGCAGCGGGGCGGCCGTCAGCGGCGTGACGCTCGGCGGCCTGCCGGGCAATCCGGTCACGAACGCCAGCGGCGACTACATCGCGACCGTGAACTACGGCTTCAGCGGCACCGTCACTCCGAGCAAGGCCGGGTGCACCTTCAACCCGGTCAGCCGGACGTACAGCAACGTGACGGCCAACCAGGCCAGCCAGGGCTACACCGCCACGTCGGGCGGCGGCGGCCCGCTGCCCATGACGACCGCGAGCCGAACGAGCGGCGTGGCGCCGCTGGCGGTCTTCTTCGATGCGGTGGATACGGCGAGCCCGGCCTGGACGAGCAATGTCGTGCAGCCGGCGGACGGCGATTACGCCAGCTATTATTACGCGTGGGATTTCGGGGATGATCCTGCCGCAACGTGGAGTACCAACGGCAAGAGCAAGAACACGGCAATTGGCTACGTTGCGGCGCACGTGTACGAAGAGCCCGGCACCTACGGCGTCGCGCTCGTCGTCACCGACGCGGCTGGCGGGACGCACACGTATACGCAGACCATCACGGTCCAGGCGTTCAGCGGCACGACGTACTACGTCTCCAGTTCCGGCGGCAACGACAACAACGACGGCTTGTCCACCTCGACGCCGTTCCAGAGCTTCAGCAAGGGGATGTCGAAGGCCGCGACGAACCGGCAAATCCTCCTTAAGCGCGGTGACACGTGGACGGTCTCAAACGGCCCGGGTGGGACGATCACGGCGGCTGGACCTGGGATTCTCGGGGCCTACGGGTCTGGCGCGGCGCCTGTGATTCGTGTTACGACCACGGGCGAGACTGGGCTCTGGATCCAGGGCAACGACTGGCGCCTCGTCGATCTGGAACTCGTTGGGCCGGGCGTCGCCGGTGATGACGGCGCCGGTATACGACCCGAGAAGAGTGGTGGCGTTTCCCGATTCCTCGCATTGCGCTGTCGAGTCAGTTATTTCCGGGTGAACTATGGCGGGTCACTGGGGGACGGCGTAGAGAACTGCATCGCGGACTGTGACTTCGGACATTCCCTGATCAACGGGGTCTACGCCTCCGGTAACCGTCTCTCGTTCATAGGCTGCAACATCCACGACAACCAAGTGTCGCACTGCCTGCGCATCACCCATACGGTGAAATGCGCGCTGAGCTCAAACAGCGTCACGGATCCAGCCGGAGATCGGCACGCGCTCAAGCTGCACAATGATCTGGGCTCAGCCGACCACTGCCAGTACATCTACATCTCAGATAACGACTTTGCCGGCGGGAGTTGGACTGTGACCGTCGGCCCGCAAGACAGTGGGTCGGACGAGCGAATCCGCCAGGTGGTCATCGACTCCAATCTCATCCGGTCCGAGGGCACGCCGCTCCTCGTCTGGGCACAACAGGTATGCGTGCGCAACAACCTGCTCGTTCCAGCAGGCGCGCCCAACGAGTTCGCGGGAATAACGATCGCGACGCGCGGGATTGAGCCGCCGCCGGACCTCGTCAGCGTGTACAACAACACGATCTACGCCGGAAACGCGGGCACGGGCGAGTTTCGTGGCATCCAGGTCGCGAGTGGCACGAACATCGTTCTGCGCAATAACCTGATCTCGGACCCGGTCTGGAATGGATACTACGAAATGGACATCGACAACAGCGTGCCTGTCACCAAAGACCACAATCTGTGGACTGACACCCCGCAGTTTATCAATGCAACGAATGGCGACTTCCGGTTGCAGCAATCGTCGCCGGCAGTCAATCAAGGCGTTTTCCTGTTCTGGGTGCACCAGGATTACGATCGCGCTCCGCGCCCGTCCACGAACAGCTATGACCTGGGCGCATTCGAGAACTGGTAGGACCGACGACCGGTGGCGAAGCTGCTGGCGGAGTCGCAATGAGCTTGAAACGCAACAAGCACGAGCGCCGGATCATGCGAAAGCGAGCCGGCCGAGCATTCCGCCAGGCGTGTACTCCCGCATGCTGTTCACAGGTTGCTCCGAGGAACTGGACAGCGCGACACATGCGGTATCGTAGTCGACCTGATGTTTCGATCAAGATACCGCAGGAAGCCACCTCCATAACGGATCATGTCCTCGTTCCGCGAGTCGTTTACGTATGAAGACAGTGCGTCGAATAGGAGTCTCGTCAGGGCGTCGCGCATCCGCAAGTCCTCTCAAGGTGCCGACTCGTTGACTATCAGACTCCGCGCGCACTCGCGACGCACGCGTCGAATATCCCCGGCTAGGCTCGGCTCCGGCGCCGGCGGCAGTGGTACATAGTCGCGCTCGAATTCGGGGAAATCCTCGAGGCCAATCTTCTTGGCGAAGACCGATGCGCTGTAGATGAACGTCGGACGCTGCTCTTCGAAAATGTAACGACGAATGGTCTCGCGCTCGCGCCAGTGTTTGGCGATCGTCCGATCGCATAGGCCGCCGAGGTCGATCGTATGAATCCGGGCGATGTACGCCGTCCCGCCCGCGTCGTGATGGAGGAGAGTTGGGTTCGCAATCCCCGCCCGCCGCGCGAGATCGACAAAGTGCTGCCCGATGCGTGCCACCGCCTCCAGGGAAGTCGTCGGCTGCGCTGCGAACACCAGCAAGCGCGGGACTTGACTCATCGCGATGATTGCGGCGGGAATCGCACAGGCCAGCACCACCCAGCGGCGCGGCACCGCCGCGGCCGCCAACAGGCGATGCGTTTCATCCAGGCCGATTGCGACCAGCAGCGCGATCGCCGGCACGATCACCGACATGAAGCGAAACTCGCCCATCCAGTCACCGCCCACCGGCACGACAAAAAGTAGTTGGCCGGCTATCACCGCGAGCGTCGCCAAGACCAAGGGCCGACGTTCACGGTCGCGCAGGGCCAGCAGCGCGGGCACCAGCCCGAGCGTCCAGGCCCCGCCGGCCAGCGCCCCGCCCACGTACAGCCAGCCCCCCGAGAACGGATTCAGCAGGCGCAGCGGGTTCGACCGGTCTGCCTTCGCGTAGAACGTGTTGGGCAGCACATCCCCAAAGTACACCCAGCGGAACAATATCAATCCACCGAACACCACCAGCGGCACCAGCGCGATCTGCATTGCTCGCCGCATACCAAGAAGGCGGCGTGGCTCGCTGAGCGCCACGTAGCCTGCCGCCACCAGCGCGAATACCACTCCTTCGGGACGCGACAGCACGAGCAAGCTGAGCACCACAACCAGCCCCACCTTCAGCCGCCGGACGGACGCTGCACCCGGCAGCAGGAAGATCAGCGACGTCAGCAGCAGCGTGTGCAGCCCGTTCTCCAAGCCCGAATTCGTCCAGATCAGGAAGGCGGCGTTGGTGACCGTCAGCGGCAGCGCGAGCCAGACCCACGGACGCTCGTTCCTCAGGGCATGACCCAGGACCAGCACGCACGCGACGCCACTGATCAGCCCCAGCGCCTTGGCGACCGTCATGATCTCCAGGCCTGCCGCGTGCGCCGCCGCCAGCAGCAGCAGCCAGACGGGGTTGGAGTAGCCTTCCACCGGTGCATCGCCGACGTTGTAAACCAACCCGTGCCCCTCGGCCAGGTTGCGGGCATATGTAAACGTGATACCGGCATCGTCATTGATGTACCCCCACCAAGCGGCGGCTATGCCGGCGTACACGCAGACGGATACGGCGATCACCCAGAGCGCCAGGGTCTCCCGCCGGACGGTGAACCAGCGCACCCCGAGCGCCAGCAACGCACTTCCCACCAGACCGGCCAGCGCCACGTTGCGGATAAGCTCACGCGCGAAATCCCGCGCGCCGTCAACCGGCAGCGCGACCGCGATTCTCTTCGCAATCGAGGCTTGCCCCGCGTAGGCCGCCGCGCACGCCACCACCGCCACAATCGCGGCGATGCGCAGCGACCGGCGGCCCTGTGCGGTCAGCCACTCCGTCGACACGCCGTGCGTGGTCGCGCGGTTGCTCACGCGGACACGAGTCCCGAAGACCCAGGTGGTTGGGAGCGATCCCGAATCAGGCCCAGCCGGCGAAGCTGCCACCGTCGCAGGAATCTCCGAAATCCTGGGTCCTCATACCGCGGCGGCCGGCGGAGATACCCGCCTAGGTAGCCCGCCAGAATCAGCAGCCCGCCGATTACCCAAGGCCGTTGGAACGCGCGGTAGGATGCGATCGCCAGCGCGTACAGCGGGTGCGTGCCCATGAAATACTGGCCCCGACCCCAGCGGATGCGGCCGTGGTATATGCTGCGGAGCGACGAGCCCATTTGCCGCAGATGCCGGATGCGCAGCCCTTCGTCGTGAAAGCTCCCGGCCCGCCAGCCGAGCATGCGGCAGCGATGGCAATCGATGCCGTCCCACATCACCTCACGCACGAACCCACCGATCTGCTGGAAACACTCCCGGCGGTAGAGCTTGGCGGCGCCGAGGGAGAAATCATCGCCGGTGCGCTCTGGCTTCTGGCCATGCGGGGTGACCAGCCAGCACTTGCCGCTGGCCGTGCCGAGGCGCGGGTCCGTCTCGAATTTTTCATAGAGGAGCTCGAAATAGCGCGGTGGGAGTTCCAGGTCGCCATCGAGCTTGCAGACGTAGTCGAAGTCGTCGAGGCTGTACTGCGATAGCCCGTCATCGAAGGCCTCGACGACGCCGCCGCCGACTTTGCGAACGCCGCGGTCCGGACGCCGGTACAGGCGGATCCAGTTGTGCTGAGCTGCGGCGCGGGCGGCGATTTCAGCGGTCGCATCCGTCGAACCGTCGTCGACGATCAGCCAGACCGTCGGGCGGACCGTCTGGGCCGCGACCGTGTCGATGGTGCGCTGCAGGTACTCCGCCTCGTTGCGCACTGGCGAAATGACCAGCGTGCGGGGCGCGCCTTTCTGTTGGCCATCACAGCGCGTTGGCACGAGGGGAGCCACAGCCGGGCCGCCGGAAAATGTGGAGGTCTTCGCGTCTTGCGCGGTCACGTCGGTGCAAGTTGAGTGTACGCTGTGAGGGGCTTTCCACATCGGATAGTCTCCCCAAAGAGCCGGGCCAGTTCGTCGATTGCCCTGTCCAGAGCGAACTCCTGCTGGACCCAGCAGTGTCCATTGTGCGCGAGGACCGCCGCCTCGCGCGGGTGCGTGAGCACCCAGTGCAGCGCGTCCGCCAGCGCGTCGGCGTTTCCCGGCGGGACCAGCAATCCGGTATCGCGGTGCCGCACGAGCTCGGGGACCCCGCCGACGCTGGTCGCGACGACCGGGCGACCGAGGGCCAGCGCCTCGATGAGCACGACCGGCACGCCTTCCGAGAAGCTGGCCAGCACGACCACGTCGGCCGCGCGGTACAGCTCGAGGACCCGCTCCACGGCCAGACCGCCAGCGAAGCTCACTACGCCGTTGAGCGCCAGCGCGGCGCAGCGCGCCCGCAGGTCCGCCAGCAGCGGACCATCGCCCACGAGCGTGCAATGCGCGTTCACCGCGCGCGCCCGCAGCTTCGCCAGCGCGTCCAGGAGCACGCGATGGCCCTTCTCGGCCGACAGCCGCCCCACGCAAAGAACCCGCGGCGGATCGCATTGGGCGACTGGCGGCGCCGCTGCTTCAGGCAGCGCGAGGCCGCAGCGCACAACGTGCAGCTTGGACCAGTGCGCCGGCGGACAGAGCAGCATGAGCTGAGCCTTGCCGTGCCAGCTCACGCAGACCACGAACGCGGCCCGCGCGACCTTCTGTGCCAAGGCGAGACGGAGCGGCTCGCGCAGCTCCGACCCGTGGCAGGTCATGCTGAAGGGCAGTCCGGCGACCTCCGCGGCGAGCATGCCGGTGCTGGCGCCGCTATTGCCGAAGTGGCAGTGCAGGTGCTGAAACCCGTCGCGGACGAGCCACCAGGCGAGCAATACGGCTTCCAGGAAGTAGCACAGCCACAAGAGCCGCTGGCGCAAGCCCACCGGTTGGCGCGCCGCCAGGAAGAACGTGCGGCCGAGCCGCCCGGGGCGCGTTGTAGCCGCCCACGCGATCGCCCGCAGCCATTGACTCCACGGGACCGGGACGAGCCAGCGCGTCTGGGCCGCTTCGGCTGCGGCCTGTGTACCGAGCGTGTCCGCCGCGGCCGCCCGGCGCACCGAAAAGGTGCCGACCTCGACGCCGCGCGCCCGCAACCCCAGCACCTCGCGCAACACGAAGGTGTGCGAGAGCGCCGGATACCGGCTCGTGAGGTACGCGACCTTCATACGCGGTTCCGTGCCGCCCAGCGCGCCCGCAGCCCACGCGCTAGGAGCGCGTCGGCCAGCCCGGCAAGCTGGAAGCGGAGCAAGCGCGGCGAGGTCCGCCCGGACAAGCCGCACAGGCGCTGCTCGTGGATGAAGTGGCGGCGGAGGCGCCACCGATCCGCGCTGACGCCGTTGTTGCCCGGATTCAGGCTGACGGCGCACGTGTAGCCGGCCGCGGCAACCGCACGGGCCACGCGCTCGTCCACGTCGCCGTTGGGATAGCAGAACGCACACGCCGGCTGGCGCAGGTGCAGCTCAAGATCGTGCCTTGACCCCGACACTTCCTCGTGCAGGGCCGCGTCGTCCAACTGCGGCAGCAGCGCATGCGTGCGGCTGTGGGAGCCGATCTCGTGGCCTGCGGCGGCGAGCTGCGCGAGTTGCTGCCAGGTCATGATTCTGTCGGCGTCAGGCTCCGCCGCTCCTGGTCCCGCATCAGCCCCGACGACCTCCGCAACGCGTTCCAGCAGCCGCCGCCGCTCGTCCGGCGTGAGCCGCTTGGCGCGCGCGACAGCCTCTCGGGCCACTTGCGCCCGGTCGCTTTCGTGGGCGAGCGCTCCGTCCAGCCCCAGCTCGGGCCACGCCTGAGGTGCGGGATCAGCCCCGGCCCCGCGCGCACACCAGGCCAGCACAGCCCGGGCGAGCAGGTCGTACCACGGCAACTCGGCAGCGCCAACCAACCCGGTGATGACGAAAAACGTCGCCGGCAAGCCATACTCGCCCAGAATCGGGGCGGCGTAGGCGAGATTGTCGCGGTAGCCATCGTCGAACGTGATTGCTGCGAGCGCCTTCGGCGGCCCACGGCTCTGGCGCCACGCTGTCAGGGCCGTGCTGAGCGGCCGCACGTCGAAACGGTCACGCAGGACGGCGCAGTGGGCCCGGAACGCCTCGGGCGTGACCACCAGATCGGGGATGAAGTAACGGGACTTCTGCGCCGCGGGCAGCACCCGGTGGTAACAGAGGATGGTCAACTCACGCCGCGCGCGACGCTCCGCCCGGCGCAGGATCCCCAGCGCCCCACACCCGGCCGCCAGGCTGGCTCGGATCAACCGTTTCACCGGACGTCGGTGATTTCGACGACGGGCGGCGCGTCGCAGCCCACCGCCGACGCGGCGCCGGCTGCGTCCGGCAGCCGCTCCGTCGCGTCACGGCGGCGAATGATGCGCGCCGGCACGCCGGCCACGATGGTCATTTCGGGAACGTCGCGCGTCACGACGCTGTTGGCGCCGACCACCGCGCCGGACCCGATGGTCACACCCTTCAGGATCACCGCGCCACGGGCGATCCACACGTCGTTGCCGATGGTGATCGGAGCCGCGCTGTGCGGCTGGGTGCGCATGGGCGGCCCGGGCCGCAGGCCGTGGTCGGCGTCGCGGATGCTGACGTACTCGCCGATCAAACAGTCGTCCCCGATGGTGATCCGCGCGTACGACACGAACACGCAGCCGCGGTTGACGCGCACCCGTGCGCCGAGGCCGATGCGTCCCTCGAGCTGCGTTTCCAGGAACACGTCGTGGCCGAGACGGCATTGCTCGCCCAGCCGCAGGCGTACGCGCCCGGCGGTCTGCACCGGTCCGTCGAACTGGGTCGTGACCGGCACGTGGCCATCACGGACGCGGCTGCGCAGTGCGGCCAAGCGAAGGAGTCGGCGCAGCGGGTCACCGACTGGCCGGGCCACACGGCGGACGGCCGCAAGGATGTCTGCCATCAGCGAGATAGCATCACGCGGGCTGGAGAGCGGAACGCGCATGTTGCTGTTTTGAGAGGGCCGGCTCCTCGTCGCCGTCGAGCATTAGACGGGCAAACAACTCGATGGCAACTAGGACGCCGAGCTGCTGGGTAAAGTCAGCGCCGTTCTGGTGGGCGTGCCAGAGGTCGCGCAGCGCAACGGGGTCGAAGAGCCCGCGCTCCAAAGCGCGCTCGCCGAGCACGACCTGCTCAGCGGCCGCGCGCCACTCCTGACGAAACCAGCGGTCCGGGCAGGCCACGGCCTGCCGTGGGAAGGGCTCGAAGCGGAGCGGCTTGAGAGACATCCGTAACCCCCGCTGCCACGCCCTGGCTGCCAGGTTGGGCCAGTATCCCCACGCTGGCGGGAGCCCCGTGCGCTGCCAGCGCACGCGGGTCGCGGCCGGGCAAGCGCGTTTCAGGACGGCAAGGTAAAGGCGGTGCCTGAGCTTGTACTCCAGAGGTACGCGCAACAGCAGATCGACGACGTTGCGGTCGAAGAATGGGGCATGGGATTCGACACCCGCGCGCAAGAGCATAGTGCCGCAGTTCGCATGACGAAACACACGGTTCTCAAAGAGCCAGGCGTTGAGGCGCTCGACGGGCCGCTGCGCTGGGCCGCAGACGATCGAGTCGCACCAACGCTCGCATGCCGCGGTCGGTAGCCTGCGGCCGCCCAACAGCCGATCGGCCCACGCGTCTTGTTCCGGGGTCACGCGCCAGCGCCAACTGGTCTGTGCGAGGGCAGCCGGGTCGCGCTCCGCAAGCCACGACCGCTTCAGGAAGCTGCCGCCGAGCATTGCATCCCCCGCCAGTCCGTCCAGGATGGCCTCGCAGTGCCGCGCGAGGACCGGCAGGAACGCCAGCGTGTACATCTCATGTACGCCGGTCGCCCCGCCGGTGCGGGCCACGCCATCGGACCACAGTGGGATGAAGCCTGGCGGGTCCCAGAACCGACCCTCGTGGGGCGATGCCACCTGCGCCGCGAACTCCGCCGCAAAGGTCAGGTCACGACAGCCTGGGGTTCCCCAGGTGAAGCTGGGCACGCGGCGCGGGTCCATGCACAGGCCGAGGATCAGGCGCGAGTCCAGACCGCCGCTGAGCGGGACGCCTAGCTGTGGCGTCACTGCGTTGATCCGCCGAACGGCTGCCGTCAGGCGTTCGGCGGCAACCGCCGCACAGGTTTCCAGGTCCAGCGTGTGGTCCGCGCGGAACTCAAATCGCCAGTAGATCCGCTCGCGCGTTTCCCGACCCGTCTCCTGAAGGCACAATCCGCCGGGCAGCACCTCGACGTCGCGGAGCAGCGTCATCCGGTCGATCAGTTCGCCGCAGCGAATCATCAGGTCAATGGCGGCTAGGTCCAGTTGGGGCGCGGCGAGCCACGGCCGCAGGACGCGCAGGTCGGTGCTGGCGACGGCCATACCGTCCCGGCGGTGAACATAGACCGGGTAATGGCGGTACCGGTCAGTCCAAACCGTCACGGTCCGCGGGGTGCGCTGCACGACTGCGGCGGCAAATGGGCCGTTGAGCTCCGCTACCTTGTCGAGCGCCGGTACCGTTCCGGCTAAGAGCTGTACGGCGGCACCGGTTTCGTCGCCATCGTCGCTCAGACACTGACCCAGCCAAGCCACGGCGCAATCCGCACCAGATCGCAGGATGCGCCCGCTCTGCGGGAACTCCCCCTGCGGGCGGCGCCACGCCGCAATGGCCACGTCCAGGGTGACGGATTCCTCGACCTGCGTCGCCCCCCTCCGCGCGGCGGTGAGCGTACGCTGCCAGCGCGCGGCGTCCACGCGCCCGCCGGGCTGCGTCCAGACCACGACCCAACCCGCCACGTTAGTGCCCTCCCGGTGCAGGTGATGACTTGTACTCGATCAATCGGGCACGTCGGCCGGAAACACGCGTGAGGAGTAGTTGGAACGTGCCGATGGCCGCGGCGACCTTGCAGACGGTGAGCACTACACCATAAAGCAGCGCGAACGGCGGCGCGTCACCGCGTCGGATACGACCCCAGGCGATTCTCAGGACGAGCACGACGTACACCAGGGCGACGATCACGGCGCCCGGCCGCCACACGGCCAGCAGGGTCAGCGCGAGAAGGGGCAACAACGCGCCGTACGCAACGTTGCCCACCGCCCGGCGCGCCCAGCGCCGATAACCGTGCGCCCCATGGCGTAATGCCAACTGCGCATACGAGAAGCCGGCGCGCACGGCTCGCCGCCACAACTCGCCGAAGGCGCGAATCCCGATGTCGTGCAGGGCCATATCGTCCGGCAGTCGGAAGAGTTGCCAGCCCCGCGCACGGAGGCGCGCGCTGAGGTCGAGTTCCTCGCCGGCAACAAGCTCCGTTAGCCAGCCGCCGACGTCTCGAATAGCCGCGACGCGGGCCAGGGAGATGCCCCCAACCGCGTCGATCTCGCCGATCGGCAGGTCCCATTCGACATCCACCAGGCGGATCAGCAGCGACGCGCCGGCACGACGCTCGCGCAGGCGTCCAGTCACCACGGCAGCCTGCGCGTGGCCCGTAAGAAATGCTGCCGCACGCTCGATCCAGCCCGAGGCGAGAATGCAGTCGCCATCCACGAACTGGACGTACTGCAAGCCGGGGTAACGCATGCACAGGTCTTCGAAGCCGATCTGTCGGCCGCGCGCGGCGGTGTAGGGGCCCGTACTCAAGCGAATGACGCGAACGCCGCGGCGCTCGGCGATCTCCGGGCTGTCGTCGTTTGATCCGGAGTCCACGTACACCATTGGCGTGGCCGCGCAGGGCAGCGCGTCGAAGCACGCATCCAGCCGGGTCGCCTCGTTGCGCCCGATCACGACAATCCCTAGGTCGGCAGCGGTGTTCAAGGGGCCAACGCCTCTCGGTAGTATGTGGCCAGCAGCGCGCTCAGTGCCCAAGCCGCCTCGACCGTGAGCGGGTGGCGGGCGCGCCAAAGCAGACGCTGCAAATGCTCGACGGCGCACTGCGCCAGTTCGTGTCGAAGCTCGGCTGCGGTCCACGCAACGAGTGCCACATCGCCCAAGTTCTCAATGGCACGCAATCGCTCGAACAGATGCACTATGTACTCCTGGGCTGTCTTCCCGTCCAGGACTGCGCCCCTCCGTGGGCTCCGGACAGCCGGCCCCTCCCTGGGCCGGACTCCTTGACGCTCATGGAAGCCGTCAGCCATCAGCTTTCAGCCATCAGCCGTCAGCCAGCGGCGATCAGCTATCAGCTCTCAGCCGACAGGCATCAGCTATCGGGGAGCCGCTGCCGGCGCCTGTTTCGGTTGGGCACGCGATGCGCGAAGTTGACGGCGGGAGGCATGCGCATTAGCCTACCGGTTGGGGTGCTCGGTCGACGTCACCCCAAAAGGATGTGGTCATGATATCGGATGCGAGAATCGAAGCGAACCGGCGGAACGCGGCCAGATCGACGGGGCCGAAGACTCCCGAGGGCAAGGCCGTGTCGAAGATGAACGCCCTGCGCCACGGGCTGCTCTCGGAAACCGTGCTGCTGCCGGACGAGGACGCGGACCGACTGGAAGCGTTCCGCGAGGGCATCCTGCAACAATTGAAGCCGATGGGCGAGCTGGAGGAGCTGCTCGCGCACCGCGTCGTCGCGACGGCCTGGCGGCTGCAACGGGTGGCGAGGATCGAGGTCGAACTCCTGGAACGCAGCCGGAACGACGTCTGGCCACCGAACCCGCTGGCACAGTACGGATATGAACGCGACCTGGGATACGCCTTTCTCAACGATGCCCAGGGACCGGAATGCTTCGGCAAGTTGTCGCGATACGAGGCCGCTCTCGAGCGGAGCTTGTACAAGGCGCTGCATGAACTGCAACGGCTCCAGGCCGTCCGGGCGGGCGAGCCGGTGCCGGCGCCGGTGGCCGTGGACGTGACCGTCGACGGTGGGTTCGTTTCGCAAGATCGGCGGGTGCCCGCAGAGCTTCCGGACTTGTCGTAGCGATGGCGCGCGCACAAGCCTGAAGCACGTGTCCGAATACGTTCCCGGCGGCGGTCTGGAAGCGCGCGGCCGCAGACCACGGCGACTTCCGGTCGAGCCCTGAGGACCGCAATCCCCGCCTCCA